>Ga0335077_10010313_pt1 | contig 11621 bp, 12 predicted proteins | sample Lox_Sample_31_FD_207151 | JGI IMG/M metagenome (GOLD analysis project Ga0335077, IMG submission 207151) | Soil microbial communities from Loxahatchee National Wildlife Refuge, Florida, United States - Lox_Sample_3.1 | ecosystem: Environmental > Terrestrial > Soil > Wetlands | place: USA...
TTTTTTTGAGGGCACCTTCTGCCGACATCACAACTCTCCATTCATGGCATTCTCAGCCGTGGACTCATAGGTGCTCATTGTTTCCAGGAAATGCGGTAAAGTATCCGTTTACTCCGGTCCAGAGGTCAACTTGAAGACCTCAGTGGCCGGAGATTTGTATCAGAAAATGAAAGCGCTTGCACTTCAGAGTCCAGGCCACGCATCCATCGTCACCGTTCCCGATCCGCCGGTGCGCGGTAGCGACATACTACTCAGGGTGCGCATGGTGGGCTTCTGCGGCAGCGATTTGAATTCCTTTCGCGGTCTCAATCCGCTAGTTTCGTATCCACGAATTCTTGGGCATGAAGTGGCGGCGACCGTCGTGGAGGGAGCCGGCATAGACGGTGCTATCTCCGTGGGAACCGACGTTGCGGTATCGCCCTACACGAGCTGCGGACACTGCGCGTCATGTCGACGTGGTCGCCCCAATGCCTGCCAATTCAATCAGACTCTTGGGGTGCAAAGGGACGGCGCACTTACCGAATTCATCGTGATGCCGCGGGAGAAGATTTACCCGGCGAATCTGACGCGGAAAGAATTGTGCCTGGTCGAGCCCCTGACAGTGGGATTTCACGCGGTGTCGCGTGGAAGAGTGACCCCAGATGACACGGTCGCGATCTTTGGCTGCGGAGGAGTGGGGCTGGGAGCCGTCGCGGCATCAAGTTCCCAAGGAGCCTGCACGATCTGCATCGACGTGGACGATCAAAAGCTTGAACTGGCTCGCTTGGCTGGCGCCGATCACACCATCCACAGCAAGCAAGAACCGGTGCATGACCGAATGCTGGAAATCACAGATGGACGCGGGCCAGATGTTGTGATCGAAGCTGTCGGCACCGCGGTTACTTTTCGGGCAGCCGTGGAGGAAGTCGCATTTACTGGCAGGGTCGTGTACATCGGATATGCCAAAGAACTGGTCAGCTACGAGACCCGGCTGTTTGTACAAAAGGAATTGGACATCCTAGGTTCCAGAAATGCACTGCCAGAGGACTTCCGCGCAGTCATCCGTTTGCTCGAGGCACAAAAGTTTCCGGTTGAGGAGGCCGTCAGCCTGGTGACTCCCTTTCAGGGGGCACCTGAGGCGTTGCGCGTGTGGAGTGAGAACCCTTCAAGGTTTAAGAAGATTATGGTCTCGATGGATTGAGGTGCGGTGAAGCCAAAGGAGAACTGAGATTGCCGATTTCGAAAGCAGCGCCCGTAGCCAGTGAGAAGAGATCTGGAGACGCTTCCCTTTTTCCCTCCGGACACCTATTGCCGTTTGTACTCGTGACATTCCTGTTTTTTCTGTGGGGAATCCCGAACAATCTGACAGACGTATTGATCCGGCAATTTATGAAGTCGTTCGCAATCTCTCGGTTTCAGGCTGCGCTGGTGCAGTCCGCTCAATTCGGCGGCTACTTCATCATGGCGATGCCGGCGGCACTTTTCATGCGCCGCTTCGGCTACAAATCCGGCTTTGTGATGGGGCTGCTTCTCTTTGGTGTGGGTACATTTCTGTTCTGGCCGGCTGCCATTGTGGCGAAATATGGGTTTTTCCTGGCGGCCCTGTTGATCATAGGCAGTGGGCTCTCGTTTCTGGAGACTGCGTCCAACCCTTTCATCGCGCAAATTGGCGATCCAGCGAGTTCGGAGAGGCGCTTGAATTTCTCGCAGGCGTTCAATCCCTTCGGGGCAATCACCGGAGTTTTGATTGGAACTGTATTCATTTTCTCGGGCATTGAGTTGAGCGCGGAGCAGATTGATTCGCTCAAGATGCAGCATCTCTACGAGGCATATCTCCGCTCCGAAACCCTGCGTGTGGTGAAACCGTACCTGGCTCTAGGTGTGCTCGCGGTCCTGTGGGCACTGTTGATTCTCCGGACGACGTTTCCAGCAATTCAGAGCGAGCACGAAGAAGGCGGCGACCACGGGCATTTCCGGGACTTGTTCCGTTTTCCGCACTTCTGGATGGCGGTTGCGGCTCAGTTCCTATACGTTGGCGCGCAGATCGGGACTTGGAGTTATTTCATTCAATACGTGCAGGAGTTCACACACCAGCCGGAGAAAACAGCGGGCTATCTTCTGACCGGGACCTTGGTGGCGTTCGGCGTCGGTCGCTTTACATCTGCTTACTTAATGCGCTTCATTGCACCTTACAAGTTGCTGGGATACTTCTCGGTTGCGAACGTGGTGCTGGTGGCATTCGGTATGTTGCATCCGGGATGGACAGGATTATGGGCAATATTGCTGACGAGTTTCTTCATGTCGCTCATGTTCCCGACGATTTTTGCTCTCGGACTGAAGGGGCTCGGCCCCAATACCAAGATAGGCGGATCGCTAATCGTGATGGCGATTGTCGGTGGCGCTCTGATCCCTCCGCTAATGGGCAAGATCGCTGATGCGTGCCACAGCATGGCTCCGGCTTACTTTGTGCCACTGGTAGCATATGTTGCCATTGCAGGATACGCGTTCGCTGGAGCGAAGATGCACCAAGAAGTAACCGGGTAGCGCCATCATGCAAATTTATGAAAGGGGACATCATGCTCTCGCACTGTTCATTGGTCTCATGGTCCGCGGGAAAAGTTGCCGGAATTTGGCTGGCCATTTGCATGGCACCAACGATGTACGCGCAGACCGTTACGGACCCAACCTCTTCACAGGAGCCCGTGGGCATTGATCAGATATGGCGGAAGGCCAGCAGCAAATATGATTCCCCGCGCGCCGCTCTGTTAAAGGATGTTGATAACGCCAATCGTCTGGGTCCCTTCCGGCCGGACTGGGAATCCCTTCGCACGTATGAAGCGCCCGACTGGTATAGAGACGCGAAGTTCGGCATCTTCATCCACTGGGGAGCCTATTCGGTCCCAGCCTTTGGCAACGAGTGGTATCCGCGCAATATGTATCGGCCGGGATCGGACGAATACAGGCACCACGTGGCAACGTACGGACCACCGGATAAGTTCGGCTACAAGGACTTCCTTCCAATGTTCAAAGCCGACCGCTTCGATCCGGCGGCATGGGCTGACTTATTCAAGAGAGCCGGGGCGAAATATGTTGTGCCCGTGGCGGAGCATCACGACGGGTTTGCCATGTATGACAGTGGCTTGAGCGACTGGACGGTAGCCAAGATGGGTCCGAATCGCGACACTACTGGCGAACTAGCCAAAGCCGTACGGGCTGCCGGACTGCATTTCGGAGTGTCGTCGCACCGGGTAGAACACAATTTCTTTCTCGGTGTCGGACGTGAGATTGCTTCCGATATCAATGACCCTCAATATGCGGCGTTCTACGGTCCCGCTCACACGTGGTTGATGAATCCTTGGGGTATGCCACTCGACGATGATTTCACTTATGTTTCTTCCGCCTGGGCCGACGACTGGCTCGCGCGCAGCGCGGAACTGGTGCAGAAATACCATCCGGATATCGTGTACTTCGATTGGTGGATCGGGCAAGCCTCGATCCGGCCGAATCTCACACGTTTCGCCGCGTTCTATTACAACAGCTCACTCAAATACGGCGATCACGTCGGCGTGATCAACTACAAGGACTACGCCATGCAGGAACACTCCGGGGTGCTCGACTTGGAGCGGGGACAACTGGGCGACATTCGCCCTCTGTATTGGCAGACGGATACTTCCGTGAGCAACAAGTCCTGGGGATACATCGAGAACGACACTTTCAAGTCTGCGGAATTCGTGGTTCACCAGCTCATCGACATCGTCAGCAAGAACGGCAACTTGCTGCTGAACATCGGCCCGCGCTCAGACGGCACCATCCCGGACGAAGTGCAGCGTGTGCTGCTTGATGTCGGTGCCTGGCTCAGTGTGAATGGCGAGGCCATCTACGGCACGCGACCGTGGAGAAACTATGGCGAGGGCCCGACCAAAGTCGCGGCTGGATCATTTCACGATGTAGACACGGCACATTACACACCGGAGGACTTTCGTTTCACCACGAAAGGCGACGTGCTCTATGTTATCGGACTGGGTTGGCCAACAACTGGGGAGGCAGTGGTTCGGTCCCTCGCGAAGACAGTGGGGAGTGAACGTGTGCAATCCGTCGCGTTGGTAGGCAGCGACGTCAGGTTGCAGTTCGAGCAGCGTACAGATGGGCTGCATGTACAAACGCCGGCGCAAACCGCGACGAAGCACGCTTATGCGATCCGCGTCACCTTCGATCATTCATCCCACTAACTGCAGCCCGTAAAGCAGGTGAAACCAATTCTGGATGGTGGAATATGAATCGGCTTAGCAATAAGAACGCTCTCGTCACTGGCGGGACTGGCGGCATCGGACTTGAAACTGCTCGAGAGTTTCTCAGGGAGGGTGCGCGTGTCGCGATTACTGGCAGGAACCCTAAGGCCCTTGAAGCAACACGCAAGGAATTGGGGGACAAACTGTTGGCCATCACTTCCGACGCAAGCGATGCGGCTGGGCAAAAGAATGTCGCCGAGACGATTCGCGAGGAATTTGGACGTCTCGATATTCTTTTTCTCAATGCGGGCATTGTCGAAATGGCGCCACTTGGAGCGTGGGACGAAAGCATGTTTGATCGCTCGTTCAATACGAACTTCAAGGGACCGTTTTTCCTGATCCAGTCGCTTTTGCCGGTCTTCAACAATCCAGCTTCAATTGTGCTCATGACCTCGATCAACTCGCACATTGGGATGCCGAATTCGAGTGTTTACGGAGCGACGAAAGGCGCCCTGCTTTCCCTTGCCCGCACGCTGTCGGGTGAGTTGATCTCGCGCGGCGTCCGAGTGAATGCCATCAGCGGAGGCCCAATTGCGACGCCGCTCTATGGCAAACTAGGGATGGGAGAAACGGAGCTGAAGGCGCTCGAAATCCAAGTCCCAGCGAAGCGCTTGGGCAAGCCATCCGAGATCGCCGAGGCAGTCGTTTTCTTCGCTTCGGACGAATCCGCGTTCACCGTTGGCAGCGAACTGGTTATCGATGGCGGGATGAGTAACCTCTGAACCTGACGCAGATTGCTGGATGGAAAACTACGAGAACGCAGGCCACAAAGGATTCGAACCATTAGAACAGTGCACGGTCCTGTCGTTCCCCTGGAACGACAGGACCGTGCACAAAGCGCCGGGATACTCTACGATCCGGGCGGTTTCACACTGCCATGCCCACCCTCAGTTCCGGCATACACTGCCTCAATCCCTGTTGCAGCGGGCGTGAAGTGGCAGTCAAAGGTGAAGTCCAGAACGTTGGGGCCGTCATTGTGAAAGGTTAAGGGATTGCTGGTTGTCACCTCATATTTCGAGTTGGCTGGTTCCAAGAACGGCCATGGCGTAAAAACAACTCTGAGTGTGCCACCAGTCGCTTTAATCTGAAGCGTGTCCCCGTTTGGCATGCCCGTGAGATCATTGGGGTGCGCAGCAGCGAAACCAGCGTCCAACGATATGCGAATTCCGTGAAGTGTTGAAACTTGCATTTGTCACTCTCTCCTTTCTTCGATTTGGGTCACTACTACTGGAAAGCGCGGATCCTGACAAAAGTCCGCCAGGTCGGGACTTCGACACAGTTGATGCAAAAACTCCGAAGTGGCCCCGTGGAGTATTGCAAGGGCTTCTGCCCTCTCATGCAGTGCCTCATAGGTGAGGACTGCATTTTCGAAGACTTTGTTGTCGCCGGGAGAACTCATTAATGCCTGCCCGATCTCAGACTTGGCCCTTACAGAGTCCCCCAGACGAGCTGCACATAAAGCTACGTAACTACGGGTATGACCCAGCTTTGGATTCTCTCCCAATTCTGAAAGGGCAGCGGTCATGGCATCGCGATACGCCTTTTTCGCCGGTCCCGAAAGTCCCAGCCGTCGGTAGGAGTCGCCGAGGTTGGTGATATGCACGTAGTTATTTTGATCAAGCGCGACAGCACGCCGATACCGCGCGACAGCTTCAGCATCGCGACCCTGGTAAGCAAGGACCGCCCCCATGTTGTTGAGCGCTGGCGCGGTCTCCCGCAGTTTTAGCGAGGTGGTGAGGGCCTGCTCGGCTTTCTCAAACTGCCCCATATCCATCAGGGCTGCGCCGAGATTGCTGTAAGCGATGAATCTTCCGGGAGCACGATCGATGGCCTGCTGAAATTCTTCCGCGGCCTGGGGATAATTTCCACGATAGTAATAGAAAGAGCCCAACTGCTCGTGTGGCTTGTAATACCCGTTGTCGAGTGCTATTGCACCCTGGTAGGTTTCGATTGCTTTATCCGGAAGGTCAGCCCTGAAGCAGAGGCTGGCCTTCCATCCCACCTTCGCCAATCACACGCACAATCTCGAACCGGCCGTCGACGACAATGCCGGGCTCAAACGGGCGGGACACTATGGTCAGTGCGGTTAGCGGTTTCTTGAGAAAATCACCCATCCGTACTTCCCAATCCAGCGTCTCCGCGACTTCCTGATAGAGGCCGTCATCGGTTTCACACGTCTGATGCAGGAATGCTTCTCGATCTTTTGCCGGTTGGTGGCGGGCAAGCTCCGCGATCCTCATTACCTGTTGGTCGCGCTCAGCTGTGCTTTCCATTATGTCGTATCCATCCGCTCAAAAAGCCACCGCCGTGCCCTGTACCGCTCGCGCTGCAGCGTGTGCAGAGTGAGGTTCAATGCATCCGCAGCCTCTTCGTCGGTCATGCCCAGAAAAAACTTCAGCTCGACGACTGCGCGTTGCCGGGGCGATACCTTGTCCAATTCGTTAAGCAGGGTATCAATCGTGATTGCCACGTCCAGCGGCGTGCGCTGACCGAGCACGCGCTCGGGAAATCCTTCCATGGGAAGAAATTGGACGCTAGGCCGGCCGCGGGCGTGGTCGATGAGAAAACGTCGCATGATTCTGGCAGCTAAAGCGAAGAAATGACCGCGATCCCGCCAGTCGATATTCTTGGCGCGCGCGAGACGGACAAAGGCCTCGTTTACGAGGGCGGTCGGTTGCAGGGTATGGTTGGGACGTTCGGCCCGAAAGCAGCAGCCAGCGATCTTGCGCAACTCCGGCATCAGCGCTTCGAAGAGCGCTGGTTCCGCCTGCGGATCCCCCTCCCGCCAGCGATGCAGAAGCAGAGTGATTTCCCCAGGTTCGCTTGCCATCACGAACCCCCGAGATAGTCGGACGATTATATCTGAATTCTTGGCGGCACTTATGTCCTTGATTTCCAGACGGTTTCGACATCGCCAAATTTTTCCTGCGTGCATTGGCGGTCTTCTTCTCAGTCCGCGCTTTCATGTGTGAAGCAAGCAAGTAGGCACTGAGCCAGAAAAGAGACAAAGAAAATGAAAAAGACTTTGATGTTATTCGCTGCGGCACTCGCCCTGTTGGTGACAACGGCTGCCAGTGCCCAAACCATCCATGAGGAGGCGGATATACCGTTCAGCTTCATCATCAACGGCGCCACTCTGCCCGCCGGGGAGTACTCAGTGAAATCCGCAGATGTGACAGGGAAGGTCCTTTTGATCAGCGATCTGAATTCCCACACCAACAACCTGATACTCGCAAATTCCTGCCGGTCAGGTAAGGTAGCAACGAAAGACAAGCTGGTCTTCCATCGCTACGGAGACCGCTACTTCCTGAACCAGATCTGGGTAGCGGGCAACGATGCCGGACACGAACTCCCGACCAGTCGCCGAGAAAAAGAAGTGGCTAGGGATTTTTCCATGCAAGAAGTGGTGTTGGTGGCAGCGAAGCGTTGAGTTCACACGCTACCACATGAAAAAGCCGGGGGGACAAGGGGAAGGTCCCTCCGGCTCTTCGTGTCGTCTTGCGGGGGAGAGCCGCAACGGAAATATTCGCCGTTATAGCGGTATGAAGCTCATTCGATGATTGCGCGACTACGTGCGCCTGTATCCACTGATAGAATAGCGATCGTGTGGGGACGTCCGGCTTTCCTGTGCACCCACCGACGCCGGTCGCACGTTTGACAATGTCCAAGTACCTTTTTGACAACTACGTCCTTGACGTGGACGAGCGAAGATTGCTTCGTGATAGCGCGGAAATTCGCCTCAGGGGCAAGCTGTTCGACACTCTTCGCGTACTGGTGGAGAATGCCGGCAAGCTCGTGCGCAAAGACGCATTCATGGAGTCCGTATGGCCGGATTCCATTGTCGAAGAAAATAATCTGGACTATTGCATTTCCCAGCTACGGAAATTGCTCCATCCTGAGAAGTACATCGAAACCATCCCACGGCACGGCTATCGATTCGTTGGGTCAGTTAGAAGCATCGTGCGCTCAGTGGCCTCGCAACCTGTAGCAGCAGGAGGCCAGTCCATCGCTCCACTGCCCCGTCAGGACATAAGGTTTTCGGTCACGGAGGATGGCGTGCGCCTTGCCTGGGCGAGCATTGGAGATGGACCACCCTTAGTGAAAGCGTCGAACTGGCTCACACATTTGGATTTCGAGTGGGGAAGCCCTATCTGGCAGCACTGGTGGACGGAACTCAGCAAACATCATCGAGTCATCCGATACGACGAGCGTGGTAACGGCATGTCGCAGCGCGATGTTCCTGACGTCAGTTTTGACACTTGGGTACGCGATCTGGAAACGGTGGTGGACGCAGCGGGACTCGATCGCTTTTCTCTGATCGGAATATCAAGAGGCGGCGCGATCGCAATCGCCTACGCCGTGAAGCATCCGGAACGGGTGAACAAGCTGGTCCTGTATGGCGCATTTCCCGTGGGAAGCTACCACTACGGCAGTCCGGAAGAACTCGAGGCCCGGCGTGCACTGATCAGCCTGACACGGCTAGGGTGGGGACTTCACCATCCGGCATTCTGCAGAATGTTCACGAACCGCTTCATGCCCAACTCCACGCCTGTCCACGAGAACTGGTTCGACGACCTGCAGCGGGTGTCAACCTCGGCTGAAAATGCGGCACGACTTATGGATGTCGATTCGGGCATCGACGTCCGCGCGCTTTTGCGAGAGGTGAGAGTCCCGACGCTGGTGCTGCATTGCGATCGCGACCAGGTAGTGCCGCCCGAACGTGGTCGCGAGTTGGCCGCTGAAATTCCCGGCGCACGCTATGTTTCCCTGCCTAGCGCCAACCACCTGCTTCTTGCCGAGGAACCAGCATGGGAGATCCTGTTGCAGGAGTTCTCCTCATTCATGGGCTGGCAGGAGGGATCCGCGGTGCCAAGCAGGCAGGTCTCCGCTTCGTGAAGGATGTACAAGACTGGAAAGACAAACGGGCGGCGTGAGCCGCCCTTTTTTTTGTCGAGGCTATGCCGCGGAACTGGGGACGTTCAGGATCTGGTCGTCAGCTACAGGGTATCGAGCCAGCGATGGAATCAGCCTCGGCACGCGCTTCTGGTAGTCCTGGTACTTCGAACCGTGAACGACGATCAGATCACGCTCTTCCCAGCGGATCGCCGTCAGGATATAGGCAGACGTGAGCACGGCAAACAGAAGATGCGCACCTGTCATCGTAGGTGTGGCCCAGAATGCAACCAACCATCCTACATACAAGGGATGACGCACATAGCGGTAGAACAGCGGCGTGCGGAATTCGAGGTACGTGTATGGCCTGCGCGCGAGATACAACGCCACCTGACGAAGGCCGAACAGGTCGAAGTGATTAATCAACAATGTGGCAACGAACACTAAGGCGAAGCCCAGGCCGAACGCCACGTTGATCGCACTGCGAACCACAGGATTAGTCAAGTTCCAAACGACGCCGCCCATTGGCTGCCAGAAGGCGAACAGCAACACCAGCAACAAGCTGGAACAAAGTACATATGTGCTGCGTTCGGCAGCTACGGGGATGAATCGAGTCAGTACCTCTTTGAACGCAGGCCGTGCCATGACACTGTGCTGTACAGCGAACGCCAACAGCAACAGTGAATCAATGAGCAGAGCCGGCCAGAACGACATTTGGGCTGTGGAGTCCATCGACCTCGGAACGTACAAATTGCCGATGAATCCGACGGCATACACGAAGGTCAGGAAGAACGCCATGTAACTCAACAGCCCGTACACAAATACAGCTAAACGCTTTGCCATATCTACCATCCTCAATTAGTTTTTCGGATCCTGGCTGTGACCAGGTTTCTCCGTGAGACGAGGTAAGGTTAGCTGCGCACGGACGGAGTGTCCTTTGATGGTCCTGAAATTTCGCTGAGAACATTCTGAGAAACGAGGGAAAGTACATCGCGTGGAATAAGGATTTAGAAATCAGGCACCAAGCACGCCCGGCGCTTGGCATGCACACCCAAGTATGATCTCCTAGGAGAGCCCATGCGCCGGATGTGCCAACACGGGAAGAGCCTGCGAATCGCGCTGGGTGTGAGCGCACTGGCAGGTCTGGGGCTGGCCCTGATTCCGCTGGAGGCGCACGCTCAGCTACAACAACAACAGAACCAGCAACTGGTTATCCGCTTCGTGCGCGATCCCGATCCTGCGCCGGACCTTAAGACTAAAGACCTGAACGGAAAAGAACTCAGCCTGGAAACATACAAAGGCAAGGTGGTGTTGCTGAACTTCTGGGCCACGTGGTGCGGGCCATGCCGCGCAGAAATCCCCAGCCTCATCCAAATTCAGGAGGCCTATAAGGACCGTCTGCAGATTATCGGGATGGACGTAGATGACGACGACGAGGAGAAACTGCGGGTGTTCGTGAAAAACGAGGGCATCAATTATCCGGTCGCGAAGACCTCGGTCGCGGTGCGCGTCGCTTATGGAGGAATCGCCGCGCTGCCCACGCTGTTCGTTATCAATCAAGACAGCAAAGTGGTGCAGAAACATGTGGGGCTGTTCAATCCGTCGCTGTACGAAATCGAAGCGCGCGCTCTGCTGGATATGCCCGTTCCGGCGAGGGTCGAAACCTTTCAAGATACTGGCGAAGTGTTTCTGAAGCACGCGGACCGGGCAACCATGCTGCCGGGAGTCGACACGTCGAAATTGACGCCGGAACAGCGTATGGCCGCATTGCACAAGCTCAATGCGGAAACCTGCGATTGCGGCTGCAAGTACACGCTCGCGCAATGCCGGATCTACGATCCCCCGTGCAATATCAGCAAAGAGCGCGCCGCAGCGATCGTGAAGGAAGCCGCAACATTGCCGGCCAAGGGCGCGGCGGAAAATTCGGGCGCGCCGGGCTCGTCCGCACCGTCAGGGCCTGCCGATCCGACGAAGCCGCGAACCGAAAATAGAAATTAGCAATTGGTAGACCCGAATGGATTCGGGTCGACCTCTTCCTTGTCAACGTACCACCGTAGGGAAAGACAACAACTTAGATCGTATCGAGCATCCTCTGCACAAGCGTTATATAGCTAGAGATCACTGGTACGAATCACAGGTAGAGCCCCTGCCGCTGGCTGTTTTTCTCGGTGATACACTTCGTTCGGGAAGACGACGAATCCATGAAACCACCATCGAACGTCAAGACGCCAGCGCAATACATCGCCTCACTCCCCGCTGATCGTGCGAAGACGATCGCGACGGTGCGCGCACTCGTGAACAAGCACATTCCGCGCGGCTACGATGAGTGCCTCGTCTGGGGCACGATCGGCTGGACGATCCCCCTGTCTCGATATCCAGACACTTACAACAAGCAGCCGATCTGCTACGTCGCGCTCTCGTCGCAGAAGAACTACTGCTCGCTCTACTTGATGGGCGCGT
>Ga0335077_10010314_pt1 | contig 11621 bp, 8 predicted proteins | sample Lox_Sample_31_FD_207151 | JGI IMG/M metagenome (GOLD analysis project Ga0335077, IMG submission 207151) | Soil microbial communities from Loxahatchee National Wildlife Refuge, Florida, United States - Lox_Sample_3.1 | ecosystem: Environmental > Terrestrial > Soil > Wetlands | place: USA: Florida...
ATCCGCGCCGAGTCTGCGGAAGGCGAGAGCTTCCTCGCGAACCTGGAAGCGCGTGAGCGCGCGCGCACGGGCATTCCCGCGCTGAAGGTCCGCTACAACCGCGTGTTCGGCTGGTCGATCGAGGTGACGCGCGCGCGGCTCGCGCTCGTGCCGCCCGAGTACCGCCGCAAGCAGACCACCGCCGGCGGCGAGCGCTACACCACGGACGAGCTCGAGCGTTGGGAGGGCGTGACCTTGCGCGCGCGCGAGCGCGCCGCCGCCGCCGAGGCGCGCGTGCTCGAGGCGCTGAGAGCGCGGCTCCGCAGCCAGTCCGAGCGCATTCGCGCGACCGCTGCCGAGCTCGCGGAGCTCGACACCGCGCAGTCGCTCGCGCACGTCGCCCGCGAACGCGGCTGGGTGCGCCCCGAGGTCGACGGCTCGCTGGTGCTCGACGTCGAGGCCGGCCGCCACCCGGTGGTCGAGACCTCGGCCCGCGACGGCTTCGTGCCCAACGACGTTCACCTCGACGGCGAGGCCCGCTTCGTGATCCTCACCGGCCCGAACATGGCTGGAAAGAGCACGCTGCTGCGCCAGGTGGCGCTCATCGCGCTGCTCGCCCAGGCGGGCTCGTTCGTGCCGGCCCGGCGGGCGCGGATCGGCGTCACCGACCGGATCTTCACCCGCGTGGGAGCCTCCGACTCGCTCGCCACCGGCGAGTCCACCTTCATGGTGGAGATGCGGGAGACTGCCACCATCGTGAGCGAAGGAACCGAGCGGAGCCTGGTGCTGCTGGACGAGATCGGGCGCGGCACCTCGACTTTCGATGGACTTTCGATCGCCTGGGCGGTCGCGGAATACCTCCACGATACCCCGGGCTTGCGCCCGCGGGTCATGTTCGCGACCCACTATCACGAGCTCGCGGATCTGGCCCGGACGAAGGCGGGAGTTCGCTGCTTCCACTTCACGTGCAAAGAGCAGGACGGCGAGATCCTGTTCCTGCGCCGCATGGAGCCGGGCGCCGCGAGCCGGAGCTACGGAATCGAGGTGGCGCGTGCGGCCGGTCTCCCCCCCAAGGTCATTCGGCGTGCACGGGAAGTCCTGCGCAATCTGGAAGGGGGAGAATTCGATGAACGCGGCGTGCCGCGTCTCGCCCAGGGTGATGGCCCCGCGGCCGAGCCCGCGCAGCTCGGCCTCTTCGCGCCGGCGCCCGATCCGCTCCGCGAGGCGCTGCGCGCGCTCGAGCCCGAGCACATGACGCCGGTCGAGGCGCTGGTGGAGCTCGAGCGGCTGAAGCGCAGCTTCGGAGGCGAGTCGTGAAGCCGCTGGGCGGGCTCGGGCTGCTCGCGTTCGCGCTCGCCTCGCTGGGCGCCGGCGTGCGGCCGGCCGGCCTCGAGGACGTGAAGTCGATCCAGGTCGTCGAGGAGCCCGCGCAGACGCGCGTGATCATCGAGCTCTCGGCGAAGCAGAGCTTCGAGCGCCACGAGATCGAGAATCCGAACCGCTTGTATCTCGACGTCGATGGCACGTGGATCAACGGGCCCGTCGCGGCGCCTCAGCCGGGTGGCGTCGGCTCGCCGCTGCGCGTGGTGCGCGGCGGCCAGAACACGCTCACGCGCTCGCGCATCGTGCTCGAGCTCGCGCGCGGCGCACCGCAGCCGAAGATCTACACGCTCGAGAACCCGTACCGCATCGTGGCCGAGCTGCCGAAGGCGAAGCCCGCGCCGGCGCGCACCGCGAAGCCCGCGCCCGCTCCGGTGCCCGCGCCCGCGCCGAACGTGGACGTCGCCGCGGGGCCGCCCGGCGTGACGCCCGCGCCGAGCACGGCCGTGCTCACGCCCGATTGGGACCAGCGCGCGGTGCGGCGCGTGGTCATCGATGCCGGCCACGGCGGCAAGGACCCGGGTGCCTCGGGCAGCGACGCGCTGCGCGAGGCGTCGCTCGTGCTCCGCATCGCGCAGGCGCTGAACCGCGAGCTGGCCGCGCGCGGCTTCGAAGTGCTGATGACGCGCGACGCCGACGTGTTCCTGCCGCTGCCGCAGCGCACGGACATCGCGAACCACCGCGACGCCGACCTGTTCCTGTCCGTGCACGCGAACGCCGCCAAGAACCGGAAGCTCTCCGGCGTCGAGACCTACTTGCTCGACACGCGCTACGACCGCCAGACGGCGCGCGTCGCGGCGCGCGAGAACGGCACGAGCGTGGGCCAGCTCTCCGAGCTGAATCTGTTGCTCGCGTCGCTCAAGCTCGGCAACAACGAGAAGTACGCGGCGCGCTACGCCAACCTGGTGCAGAGCTCGCTCGTGCGCCGCCTGCGCAAGAGCTACGACGACACGGTCGACCTGGGCGTGAAGCGCGGCCCGTTCCTCGTCTTGTTCGAGGCCGACATGCCGGCGATCCTCGTCGAGGTCGGCTTCGTGTCGAACCCGGCCGAAGGCCGGCGCATGGCGTCGCGCGACTTCGCGCAGGCCGCCGCGGAGGGCATCGCCGAGGGCGTGGCCGCCTACCGCGAGCAGCAGGAGCGCCGGATCCTCGCGAGACGCTAGTGCAGCCCGTCTGCGAGGACTTCTTCGCCGGCGCCGAGCGCGGCGCGCTGGGGCCGTCGTCGGCGCACCTGAACCCCTCGGTGAAGGCGTACCTCGACGCGGTGCGCGCGCACCTGCTCGAGCTGCACGACGGCGGCGCGCCCGCGCGCCGCGTGAACGGGGAGCACGCGGAGCTCATCGACCGGCTCGTGCGCAAGCTCTTCCGGCTCGCCGAGGACCGCTACTTCGACAACTTCCCGCGGCTCAACTTCCGCTTCGCCGTCGTCGCCGTGGGCGGCTACGGGCGCCGCGAGCTCTCGCTCGGCTCCGACGTCGACCTTCTGTTCCTGTACCGCGGCAAGGAGAACCCGTACGTCGAGACGATCACCGAGACGATCGCGACGCGGCTGTGGGACGCGCGCGTGGTGGTCGGCGCGGCGACGCGCAGCGTGACCGAGTGCCTGCGGGTCGGGCGCGAGGACCTTGCGACGCTCACGTCGTATCTCGACGCGCGCTTCCTGGTGGGCGATCCCGCGCTGTTCGCCGAGCTCGACCGCGAGGTGCGCGCGCACCTGAAGGAGAACTCCGACGCGTTCATGGCGGCGAAGCTCGCCGAGCAGACGAAGCGCCACGAGGCGTTCGGCGAGTCGCTGTATCTCCTGCAGCCGAACCTGAAGGAGAGCGTGGGCGGGCTGCGCGACTACCACACCGCGCTGTGGATCGCGCGCGCGGCGATCTGGGAGGTGCGGCGGCCCGAGCACCTGCGGGTGCAGGGTTTCATCGACGCCGAAGAAGAGCGCGCGCTCCTCGCCGCGCTCGAGTTCATGTGGCGCATGCGGAACCAGCTGCACCGCAAGGGCCGGAAGGACGACCGACTGCACTACGAGGCGCAGGCGCAGCTCGCCGAGTATCTCGGCTTCGGGGACGAGGACCCGCTGCACGCGGTCGAGGCGCTGATGCGCAGCTACTACCTGCACGCGCGCGCGATCCAGCGCGTGTCGCGCCGCGCGATCGACCACGCGCAGCAGGTGACGTCGCAACGCCGGACGGCCTCGTTCGCCAAGCCGCATCCGGTCGCCGAGGGCTTCGCGATCTCGAACGGCCGGCTCGAGATCCCGGCGGCGTCGCTGCTGGTCGAGCGGCCGATGCGCCTGCTCTCGGCGTTCGCGATCGCGCAGCACCACGACGTCGAGCTCTCTGCGCGCGCGCAGCGGCTGGTCCGCCAGCACCTGTCGCTCGTCGACGAGTCGTTCCGCGCGGACCCCGAAGCGAGCGCATTCTTCCGCCAGATTCTCGGTGCGCCCGCGCGCGTGTACCGCACGCTGCAAACGATGGACGAAGTGGGGCTGCTCGGCGCCTACGTCCCCGAGTTCGCGCACCTGGTGGGAATGTGGCAGCAGGACATGTACCACACGTACACCGTCGACATTCACTCGCTCTTCCTCGTCGAGCAGCTGCGCCGCATCCAGCGCGGGCGCTACCGGGTAGAGCTGCCGCTCGCGACCGAGCTGATGCGCGAGGTACGCAATCCGGTGTTGCTCTACCTGGGCTGCATCCTGCACGACATCGGCAAGGGCCGTGGCGGCGGTCACTCGGGAAAGGGCGCGGCGATGATCCCCGCGCTCGCGAAGCGGCTCGGCTTGTCGGACGACGAGGCCGTGATCGTCGAGTTCCTCGTGATGCACCACCTGACGATGAGCGCCATGGCCGAGCAGCGCGACGTGCACGACCCGCGCCTCATCCTGCGGCTCGCCAAGCTGTGCGGCTCGCGCCTCTTCCTGCGGCTGCTCTACCTGGTCACGGTGGCCGACATCCGCAGCGTGTCGCCGGTCGCGTGGACGTCGTGGAAGGCCGGCCTGCTCGAGCGGCTGTACCGCAACACCGCCGAGTGGCTCGAAGCGGGCGAGGAGACCGACCTCGCCGAGCAGTTCCTGGTCGAGCGCGCGATGAACCAAGCCTCGTCGACGGCGGCGCGCGCGGTCGAGATGCTGGCGCAGGACGGCATCGGCAAGCCCGACGCGGAAGCGCTGCTCGACCAGATGCCGCGCCGTTACCTGCTCGAGAACGCGCCGGAAGAAGTCGCTGCGCACATGCGCACGGCGTTCGGTTTCCTCGCAGACCGCCCGCGCGCGCGCGTCGCGCCGTTCCGCTCGGCGACGGGGAACGAGCAGCGCTCCTGGGGCCTCGTCGTCATCGCCGCGGATCGTCCGGGCCTGTTCGCGACGATCGCGGGCGTGCTGTCGGGCTGCGGGCACAACATCCTGGCGGCGTCGGCCTACACGACGCGCGACGGGCTGGCGCTCGACCTGTTCGACGTCGACCCGATCGCGGGTGGCCCCGAGGAAGAGGAGCTCGAGCGCGCGCGCCTCGAGAAGCGGCTGTCGGCGGTGCTCGCCGGCGAAGCGGAGATGCCCGCGCCGCGGCGCGTGCCGCTGCCGCGCGTGCTGCGCGAGAAGGCGCCGAACGCCCGCATCGAGAACGACGATTCGGACTTCTACTCGATCATCGACGTCGAGGCGACCGACCGGCCGGGCTTGCTCTACGACCTGTCGCGCGCGCTCTCGGACGAGGGGCTGTCGCTCGTCACGGTGCGAGCGTCGACGCGCGCGAGCCGCGCGCAGGACGCGTTCTACGTAACCACGCTCGACGGCCACAAGCTCGTCGACACCGACCAGATGCGGCGCGTCGAGGAAGCCGTGCTGCGGGCGATCGGGCAGGGCGGCGAGTGAAGCTCGACGCGGCGATCGACGCGTTCCTCGCGCATCTCGCGGTGGAGCGCGGCCTCGCCGCAGCCACGGTCGAAGCGTACGGGCGCGATCTCGCTCGACTGGCCGAGTCGCTCGGCGAGAGAGACGTCCGCGCGCTCGACGCGAACGCACTGCGCGCCCACGTCGATGCGCTCGAGCGGCGCGGCCTGGCCGCTTCGACGCGCGCGCGCGCCCTGTCCGCACTGGCGCAGCTCCTGGCGTGGCTGCGCGCCGAGCGCGTGCTCGACTGCGACCCGCTCGCGGACCTCGCCCGGCCGAAGCGCGGCCGCAAAGTGCCCAAGGTGCTCTCCGCCGAAGAGGCCGAGGCGCTGGTGCGCGCGCCCGACGAGAGCGACGTGGGCCTGCGCGACCGCGCGATCCTCGAGCTCATGTACGCCGCGGGCCTGCGCGTCAGCGAGCTCGTGACGCTGCGGCTCGCGGATCTCGAGCTCGCCTCGCGCAGCTGCCGCGTGCAGGGGAAGGGCAGGCGCGAGCGCCTCGCGCTCTTCGGCGACCCCGCGGCGCGCGCGCTCGAGCGCTGGCTGGCCGAGGTGCGGCCGCGCTGGGCGCACGGCGCCGAGGCGCCCGAGGTGTTCACGAGCGCGCGCGGGCGGCGGCTCACGCGCCAGGCCGTCTGGTATCGGATTCGCGCGTACGGGCGCGCGCTCGGGATCGCGCACAAGCTGACCCCCCACGTACTGCGTCACTCGTTCGCGACGCACCTGCTCGAGGGCGGCGCCGACCTGCGCGTGGTGCAGGAGATGCTCGGCCACGCCGACATTGGCACGACCGAGATCTACACACATGTGAGTCGCTCGCGGCTGCACGACCTGGTGAACCGCCGCCACCCGCGCGGCGACGCCCGGAATGCTGGCCGCGGGTCGGGTGATCCGTTAGCATCGCGCCCGTCGTAGGGGGTGCGACATCGAAGCCGTGGAAGGTGAATTCGGCCCAGGCTCGTCTCGGGATCCGCGCGACGCGCGTGAAGCGCCGAGCGCCGGTCGGTTCGCCTGTGCGGTCAAGCTGCCGTCGTTCGAGGGCCCGCTCGACCTGCTCCTGCATCTCTGCCGCGCGAACGAAGTCGACATCGCCGACATCCCGATCGCGCTGATCAGCGAGCAGTATCTCGCCTATCTCGAGATGATGCGGATGCTCGACATCGACGTGGCGGCCGACTACCTGCTCATGGCCGCGACGCTCGCGCACATCAAGTCGCGCCTGCTCTTGCCGCCGGATCCCGACCTGCTCGCCGACGAGCTCGAGGATCCGCGCGCCGAGCTCGCGCGCCGGCTCGCCGAGTACGCGCGCTACAAGGACGCGGCCGCCGAGCTCGCACGCCGGCCCCTGCTGGGCCGCGACGTCTTTGCGGGGAACGCCGACCCTGCCGAGCTGCCCGAACGCGAGGGCGTGCTGGTGGTCAGTCTGTTCGGGCTGCTCGAGGCCATGCAGCGGGTGCTCGAGCGCATCCCCGCCGGCGACGCCCGGCACGCCGTCGCGCGCGTCCGACTGACCCTGCAGGAATGCATGGTCTCGATCATGGACGCGCTGCGCGCGGCGGACCCGGCCAGCGTCCTGTTCGAGACGCTGCTCGCCGGCGACGCGCCCACGCGCGAGCGCGTGGTGCTCGCGTTCCTGTCGATCCTCGAGCTCGCCAAGATCCAGGCGCTCCTGATCTTCCAGAACTCCGACGAGTCGGGGCGGCCGGACGGACCGATCCGCGTGCGGCTCGCGGTCGGCGCGCTCGACGACGCGGCGATCGCCGACGCGGGCGCACGCGCGGACGCCGAGATGGACGCGCGCGACGGGGGCGAGAGCGACGGAGGGAACGATGGCGGAGTTTGAGCTCGATCTGGCGGCGCTCGAGGCGCTGATCTTCTCGGCGGACGCGCCGATCGGAGCCTCCGCGCTGCGGCGCGCCTTTCCGCGCGCGACCCCTGCACAGCTCGCGGCCGCCGTCGCGGAGATCAACGCGAGCCTCCGCGCCACGGGGCGCCCCTACGAGATCGCCGAGGTCGCGGCCGGCTACCGCTTCCGCACGCGGCCGCAGTTCGCGGAGGTGATCCTCGCCGCCACGCCCGAGCGCAAGATCCGCCTGTCGCGGCCCGCGCTCGAGACGCTTGCGCTCATCGCGTACCGCCAGCCGCTCACGCGGGCGGAGATCGAAGACCTGCGCGGCGTCGACTGCGGCGCCGTCGTGAAGAGCCTGCTGGAGCGCGACCTGGTGCGCATCGTCGGCCGCCGCGACGCGCCGGGCCGCCCCGCGCTGTACGGCACGAGCGCGTCGTTCCTCGAGACGTTCGGCTTGCGCGGGCTCTCCGATCTGCCGGCGCTGCGCGAGATCGAAGCGATCGTGGCCGCGCCCGCCGAAGCGCTCCCCGCGGACGAGAGCGCGCTCGAGCCGCTCGAGCCCGCCGATGCGCGCGAAGCAGCGGAGCCCGAAGAGGCGAGCGCCGAGCTCGAGCCCGGGCCCCTGTCGCTTCACTAGCGCGCAGCTGCGACGGGCAACGCCGCGAGTTTCCTCGCGGTGCCCGGCATCTTTGATTTCTCCAATGAAACCGGAGACTTGCCGAGCTTTCTTGGAGTACAATGCGAGCGTGAAGTCGCGCCTGCTCGCGCTCTCGTTCGGTCTGCTCGCCGCCGCTCCGGCGCTCGCCGATACGACACTTTCCGGTGTATGCCCGGACGGCAGCTTCTTCATCGTGCAGAGCCGCGCAGCGGTGCCGTGCGCGAACGCGCACTTCGCGAAGCCGGACGAGCTGCCGCCCGTGCGGCCGTACCTGCTGCCGAAGCCGTACACCTGGTACGTCGACCAGGAGGCGCGCAACCCGAACAACCCGTACAACCTGGTCGAGGCGGCGCAGAAGATCCGCGACGCGCGGGCCGGCATCGCGAGCGACCCGGGCCAAGCGCAGACGCAGGGGGCGCGGCCCGGCCTGGCGCCCTCGCCGCAGGCGGCGCGCACTCCGCCGCCGCCGACCGGCGCCGTCGCGCCACCGGCGCCGCCCGCGCCCGCTCCTGCCGTCGCACTGCCCGACGGAGACCTCCGCGACCTCGTGCGGCTCGTTGCGCTGCGCCAGGAGGCCGCGCCGGCGACGCTCGAGATCGCCAACGTGCACGGGCAGAAGAGCCTCAAGATCGAGCTCGCGTACTCGTCGTCGTTCGAGTCGTTCGCGCTGCACGCGCTCGGGCGCCGGCCGGGCGAAGCGCACGTGCTCGTGTGGACCGCACAGGCCGAGCGCGACGCCGACTTCCACGCGAACTTCTTCGCAGTCCAGACCGGGCGCACGTTCCGGCCCGACCCCGCGAACCCCGCCGAGCTCGGCTTCTTGCTCGGTGCGCCGGGTCCGCTGCCGTCGGGCGAGATGGCCGTGGGCTACCTCGTGATGCCCGCCGGCTTCGAGCCGAGCGCGAAGCTCGACCTGTTCTGGAACGACCGCAGCGTCTCGGCGGTGCTCGCTCCGCCCGTGACCGCGGGCGGAACTCACTGACCCACGCGACTCACGGGCTCGGATAGGTCGCGTAGAGCTCGACCACGATCGTGCGGCCGTCCGGGGCTTCGACCACGGCGACGCCCGCCGTGTTGAACGCGGGATTGAGCACGTTTTCGCGGTGGTCGTGAGACTGCATCCACGCGTCGACGATCGCCTCGATGCGGTCGCCACCCACGCTCGACGCCCCGATGTTCTCGGCGAGGAGCGCGAAGCCGGACAGGCCCGCGGCCTTGGCGCGGTCGAGGGCGTTCTTGCCCTCGGGGCTCTCGTGCGCGAAGTAGCCGCGGCGCACCATGTCCTCCGCGTGTCCGCGCGCCACCGCCGCGAGCTCCGACGAGCCGCGCAGGGCGATCAAGCTGTGGTCGGCGCGCACTTCGTTCACGCGCGAGAAGAGCTGGGCCTCGGGCCCGACCAGCGCCTCGAGCGGCGAGGTCATCAGCCACACCACCGCCGCGAAGCCCACGCCGAAGAGGAGCCCTGCACGCGCGCCGCGACTCACTTGGCGCCCTCGTTCTCCCACTTCTCGAACACTTCGGCCGAGCTCGCCTCGCGGCTCACCAGCTTGCCGTTCTCGTAGTGGGAGACGACGTCGGGCGTGCCGTCGAAGTCGAGGTCCTCGCGCTTCTCGACGAGCTGGCCGTCGCGGTAGATCGACACGACGTCGGGCCGGCCGTCGCCGTTCCGGTCCTCTTCCTGGCGCGCGATCTTGCCGTTCTCGTAGATCGTGATCTCGTCGCGGAAGCCGTCGCCGTTCGTGTCGACTTCGGTGCGGATGAGCTGGTCGTTCTTGTAGAAGCTCCATGTGTCGGCCTGGCCGTCGCCGTTGGAGTCGGTGCGGCGGCGCACCAGCTGGCCGTTCTCGTAGAGGCTCGTCGTCTCCATGATGCCGTCGCCGTTCAGGTCCTCGTCGCTCGAGACGAGCCGGCCCTTCTCGTCGAAGTGGCGGATGCGGTCGACGCGACCGTCGAAGTCGTCGTCGAGCGCCTCGGTCACGGGCCGCCCGTTCACGCTGTAGATCCACTGGTCGGAGCGGCCGTCGCCGTTGCGGTCGTGCGTCTCGGGCACGCCGGGGCCGATGTCGCCGCGCGGCAGGATGGGCCGGCCTGCGGTCGGCGCGGAGCTCGACGGCGTGGGACTGGTGCGGCGCGCGAGCGAGCGCTCGAGCGCGGCGAGCTCGTCGCCGATCGCGGCGTGCGGGGCGTCGGCGGCGGCGACGGTCGGCGCGGGCTGGGCGCGATTCTCCAGCTCCTGGCGCAGCGCCTCGTTCTCGCGCACGAGCCGGTCGCGCTCCACGTCGTCGGGGCCGCTCGGCGCCGGACGCGCGCTCGCGTCGGGCTTCGGCTCCATCTGCTGCTGCTTGGCCTGGTCCGCTTCCTGGCCGATGGACTTGCCGAGGAACCAGAACGGGTAACCGAGGATCGGCCCGATCGGCAGGAACTCCTTGTTCGTGTGCTCGTTCGAGGCTTCCTCGGTGGTCTGCCCGATCATCGTCATGTTCGAGCTGGGCGGCGGGCTGCCGGCCGTCGCGCCCGGGCCCGAGCCGCCGGCTGCCGGCACGCCCTGGCCCGACGACGAGGACGAGCCGCTCGAGTTCCCCAGCCCGCTCGAGCCGGAGCTCTGCGACGACGAGCCCGAGGGGCCGATCGCGGTCCCGGGCATCACCGGTCCGGACTCGCCGGGATACATCACGGTGGCGCCCATGCCGGTGATCACCTCGGGGCGCTGCTCCTGGCCGTGGTTGCTGTAGCCGATGCCGCAGGCGCAGAGCAGGGGGAGTGCCGAGCAGAGGGCGATGGCGCGGGGAGTCATGCGACGGGTGGTGTGCAAGATCGGAGCCTCGGAGGCGCCGGACGGGGTTTCGCGGACCTAGGGGCTCGAGCTGCGCGACCCCTGCCGACGCACTGCGCTGTGGGTGCGAAGAACACTTCTCAGTCCGTGGAAAGCGCGCGACTCGATCGCCGCAATCCCCCGGATTCGAAGGGATTTTACCACAGCTTGCTGCAGACGAGGCTTCGCCATGGTGCGTCAGCGGGTGCAGTCGGACAAAACTGGCCGCTTAACCGGGACACGGCAGCGACGAATCGCTGCCGTGCCGAGCAAGCATCCCCCGGGTGCATCACGTCCGAGGGCGCCCATCTCAGGGCCTTTAATTGCTTCTCTTGGAGGGAACGACCCGAAAGTAGTCGACCCGTGAAAACGGTGCAACCGCGAATTTTCGCGCTCAGTTCGCGCCGCGAGTTGCCGCGCTCGTCAGCCACGCGCACACGTCGCGCTCCACTTCATCGCGATTCGTCTCGTTCAGCATCTCGTGACGCGCTCCGGTGTAGATCCGTTCCGCTACGTGTTCAACTCCTGCGGTGCGGAGCGCGGTGCCGAGCCGCACGATGCCGGTCCGGCCACCGACGGGATCGAGCTCGCCGCCGACGAGCAGGATCGGCAGCTTGCGCGGCACGTTCGCGAGCACCGCGCGGCGCTGGATTCGCAGCAGCGCACCCGCGAGCTCGCCCAAGCTGCCGGCGCGGAGCACGAAGCCGCAGAACGGGTCGGCGACGTATTTGTCGACCTCGGCGGCGTCGCGCGACAGCCAGTCGAATTCGGTGCGCGCGGGCGCGAAAGCGTCGTTGAAGCGACCGAACAGCAGCTTCTCGAGGAAGGGGCTGCGGCCGCGGACGCCCACGCGCAGCGTCTCGGCGCGCGCCGCGACGCGCAGCGCCCAGCCCAGCGCGCCGGCGCCGCCGCTCGAGCCCGACAGCACTGCCGCGTTCCAGCTGTCACCAAACTGTGTAAGCGCATCGAGCGCGATGAACGAGCCCATGCTGTGGCCGAAGAGCGCGTGTGGAACGCCGGGGTGAAGCTCCTCGATGCGCGCCGCGACGAGCCGC
>Ga0335077_10010315_pt1 | contig 11621 bp, 11 predicted proteins | sample Lox_Sample_31_FD_207151 | JGI IMG/M metagenome (GOLD analysis project Ga0335077, IMG submission 207151) | Soil microbial communities from Loxahatchee National Wildlife Refuge, Florida, United States - Lox_Sample_3.1 | ecosystem: Environmental > Terrestrial > Soil > Wetlands | place: USA...
CTCGTCACGGTCATCCAGCTCGCGGAGTTTTTCGTCCGGCAGTTGCTTCTTGGCGAAGTCCCGGAGCGATTTCAAACTTAATTTCAGAGTCTTCGGTGCAATCATGGGCGGTGCCTCACTTTGCTATGCGACGCGGCGCAGTTCGCGAACTTTGTTGGTCAATTCGGGGAGGAATTCCAGGATGTCGTCCACAATCCCGACATCCGCTACCTGGAATATGGGAGCTTTGGCGTTCTTGTTGATAGCGATCAAAAACGGACTGCCTTTAATGCCGGCCAAGTGCTGGAACGAGCCGCTAATGCCACATGCCAGATAGACTTTCGGCTTCACGGTCTTTCCCGAAGACCCTACCTGGCGGGACTTCTCCAGCCACTTGGCATCGACCACGGGTCGCGAGCAGCTCACCGCCGCGCCCAGGGCGTCCGCCAGCTCTTGCGCGATGGCTACATTGTCTTTCTCCTGGATGCCGCGGCCGATGGAGACCAGAACGTTGAACTTCGTGATATCCACATCCCCGGCTTCGGCGATGACCGTCTCGAGATAGCGCCGTCCCGCCGCCAGCACGCCGATCTCGGCGGATTTGTCGACGACGTTTCCGTTGACGGCAGCGCTCTCCAGTGGCTTGAATGCGCCAGGACGTATGGTGACCACTGCGCCCGATGAGAGATCGCACCGGACGTGCGCGCTCACCTGTCCGCCGAATTCTTGGCGGACAACTTTGAGATCGCTTCCCTCAACTCCTTCGATTGCCACCACGTCGGAGACAAAGGCTGCGTTCAGCTTGATGGAAAGCCCCGGAGCCAGATCGATTCCGAAATGCTCATGTGGAACCAGCACGATCGCGCCGGCCGGCAACACCTTCACCAAAGCCTTGCGGATGAGTTCGGCGTTGGGGTAGGCAAAGGTTTCGTGGGCGATTTTCCATACTTCTGTATAGGAAGCCCGGAGCGTGGCGCAGACAGCATCAAGTTCCGCGCCCCAGCCGAGGACAATCGCCGTCGGAGATGCCGCAGCGTCGATCTTCTTGGCCGCCGCGATCAGTTCAGCGGCGGTGTCATCGGGCGCGCCGCCTTTGTGTGCGATGAAAGCGAAAATGCGAGCCATTATTTCAACCCTCCTTTGGCGGCGACTAATTCCAGAACCTTGTCGACGTTTTCTTCGCGGCTGCCGCGGAGCATCTCGGCGCCCTTGCCCAGCGCAGGCACGAAGTAGTCCACGCGTTTCACCCTTGCGGCAGCTTTCCCTACAGCGCCGGGATCAACACCGAGATCTGACGCGCCGTGAGTTGGAATGGGGACGGAAGCTACCGCGCGAATGCCCCTCATGCCGACATAACGCGGCTCGTTGATGCCGGTCTGAATGGAGAGCACGCAGGGGAGATCAATCTCATTCATCTCCCGGTTGCCGCCGGCGATCTCCCTGCCGACTTTCAGCTTCTTGCCGTCGAGCACTTCAATGGAATTCACCAGCGCGGCGAAGGGATAATCCAGCATTGCGGCCAGCATCCCGCCGACCTGCGCCCCGCCGTCATCGGCTTGGACTCCGGTCAAAATCAGGTCGTACTTGCCCTTCTGCACGAAAGCCTTCAGGATGGTGGCAATGCCCTTGCCGTCAGAGCCCTGGAAGGCGTCGTCGGAGATCAAGACGCCCTGGTTTGCGCCCATGGCCATCTCTCTGCGCAGGATCTCCTCGTCATCCTCGCCCCCGACCGTAACCACGGTGACCTGCCCGCCGACTTTGGCAGTGATCTGGAGAGCTTCTTCCACCGCGTAGTTGTCGGGTTCGTTGATCGAATAGACCAGCTCGTCACGTTCGATATCGTTGCCGGCGCTGTTGAGCTCGATCTCGTTTTCCGAAGTGTCGGGCACTCTTCTTGCGCAAACTAAAATTTCCACGTCTACCTCCCAGCGACTGACTCTTGCGGGATTTCCGCAGCTTCCTTTGTTACAACCGTGCTTTCACGCGCGATCTGTTGGTCCACCAGTTCCGTCAAGTCAATGGCGGTAATTTTTCCTTCGAAGCCGGCGACCTTGATTGCATCTTCTATATTCACCATGCAGAACGGGCAGGCGGTGACGATCACATTGGCACCGGCCTCGGCCGCCATCTGCACCCGTTTCACCCCGATGCGCTGCTCTTCCTTCGGCTCGTAGAACAGCATCAGCCCGCCGCCGCCGCAGCAGAACGAGCGGTCGCGGGAGCGGGTCATTTCAACCCTCTTCAGTCCCGGAATGGCATCCAGCACGTCGCGCGGATCGTCGTAAACCTGATTGTGCCGACCCAGGTAGCAGGGATCGTGATAGGTGTAGACGGCGGTACCGTCTTCCACCGGACGGAACTCGATCTTGCCGGACTTCACTTCCCGGGCGATCACCTGGCTGATGTGCTCGACCGGCGGCACATCCTTGTAGTCGTGCTTCAGGGCGTTGTAGGCGTGGGGGTCGGCAGTGACGATGCGGGTTACGCCGGATGCCTTAATGACGTCGGTATTGTGGTCGCGGAGCGCCATGAACAGCGTCTCTTCGCCAAAGCGCCGGACGTCGTGACCGCTGTCTTTCTCCACCGTGCCCAGGATTCCGAAGTTCTCTCCAACGTGGTCGAGAATCGTCGCGGTGGCCCGGCCGATGGACTGCATGCGGTCATCGAAGGAAGTAATGCTGTCGACGAAATATAAAGTGTCCGCGCCGTTCTTCTTGTCCAGCGTTTTGACCGGGCAGATTTGCTGGAAGTCTTTGGCGTTGGTCCAGTCGGCTTTCTTCTTCTCCATCTTGCCGTACGGGTTGCCGCGGCTATTCAGCGCCTTCAGCGGTTTTTGCAGGGACTGAGGCACAAGGCCTTCGTCCACCAGGCCGCGACGCAGGTCCACGATCTTGTCGATATACTCCACCAACAGCGGGCACTCTTCCTCACACGCGCCGCAGGTGGTGCAGGACCAGATTTCATCGTCGGAGTAAATGCTGCCGATCAGTGGCGTGCCATTCTTTGAGCGGCCGAACATGGGATAGTGCTGGAAGGCATAGTCTCGTGCCTTGATGGAGATGAACCGCGGCGACAGCGGCCGGCCCACCGCATTGGCCGGACAATTGTCCGAGCACCGGCCGCAGTCGGCGCAGGAATAGAAGTCGAGCATGTGCTTCCAGGTGAAGTCTTCGAAGGTCTTCACCCCGAAGGATTTCACCCGGTCCAGATGATCGTCGCTCACGCCCCACTTCACCGGCTTGAGCTTCCCGCGCTCCAGCTTTGAGAAGTAGACATTAAATAAGGATGTTTCGACGTGAAACTGAATCCCGAACGGCCGATAGCAAAGCAGGAAGTAAAAGGCGATCTCATGGACAAGATAGCCGGCGAAACACAGAGCTCCGAGCGTGGGCAAGGGAAGTGAAACCAGAGAGACCTTCAAAAGCCACGGCAGCGAAAGCGCAGCCGCAAATGCAACATGCCCTGGTTGTGCCTGAGCAGCGGCCCTGGCGGCCTCGAACAGGCTGTCGGCCACCATCAGAATCGCGATCAGCGACAACAGGAAAATCGCGTCGGCTTTGTGGGCCTTGCCAAACTTTGCCGGTACTTCGTAGCGTGCGGGCTTGAACACCGCGCGGCGCACGATGGCGAACACCATGCAGAGGAAGACCACCGTGGCGGCATAGTCGGTGGCAACTTCGTATAGGTGCCCGGCTTCTCCCGACAGGCCCGGCGTCACAAAATTCGGCGACACGCCGACGATCAGCACGGTGAAGGCGCGCATCGCCAGCAGAATGAACCCAGCAAATATAAGGATGTGAACTGTCCCGGCGGTCTTGTAGCGCGGATGCTTCCACTGTCCCAGCCAGAATTTGAAAACTTTGCCCAGGCGCGCCAACGGCCGGTCAAAGCGCGGATCACGCTCCGCACGAATCAGCGGCACCAGACGCCTGGACACGATGTAGGCGAAACATGCGACGCCGAGAACATGCAGGAACAAGAAAAGGGCTCGTCCCTGGACCAACCAGGATGTCAGTCGCGCATCGGAATGAATGCCTTCCAACATGCTGCCCGACATCTCCTGCTTCTATGAGTACGGGCTCTGGGCGACACTTGCGAGGGAAGCTGAGCGGGAGCGCTGAGATAGCTTCCCGAAAGCAGTATGTGGTGCCGATGGGACATGGTCTGTGAGCCGCATCACAGTGGCATGTGGCAACGCCCTAGACCTCATACAACAAGAAGTCCATTTCTGCTCCGCTTGCAATGTCCGTTGCCGAACTTAAGCGCAAATCACCGCTGCTCGTGCGCCACATCACAGACCCGCCTGTGTGCCAGTGAAATTATTCTTGTGAAAGTTTTCTTGCGCCGTTCGTCGACTCCTTATCTTTTAACCCCCATGAAAGCGAGCGGAGAACCGAAATGCAACGGCAATCCGAACAGCCTTTCGAGAGCATCGAAAGCGCCTACGATTTTTTCCGAGTCTTGTCCGAAGCGGTGGCTGATGCCAAGCGAGACATTGAAGCACTGATTCAGGCACAGACTCAGAGGGAATCGAGTACAAAGTCTTCGCGCAACCTGGACGCACTGCGGGTCGTGCATTACAACGTAGAGAAGCTGGAGTTCCACATCAACTGCAACCGTCGCATCCTCAATGATCTTCGTTCACTGCGCCGGCTCTTGTTTGAGGAACGAACACCTTCGAAAGCCGCCATTGCCCCAAAGCCGGTCGCACCCCCAGCGCCTGAAACCCCGGCAGAGCCGTTGCATGTCATGACGGCGCAGGTTGCCCGTGTACGCGGCAAGAATGGCGACGTGGTTGCGGCTTGATCGCAGGCGGGCAAAGGGGGTAGACGATGTCGAACTATCCCTGCGGTGAGGGAATGAGGCGCTCCGCCATGCGGATGGCTTTCTCATGCAGCTCCCACGAGTAGATGGCTTTCCGGCACCCCTCCCGAGCCATGCTGGTGCTCAACTGCCTCTCAGCTTCGTCAAACGTGTTTTCCGCGTCCATGTGGGCGCGGAAGGACTCGTCATCCGCTCGCTTCACCTGTTTGATCGCATTCGGGATCTCGGCGTCCGGCTGCTTTCCTGGGTTGGCATTCTGCGCCAGGGAACCATAAGCGGCTCTCAGCTCGCTCGGCCACAAGAGTTTTGTCTGCTTCGACAATTCATCAAGCGCGTCGTTGGCGCGGTCCGCGGTCTTGCGCACCCGTTTCTTTTCCTTCAGCCACTGCATGACCGACCACTCCAGGGCCTCGGCCATCAAAGCCTTGGCTTCCTCGACCTCGGGCAGCTTCCGCACCGCGCACCCCTCCTCCGGGAAAGTAAAGGTAATCCGCTGTCGCCGGCAAGTCTAGGGGATCGGAAGTGGGAAACCAACGACGCTCGCGCCGCCGGCCGCGGCGGGCAGAAGGATGGATTCGATTTCGACTTCATCGTAATTGGTTCCGGTTTTGGCGGCAGCGTGGCGGCGCACCGGCTGGTGGAGAAGGGCTACCGTGTTGCCGTCATGGAGATGGGGCGGCGTTGGGCGCCCGACAATTTGCCGCATACCAGTTGGTCCATCCATCGCTGGTTCTGGCGTCCCAGACTCGGTTTGCGCGGCTTCTTCAACATGCGGTTCTTCCGGCATGCGACCATCTTCCATGGTTGCGCGGTGGGCGGCGGCTCCATCACCTATGCCAGCACTCTGCTTCCCCCCGGTGACAAAGTCTGGGAATCGGGCTCCTGGACTGGATTGGCCGACTGGAAAACAGAGATGCCGCGGCACTACGCGACCGCCGCCCGCATGTTAGGCATTACGGAAAACAAAATCCTAGGACCTGCCGACCATCTCCTGCAGCGAGCGGCAGAAGTTTCTGGGGTCGAGCATACGTATTACTGTACGAAGGTAGGTATCTTCCAGCCGGCTGCTGGAGTACCTGGTCAAACTTTTCCTGATCCGTTCTTCGGAGGAGACGGTCCCGCGCGATCCGCGTGCATCGCTTGCGGCGGCTGCATGATGGGCTGCCGCTATGGCGCCAAGAACACACTCGACCTTAACTACCTTTACCTGGCTGAAAAACACGGAGCGCACGTCTTTCCGGAAACCAAGGTTGTGGACGTCAGGCCGCTCGATGGCGCAAGCGATGGCAGCACCGGATACGAGGTGCGCACCGTCAAATCCACGGCGTGGATGCAGCGCCAGCCCCGCCGGTTCACCTGCCGCGCGGTGGTCTTCTCCGCCTCCTCGCTGGGCACGATGGAACTTCTCTTTCATCTCAAGGAAAAGCGCTCATTGCCGGCCATTAGCAGCGAGCTGGGGCAACACGTTCGCACCAATTCGGAGTCGCTCATCGGGGCCCGCACCCCGGGCTACTCCCAGGATTTGTCGCAGGGCATAGCGATCGGCTCCGGCATTTATATTGACGAGCACACCCACATTGAAGCCGTCCGCTACCCAGCTGGTTCCGACACGATGGGGTTTCTGACCACAATCCTGACCGATGGCCGCCCTGGCCCGCGGCGGATCGCCCTCTGGCTGAAGAACGTCCTGGGCTCTCTGCTCCGCCGCCCCTTCCAGACGGTGCGTGTGTTGCAACCGCGGGGTTGGGCGAAAGAGTTTGTGATTCTGCTTTGCATGCAGGCGCTGGAGGGAGAGATCGAGATGCGCTGGCAACGCCCCTGGTTCTGGCCGTTCCACAAGTTTCTCGTCAGCCGGGGCGAGAAGGTGCCGACCTACATTCCGAAGGCAAACGAGTTCGCGAAGAAATTTGCGCAGCTCACGGGCGGCTTTGCCATGAGCATGCTTCCTGAGATTCTTTTCGATGTTCCGGGCACAGCGCACTGTATCGGAGGTTGCGTGATCGCGGATTCACCCGCCCACGGGGTGGTGGACGCTCGCCACCGTGTTTTTGGCTACAAGAATATGTATGTGTGTGATGGGTCCGTGGTGGCCGCCAATCTCGGCGTCAACCCCAGCCTGACAATCACTGCCTTGGCCGAGCGGGCCATGAGTTTCATTCCACCTGCACAATGGATGACATGGGACAACGGCGCACAGCAGGGCGGGGAACTATCGTCTGACCTCAGCGAAACCACGAGCTGATCCGGGGAAGGTTGCCAAGTTGATCTGCGCGGCTTCAACGCGTTGCTTTGCGCTGTTTCCGCCGGCCTGCAGGTTTCTTCAGGCGCGCTTCCAATTCCGCGATCCGCTTGCGCAGGGCTTGGGCGTCCTCACTACTACCCTCCGTGGAGCTCTTCGTCATTGGCAGCGGAGGCAGGACGGCGGAACGAACCTCACTCAACCCGCTCTGCAGGGACTCCCGTACCTTCTTGTAGGCGCTGAAGGCGGAATTCAAATACCACATCACGAACTCCCGCCCGACCTGGTCGGAGGCGACAATGAGCTGGCGGAGCAATTCCAGCGGCAGGCCGGTAGGGCCTTCCCTGGCATCCTCCACAACGATCTGGGTGAGCGTCACCCGCGTGAGGTCCTGGCCGGTCCTGGCATCCACCACCCGAACCTCCTTCCCGTTGCGGATCAAAGCGGCGATTTCTTCCAGGTTAATGTACTGGCTCGTGGAGGTATCGTAGAGCCTGCGATTTCCGTACTTCTTGATAACAACGGCGTCGGTCTTCACCCAGCCTGCCCCCATGACGCAATGCAATAAAAACCGCCTTGCCTATTGACATCGCTCCTATAAAGTACTACATTTTTCTCGATGCTGCAATGCAGCAACGGAGGCCTATCATGCCAAGAGATAACAAGTCCGGCCCCGCCACTCACAACCCGTCTTCTTTCCTAACCTTGGTGTCCGGCTGGGTGCAGCAGGGCGTCGAGAATGTCTTTGCTACCGAGCGCGTCGTCGTTGACCTGGCCATGCGGAAAAGCGCCGACGCGATGAAGAGCCTGCGGGAAGGGGTTTCGGCTCCCGAGCATTCCCCAGTAGCCATCCTGACCGAACTCACCGTCGAAGGCACCTCCAGTTTCATCGAGGCGCAGCGAATTCTGCTCAACCTGGCGCAACATGAGAATGACATCGTCATGGGTGGGGTGAAGGAACGGGTCGCCACTTCCGTTCCCGCCACTGCCACCACCGACCTGGTGCGGCGGACCATCGATACCTTCCTCGGCATGCACCAGGAGTTCCTCAAGATTACCAGCAAGCAAACTTTGGACTGGCTGGAGCAAGCAGGGAAGGGCAAGTACGGCGGCACGCACACGGTTGATCTCGCGCGCGAAGCTATGGAGAACTTCGTCGATTCCCAGAAGAAGTTTCTCGATGTCATCGCGCAGGAGACCACGCGGATGACCAGCGGCAAAACCGAGAAGGCCGACAAGGCGGTCAAGAAGACCGAACTGGCCAAGCTTGCGCGCGATGCCAGCAATGCTTTCATCGACGTTCAGAAGAAGCTGCTCGACATTGCCGGCCAGCAGATGAACGTCAATCTGAAGGCGGCAACCCGGGCTCTGGAAGTGATCAAGCCGTTCCGGCTGCTGCCCATGGCCAATATAACCGGCGAGGGCGTAAAGAGGTTCGTGGACGCTGAAAAGGCAATGATCGCCTCTATGATCAAGCCTCGCGAAGCTGGGACACGGATGTCGAAACGCCAAGGGAAGCGGGCACCCCGTCCGCGGAAGACGGCAACGCCCCAGGCGCGCGTGGTTGCCTGATTTGCGACGCAGTTGAGGGCGCGGCGAGCCTGTCACAAATAGTCGAGAGACGTGCTGTTGCCGGCACAACAGCACGTCGCCTCGATCGTACAGCCCGGATACCAGAGGAGTTCCCTTGGGATTCGGGCGCGCTGAGTGCAACCCACGTTGGGCTGTTACCATCGTAACCGCTGCCGGGGCGCGCGTTACCACCATGACACCGTCAGCAAGTAAAAAACAGCTGGAACCGAATCACACGCTGAGCAATACTGAGCAGGCCCCGTTACCCTATATGGCGCCACGGCAACCCAGGACCCACCGACCCGAAGCCGAAGCGGATATCCCCATCTGGAAGGAGGCTTTGTTCGGCGCCGAACTCATTCTGCTGCACGCCTCACCTGTCTATTACGGTTTGGGGGTGCCGCGCGGTGACGGTTCCGCCGTCGTGCTTATCCCAGGGTTTCTTGGTAGCGACCTTTATATGGCCCACCTGAATGCCTGGCTTTCCCGTGTGGGCTACCGCCCCTATCTCTCCGGGATCCATCTGAATGCTGAGTGTCCAAACCTGCTCATCAAGTACCGGCTTGCCGAGATCGTCGAGAAGGCGCTCCGCGACACGCGGCGGAAGATCCACCTGCTCGGACACAGCCTGGGCGGCATGATGGCACGCTCCATCGCCACGCAGCAGCCCGGCGATATCGCCTCGGTGACAACCCTGGCCGCGCCATTCCGCGGCAAGGTGCTCCACCGCAGCGTGATGCAGGCGACTGCGTTGGTACGCGAGCAAGTTATCAAGGAGCATGGCAAGGACAAGGACGTTCTCCCCGAATGCTACACGGCACAGTGTACGTGTGAGTTCGTCAACTCCCTGGAGTGCAAGATGGCCCCGCCGGTGATGCAGACCGCGATCTACACCCGAGATGACGGGTTCGTGGATTGGCGATATTGCCGGACCGGCGACCCCAACGCCGATTTCGAAGTGGCGGGTACGCACATCGGGCTGGTTTTCAATCCTACGGTCTACACCATCGTGGGCGCGCGCCTGGCGCAGGCACAAGTACCGCGTTAGCCTCCGACTTCCTGCGAACTCTCTGCTGTCTTGATTCACACCCACGAGTTCATCCTGCGGTGAAGGTGGGTGTGACCATCTATTGGGCAGCGCTCCTGATGGTCACGGGGGCTTTCCGCGAGTGATAACGCCGGTCACCAACACCTATCGAATGCTCACACCCGGCGGTGCGCAAAGTCACTGAAGTATTGGCCGTTTGTGTCTTTAATCTTTACCAAGGTGACCGATGCCCACGATTCTCTGCGTAGACGATGACGTGAACTTTCTCGAACTTGAAAAGAGCATTCTAGAGACGAACGGATACACGGTTGTTACAGCCTCTGACGGCCCAACCGGGATTACACTCGCTTCCAAGAGCCCGATTGATGTAGTTGTGCTCGCCTTCAAGATGCGAGGAATGGATGGCGGCCAGGTGGCAGAAGTGCTTTTTAAACATCAACCGGACCTGCCGATCGTGGTTTGTACCGGCTTCTTCGATGCGGTGCCGGAGGAGCTAAGGTGGTTCGTTGCTGGATGTTTGAAAAAGCGTGATGGTTTCGATGCCTTGCTTTCCCTGATTCAAGAAGTGATCGCGCACAAAAACGTACCTGGTCAGGCTGCCGCCTAACGTCTCGTTGCCAGTCAGTGTTGTGATCGCCGCAAGGTAGCCAACCCCGCTACCTGATCCGACTTTCCCAGACAAGCTGCGCTTGTCTGGGGCTGCCCGGCCACCCACATGCCGGGGAAGCAAACAGGGCAAACCGTCAGCTCTCGTGAATAAAAGCAAGCTAGAGGGCAATTTTGGAGAAAGCACGAGGGTAGACCCGCAGCTAGTTCGCGGTTTGCAGGTTCGGAGCTGCGGTTGCGGCTGCTTCCTGCGTGACGCTTATCAGGAGAAAGAGTTGCTGGACAGCACCGATGAATTGCTGCATGAGCGTGGGGTCGAGCTGGATTTTAACGCAAGTAACGAAAGCGGCCAGCTCGTTACAAACGCTGATTGCAATGCGCAGGCGTTCGGTATTCAGCATCGTCAACAAAGGAAATCGCTCGTCCGGCTTCTGCTTGAGTTCGAGCCACTGCTGCAAGATCCAACTGGTATTGCGAACGTAGGCGAGTGCCCGGCGGAATTCCTGAAGCGCGGCGGGATCGGGAGAGCCCTGCTCCAGAAGAGTTGCGAGTTCGAGCAACGCTTCGGTCTCAGTCCGGATCCGGTTGGTCGCCTCCTCGGCAGAGAGGGCGCGCTTTGGCTTTTCGGCGCCGTTCGTTCGACTGGCCTTGACCCTTTCCTGCTCCTGGCCCTCTGTGGTCCCATACTCGTCCACATACTGACGCAAATCCTGGGCCGGGACTTCTGTCCAAAAATGTACGTTGGGATCGGTGGTGACTACGCCGATTTGGCCATCCGCGCGGCTGCCTTCGCGGCCAACCCAGGTAACGCGGAAGACCGCGCGCCGGCGCTTGTAGTAGACGGTCAGGGTTGTGCCCGGGTCGAGTTGAGCGCCGATGCCGCTGATCCGCGCACCGCTACCGCTAATGTCGAGCGTGCACGCCAGCCGCTCGAAGCGCTTTCCTTGGGTGTCAACCCCAACTACCCGGACCGGCAGAACGCATTTCAGTCGTGGTTGGTGGCGATGGCCCGACATTTTTGCACGGCTCAAACGAGCAGAAGTTCACATCTCGTGTGCAAATTCTATTTCGACCACGCAAGCTCTTGTAGATTACGAAGGTAATGGTTTACTGGCCACCCTTTAGGGGATGTTGGAGAGAACCGCAAACCGTGGCTCCGCTGGTGCCCCACATCTGCCCGATTTTGGCAGATGTGGGTCTTTTCGATTAGCGAATCTGTAGCAATTTCGGGGTTCTTCCACCCCGCCGGTCAGCGGTCCATTGCGACTCGATCTCCACCGGCCCGATCTCGGCTGCAGCGTAGTGCCGGAAACTGCTCCACTTCCAGTCCTCGGGCTTCTCTACCGAGCCGCG
>Ga0335077_10010316_pt1 | contig 11620 bp, 6 predicted proteins | sample Lox_Sample_31_FD_207151 | JGI IMG/M metagenome (GOLD analysis project Ga0335077, IMG submission 207151) | Soil microbial communities from Loxahatchee National Wildlife Refuge, Florida, United States - Lox_Sample_3.1 | ecosystem: Environmental > Terrestrial > Soil > Wetlands | place: USA: Florida...
ATATCTGGTGGCGGGTGATGGCAAAGCGGTCGACGCGCAAACGGAGATGGAGAGCGGCATCTCCGCGGTGCTGGGAGCGCTGGCGGGAATCAACATGATCTCAGGGGCAGGGATGCTGGACTTTTTGGCGTGCCATAGCATCGAGAAGCTGGTGATCGATGCGGAGGCGATCGCGTCAGCCCAGCGGCTGATTGAAGGCATTGAGCCCCGGGCGGAGTCGCTGGCCGTCGCCATGTTTGCGCAGACCGGGCTGCGCGGGGATTTTTTGAGCTTAAAGGAGACTCGAGCGCTGTTTCGCCAAGAGCAGCACTTCCCTTCTGCAGTGATTGATCGCGGCGCCAGCGGAGTTGTCTCCGATATCCTGGGGCGCACCCGGGAGAGAGTGGAGGCGTTGGTGACGGACTACCGCCGTCCGGAGATTTCCCCGGAACTGGAGCAGGAGTTGCTGTGTTTTGCGGAACGCAAGGGCCGGGAAGTCGGGTTGCAGGAATTGCTGGGCGTAACCAGCGTCGAATGCGCTCACCGGGGAAGTTGAGATCGACGGGAGTCACCCTTCCACAAATTATTATGGAACCAACGGAACGGCAGCCCGTCTCTGCGCCGGTGTCGATCCGGCGCCGGACGCCGGGGCCGAAGGACGTGCAAATCGAAATTTTGTACTGCGGCGTCTCCATTCCGACCTGCACCAGGTGCGCAACGAGTGGGAAAGCATGATGCCTACGGTTTATCCCTGCGTGCCGGGCCACGAAATCGTCGGCCGTATGGTGAGTTCTGCGACAGCCTGCCCACCTTCACTACAACGCAGAAGACAATCGCTGAAGTAACTCGCGAAGGATTCGGCGAGCGGCGAACGGAATGTCGATTGGTTGATGATTCCGCGCAGCCTGGGCCCTGGGAAGAAAACAGAGCATCCTGATTTTGCTTGACTTGTACTGTCAAAGGCATACAGTTGCGGTATCCATTCGCAGACATCTGGCTTTCCCGCGGAAAAATAGTGAGGCCTAGCGTACGTCCGTCGGGTGATTCTGCAAAAGGCATTTCGGTAGATCCGATCCGGGTCTTAGGGTGAATTCAAACTCAAAGGAGATCAGAACATGCGTAATTTATGGTTGATTGGCTGCTCGGTGTTGCTGCTGGCGTCGTTGTTGGTAGCTCAGGAGAAGTCGTCATCGCAGTGGAATTGCGGCAAGGCTTCGGACGCGCACAGCATTGACGTCGGTGACAAGGCGAATCATACATATGCGGTCACTAAAACGACTTGCACCGCCACCAAAGGCGAAGTCGGCGGCGTGAATGAGAAAGAAGGGACTGGCACCCAATTTAACGAGACCATGGGAAACACGACCACGTGGCATGGGGTGTTCGTGGTGACTGCAGAAAATGGCGACAAAATTTACTACCACTATTCCAACTCGGGCAAGGGCATGTTGAAAGATGGACAATTTGTTTCCGGAGGCAACAAGTGGACCATGATGGGGGGCACGGGAAAGTTTGCCGGTCTCAAGGGTGAAGGCACATGCACTGGTAAGGGTGACGGCGCCGGGGGTGCAACCTGGGATTGTGCAGGAACCTACACGCTCGGCAAGTAATCATTGGCAGACAAGAGAAAAGCCACCCGCGGGTGGCTCTTTCTTTTGGCCGCTAAAGAAGTGGCCAGCCTTCGGGAGGGTTACCAAGCCGAAATCCAATTGCGGCGATCCACAAAAGTGGGGGGCTCGTAAGTGCGTCCTGAGGCCAGCCGCTTCTCCTCTCGGCGTGTCGACCACAATAAGATCGGGCCTAGCGACGCGGCTGTCAGGCGGGCGACGACTGGAAATTCCTTTTCGACATCGCGGCGCAGCCTGTGAATCTGCTCGCTTACGCTGCGGTTGACCTTCTTGAATTCTCGCTCCATCACCCAAAGCGCCGCATTGTAAGCACTGCTGAGCTTCTTCATTTCTCGCCTAAACCGCTCGCGGACGCGCGGGTCAGGGTAGTCTTTGTAGCGCTGCCAGCCCTGAAGCAGGGTCTGGCACATGCGGTAAAGACTCGGTCCATTGCGCTCGAAATCACGCCAGAACGCCCAATCCAGAAACCTCTTTGAATCTTCGCGGGAGATTGCACCGTGCCGGAAGTTGAATTTGTACTGACCATGAATGTCGGCGAAGTCAACGTTTGTCAGCAACCGGCCTTGTTCCGCCATCTCCTGGTGAAGAGGGGTGCCGGGAACCGGCGTGTAGAGCATGAACTGGTGAAAGTCAGTCTGGTAGCCGACCGCCGATTCGATTTCTTCGACCATGTTGTCCGGAGTATGGTGTTCCAGTCCGATGATGGTCGAGCCCTGCACTCGTATACCGTGTTCGCGAAGCTCTCGCGTGAGTCGCCCAAGGTCTGCGCCCTGCAGCTTGTTATAGTTGGAGGCGGGAGATTCCAAACCCATCCATACCCAAGAAATGCCGAGTTCGACCAGTTCCAACATGGTGTATTTGCGGATGGCATTGGCAGACGCAAAGACCGAAAGCTCCCAGCTCTTGCCGGCCTGCTTCATGCGCTCCAGCAACCGCATGGCGCGTGAACGCTGAAGCAGGAAATTCTCGTCCATTACAAAGAAGGAATGCACTTTAAGCTCGGATTCGATCCCGCACATCACCTCAAACAATTCGTCGCCGGTTTCGTAGAAATTGACAAACTTTCCTTTGCCGCCAAAAAAAGCAGACGTAGTACAGAAGTTGCAGCCCATCGGGCATCCCACTGACGGGATTATGGTCGCTGCCGTCCCGCCTTTTTGCTGCGGGAGGCGCACCCCCATGATGCGGGTCTCGAGGCCGGACACGATCGCGGGGTGACGGATCGGTGCGTGCTCGTCCTCCCCCAGGTAACGCCGCATCCAGGAGATTCCTTCTCCGCGCACGATGTGATCGGCATCGATCATCCCTTCGAGGCCGGGAATAGCAGCCACATGTCCTCCCACCACGATCACCGAATTGGGTGACAGTTCTCGCACCATCCGGCACATCTCCCGGACCTTCAAAACATTCACAATGATGGAGGAAATGCCCACTATGTCATAGTGGTTTGCCGTCAATTCACGCGCAAAGGCCGCGCGCGTAGGAAAATCCAGCACACTGCAGGGCGCAGAAATATTCGCTTGAATCAGCATGATGCCCCAGGAGCGGTGGAACATGCGCAGCGAGAAGCTGCCTTGTGCGCGGGTGACCTGATTGTGATAGAGCTCCATGGGATTGATGGACCGGCTGCCAAATTCGTCGTCTTGCGCATAAGGCCCAAAGACGGAACTCAACAGGATGCGAGCACAACGTCCTTTTGGGTGAGGTTCCATATGATTCCGATCGCAGCGTACTCCTCGGCAGGGTCGCATCGCGGTGATCTTGGGCACACATTACAAAACTATTACACTGACAAAAAATAGATTTTTGGGTGGTCATACTAGGTAGCTTTCGTATCGCAGTCGGCTGGCTGGTGGACTGGCTTGAGGTATCGTTTCGTCCCCTCTTGGTTCATTCACTGGAAAACGCTAGAATCTTGGCTGTTCAGTCAACTCTCGCAGCGCATCTGCGGCGCCGAGATGTTGTTCAGGGACTACAAGCTGCCGTAACGTGGTATCGTCCCCGCAGAAAACGAAGACTCCAGGGAAACGGAGCAATCACCTTGCCCTTTATTACGGCCAACAACATTCGTCAGTTTTATCGACTTGAAGGTCAGCATGGAAAGCCCGTGCTCCTCCTTTCGCATTCTCTCGGCGCAGACCACGGGATGTGGGCGCCGCAGATGCCCGACCTCCTCTACCATTTTCAAGTTTTGCGCTACGATACACGCGGCCACGGCGCGTCAAGTGTCCCCCAGGGTGAATACTCGGTCGAGCTTCTTGGACATGACGTGCTCAGCCTCGCGGATGCACTCGGGATCAAGCAGTTTGCTTTCTGCGGTCTCTCAATGGGAGGTGCGGTCGGGCAATGGCTGGCAATCCGTGCCCCGGGACGCCTGAGCAAATTAGTTCTTGCCAACACCTCGGCACAATTCGGGCCACGAAGCAATTGGGAAACCCGGATGAAATCGGTCAGTGATGGAGGCATGGCGGCGATTGCCGATGTCGTGCTAGGGCGTTTTTTCTCCCCAGACATTCTCGCCAAGGACCCCAACGCCAAGTCGGTAACAGCGGTTTTTCTGGCGACAGACCCAGTAGGATACCTTGGCTGCTGCGCGGGCCTGCGCGACTTTGACTCCCGTGGTTCGCTGCGTGAAATTCGTGTGCCTACGCTGGTGATTGTGGGAGATCGCGACGTATCGACACCATGGGAAGGCCATGGCGAGGTGTTGGCTCATGACATTCCACACGCCCGAGTGGTCCGCTTGCCTTCCGCTCATCTGTCCAACATCGAGCGACCGCGCTCGTTCGGGACAACCTTGCTGGAATTTCTGAGATCCCTGTCAGGCCCGGCCGCCGACCCCCTGGAAGCGGGTTTCGCGGTGCGACGGGAAATGCTGGGAGATGCATACGTGGATCGCGCGATGGCCGGCACCACCGATTTCAATCGCGAGTTTCAGGATCTGATTACGCGCTACGCCTGGGGTACGGTCTGGACACGGCCCGGTCTGGACCTGCGCACGCGCCGGCTGCTGGTGCTGGCCACGATGGCTGCTCAGGGACGCTGGGAGGAGTTCAGCATGCACGTGCGCGCTGGATTGGCGCACGAACTGGAGCCTTGTGATCTGAAGGAAGTACTGCTGCAAACCGCAATTTATGCCGGAGTTCCCGCGGCGAATACCGGGTTTCATCTCGCCACTGAGGAAATTGAAAGGCATACTCAGAAGTGACAACTGACTTGATCACCGATTGCCACGTCCACATTGCGCCCCTGGACATGTTCCATCCGCATGCCCTGGAGTTAATGCGGAAAAAGCGGCACAATTTTGAGCAGATTGCGGAGTTCTGCCGCTCGCCAAGGTCATTCCTCAAGCATTTGGACGCAGCGGGTGTAGACCGTGCCGTGCTGATTAACTACGTGGCGCCTGAGGTCATCGGCTTTACCAGCGGAGTCAACCAGTACATCTCCGATTACGTCAAGCATGATCCCAAGCGGCTGATCTCCTGCGGTGGTCTGCATCCGCGCCACACCAGCAATATCCTGGCTGATGTTGAACAGATTCTGCGGCTCAAGATTCGCATGATCAAAGTTCACCCCCCTCATCAGCTCCTGTTTCCGAACGACTATCTGAACGGAGTGAAAGAGTTGGAAGTTATTTATCGGGCGGCCGAGGCCAATGGAATCCCCGTCATGTTTCATACCGGGACCTCGATTTTTGCCGGCGCACGCAACCGCTATGGCGATCCCATTTACGTTGATGACGTGGCTGTGGATTTCCCCAAAATGAAAATCCTGCTGGCTCATGGTGGACGGCCGCTCTGGATGCACACTTCGTTCTTTCTCCTGCGGCGGCATCCCAACGTGTACCTTGATATCAGTGGCATCCCACCCAAAGCCTTGCTGAAATATTTCCCGCGACTGGATGAAATCGCGCACAAAGCGCTATTCGGCACGGACTGGCCAGGGCCCGGAGTTCCGGATATCAAGAAGAATCTGGATGATTTCCGCGCGTTGCCCATTTCCGAGGAGATGAAGCAGCAAATTCTCTGCAAGACCGCGCTCACGATTTGGCCCGACTGAGAAGCGGAGAAACCAAGGACTGAGAAACGGTTCTCCTGCTGTTTTTAAGTGAAGCCCGGCGCACCTCACCCAGGATGCTTTTCCGCTATACTAATGGATGTCCTCAGAAGCAGCCGGGATCGTCTGCGGCCACAAGCACCGGCAAGAACGCCAGGATCGGCGCGCTGTTGTCGAGAGCAGTCGGACCAACATCTTCTTCATTGAATTGCGCCCAATCCTTTCAAGGTCCCGGGACAAGGAGATCACATGAAAGTTCAGATCCAGACTTCCCGTTTTCTCATCCCTCTCGTTCTGCTCGGGTTGCTGAGTGTGGTTTCAAGTTTTGCGCAGGATGGCAAACTCATCATTCACGTCACTCCCAAGCAGGCCTACATCTTCGTCGACGGCCACGCCATCAGCGAAGCGAGCAAACACCATTCCCTGAGCCTCAGCCCGGGCGACCACAAGGTTGAGCTGGCCAACTACGGCTATAGCCCGTCAAGCCAAACCGTCACCATCGCTGCTGGCAAGACCAGCAAAATAGACGTGACCCTGTCGCCGGTTTCCGGAACCATTTCCGGGCCCTTCGGCGCCATGACGATCGAGGGGGCGAGCCACGATGCGGTTCTCCTGAACGGGAAAACGCCCGACTACTTCGTCGGCCACGGCGACGAATTCAACCACGATTGGTGGTGGAAACAAGAGCTCGTTGTCCCGCCTGGCACCTACCAGGTGTCGGTCTTGTCAGGTGACAAGGAAATCTGGACCGGCCTAGTCAACGTCCCTGCGAACCAGCGTGTGGTCATCGACATCCCCAAGGGTGTTCGCAAGACGGTTGCGTGGCCGCGCGGGGGAAAACTCAGCGCCATACCACGCTTCACGGTAGGCACGGCTAGCGCGACTGTCGCCGTGGCCAAACCTACCGCGCAGCTATCGACAACTACAGCGCAACTCAACTGCGGAGATTCCTCGCAGCTGAACTGGACATCCTCCGACGCAGCTCATGTCGAGATCACACCGGTCGGGCCAGTTGCAACCTCGGGCCAGCAGCCCATTAAGCCCATGCAGACCACCACCTATAACCTGACCGCTACCGGCCCAGGCGGTACGGCAACTTCCAGCACGACCGTCAATGTCAACAACGTCATTCAAGCCAATCTGGGGCTCTCACCGGCAACGGTCCACTACAAGCGCGTCGGAGATAAGGTTGTCGTAGACGACAGCCCAGTGTTGAACTGGACGGCTACCAACGCCTCTGCGGTATCGATTGACCCGTTGGGCACGGTCAGTCCCAGTGGCACCCAGAATTTGCAGGTCGCTCCCGCCAAGACGGACGCCGATCAGACCGTGACCTACACGCTCAACGCTACCAACCCCTGTGGCGGAGCCGACACAAAAACCGCCACTCTACACCTGGTGGAAACCATTGTGCCACCGGAGACCCTCTCGATGCGCAGTGTTTATTTCCCGACCGATCAGCCGAGATCGATCAAGTCAGAGGCGGCTTTGCTCGCCAGCGAGAAGGAGAGCCTCAAGTCGATTGCCGATGCTTTCAAGCAATATCTGGCGGTCAAACCGGATGCCCGCCTGATTCTTTCCGGACACGCCGATAAGCGTGGAGCGCAAGCCTACAACCAACCGCTCTCGGAACGGCGTGCGAAGCTGGCCAAGGCCTTCCTGGTTGAGCAGGGAATCCCGGAGGCAAACCTCGACACTCGAGCTTTCGGCAAGGAGCAGAATCTGAGCGTCGATCAAGTCAAGCAGCAGGTGGAGCAGGATAGCAGCCTTAGCACGGAAGAGCGGGAGAAAACTCTTGCGAAAATACAGACGATCGTGCTGGCCTACAACCGCCGGGTGGACATCACCTTGAGCACCACTGGGCAAGAGTCCGCTCGCGAGTATCCGTTCAAATCGCAAGATTTCGCCAGGCTGGTTGACCGTAACGGTCCGGCGAAAACCAGTGGCGTGCAAATGGCGGCGAAAAAGGAAAAAATCAAGAACTAGAAGACCCGAAATCAAGCCGGGCCTGCCCAGGCCCGGCCTTCTTATTGCTTGGAAGATGCAGTCCGGCGCCGGGCATCGTTTGACATGGCGACGAAGTCGGCGCGCGACATGATTTTGTCGTTTCCGGCTTCCTTGCGGATGTCATCGAGCAGGCGCAGCGATTCGTGATAGTGGTCCAAAGCCAGCGAATTGCTTCCGCTCAGCCGTGACACGGTCGCCAGCAGATATTCCGCCCTCGCCTGCAGCGATCGCAGACCCAGCTTCTCGCTCCGGGTCTGTGCCCGCTCCAACTCCAGCCGGGCCTGCGGCACGGCTTTCGTGTTGATGAGGGCCTCGCCCAAATCGAGCGAACACTGCACCGCCTCATACTTGAGACCCTGGCTTTCGGCCTGCTGCGCCAAGTCCCGCAACGCGGAAAGGGCGGAGGACCGCCCTTGTTGCAAATCGTTGCGTGCCAGTGCCAGCTTGGCCAGCAGAGTGTTTTCCGCGTCCTTGGCGCGAGTCGCCGACTGCAGGGACTGTTCATACAGCTCGCGCGCCGCCTTGTAGTCGCCGCCGTAAGAGGCGCTGTCTCCCTGGAAGCGCAAGAGTTGAGACGCCAGGCTGTCGTTCTTCAGTTCGCGGGCCAGCGCTAGGCCTTCATCCAAACTCGCTTTCGCTTCATCCCCGCGGCCCGCTTGCACCAGTGACTCTCCGTAGCCGCTCAGAATCTCACCCATCCAGTAGCTGCGGTCCTGCAGATCGCGAAACGTCTTGAGCGCTTCCTGCCGCGCGTTCAAAGCGGCGCCATAGCGGCCCTGATAGGCGAATACGCTGCCCATGTCATAGGAGGTAACTGCAGCGCCGCGCTTGTCGCCCGTGCTCCGGCGCAGGTCCAACGCTTTTAGATACTGCGACAAAGCTTCATCATATTGACCCAGCTTGGTGTCGGTCGCCGCCAGGTTGCGGATGGTTTCTGCAATGTCGTCCGGAACTTTCAGTTTTTCTCGAAGTTGCAGCGCCTGCTGATAGTAGGTCAGCGCATCCTGATATTGTCCCTTGGACAAGTACGACGTGCCGATATTGTTCAGGATCATGGCCTGGCCAGACTCATCCGCCAGATCGCGATTGCCCTGCAGTGCTTCCTTATATAACTTGAGGGCCTCATCGGGCTGCGCCGCATCCTGGTAGAAATTCGCCAAATCGTTCAGAGTGTCAGCCACGCCGCGTTTGTCACCGATCTCGCGCCGGATCTGCAGCGCCTCTTTGTAGCTGGCGAGCGCCGCTGCGGGCTGGCCCAGCATGACCTGCGCTTGCGCGCTCTCATTCAGGCTGACAGCGATGCCGCGCTTGTCGCCGATCTGCTTCTTAATCGCCATCGACTCTTGATAGTTGCGCAACGCCTCCTGGGGTTTGTCGGTGAGCCGGTAGGCCACGCCGATCGCCTGCAGAATGGCTGCTTTTTCTTCCTGGTTGTCGAGCTGAATGGCAAGAGTGAGGGCACGGTTGAGAAAGTCCAGACCATTTTGGGGATTGCCGCTCTTGATCTCCACTCGGCCGCTGGCCAAAAGCGCATCCACATACTTCGGATCCTGCTCCAGCACCTTCGCCAGATGCAGCCGGGCATTGTCGAAATCGTTGGCGTCTTCGTAGAGCGAAGCCAGCGTAAATTGAATGTCCGGGTCCTCGGGCGCGACCTTCACAATGTTCTGATAGGCGGCGATGGCTTTCTGAGAGTCGTTCTGAATGCGGGCGTTGCTGGCCTCGATCAGATATTTCTCCGACGTCGGCAAGGGCGCGCTGAGTTCCACGGCGCGGCGCGAATAGCGCTCAGCTTCGTTGTCATATCCCAGGTTAGAGTAGGTTTGCGCCAGGCGGGAAAAGGCCAGAGCGAAGTCCGGATCTTCCTGAGTGGCGGAGTCGAACTTCTTTTGCGCCTCCAGATTATTTCCCTGGCGTACCAGTTCAATCCCCTGGTTGTAATCCCGCAGCGCTTCGGTGGACTTCGAAGATGGCCGGAAGGCCTGCGCCTGCAGTTCCTTCACGATTTCCGGCGAGAGCGCGAGGTTTTCGCGGATGGACTGGGCCAACCGGTCAACCGCCGCTAGTAAGTCTTTTTCAGATTGCGCTTCCGCCTTCAGAGTGGAGGTACGTTCCCGCTTCAGGTCCCGCAACGTGGCATCAACGCGGATCTGATCGCCGACTTTGACGTATTCGCCCCACACCAGCGTCTGCGCGTTGCTGAACTCCCCTAGCTGCCGCAGCATTTGCGGATCAAGCTGGGAATTCGGGTTGAGGTGCAGGTCTCTGAGGACTTGGTGCACACGGTCAGAGGAGACCGTGCGCAGGCTGGCCGATTGACCCACATCGGTGCTCAGCATTTCGGCGAGACTGGAGCCGAGCCAGTCCAGGCTGGTATCTCCCGAAGCATTGCGGAACGGCAGGATGGCGAGCGAGGCCACGGGTCCATGCGCTTTCTTGCCGTTGCTGGGCAAGAGTCTGCCGCGCAGCATCCATCCGGCAAGCGCGACGACGATGGCAAGCGCCACCGTCGCCCATTTCCAGATGGGAAGCGTCTTCGTCGCCGATGGGAGCCGGGCCGAAATCAACGATGCCGACACCGGACGTTTTCCTTGCCAGGCATCGAGATCGTTCAGGATCTCCTGCACATTCTGGTAGCGCAGATTTAAGTCGCGCTCCAAACACTTGCCCACGATGTCGCTCAATGCCTTGGGAATCGAAGGATCCATCTCCACAGCGGGAATCGCCCGTTCCTGGCTGCGTTTGAGCAGACTGGCGATCGCGGTGTCCGCTTTGTACGGAGTATTGCCTGTCAGCACCTCGAAGAACACCAGCCCCAGGGCAAAAATGTCAGAACGAGGATCGAGTTCCTTGCCGAGAGCCTGCTCGGGTGACATGTATTCCATGGTCCCGACCAAAGCGCCGGTATTAGTCATGCCGTCCGATTCCACCGATCGCGCCAGCCCGAAATCCATCACCAGCGTGCGTCCCTGCAGATCACGCATGATGTTCTGCGGCTTCAGGTCGCGATGAATCACATTGACCGCGTGCGCCGCATAGAGCGCAAAACATACCTGGCGGATGGTCTCCACTGCCTCTTCCGAACTGAACTTCCCGTGCTCCATGAGCAGACGCCGCAGGTCGGCTCCTTCGATGAACTCCATGGTGATGAACTTGACCCCATCCGCTTCCGCCAGATCGTAGATGCGGATTACGTTTTTGTGGGTCACTTGGTGGGAGAGCAAAAGCTCCTGCTTGAAGCGCGCGACAATCGCAGCATTCGAGGCCAGATCGCGGCGAATTACTTTCAGCGCGACAAAGCGATCCAGTTCGCGGTCTTTGGCTTTGTAGACTGCGCCCATTCCCCCTTCGCCCAAGAGTTGCAAAATCTCATAACGTCCGCCGAGCACGTCGCCGATCTCGAGGATGGCGGCGCTGACGAAAAGGCCGGCGGGAGTCCGGCTGGCGGGGGCGGGTGTGCGGACCACGTCGATCAGGGTGGCATCGAGGTCGACGAGAGTAGCGTAAGGATCGTGAGGAGGAGGACTTCCCGGATCGGGGTTTACAGGGACGTCGCTCGAAGAACTCTCGCCCTTCACCGGGGCGCGCAAGCCCCGCGAGTTTGCGTCAGGACTGGCGTCGGGCGGGGTTTTCGGTCCTTCCATTTGGTTGCCCCATCAGGAGTGCAGACTGCGAAAATCAAGCTACTTCACCGAGCATAAACTCTTGCTTCTAAAGCTGAAAGTATATACCTCTGGACTGGATGAGGGAGGGGAAAGCGCATGTCATTTTTTCGGCGGTCGGGCGGCTTTGTCGCAAGCACAACGAGAATGAGCAGGAAGCGGCGGCGACGGCGAGGCCGCCCCGGATGCTGCGGCGGCCAGTCAACGGACTGGGACATTGCTCTACTCCATTCGTATTCATTTGTTATCCGCATAATACTCCCTTCCCTTCTGTAATGAGGCGAACTT
>Ga0335077_10010317_pt1 | contig 11620 bp, 9 predicted proteins | sample Lox_Sample_31_FD_207151 | JGI IMG/M metagenome (GOLD analysis project Ga0335077, IMG submission 207151) | Soil microbial communities from Loxahatchee National Wildlife Refuge, Florida, United States - Lox_Sample_3.1 | ecosystem: Environmental > Terrestrial > Soil > Wetlands | place: USA: Florida...
CGCGCGCGCCTGACGCCAGGGGTGAGCGCAAGAGGTCCGGAGTGACAGAAGCTTGTGGCCCGGCTCCCGCGAGTGACACGGCTCCCCCTTTTCTGGTGCGCCGCCCTCAGACCCGCGGTTAGCCGGGCGCGGCGGCATTTTGCGCTGGATACTGACACAAACGGTTTTCCCGGTAAAGCCAACCGCCCGTTGCGTTTTCACCCGTGGCGCGGCCCTCATCGCGCTCGAAGGGACGTAACATATGAGCAAAACGATCATTACCTGCTGCACGGGAGAGGAGAGCATGGAGCCGCGCCACTACAACTTTTGGCCCAAGCAACTGCCGAAGAAGCTGACCTACCCGCAGACCAGCCTCTACTACAACCTGGAGGTCTCGGCCAGGCGCTACCCGGATAAGCGCCTGCTGGTCTACTACGATACCCCGCTGACCTTCCGCGATACCAAAGAACACGTCGACGCACTCGCCGGATTCCTGCAGCAGCGTTGTGGCGTGACGCGCGGCAGCCGCGTACTGCTGTTCATGCAGAACAGCCCGCAGTTCATCATCGGCTACTACGCGATCCTTCGCGCCGACGCTATGGTTGTGCCGGTGAACCCCATGAACCTCACCGAGGAGCTGAGTCACTACGTCGCCGACAGCGACGCCGTCGCGATTCTCGCTGGTCAGGAGCTTTTTGCGCAGGTCAGGCCGCTCCTGGGGTGCACCGGCCTGCGCCACGCGGTGGTTGCGGCCTACTCCGAGTATGCCGCGCAGCCCACCGATCTCGACCTTCCCGAAGCGGTCCGACTGCCGCGCCAGCCCATCGCCGGCCCCGGCGTCACGTTGTGGCGCGATGCGCTGGGTGCGGGGTTCGCGGCCGGGCCCCACCTGGCCAGGCCCGACGACCTGTGCGTGATGCCCTACACGTCGGGCACCACGGGCAGACCGAAGGGCTGCATCCACACCCATTCCACGGTGATGAGCACCATCGTATCCGGCGCGCTGTGGTTCGGCGTCAACCCTGAGGCCACCCTGCTCGGCACGCTTCCGCTGTTCCATGTGACGGGCATGCAGGGGAGCATGAACCAGCCTGTGTTCACTGGCGGCACCGTGGTGCTGATGACAAGATGGGACCGGGACACGGCCGCGCGGCTGATCGAGCGGTACAAGGTAGACGGCTGGACCAACATCTCGACCATGGCGATCGACTTCATGGCCAACCCCGATCTCGCGAAGTACGACCTGTCCAGCCTGTCGCGTATCGGCGGGGGTGGCGCGGCCATGCCTGAGGCTGTGGCGAAGCGGCTCAAAGACCTCACCGGGCTCGACTACATCGAGGGCTATGGGCTGTCTGAAACCATCGCGCCCACGCACATCAACCCGCCTGACCGGCCCAAGCGGCAATGCCTGGGCATCCCCATCTGCGACACCGACGCGCGTGTGATTAACCCCGACACCCTGGAGGAGCTGGGCCCGGGGGCCGTGGGCGAGATCGTGTCGAGCGGGCCGCAGATCTTCCAGGGTTACTGGAAGCAGCCGGACGCGACCGCCGCCTGTTTCATAGAGCTGGACGGCAAGCGGTTCTTCCGCACGGGAGATCTAGGCAGATACGATGAGGAAGGCTATTTCTTCATCGTCGACCGGCTCAAGCGCATGATCAACGCCTCCGGCTACAAAGTCTGGCCGGCCGAGGTGGAAGCGATCCTCTACGGTCATCCCGACGTTCAGGAGGCCTGCATCATCGGGAGCCTCGACGCCCATCGGGGAGAGACGGTAAAGGCCCTGATCGTGTTGAAGGCGGGTCGACGCGGCGGACTCGACGCGGAACAGATCATCGCTTGGTGCCGCGACCACATGGCGGCCTACAAGATTCCGCGCGTTGTCGAATTCGCCGACAGCCTGCCCAAGTCCGCTACCGGCAAGGTCCAGTGGCGCCTGCTGCAGGAGCGCGAGAACCAAGGGACCGCTGCTTGAGGTCATGGAACCCAAGGACTACCCGAAGGTCTGGCCCAAGCAGCATCCGAAGAGCCTGACGACGCCCAAGACCACGCTCTGGCACAACCTGGAGGTGGCGGCGGCGCGCTATCCGGACAAGCCCGCGACGATCTTCTACGACTCGCGCTTGAGCTACGCGGAGCTCAAGCGCCAGGGCGAACAACTGGCCGGGTTCCTGCAGCAGCGCTGTGGCATCCGGAAGGGCGATCGCGTGCTGCTGGACGCACAGAACAGCCCGCAGTTCGTCCTGGCCTACTACGCGATCCTGCGTTGCGATGCTGTGGTCGTGCCGGTAAGCCCGATGAACGTCACCGAGGAGCTGGAGCACTACGTCGGCGACAGCGGCGCGACCACGGCGATCATCGCTCAGGAGCTGTATCCTCGGTTCAAGCCGCTGATGGGACGCGCACTCACGCACGCTATCCTCGGCACTTACTCGGATTACCTCACTGCGCCCTCGGCGTTGCCGCTACCAGACTTGCTGACGGCACCGCGCCGCCAGGTCCTCGACCCCGGCGTCGTCGGCTGGAACGACGCGTTGACGGCGGGCTACGAACCGCAGCCGCCGAGGGCCAGCGCGGACGACCTGTGCGCGATCCTTTACACCTCGGGCACCACCGGCAAGCCCAAAGGCTGCATGCACACCCATAGCACCGTCATGTTCACCGCGGTGGGCGGCGCGGTCTGGGAAGGCATGGGGGCCGACTCGGTAGCGCTGGACACCGCGCCGCTGTTCCACGTCACCGGCATGCAGCACAGCATGAACGCGCCAGTCTATGCGGGCGCGACCATCGCCTTGCTGCCGCGCTGGGATCCCGAAGCAGCCGGTTATATGATCGAGCGTTACGGGTGCACCCATTGGGCCAACGTGCCGACCATGGTGGTCGACCTGCTGGGGCATCCGGGCACGGCGGCGCGTGACCTGTCCTCCCTGCAGAACGTCTTTGGCGGAGGCTCGTCCATGCCGGAGGCGGTGGCGCAAAGGCTATTCGATCTGTGCGGCGTCCAGTACATGGAAGCCTACGGGATGACGGAGACCATCTCCCAAACCCACATGAATCCGCCCGGGCACCTGCGCAAGCAGTGCCTCGGGATTCCGACGTTCGGCACCGAGTCGCTGGTCATCGAACCCGACACCCTGGTCCCGCTCGGGCCCAACCAGCAGGGTGAGATCGTGTCACGTGGCCCGCAAGTATTCAAAGGCTACTGGAACAACCCCGAGGCGACGCACGCCGCCTTCATCGAAATCGGCGGCCGACGGTTTTTGCGCACCGGCGACCTGGGTTACTACGATGAGGACGGCTTCTTCTACATCGCCGACCGGCTCAAGCGCATGATCAATGCCGCAGGCTTCAAGATATGGCCGGCCGAGTTGGAAATGACGCTGTACAAGCATCCGGACATCAAAGAAGTAGCAGTGGTCTCTGCGCCCGATGCGCGCCGCGGCGAGACAGTCAAGGCGTTCGTGGTGCTCAAGCCCGAATGCCGCGGCAAAGTCACCGGCGAGCACATCATCGAATGGGCCAGACAGCACATGGCGGCCTACAAGGTGCCGCGACTCGTAGAGTTTATCGATGCGCTGCCCCGCTCCGGGACGGGCAAGATCCAGTGGCGCACGTTGCAAGAGAAGGAGTGGACCGAGTGAGGGACGGACTCTTGGGCTCGAGACCTACGCCGGCCGAAGGCTCTCTACGCGCGCCTTGAAGATCCGCACCTGCCCGTCGCGCAAGACCTTGAACTCCACCTCTTCGCCCGCCGGAATCAGCCCGACCTGGTTGCGCACATCCGACGAGCTACGCACCGCGCGCCCGTTGACCGCCACAATCACGTCTCCGACCTGCAGCCCGGCTCTGTCCGCCGGCGAGTTCTTCGCCACTTCGACCACCACGGCGCCGTGGCTCGCCTGTGGACCCAACGCCTTGGCCTGCTCGGGGCTCATGTCCTGCGTAGTGAGCCCGACGCGGCCGCGCCGAACCTCACCGTAGTTCACCAGCTGCTGCATCACGGCACGCACCATGTTGCTGGGGACGGCGAAGCCAATGCCAATGTTGCCGCCGGTGGGGCCGATGATGGCGGTGTTGATTCCGATCAGCTCGCCTTTCAGGTTGATCAGCGCGCCGCCCGAGTTGCCGGGGTTGATGGATGCGTCGGTCTGGATGAAGTCCTCGTAGCCCTCGATGTCCAGACCGGTGCGCCCGAGCGCGCTGACAATGCCCGAGGTCACGGTCTGCCCGAGGCCGAAAGGATTGCCGATCGCGAGCACATAGTCGCCGACCCGCAGCGCATCGGAGTCGCCGAAAGGAAGCCCCTTCAAGTCCGCAGGCTCCACCTGGAGCAGGGCCACGTCGGTGCCCGCGTCGCTGCCCTGCAGCTTCGCCTGCAGGCGCCGACGGTCTTTGAGCGTCACGACGATCTGTTGAGCGTCTTGGACCACGTGGTCGTTGGTCAGTACATAGCCGCGCTGCGCATCCACGATTACGCCGGAGCCCGCGGACATCTGGGGCCGAGACGTCTCCGGCAATCCGAAGAAGCGGCGGAAGAAAGGGTCCCGCATCATCGGGTTGTCCTGCTCGGGCGTGCGCGACAAGACAGCGATGTTGACCACCGCCGGCGTCACCTGCTCGACTAAGGGCGCCAGGCTGGGCAACTTGACGTCGCTCGCTAAGGGCAGGATGCCAGCGGACCCGGCGGCCCAGGCGAGCGATAGCCCCAGGGCGACCAGGGGCGAGGCGAGTCGTGCGGTTGTGGTGATCATGTCCTGATCCATTGTCTGTAAACTCTATGGGGCGCGGGAGAGTCCAACTCCAGCTGTCGGCCCGCTTTTTGCTGAAGAGCGGAGAGTACCCAGAACTCTGCGATGACCTCAACAGCGAAGCACAAGATTGCACTCGCAGCGCTGCTTCTGCTGGGAGCGTGCGCTACGACCGTCGTGCAGCGGGCGCCCGAACCCATACCTCAGCGGCCTGCCACGGTTGCCGAGCCCATCGCCAGCCGCGCAGCCGACAACGCGCTTGCGATGCTCGGCAAACCCTACCGCCGCAGGGGAAACACCCCCGCCGGTTTCGATTGCAGCGGGCTCGTCCAATACAGTTATTTCAAGGCGGGCATCCAACTTCCGCGTGAGACACAGGCGCAACGCCACGAGGGGCATCCCGTGGGCGCGAGCGAGTTGCGCAGAGGCGATCTCGTGTTTTTCGATCAAGAAGGTAAGAAGTCCTCCCACGTCGGCATCTATGTGGGTCAGGGACGCTTCGTCCACGCTCCGTCGACCGGCGGCCGGGTGCGCACCGACGGCCTGGATGCCGCGTACTGGCGCACGCATTTCGTCGAAGCCCGGCGGATGTGAAGCCGGCCTCTTTGCGATGCGGGTAAAAGGGCCCGCGGCGCCGCAGAACGCTGTCACCCCTTCCCCATTGCCTACCGACCGAACCGCACCGTTCGTGATTGTAAGCGGCCACGGCAGCCGCTAGCATATGGTCGACGCAGGGCCTGTCGAGTCGTGCCCGAATGGAAGGCTGCGCCAGGTGCTCGATGCGCGGCTCGCCTTCTGCGTCTCGCATTCACCAACAGCCGAGAGGACAACAGCCATGAGCTTCGCATCCGAGTTCAGAGAGTTCGCGCTGAAAGGGAATGTCGTCGACCTGGCCGTGGGCGTGATCATTGGCGTTGCCTTCGGCAAGATCGTGGACTCGGCGATCAATGACCTCATCATGCCGATCGTCGGCCGGGTCCTGGGCAAAGTGGACTTCAGCAACTTCTTCATCCCGCTCTCGGACATCCCGCCCGGCACGCCGCAGACGTTGGACGCGCTCAAGAAGGCCGGTGTGCCGGTATTCGCCTACGGCAACTTCATCACCATCCTGATCAACTTTCTCATCCTGGCGTTCATCGTCTTTCTGATGGTGAAGCAGATGAACAAGCTCAAGAAGGAAGTCCCTGCCGCCCCGCCGGCGCCGCCCGAGGACGTGATTCTGCTGCGCGAGATCCGCGACGCGCTGAAGGCAAAGTAGCCCGCCAGGTATTGCATTCACTCAGTCACGCTGGATCGCTTCTCGGCCGTGCAGGCCGACGAGGTTCTTTATTGTCGTCTAGCTGCAGAATGGCCGATATGGCGGCCTCGCCCCCCTTCGACACGTGTCATACGCGGTCGGCCAGGCTGGGCACCTGGAGCAGCGCACTGGTCATGGCCCGCCCGCTACCGAACCTTCCACTGCTACGCCCGGCGCCGGCTTCGAATCCCGTTACCGCGAGTGTCTTTGCCCACCCTGGGGTCCAGGTCCACCTAGGAAAAGAAAGCCATGAATCGCGTTTCCGTTTGCGCCACGCTGCTGGTCGCCCCCTTGGCGGCCGCCAACATCACCTGCGCGGAACCTGCCCTGCAGGAAGTGCGACGGATCGAGCTGGCGGGTGTGAAGGGCCGCATCGACCATATATCCGCAGACCTCGCCGGGCAGCGTCTGTTCGTTGCGGCACTGGAGAATGAATCGGTGGAGGTTGTCGACGTCGAATCGGGCGCGGCGCTTGCCAGCTTGAAGGGCTTCAAGGGGCCTCAAGGCATTCTGGTTCTCGCGGAGCGCAGGCGGCTCATCGTCGCAAGCGGGGCCGCCGACCACGCCAGTGTGGTGGGACAGCGCGTCGTTCTCGCTGCTGGCTGAGATTCCGTTGCCTTATGACAGTGACAACATCCGTTACGAGACCGCGACCGGGCGGGTCTGGATCGGCGCGGGATCTGGCCGTGACGGTGCGTTGATCGCGCTCGGCCCAGACCGGAACGAGGTGCTGCAGCGGATCGGTCTACGCGGTCATCCAGAGTCGTTCCAGCTCGAGCAGTTCGGGGCGCGAATCTTCGTCAATGTGCCGACCGCGAGGGCGGTGCAAGTCGTCGACCGCAGCATGGGCAAGGTGGTGGCAGATTGGAGCATACCGGCGCGAGCCAACTTCCCGATGGCGCTGGACGAAGCCGACCACCGGCTATTCGTAGGCACCCGCCTGCCTGCCCGGCTGCCGGTATACGACACACAGAATGGTCGCTCCACTGCGACCCTGCATACTGTCGGGGACGCCGACGATATCTTCTACGATGCCGGCGCGCGCCGGGTGTATGTATCCGGCGGAGAGGGATTCGTGTACGTGTATCGGCAATACAGTGCGGACTGCTACGCCTTGATGCAAAAAATCGCCGCGCGCGCACAGCGCTGTTCGTCCCGCAGTGGCGCATGCTGTTCGTGGCCATTCCGCGCTTCGGTGAGGACGCAGCCGAGGTGCGGGTGTTCAAGGCTGCCCCGGCCGGTGCATCCAACTGAGCTGAGAAAAGCATCCGACGCCACGGGGCCACCGGGGCTTGCCGGGCATCCTTAGCCATACTTGCGACCGGCCTCCGAAAGGGCAGAAGACTGTCAAATTTGGCCGTGTCTTAGCCCTTTTTATCAGCAACTTATCCAGCTTGAACGAGCAAGTTCTCGCCCCTGGCGGTAAAGCTCTTATACTTGTCGGGAAGAGATGACAAAAATGTGACGGGGCAACTCGGCAGCTCGCATAACAATCTCAATGCACAGTCTCGATAACCTCACAAAGAACGAGCTGCTGGAGCTGGTCCGGACCCTGGAGCATCGGCTCGAGCAATCGGAGGCCGCCATCGTGAACACGACGGTGGATGGCACCGTCCTGAGTTGGAACCAGGCTGCCGAACAGCTGTTCGGCTACGGCGCGGCGGAAGTGGTCGGCCGTTCCATTGATCCGCTTCTGCCGCCTGAGATGGCGGATCAGGAGAAGGCTGCGATCCGGCCGCGCATCATGGCCGGCGAAAAACTCGACAGCCGGGAGAGCGTGCGCCTGCGCAAGGGCGGTGAGCGCATAGACGTGTCGATGAGCGTGGCGCCTCTGCGCGACGCTGCCGGTGCCATCGTCGGCATTTCCACCATCACGCGCGACGTTACCGAGAAGAAGAGACGCGAGCAGCGGCTGCGGCTGCTGTCGGCCATCGTCGGCTCATCCAACGACGCGATCATGAGCTGGTCTGCGGGGGGAACGCTGCTCACCTGGAACGAGGGTGCGGAGGCGATGCTGGGCTACAGCGCCGAGGAGATGGTGGGCAACAGCGTGTCCCTACTGATGCCACCCGGTGACGCTGACTGGCAGGAGCTTACGCGGGCCGTGGCGGCAGGCGAAAAAATCCTCAACCAGGCGGCCGTGCGCAGGCACCGCGACGGTACGATGATCCAGTTGGCGGTGACCTGCTCGCCGGTGCGCGACGAGCGCGGCGAGGTGACCGCGATATCTTGCATCGCGCGCGACATCCGGCAACAGAAACTGCAAGAGCGACTGCTCGCTGAGGACCATCGGCGCTCGAAGCTGGCCCTCGAATCGGCCGGCCTGAGCCTGTGGGACTGGGATATCCCCGCCTCGCGCGTGCATCACGACGACGCTTTTGCCCGGCTGCTCGGCTACGCCCCTGGCGATATGCCGCGCAGCTCGCGGCCGTGGGAGGGGATGATTCACCCCGACGACGCGCGACGGCTGGCCGATCACATCGAATGCCACCTCGCCGGGCGCTGCGAGTTCTTCGAGCTCGAGTTTCGGGTGTGCAGCCGGGACGGAAAACGGTTGTGGATCGGCGCGCGTGGACGCGTCGTCGGACGCGACCGCAGCGGCGCTCCGTTGCGCATGATCGGAACCTGCCAGGACATCTCCCAGCGCAAGCGGGCGGAGCAGACGAGCCACATGCTGGCCGCTTTCCTCGACTCCTCCGATGACTCCATCGTCAGCCGCACGCTGGATGGAACGATCCTGTCCTGGAACCGGGGCGCCGAGCGCATCCTCGGCTACAGCGCAGCAGAGATGGTCGGCTGCAGCCACCTGCTGCTGATCCCGCCTGAGCGCAGAGACGAGGCCGCCCGCATCACCGAGCTGGTGCGCACGGGCGAGACGGTTTGCGACCTGGAAACGGTGCGCCGGCACAAGGCAGGGCACGAGGTGCACCTGGCCCTCACGGTAGCGCCTCTGCGCGACTCCGAAGGCCGTGTGATCGGAATCGCCTCACTTGGACGCGACATCACAAAGCGCATGCGCGCCGATTCCGCGCGCGGCCTGCTGGCGGCCGTGGTGGAGTCGTCCCAGGACGCGATCATCAGCCATGGCCTCGACGGCACTATCCTGTCCTGGAACCACGGCGCCGAGGAGATCTTCGGTTATACCGCCTCGGAGGTGATCGGCAACAGCTATCACCTGCTGGTTCCCGGCGAGTTCCCGGGTCAAATGCGGGAACGCTGCGTACGTATCGAGCGCGGTGATCGCATCGCGCCCTTCGAGACCGCCGCCCGGCGCAAGGACGGCAGCTCGGTGCTGGTGTCGGTGAGCGTGGCTGCGCTGCGCGACCAGGCGGGCCGCATCGCCGGGGTGGCGGCGGTGGCGCGCGATATCAGCACCCAAAAGCGGCTTGAGCTGCTGATGGAGCGCACGCAGGCCATCGGGCATGTGGGCGGCTGGGAGGTCGATTGCCGCTCCGGGCGGCTGTTCTGGACCGATGAGACCTACCGCATACACGATCTGAGCCCCGGCAGATACGTGCCGACCGTGGACAGCGCCGTCGGCTTTTTCGCGCAAGATGCGGTTCCGACCATCCACCGCGCGATGCAGCGGGCCATGGAGCTGGGTGAGCCGTTCGACGCCGAGCTTGCGCTGATCACCGCGCGCGGGCGCAGCGTTTGGGTGCGCGTGATCGGAGAGGCGCAGCGCGAAGACGGGCAAGTGACGCATGTCTATGGCACCCTGCAGGACATCACCGGCCGCCGTCAGGCCGAGGATGCCTTGCGCCAGCGCGAACGTCAGCTGGAGTCCATCCTGGACAATGTGGCCGAAGGCATGATCGTGCTGTCTGCAGCGGGCAGCATCGAGCGCTTCAACCGGCAGGCTCAGCACATGTTCGGCTATGGCGCGCAGGAGGTTCGCGGCCTGCACCTGAAGCAGATCACCATCGAGCTCGGCTACGAGGACCAGGGCACGGCGGGGGCCGCGGCCGATTGGATGCAGCGTCTCGTGGGCAGCCGCCGCGAAGTCACCGGGCGGCGCAAAGACGGCTCGATCTTCCCGCTCGAGCTGGCGGTGTCGGAGATCGTCATGAGCCCGGGCCCAAACCAGTTTACCGCCATCGCGCGCGACATCACCGAGCGCAAGTCGTGGGAGAGCCGCATCTACAGCCTGGCCTACTCCGACTCGCTGACCGGGCTGCCCAACCGGCTGTTGCTGCGCGACCGGCTCGAGCACGCCATCGCGGCCGCACAGCGCAACCGCACGCTGGTCGGGGTCCTGTTCTTCGACATCGATCATTTCAAGCCGATCAACGATTCTTACGGTCACCACGTCGGCGATCTGTTGCTGCGCGAGATCGCCGAGCGCGCGCGAAGCTGCGTGCGCGAGATCGACACGGTCTCGCGCCTGGGCGGCGACGAGTTCGTGGTCGTGCTACCGGAACTGCGCGAGGCGTTGGACGCCGCGGCCGTCGCGCGCAAGATCCTGGCGGCGATGGGACAAGCCTTCCGGATCGACGGCCACGAATTCACCATCACACAGACGCTGGGGATCAGCATTTATCCGCAGGACGGGCCGGACGCCGATACGCTGCTGCGCAACGCCGACTCCGCGATGTATCACGCCAAAGAAAGCGGCAAGAACTGCTTCCTGTTTTTCAACCCTGGAACACCTTGACCGTGATTCGTGACTCGTGACGCGTGGCTCGCACGCCGGTTTGCTCCGCCGGGTGCCAGAAACGAATCGGGAACCACGTGTTACGCATCACGAACCAAAGCGTCTTGACCGCCGCGGCCCGCCTCTCTATGCTCGCCGCCAATCCATACCGCGCCCCCGCGGGCATCCACACGTCTCATGGGTGAAGCATTCCTCTATCTCGCGTCGAGCTTCTGGTACGGCGCAGTGCATGCCGCCACGCCGGGCCACGGCAAAACTATAGCCGCGGCCTACATCGTGGGCGCGCGTGGCAAGCCGGTCGACGCCTGGATACTGGGTATCTTCGTCACGCTGTCTCACACCAGCGGAATCGTGCTCGTGGGCGTGCTCGCTTCGATCGGCCTGCCGGGATTCATGCCGCAGCGCCTGGAAGCCTGGATGGCGATGGCTACCGGCGTCCTGGTGATCGTCATCGGGGCATGGACGCTGTGGACCCAGCGCAGCCTCCTGCGAGCGGCAAAGGGAACACCCGTTGGCTCCGCACACGACCAGGCTCATGCGCACGCGCAGGATGCGGCACAGATGCACTACCGTCGCGTGGAGACGGATCGAGTCGATGCTCATTCGCTCCTGGCGGGCGCTCACCACCACAGCCACCCTCATGACCCTGATCACCCGCACGGGCACGATCACGACCATCACGCCGAATCCGGCTTCCATACACACGGCTGGGGCTTCAGCCACACCCATGACCTCACCCTGGTGACGAGCAGGCGCCCAAGCCTGTGGCTGCTGCTCGGGCTGGGTGTAGCCGGCGGGCTCGTGCCAGACCCGATCGCGCTGGGGATCCTTTTGAACCTGCTCGCGCAGAGCAAGGTGATGCTGGGCCTGGGCACCGTTCTGGTGTTCAGTCTCGGCTTTGCTTCGGTGCTGGTGATCGTGGGTGTTGTCGCGGCCAGGGTC
>Ga0335077_10010318_pt1 | contig 11619 bp, 13 predicted proteins | sample Lox_Sample_31_FD_207151 | JGI IMG/M metagenome (GOLD analysis project Ga0335077, IMG submission 207151) | Soil microbial communities from Loxahatchee National Wildlife Refuge, Florida, United States - Lox_Sample_3.1 | ecosystem: Environmental > Terrestrial > Soil > Wetlands | place: USA...
ACGCTCGAGGATCTGGTGCGGATAGAAAGGCTCTCCATCGTACTTCAGATACTGGTGGGGCAGCTCGATCCCCACCTCCGACCGGAGGAGATGGGCGAACTGGCCGGTGTAGTTCCCCTCCACGAGAAGGGTCTTGTGGGTCCGGGCGAACATCGACCGGACGACGTTCGGGTCGAGCGGGAAGAGCGTCGGGAACCGTAGGAGGTTCGTCGCCTTTCCCTTCTCCGCGAGGACCTGCATCGTGTCGCGCACCGCGCCGACCGTTGAGCCCCACGCCACGAAGGTGAGGGGCGCGTCGGCCGGACCCTCGAAGAACGGCTGGGGCGCGTCCTTCGCGAGGCCCTTCAGCTTGCGCATCCGCTTCTCCATCATCTTCTCACGGATCGCGACCGACTCGGGGATGCCGACACGGATGTCGGAGATGTCGTGCCCCCACTCGTCGTGCTCGTCCGAGAGCGCGATGTGGTTGAGGCCGGGCTGTCCGGGGAACGCCCGCGGCGAGACGCCGGATTCGGTGTCCTCGTACCGACGGTACTCGTGACCGTTCGGCTCGACCGTGAAGAGCGACGGGACGTCCACGTTCAGGTCGATCTCGGAGCGGTCGACCCCTTCCATCGCCTCCGCCAGGTGGAAGTCGGTCAAGACGAGCACCGGTGTCTGGTACTTCTCCGCGAGCTCGAACGCGGTGACCGTGAAGCGGTACGCCTCGACCGGGTTCGAAGGGGCGAGCACGGCCCGGGGCCACTCGCCCTGGCCCGCGCCCATCAGGAGGTTCAGGTCGGCCTGCTCGGTCTTGGTCGGGAGCCCGGTCGACGGGCCGGCCCGGGCCGCATCGACGACGACCACCGGCACCTCGGCCATGCCGGCCATCCCGAGGCCCTCGGTCATGAGCGCGAAACCACCGCCGCTGCTCGCGGTCATCGACCGCACGCCGGCGTACGATGCTCCGATCGCCATGTTGATCGAGGCGAGCTCGTCCTCCGACTGCTTTACCACGATGCCCAGCGCGCGCGAGTGGGCCGCGAGCCAGTGCATGATCGAGGTCGCCGGGGTCATCGGGTACTGCACCAGGAACTTGAGGCCGGCGGCGGCCGCCCCGAGGCCGATCGCCTGGTTGCCGGTCATCAGGAGCTTGGGCGCTCCCATCCGGGAGAGCGCCTTCGGGTGGCTGAGCCCCTGCTGCTCGGCGAACTTGAACCCGTCCGCGCAGGCGCCGACGTTCCAGGTCACCACGTCGCCGGCCTTCCGGCCGAACGAATCGGAGAGCACCTTCTGGGCCAGGTCGAGCGGAATGCCGGCGAGGAATGCGGTGGCGCCGAGACCCGCGGCGTTCTGCAGGATCGATTGGCTCGTGTACTTGCGGGCGATCTCGAGGGTCGGCACCGCGAGGAGCTGAAGGCCCGGCTTCGGCAGGTCGGCCGGAGTCAACGGGAACTTCTCCGGGTCGAAGATCACGGTCCCGCCGGGGTGAAGGATCGGCGCGTGGACGTCGACGGTCTGTCGGTCGAGCGCGTAGAGGATGTCGAGGTTGTCCCCCGGGGAGTGGACCTTGCTCTCCGAGGCTCGGGCGTGGTACCAGACATGGCCTCCGCGGATGACCGACTGGTAAGCGTTCAGACCGAAGATGTGGAGGCCCATCCGGGAGAAGCTACGGGCGATCGACTCGCCGATCGAGGCGATACCGTCGCCGGCCTGGCCACCGACGCGAACCGCGATCTCCTTCATGGGCATATCGAGGGAGGCTCCGTATTAATCGATTCTGTCAATTTGGATGCCAGTAACCCTTAGAGGGGGCTTCGGATGGGTTCGACGTGGCCTCCCGCGTGACCGTCCTTCTCTTCGCGACAGCTCGGCTCGCGGCCGGACGAGGGAAGGTCGCGTGGGCGGTCGACCCGAAAGGGGTGTCGGTCGGTGCGCTCGTTCGGGCCCTCGGGGCACGATACCCGAAGCTTGCCCCGACGCTGGAAGCGTCTCGCTTCGTGTTGAACGGCCGGTATGTCGCTTCCCGCGCGACCCGGGTGCGTCCGGGCGACGAGTTCGCGGTGCATCCTCCCTACGGAGGGGGCTGACGTTGAGCGTCCGACTGACCCGCGGTCGGCTCTCGGTCCCGGCCGCTATGCGGGAGCTTGCGGGGGACGAGCTGGGCGGAGTGATCGTGTTCGCCGGACGGGTGCGTCCCGACCGACGGGGCCGTGGCCGCGTGATCGCGCTCGATTACGAGGCCCACCGGGCTCTCGCGCTAGCGGCCCTTGCTCGGCTCGACCGCCAGGCCCGGCGTCGGTTCGGCGCGGAGCGGGTCGTGCTCTGGCACCGACTCGGACGGGTCCCGGTCGGTGAGACGTCGGTGATCGTCGGCGTCGCGACGGGCCACCGGGCCCCGGCGTTCGCCGCGTCCCGGTTCCTTATCGAGCAGCTGAAGGCGACGGTGCCGATCTGGAAGCTGGAGCGAGCACCACCCGCGCGTCCGCGGCGATCGCGCCCTGGCGGTCGGGCAGGACGATCAACGGGTTGATGTCGAGCTCGAGCACGTCGGGGATCTCCATCGCCAGTTGAGAGACGCGCTCGATCACCTCGGTGAGCCCCTCGACGTCGCTCGGGGGCTCGCCGCGCACGCCCCGGAGCAGTGGGAACGCCCTCACCGACTGGACCATGTGCATCGCGGCGAGCGGACGCACCGGGGCCAGGCGGAACGTCACGTCCCGTAGCACTTCGACGTAGATCCCGCCCAGACCGAACGCAAGGATCGGGCCGAAGTGCGGGTCGCGCTGAACGCCCACAAGGACCTCCTTGCCTTCCTGGATCTCGGTTTCCACCTCGAAGCCCTCGATGCGGGCGTCCGGTGCCTTGTCGTGCAGGGACTGCTGCATCGCCTTCCAGGCCGCCTTGAAGGAGGCGTCGTCATGGATCCCGAGCGCCACGCCGCCGACGTCGGTCTTGTGCGAGAGGTCCGGGGAGACGACCTTCAGGACGACCGGGTAGCGGATCGTTCGTGCGGCCGCGAGGGCCTCGTCGAAGTTGCGAACGAGACGCCCCGTGGGGAACCGGATGCCGTAGGCGCTGATGAGCGCCTTCGCGGCGACGTCCGAGAGCGTCGTTGTCCCCTCGCTCCGTGCCTTTGCCACCACGGCCACGGCGGCCGCCCGGTCGACGGTGAACTCGCGGACCGGTGCCTTCGGGCGGGTCCACCAGTCATGGTACTTGGCGAGCGCGCCGAGCCCTTGGGCCGCTTCCTCGGGGAACGTGAACGTCGGGACCCCGTTCTCCTCGAGAAGGGAGACCTCGTTCGACAGGTCGTTCACTCCGAAGATGCACGCCGCGATCGGCTTAGTCGTGGTCGCCTTGGCCGCGAGGATCGCGCGGGCCACCGACTCGGCGGTCATCGTCGACGTCGGCGTCGTGATGACGAGGGCTCCGTTCATATCCGGCCCCTCGAGGAGCTTCTCGAGGATGATCCGGTAGTGGTCGGCGCCGGCGTCCGCGGTCATGTCGAGAGGGTTCGCGATGGAGGCGGATGGCGAGAGACGGGGGACGAGGTCGTCGTGCACCGCATTGGAGAGCTGGGGCAGCTCGAGCCCGTGGCGGACCGCGGCGTCCGCCGCGACGATGCCCGGTCCCCCCGAGTTCGTCAGGATCATCAGGCGGGGTCCCTCGAGCTTCAGACCGGAGGCGAAGATCTTCGCGGTCCGGAACAGCTCACCGAGCGTGTCGGTCCGCTGGACGCCCGCCTGGTTGAAGAGCGCGTCGTAGAGCTGGTCCCGACCCGACTGGGCGAGGGACCCGGTGTGGCTCTTCGCGGCCCGTTCGCCGGCCGGCGTCCGTCCGCCCTTGATCACGAGGACCGGCTTACGCTCGGTCACCTCGCGGGCGGTCTCGAGGAACTTCCGCCCGTCGACAAGGCTCTCGAGATAGAGCAGGATCACCTTCGTCGCGTCGTCGCGTCCGAGCGAATAGAGCAGGTCGTTCTCGTCGATCCCCGCGCGGTTCCCGACGGAGACGAATCGAGAGAAACCGATCCGCTCGGTGATCCCGTACGCGAGGATCCCCGCGCAGAGGGCTCCGCTCTGGGAGACGAACGCGATGTTCCCTCGCGGCGGGAGGCTCGCGCTGAAGGTGGAGTTCAAGCTCACGTCGGGGGCGGTGTTGATCACCCCGAAGCAGTTCGGTCCGACGATCGACATGCGGTACTTCTCCGCGCGCCGGACCACCTCCGCCTCCAGGGCCGCCCCGGCCTCGCCGAGCTCGCGGAAACCGGCGGAGATGATCACCGCACCTCGGGAGCCCGCCTTCCCGAGACGCTCGATCGTGTCGGCGACCGTCGCGGCGGGAACGATCACAACGCCGAGGTCCGGGGTCTCGGGAAGGTCCTCGATGGTCGGATAGCACCGAACGCCGGAGACGCTCTTGGACGACGGATTCACCGGGTAGACGACGCCCTTGAACCCCGCCTCGATGATGTTCCGGAACAGGTACGTCCCGACCTTGCCGGGCTTGTTGGACGCGCCGATCACGGCGACCGACGACGGACGGAACAGCTCGTCGAGGTCCTCCGAACGACCGCGCGACATAGCTACCCTGCTATCGACGGTCCGTCGGACGGTCCTCCGTTATATATCCACGCCCCCGTCAGACGCCGCATGACCGCCGAAGGAGAACCGACACACTCGTCCGCGGCGGCCTCGCCTTCCCCGGCACCGGCGGGACGGCCGGCCGCGCGGGGAGTGCTGCAACGGATGGACAAGGGAGGGATCCGCCACGTCGTCGCCGTGGGGAGCGGTAAGGGCGGCGTCGGGAAATCGTCGGTCACCGCGTTGCTCGCGGCCGAGCTGGCGCGTCGGGGCCAACACGTCGGGATCCTCGACGCGGACATCACCGGCCCGTCGATCCCGAAGCTGCTCGGATTGACCGGCCCGCTCGTCGACCGCGGGGAGGGGATCGAGCCGGCGGGAACTCCCTCGGGGATCTCTGTCGTGTCGTCCCAGTTCATGGTCGAGGACGAACAGACCCCCGTCATCTGGCGGGGGCCGCTCGTTACCCGGCTCATTACCCAATTCTTCGGGAGCGTGCACTGGGGCGACCTCGACTACCTGCTCATCGACATGCCGCCGGGAACGAGCGACGTTCCGCTCACGGTCTTCCAGACGATCCCGATCGACGGCATGGTGTTCGTCCTCACGCCCCAGGACCTCGCGGCGCTCATCGTGAAGAAAGCGATGAACATGGCCCGCGACCTCCACGTTCCTCTGCTCGGCGTGGTCGAGAACATGGCGTGGCTCGTTTGCCCGCACTGCCACGAGCGGACCGACCTTTTCGGCAAGAGCCGGGTCGGTCGCGTGGCGCAGGAGTACGGGATCCCGCTCCTCGGAAGTCTGCCGGTCCTCCCTCCGGTCTCCGAGCTCTCCGACACCGGTCACCTCGAAGAGGTCGTGTCGCCCGAGGTCGCCTCGCTCGTCGATGCGTTCTCGAAGGCGGTCGACGACGCTACGAAGAGCCGGGTGACGATGCTGTAGGGCTCCGCAGTTCGGCGAAGCGAACGACCTCGCTCGGCACGCCATACCGGGCGAGCGCAGCTTTCAATCCCTCAAGGTGGGCGTCGCCGACCACGGCGGCGAGTCGACCGTGCCCTTGCTGCCGGATCGCGGCGAGCCGCTGCGCCATGTGCTCGTTGCGATCGTCGAGAAGGACACGAGCGGTCGTGGGGCTGACACGTCGTAGCTCCTCGGTGTACTCCGACGGGTCTTCGGCGTAACGGTCCATCTCCCGGTTCACGACACGGGCCGGCAGGAAGAGTCCGACCACCGCGCTCGCAAGGAGCATCACGCGCTCCTTGAACGGCATCGACCGGACGAGGTTCGCCAGGGTGAGCCGGATCGGGTCGTCGATGAGGAACAGCGGTATCTTGCGGCCCTCGGCGACCTCCATCGCGACCTTCATCTCGGCGCCGGGCACCCCGGCTCCGATCTCGGAGCCGAGCCGCCGCTGCACCACCCCCCACAGGCGCGCGAACAGTGGCGCCGAACCGGACCGTCGGTGGGAGCCGTCCGACGCGATCAACGCTTCGGCGCGTTCGGGGTCGAGCTCCACCGCGATCCCGTCCAGCACACGGCCGGTGAGGACCTGCTTGAGCGGCGCGCTCAGGTCGACGACGTGGGCGCAGCCGACGAGGAGGACCGGCGCGTCCAGGGTCGAGGCGTACACGCCCGCCCGAGGTCAAGGCCGTTCATCTCGATGCCGGCCGGGCCGATAACGCCCATATAGGAGAACCGGTCGTCGTGGGCCATGGCGTGGACGCTCTTCTCCGTCCCGAACTCGAAGCGGACGGAGCTCGATGCCGCCCTGAAGGACGACCGGGTCTCCCGGCAGAGCCAGAAGGTACGGGACGCGACGGCGATGGGAGGTCCCGCCGGCGCCACGTACGTCCTCATCGAAGGCGCCGCCGATGCGGTCCATCGGGCCGAGGAGCTGCTCGGGCCGATCGGAACGCGGCTACCGGCATCCGAAGGGGAGGCGCTCTACCGTCGTTTCAAGGACGAGGAAGAGTCGGCGTCGGCGGGGATGGGGCTCTTCTTCACCGAGGAGTAGGTCGTCACTCGTTCGTCGGGGCGTGCGACGGCTCGAGGTCCTCGCCGCCCGCGAAGACACGCTGGAACGAGCGGTACATCCCCTCGAGCCCGCTCTGCTCCTTCGCCGACGTGGGCACGAGTCCGATCAACGGAGACATCGTCTCGATCGCTCGGTAGAGCTCGGTGGAGAGCTGGACGTCGGGCGTCGGAGTGTCCCGGGAGATCGCATCGTAGAGCGTCCCGGGGTCGTCGGACCAGCCCATCACCTCGGTGAGCTGTTCGGGGGTCAGCACGTCCGACTTCGCGAGGATGTTCACCGTCGGTAGCCGGAACCGGAACTCGACCGTTGCCCCGAGCATCAGGAGCGAAACGAACCCCGCCGCCGTCCGCGCCAGCACCGGGTCGTAAAGGAACGCAAGCACGGACCGGTCCCCGCTCAGGGCATCCACGATCGCCTTCGACGCCTCGCGGAACGCGAACAGCTCGATCTGTCCGGGAGTGTCGATCAGGATGTAGTCGGCTGTCTGTTCCTGGATCGCCTGCTTGACCTCGAAGACCTTGAGCGCGATCATGTCGGCCGCGACGACCTGCGCCCCGTTCGGTCCGAGGCCGTACTCGTCCTGAATGTCGGCGAGGCGCACCCACTCCCGGATGTCGACGTCCGCGGAGTCCTCGGCCGCCTCGCTGCCCGGGTCGAGGTTCACGACCACGGCGTCGTAGCCGGCGGAACGCGTCCAATCGGCGAAGGCCCGGACGAGCGATGTCTTTCCCGCGCCGGCCGTCCCGGTGAAGTAGACGGTTCCCGGTTCTTCCACGGACGTCCCCCGCTCGTTACTTCCGCGCCGCGCTCGCCCGGTGCTTGGAGAGGTCGGCGGCGAGCTCCCTCAGGAACCGCGCTTTCGTCGTGGCTCCCTTCTTCGTCACCTTGACCCTGCCGGAGTAGTCGAAGAACCGACGGGGGTACTGCTTCTCCGCCTCGACCTCCGCCTGGAAGCCGAGTCGCTTCGCGGACGCCACGATCTCCTCCGCGGTGAGCTCGGAAAGGGTCTGCGTTTCGGGGACGCGCCGTCCACCCTTCCGGGAGAGGCCCCGGCCCAGGTAGGCTGGGTAGACGTAGAAGTGGTCGGGCATTCTGCGCCCGCACCGCGCTAGGCCGACGCCGGGCTCGAGACCCGGACCCCGTTCAGGACCCCGTCCTGGCCGGGGCGGGATCGCACGCGGACCAGGCCGACGTCGGTCTCGAGGATCGCACCTTTCGTGATGATGTTCCGCTGTACGAAGTTCGGGTTCGCGGGGTTCTCCCGGACCGTGATCACCTTCGCGGGCTGCATCTTCTTGGTCGCCGGGTCGAAGACGTTGATCGTCTGGGTGGTGAGGACGCGCAGCTTGCGGTTCGCTCCACGGACGCGGTAGACCTTCACCGTTCCGGATCCGAGCGTGGCGTGCTGGAGCTCGCGCCCGATCTCGAACCGACGCTTCTTGCGGATCGGTCGAAGGCGACCGCCGGTCCGCTTGCGCCTCGACCGGCCCTGCCAGATCCCCACGAGTTCCTCCGAGAGGTGCGGTCCGACCGGGGTTCGGTATATGACCTTTTCAGCGACACGCCGCGCCCGGCCGTCTCCTCATCGGGCGAGGAACGGGGCGAGGAGCGGACGCAGTGGTTCGAGCTTCGCCCGCACCGCCGCCTCTTCGGAGGGGGTGAGCGGTTCGTACGGCGACCGGTAGCCGACTTCGAACCCTCGAAGCTCGGCGATGAGGAACTTGAACGTCGACGGGCTCGGCCCGGCCTTCACGACCGACACGAGCTGGTCGACGACCGGCTGGAGCTCGCCGGCGCGGGCAACGTCTCCGTGGCGAGCCGCGTCGACCAGTGCGAGGCAGAGCTTAGGTGCGACGTTCGCGACCCCCATGATGGCCCCTCGAGCGCCGCGGGCGATCGCTGCGGACGCGAGAGGAGGGTCGCCGGGCAGCACGGCGAACCCCTCCGGCGCGCCGTGGAGGAACGCGGAAACGCTCTCGATCGACCCGGCGCTGTCCTTCACCCCCGCGATGACCTTGTCCCGTGCCAGGCTGTGGAGCAGTTCGGGAGGAAGCGCGTACCCGACGAGTCCCGGGTTGTTGTACGCGAGCAGCGGCACCGACGTCGCCTTCCGCAACGCTCGGTAGTAGTGGTCGACCGAGTGCATCGGGGGATGCAGATAGTAGGGCGGAACGGCCACCAGGGCGGCCACTCCCGCCTCCTCCGCTTCGGCGGCGAACGCGATCGCCTGGGCGGTCGAAGGAGCACCGCAACCGGCCCAGACGTCCGTGTGCCCGGTCGTGCTCTCGACGACCACGTCGATGAGGGGCGACCGCTCGCTCGGGACGATCGAGGGAAACTCCCCGGTGGACCCGAGTACGAAAAGGTGGTCGACCCGTGCGTCGGAGAGGTCGCGGGCGAAGCGGGCGTTCCGGCCGAGGTCGACTCCCCCCTCGTCGTTGAACAACGTCACCATCGGGACCGCAAGCCCGTCCAGCGCCATCGGCTCAGCACCCGCTCGGCGACTTAATGGGTTTATGCCGCTCTCGCGCGCCGGAGGAAGGTACGGCGTCCGAACGTCTCCTCGGGATCGACGAGGCCGGTCGCGGTAGCCTGGTCGGCCCGCTCGTCGTCGGCGGCTTCTGCATCTCTTCCGACCGGTTGGGCGAGCTGGTCACCCTCGGCGCCCGAGACTCGAAGCTATTGAGCGCTACCGCGCGGGAGCGCGTGTTCTCCGGCCTTCCCGCTCTCGGAACGTGCGCCCAGGTAGTGCTCCCGCCGCGGGTGGTCGACCGCGCCGTGCGCCGAGGCCGGCTCAACGACCTCGAGGCCGACGCGTTCGCGCGACTTGTCCGAGAGATGCAGCCGGACGTCACCTATGTCGATGCCTGCGACCCGAACGAGCGACGGTTCGGTGCGCGGGTCGCGCGGCTCGCGGGCGGAACGGCCCGGGTCGTCGCGCGCCACCACGCCGACCGAGATCATCCGGTGGTCGGTGCCGCCTCGATCGTCGCCAAGGTCCGACGAGACCGGGCGATCGCTCGACTGCGCGAACGGCTGGGAGAGGACCTTGGGAGCGGATACCCCTCGGACGAACGGACGATCCGATTCGTGCGGGCGGCGCTCGTCGACCGCCCGACGACCCCGTCGTGGGTGCGGAGTTCGTGGTCGACGATGCAAAGGGTTAAACCCCGCCGACCGGCTCGGACGCTGGACGGGTTCGTTCCATGACCGTAGAGGAGACCCTCGCCTCCCTCGTCGACCGATTCAACCGGCACGCGGAGAAGAACCCGGGGATGGCCGAGGAGCTCGACGGACTGTCCCGAACGATCCAGATCTCGCTGACCGACGGGGGAACCTACGCGGTCGACCTCGCGAAGGGGCGGCTCCAGAACCTGAGGTCCGGTGCGGTCTCCTCGGCCGACGTCCGCATCACGACGGACGAACGGACGTTCCACGCCCTCGTGCGCAAGGACATCGGGCCGATGAAGGCCCTCGTGACCCGCAAGCTCTCGATCGAGGGGAGCCTCGAGGACAAGCTTCTGTTCCGAAAGCTCCTATAGTACCGGCCCGGCGGGCTCACGGAAGGAAGACGCACGCGGCGATGCAGACACCGTAGTGGTCCATCGGGATCGAGAGCTCCTCCGTCCGATACTGGATGCGCCGTAGCTCGACCCCGCGGAAGTGGGCGATCTCGGTCATGCGCCAGCGCAGGAACTCTTTCAGCGACTTCTGGGTCCCATGCAGGTGCGCCTCGGCCACGTAACCGCCCTGACCGTCGGTGCGGAACCCGTAGGCGATCCCCGCGCTGATCACTTCGCCCTCTCCACCGCCGTGACGGGCCAGGACGCAGTGGGTGATCGCCCCGCGCGCGATCGGAACGCGGTCGACCTGACGGATCCCGATCGGGAGGACCGAGGAGACGCTCACGAGGTTCTGCTCGCCGATCCCGGCCTGCAGGAGCGCGAGGTCGAAGGCGTTCAGCTCGCTCGTCTTGTTGATCCCTTTCCCGCTCGTCACGAAGAAGCGGGAAGGAACGGGGACCAAGGCATCGGCCGTCGGTTCCGCACGTCGCGGCACGTCGGGCGCTGAGGTCGGCGGAACCTTAAGGTTTGGGCCGCGCCGGGAGCTCTAGACCATGATCGCGTGGCGCCGACGCATCGAGGCCTCGGTCTCGCCTCGTACACGCAGGAGCTCGGCAATCAGCCCGTCCGTGAGACGCAGGCTCGCCGCTTCGAACAGGGTCCCGAGCGGAGCGTACCGGGGGCGGTCCGGGTCCTCCTCGAACTCCACGGTGATGAGGTGGCTCGCCGTGTGGGCGATCTTCGACCCCGGTTTCGACGTGAGCACGATCAGCTCCGCGCCCTCCCGACGGACGATGTTGGCGGTCTGGATGGACGAATAGCTCTCGCCCTGGGCCGAGAGGACGAACACGGCGTCCCCCTGGCGAACGATCGGGGTGACGCTTTCCCCGATGACGTACGCCCGGAGCCCCGCCTGCACGAGGCGCATCGCGAACGCGCGGCCCACGATGCCGCTGCGGCCGGCCCCGTACACGAAGATCTGAGGCGCCTTGAGAAGGATCTCGATGGCCCGGGAGATCGCCTTCGGGTCGATCCGTTCCAGTGCGGCGGTCACCCTCTCGCCGATGTACCGCTGCGAGCGAACGAACGTTGTCCCGTTATCGGCGTCGATGACGGCCATGGCGCACCCCCCCTCGTCTCTTCGCAGGCGGTCGAGTCGGCCGCTTCGCTCGGCGCGCGGACGGCCGAGCCGACGGCCGGGGACGAGCGATCGACCTCGGTCTCGCTGTCGGCGCGGCCGCGGGCGCGACCGTCGGCTTCGGCGGCGTGCGTGGCGCCGGCGGCGCGTGCAGCTTCGACCAGCGACGCGTGAGCGCGCGCTCGTACAGGAGCTTCATGTACATCGCGTCGTGCTCGAGCAGCGGCGAGCTCGAGATCACCGTCACGTCGAAATCGCGTTCGGCGAGGAGCTCGGCGAGCGGGTCGAACCGGACGAGACCTCGCTTGATCGGGGTCA
>Ga0335077_10010322_pt1 | contig 11618 bp, 14 predicted proteins | sample Lox_Sample_31_FD_207151 | JGI IMG/M metagenome (GOLD analysis project Ga0335077, IMG submission 207151) | Soil microbial communities from Loxahatchee National Wildlife Refuge, Florida, United States - Lox_Sample_3.1 | ecosystem: Environmental > Terrestrial > Soil > Wetlands | place: USA...
CTAATGGAAGCGGCGTTTGGCGCGACGCTCGGCAAGATTTTGGTCGGAATCCAGGTGGTTCGGACCTCCCCGGGCAGAGCGCTCGGCGCGTGCGCCCTGCGGAATCTTCTGCGGATTGTCGATGGTCTCGGCTTTTACCTGGTGGGAACGGCGGTTGCCGCGTGTTCGGACGTTCGGCAGCGGATTGGCGATCTCTGTGCGCATACCGCGGTGGTCGAAGAAAAATTCGGCATCGCCGCGAGAATGTGTGCCATCGTGCTGTGGATCGCTATGCTGGCCGGCGCGGGATGGGAAGTCCCACGCATCTGCGCCGCAAATTTTCCGCCGGTACACACGAAATACCTAGACCGGATCGTTCTCCGCATCGGCACGACGGGAAAGTCGGCGTATTTCCGCGTCGGCGGGTGGACTGTGGATGTAAAGTCGTAGAGTGGAGATTCAGCCTCCCGCATTTTCCAAATCCCCAGGCGTATTCAGATTGCGAAACAGATTCTCCGAAAAACCAGCTGCGTGCAGTTCGTCTTCCCTAACAACCCGCGTGTAGGACGGATTGAACAGCGCGTCGATTTTGTAATGCCCGGCGCGCAGGGATTCTTCTGCGAATTTGCCGAATTCGCGGCGATAGACAGCGCACAGGGGCTGCCAGCCTGCTTTCGTTCGCACGACCGTTACCAGCGCGGTGGAGGACTGTTCGGCGCGGGCAGTCAGATAGAGCAGTAATTCTGGAGTAACGAATGGAACATCAACCGCGAGGATCAGATTCAATTCGTGATCCGAAGCTTTGAGTGCGGCGTGAATGCCGCCGAGTGGCCCGCATCCCGGAAAGACATCGGTGATAGTGGGAGCGAACGCGGCGTACTGGGCGGGATCGCCGACGATGTCAACATCCCTGGTCACGGCTCGGGCGATTTCGAGTACGCGTTCGAGCAGAGAGCGGCCTTCTATCGTGACGAACGCCTTGTCGCGCCCCATGCGCGTGCTTTTTCCGCCGGCGAGGATGAAGGCGGAGACATCTTTCCCGTGCATTCCACAGAGGATACACGGGCGAGTTTTGCGGACGTGAAAGCTTAAGCGCGGAGATCGGTGAGAAGGGCTGTAGAGGCCGCAGAGAATAACGATGCTCGCCCAACCTTCGCGGGCAGGCGTGCACCGCGCGACAAAGGAGTGTGCGCCACACGGAATCGGAAGTTTGAGTCCTTTCTGCTTAGTCTTCCACAGCCTAAGCGCTTGCAGGGCGGGAATTTAGTGGACTACAGAGTATTCCTGATGCACGAAAGTAACCTATCCAAGGCTTCGACTTCGCGCGATGATGTGGCTGCGTCCGAGGCTTTACTGACCCGGAAGTTCACCAACATGCCACAGAAATTTATGGATGTGCTTATGCTTGGGCGCTGCTCCCACGAATTTTCCTGGCCGCGCCGTGGCGCCGATGGCAACTACTACCAGGTTTGTCTGCTGTGTGCTGCGGAATATAAGTATGACTGGACGACGATGCGCCGCACCGAGCGGGTGGAGCACGCCAAACCCGAGACGGGAATCCGCCGCAGCCACACGCGCGAAAGGCGGCCGTCCTGGGTACCAAGAGCGCGCCGCCTGAAGCTCGATATCCCGCTGCGCTATCGCGTGAACAAGACCAGCATGTGGTACGAAGGCATCATCGAAAACATCAGCCAGAGTGGCGTGCTGTTCAACGGTCCGCAGGAACTACCCCTCAATGCGCTGATCGAGATGGTGTTCGAGATGCCGGAAGAAATCTCTGGGCAGAAGAATTCGAACGTCGTCTGCCAGGGACGCGTGATGCGAGCGAAAGAGTCCTCCCAACAAGAGGAGAACCCCACGCTGGCAGCCTCGATCGTCGATTACAAGTTCATTCACTAGTCACATTTCACGTCATCAGACGAGGCGTCATCCGAGCGGAGCCGCTTTCTTCGGGCCAAGCGCGGCATCTCCATCACCCATAACGCTGAGTAGAGGGAGATTCCTCTGCCCGCCGGTAAATGCGCGGGCGTTCGGAATGACTCCTATTCTTTAGTCCTCAATGCAAGTCGCTCGTGTTCCGCTCGTTCTTTCCTCAGCTTTACATCTGCAAGAAAGTCGCGAAGCATCTAAACTGTATTGGTGACGGGCGGCCCGAGTCTGGGCCATATCAGGAGCAGGTCATGAAAAGAAATGCGCTGTTGCTCTCTTCTTTCGTGCTCGCATGCATGCTGTCGGTGACCGTGGGCTGCGCCAAGAAACTGGACGACGCCAAGATGTCGAGCAACATCCAGACGCGATTCAGCCAGGATTCCGGGCTAGCGTCGAAGCAGCTGATGGTGCAGTCGAACAACGGAGTGGTAACGCTGTCTGGGACCGTCGACAATGAGGCGCAGCGCGAGGCCGCGGGCAAGCAGGCCGCGCTCGAACCGGGCGTGAAGACCATCATCAACAATCTGCAGGTTGGCGACGCATCCTACGCGAGCAATGCTCCGTCGCAGAAGCCGACGCCGGAAGTTGCAAATGTTTCAGACAATCCTCCGGCGCCAGCCGAGAAACCGAGAGCAGAAAAGAAGTCACACAAATCGCATGCTCATGCTAACTCGGCGATGCCGAGCAATACCGATCAGAATTCAGATCAGCAGCAGATGGCGGCGAACAACGCGCCTTCCGTGAATACGGTGCAGGTTCCTCCGCCGCAGGGCAATATGGCTTCGGCCCCGCCGGCCGATACTGCACCTGCACCCAACCCTCCGAAGAAGCTGATCATCGATCAGGGGACGCAGCTGGCTATACGGCTGATTGATGGCATTGATAGCGAAAAGAATCAAGTGGGCGATACATTCCACGCCACGCTGAATGCCGCATTGACCTCCGATGGCGAAGAAGCAGTGCCGTCGGGCGTCGAAGTTGTGGGCCATGTGGTCGACGTAAAAAGCGCCAGCAAATTCGCGGGAAAGTCGCTGGTCGTGCTGCAGCTCGACAGCCTGTCGTCAGGCGGCAAGACGTATAGCTTGCAGACCGATCAATATCGCAAAGAGGGCGCCGCCCGAGGCAAGAACACCGCCGAGAAGGTGGGTGGTGGAGCGCTGGTGGGAACGCTGATCGGAGCCCTGGCCGGCGGCGGTAAGGGAGCGGCGATCGGAGCAGCCGCAGGAGCCGGCGTGGGCGGCGGCGCGCAAGCTGCAAGCAAGGCGCAGCAGATCAAGCTGCCTTCCGAGACCGTGCTGAACTTCACGCTGCAGTCACCCATCACCGTAGTACAGGCGCAGGGCTCGGACGCGGCGCGGCCGAAGCTGGGCAATTCGCAATAGATCCCTCAGGGGCTGAAGCCCTGTTATCTTTTTTTGGCCGACCTTTGGTCGACCGGCACGGCTGAAGCCGTGCCCTTTCAAGACCGTGTCCAAACTCACCGCACTGCTGCACACGCACAACGATGGACTGCGCCTGGGCCGCTGCCTGGAAACGCTCTATCCATGTGACGAACTGGTGATCGTCGATCACGGCTCCAGCGATGCGACGCTGCACATTGCGCGCGCATATGGCGCAAGGATCGTAATGGCGCACGCTGGACGATCCCGGCATTTTGCGATCGGCGAGGCGTCGTGGTTCCTCTGTTTGCAAGCCAGAGAGTCCATCAGTGAAGCGCTGGCGGCTAGCCTCTACGAATGGAAGTCGGAGCGCAATGGCGCCAGAGCATTCTCAATGCTTGTCCGCGAAGAGGCTGCCGGCGGCTGGCTGGAAAATCGCGAAGCGGAAACGCGGTTGGTGCCGGCGAACTGGCAGCGCTGGAATGGATTTCTGCCGATGCATGAGGCGTCCGCGTGCGCTCTGCAGGGGGAGATCCTGCGCTTCAGCGTTCCATGACCCGATTCGCCTGAGATCACTTGATGGCTAGCTACGCGAACATAGGGGAGGCAATCAAGATGCGCGTATCAGGGGCAAGAACACCAATCGTTGCGATATCGCTCTACCTAGTTGCAAGCACATCCGGGCTAGGGCAATCCGCTGCTATCGCGCCGCTAAAATCCATGATGTGGTCCTGCAAGAATGAGCTATTCTTGCAAGTTTCTGTTAGCACGAAACGGCGAGACATCATCCCTCTCACTGAGTTCAGAATTACGAATGAGCGCTCGCAAGCGCAAGGGGTCGATGTCAATGCAGCTAAGATTCCTCAATCTCAATATGCCGTCGTATTTGAGCTCCCAAGCGACCCAGACCACAGCAGAGTGCGAGCCGTCGAGGTTTGCGGTGCAGACGAAGGACAATACACAGTCACGTTCTACGAGCATGGAACTGGTGAATATCGAATCAGCGTGAGAGCACGCGCCAACAGTTCCCTCAACAGCGCCCTATCAGATTACCTAGACGCCAAGGAAGGACGGATACGACGGACTAAGTTTGCGTTTAAAGTGAAAGGCGATGATGTCGACCTAACCTGGCTAAGCGAAAGTGGTCGTCCGCAGGTTTGGATGGATACTGAACCCAGGTAGGCAGTTCTCACCTGACCTCGTGCACGCGTTGCTGCACTATCAGCTACGTCTTTCCGTCACAGGCGCTTGTGATGTGGGTCACATTCGGCCCATATCCCCTCTCATAGACTGGCTTGTTTGGGACTGGCTTGTTTGGGAGTTGGGCGGTCACGCCCGCGGGAGGAACTTATGCGTGTCATGAAATTCATCAGCTTTGCGGTAATTCTGGTCACGATCGCGATATTCGCCAGCGCGCAGCAGACTCCGGCTCAGGCGCCAACGGTAAAGCGCGTACCCATCACCAATACCCCGGCCACCTCGGGCAAGGCGATGTTTGACAGCTATTGTGCCGTGTGTCACGGCAAGGACGCGAAAGGTGGCGGGCCAGCGGCTTCGGCGATGAAGACTCCGCCATCGGATTTAACGCTGTTGGCGCAGAAGAATGGCGGCAAATTTCCGAGCGCGCATGTTGCTGCCGTGCTCCGCGGGCAGGCGACCCTGCCCTCGCACGGAAGTCAGGATATGCCAATCTGGGGCTCCTTGTTTTCAAGCATCAGCCAGGGCCACGACGCTCAGGTCCAGCAGAGGATCACGAACCTGGTTTCATACGTAGAAACGCTGCAAGCAAAGTAAGCCGGTTTTTGGCAGATGCCGCGCGCTCCGTTCCCAGGTCTCGCAAAACCGGCGAGACTTGGGGCATTCCATACGCACCCGAGGCCCGCCGTAGCAGCAAGTCTCACCGCCAGCCCGCCCGGTAGCGAACCTTCGGCATCACCCCCGGGTTTTTCCAAGCAGGACGGTAAGCCTGTCCAATGCAACGGGTTGTTCGCCCATTGGCCGCTTGGGCAGTGACTTCAGTACCTTAGTGCCCGCCAATTCATAGACTTATAATCCAAACAGGAAGTGGCTGACGAGACGTTCTTTGGGAAAGGTGCGGCCACCAGTCGCAATTCTTGTCGACAGATAGCAGAGGAAAAGATCTAAAGCGTGGACCCTGTTTTAGCCATCTCGGTGGTGCTGTTCGGGCTGATCTTCGGCAGCTTTCTGAACGTGTGTATTTACCGGTTGCCGCGTGGACTCTCGGTGACAACGCCGCGCTCGGCATGTCCGGGATGCAAACAGTTCATTGCTTTCTATGACAACGTTCCGGTCCTGAGCTGGCTGATTCTGGGAGGGCGTTGCCGCCATTGCAAGACGCCCATATCGGCCCGCTATCTCGTAATCGAAGTGCTGAATGCGGCGCTGTGGCTGGCTTGCTATTGGCGCTTCGGAGCGACCTTGGCGACGCTGAAGTACTGCACGTTTTCGTTCCTGCTGTTGGGGCTGATCTTCACCGACGCGGAGACGAAACTGCTGCCGAATAAGTTGACGCTGACGGGGCTGGCGCTGGGAGTGATCTTCAGCTTCATCGTGCCGGTCAACGACCTTGCGGCGCAGTTTCTGCCGGGCCTGCTCGACCTGCCGCTCAACGGCGAGATGATGTCGCGGTTTCTATCACTGATCGATGCCCTGGCGGGCGCGGCGGTTGGGGCAGCGTTCATTTACGGAGCGGGTGCAATTTACCTGAAATGGCGGGGCGCCGAAGGCATGGGTCTGGGCGACGTCAAGCTGATGGCGATGGTGGGCGCGTTCCTCGGTATGAAGCTGACCGTGCTCACGATATTCGCGGCCTCGCTGGCGGGAAGTCTGTTTGGACTGGCTACGATCCTGATGGTGTGGCTGAAGCGGACCCAGCGATTCATGAGGCGGTTGGCGGGAGCGCAAGCGCGGCGGCGCGCCTGGCAATCGGCGCAAGTGGTCTATCGCAATTATCAGATGCCGTTCGGGGTATTTCTGGGCAGCATGGCGATGTTCGCATTCTTTTTCGGAAATCGAATTCTGCGCTGGTACGGGGGGCTGTGGTGAAAATCCTGACCAATCCCGTGCTGTTACGCGCCGCTATCGTATTCGTCTTTGGGGCGACAGCATTCCTCCTGGGCTTGTTGTCGGTCCGGCTGCTGCGCAAGAAAATTTCCGAAGAAGCAGAGATATCGGAGGCGGGTTCGACCTCGCTCGAGACGCTTCCACTGCACCTCTACAACACGGTGATTCAGCAGCTCAAGCAGCAGAAACATGAGCTGCAGATGCAATCCCAGACTGAGCAGAATCGGGCGCGAACGAGCGAAACGCTGAGCCAGGCGGTGATTTCGAACCTTTCTTCGGGAGTGCTGGTGTTCGGCGCAAACGGGCTGGTGAAGACGGCAAATCCAGCGGCGAAAGCGATCCTCGGATTCGCGTCTCCCGGCGGTATGAGCGCCGAGGAGCTTTTCCGCGGAGCCGTGGTCAGCGAGCCGAGCCGCACTTCTGGGGCTTCCGGCGTCTCGATTGCGGAGGAAGTTCATTCCGTCCTGCGCGAGGACAGCACCCGGCGCAATGTTATGGCCGAATACGAAACGCCTTCCGCTGAGAAGCGCGACATTGCGGTCACGATTTCTCCGGTGGCTGCGACGGACGGAACTCTTCTGGGCGTGGCCTGCCTGATTACGGATTTGAGCGAACTGGAACGAATTCGACGCCAGCAGGCGCTGCAAGGGGAGCTGTCGGCTGAGATGGCTCTGCAGCTGCGCACGTCGCTGGCGACGATCGCGGGTTACGCGCAGCAACTCGCCAACAATCGCGATCCCGAGATGGCGGCGCAATTGGCGGATGACATTGCGCACGAGGCAGCGCAACTGGACCGCAACATCGGAGGATTTCTGCTTGCGAAGCAGGCGCCCAGAACAGCTCGCGCCGGCGCCGGCAATTGATTGAGCAATGAAACGATAGGTAAGAGATTCGGATTTAAGGAGAAGGTGGCAGCTATGAGATACATCGCAAACACGGCAATGGGACTCACGCTCTTGTTCCTGGCTGGAATTCCGGCGGGAGCTCAAACTACGTCCAGTTCGCAGAGCACTCCGTCCGGCGGATCGTTGGGCGACTACGCCCGGCAAGTGCGCAAGACCACGGACAGCACCAGCAAGCCGAAAGTTTACGACAACGACAATCTGCCGAAGAACGACAAGCTCTCAATCGTGGGCACCGTGGGTCCGGAAAAGGCTCCAGAATCTCTAACCGAGCCGGCGGACACGAATGGCGAGACCAAACCGGGCGCAGACAAATCTGCTGCGGGCACGGCCAAGACCGAGACCAGCGGTCCTGAGGATCAAGCCGAGAAGGACGCTGCCGCAAAACAATGGGCCGATAAGATTGCGACTCAGAAGGATCAGGTGGATCTGCTAGGTCGCGAGCTCGATGTGCTGCAGAAGGAATACCAGCTGCGCGCGGCCGCTATGTATGCCGACGCCGGCAACCGTCTGCGCAACTCCGCCGACTGGGACAAACAGGACGCGCAATACAAACAGCAGATCGCCGACAAACAGAAGGCCCTGGATGATGCCAAGCAGAAGCTGAGCGACATTCAGGACGAGGCGACCAAAGCGGGCACGCCCAGCTCAGTTACCGAACAGTAGAATCACCGCCATGCCGAGCGCCGGGACCCATCCGGCGCTCTTTTTTAGTGATTATTCTTTCCCGGCCTCGCGCCGCCCGCAAATCTGCTTCAAATGATGCAGGCCATGTACGAGGTGAAACTTTCGCCACTGCGTAGTGGTGAATGGTCCAAGAAAGGGATGGTCAAGAACGCGAGTGCCCAATCCGAACCTGGCGTCGCAACGAGCCATGATCTCGTCCATTTCAGCGATTTTTTGGCTGATTTCGGACCACACTTCTTCTGGGGGAAGGCCGCGAGGTCGAGCTTGTCGCGGGGCCTCCCTGCCGGTGGGGAAATATCCGAAGCCGACAACGACGAGCGCCTGCATGCGCTGTTTCAAGGTTGACGTTGTGGCCAGCGGTTGGCCGGCGGCCAGCACGCGTTCGAAGCCTTTGATCGTTCCCGTATAGGTGAGATACAGATGCTCGAGAATTTCGGCTGTGGACCACTTTCCCGCACGGCGCTCCCGTGGCAACTCCGTGGGAAAGTCGAGCACACTCTTGATTTGCTGCTGCAAGCGTTCGAGGTGAGGGTCCATCCGCGTTACTTACGTTTTTCAGCCTTTCAGTTAGAATGTTGCCGCAACCATAAACTCCATAAGGTATCAGGAAGGATGCCCATGACGACGGCGAGCCTCGTCCATAGAGATTCGAAGGATGGGATGTGTGATGGTGTGCGAAGGTCGCGAAGAATCTGCGCCCCGCGGAAGCGGGCCGCATCCGCGGCATGCGTGGCCGCGATCCTGCTGGCGCTGCTGGCCGGATGCACGTCCGATTCGGATAAAACGGCCCAGCCGGAACAACCGGAGAACAAGGGGCCGGAACTGATCACAGCCCGGTCGGCGTTTCAGAAACTATACGTCTCGGCGCGCGGGTGGAACCAGGACGCGCGGCCTTATCGGCTGGCTTCCGTGGCGACCAGCGACGGCAAAGGGCAAGATGGCAAGTGGGCCGTGTGGCGGGGCAGCTTTGCTTCTCCGACAACGCGGAGCGCGAAGACCTACGTCTGGTCGGGCAGTTCCGTCGAGGGGGCTCCGGCTCGCGGTATTACTTTCGGCATCGAAGACAGCTACAGTCCGACCAACTCCTCAACGCTCGTGTGGGACATGGCGTTTCTGAAGATCGACTCGGACCAGGCTTTGGCCACGGCTCAAAAGCACGGTGGCGATAAGGTCCTGGAAAAGGCTCCCGACACGCCCGTGACCTACGTCTGCGATTGGAACCACAATACCAACCAACTGGTGTGGCACGTCATCTATGGTACCAGCCGCGAAGGCGCCAAACTGACAGTTGCGGTAGATGCGTCTACTGGGGAATTCATCCGGGTGGAAAAATAGAACCGCCCGCTCTCGTGCAACCTGCCGGCGATGATTGACACTGGCCTTTAGCGGCTGGGCTCTTCTTTGTGCCGGATGTGGGCCTCGATTTGGCAGAAAAAACGGTAGACCGCCTCGGCGGAGGTCAGGGCTTTTTTCAGCGTACTCCGCTCGGCGAACCTGACGATGTCTTGCGGCGAATAATGGAGACGGACACGATCTGTGGCACACTGCGCACTTAACAGTTCCACGCTGGCGGCCGCTAAGTCGGCCTTCAGGCGTGCCACATCTAAATCCTTCTTTTCGGACTGCATTTACAGCCACTCCTTCGTGCTTTTTGAAGAGCTCTCGCAGGCGGGTCCTCAGGGCCTGGTGTGGGGACGGACCGCCGATTCAACAACGCCCGCACAAGGGCCCACCTGCGAAGTGGTTTTTGCGTGATTCGTTAAGTATACATCGTTAACGATACGATGTTCAAGTTATTGATTCGATTCAAGACGTAACTGGAGGTCATGTGCCACGGCATCCCGACCCTGCGCTGGAAAGCCGGATATTGGGCGCCGCTTCTCGTTTGTGGGCGCGAGGCGGAGAAAGGGCGCTTACCATGCGCGCCGTGGCCAAAGCCGCGGGAACCACCACGCCGACCGTCTACGAGCGTTATCGCGACCGCGATGATATTCTGCGCGCCCTGCGTCTCGAGACCAGACGCGAACTGTACGCCGCGCTGCGCCGCACCCGCACTCTGCGGCAGGCGATACGGGGATATCTGGAGTTTGCCCTCCGCCACCCGCATGCCTACGAAATGCTTTTCGACGGCGTGGCTCGGCCGCCTTCCCTCCACGAACCCTGGCCCTCCTTCAACCTCCTCCGCGAGCGCGTAGCCAAAAAAGTGGGATGTCATCCGCGGCAGCAAACCCGGCTCATCCTGGCGATCTGGTCGTTAATGCACGGCGCGGCCATGCTTATCATTCGTGGAGGATTCGAGGGAGCGCTTCGCACCCAAGAGATCTGCTCATGTCAGGACGCGGTGGACAGCCTGGTGAATACTGCCTGCCGCAAGGCTCTGGTTCAAACCGGGCCGGCGTGGCCGCCCAACCTAATCCTGGGCGAAGAAGAACGTAGCCGGGCAGGGGATGCCGACAGCGGTAAGAGGTCTAGAACGAGAAAAGCTAACCCGGGTGGAAGAGCGGCGCTTTAGGGCCGGGTTCGGGCCTCACGACAAGAAGCTATTTTGCCGCCTTTGTGTTCGACGCGTTCTTCAGTCGTTCGATCGCCTTCTTCGCATTCTCCGCCTCGGGGCCATGCGGAAGGATTTTCAAGTAACTCTCGTATTGGGCGAGGGCTTCGTCGGGACGATCCATCTTTTCCAGACAAATAGCGAGGTGATACGTGGCGAGCGCATCGTTGTCTTTGTAGTAGAGCGCCTCACGATAGCGATCTTCTGCGGCGCGATAGTTCTTGCGCTTGAAATAGAAGTCACCGACTTCGATATCTTTCGCGGCTCGATGCGGATCCCAGGGATGCTCCTCGCTGGAAGATCCTTCGTCAACCAGAACGTTGCCGCTGTGGGGGTGAGCCTTGTCGTCGTCGGGCGGGGGACTCAGGTCAACCTGGGTGTCCTTACTCGAACTCTCGCCCTCCTCTGCGCCGAGGTCTCTGATGTTGACACTATCGGAGCGCGGCGGCGACCAGCTGGGGCTGGACTGGGCCGCAGGTTTCGATGCGTTCGATGATGGTGAACTCTGCTTGGGCGCGCTCGACGGTGACGTCGAGGAATTTTGCCCGAACATTGCAGTGCTCGCCGCAAGTACGAAAAGAAGAAGACTACGCATGCATTTATTCTAACGTCACGAGTGTGTTGAGCGGAATGCGGCGAGACAGCGTTTTGCCGTCTCCAGTTCGGGAAAACGGCTGCCTTCCTGCTCAATCAGATAGAACTCGACACCGCCGACACTCTCCGCAGCCTGAAAGATTCCCTTCCAATCCGCCTTCCCTTCTCCGAACAGAGTTTTGTAAGCAATGTTGGGATCGGGAGACCAGTCTTTACAGTGGATGGAGTGAATACGGCCCGGGTTGCTTCGGATCCAGGCGACAGGATCGGCGCCGGCCTCAAGGCAAGTGCCGACATCGAGCTGCAGCATGACTTCAGGCTTGGTGTTCGCCGCGATGACTTCGATGGGACGCATGCCGTTTAGCGGTTTCCACTCGGCGTCGTGATTGTGATATCCGACCTTGAGTCCGGCGGGCGCAAGTTTGTCAGAGGCGGCGTTCAGCTTGTCGGCGAGCGCCTTCCAGCCGTCGAGATCTGGCTTGGGATCGCTCCAGGCCTGGACCATGTATTTCG
>Ga0335077_10010323_pt1 | contig 11616 bp, 7 predicted proteins | sample Lox_Sample_31_FD_207151 | JGI IMG/M metagenome (GOLD analysis project Ga0335077, IMG submission 207151) | Soil microbial communities from Loxahatchee National Wildlife Refuge, Florida, United States - Lox_Sample_3.1 | ecosystem: Environmental > Terrestrial > Soil > Wetlands | place: USA: Florida...
TCAAGGTGAAGCTCACCAACAACGGCAAGGTCTATCAGAGCTTCAACACCGACGACATGGCGCACAAGATTCCGCGCTGCATCGAGTGGGTAACGTCGATCCATACGCTGGAGCCCGGCGACATTCTCGCCACCGGCACCAACCATCGCGGCCTCAATCCGTTCATGGATGGCGACAAAATCGAGCTGAGCTGCGAGGGCTGCGGCACCTTGCATATCAAGGTGCGCGATCCGCTCAAGCGCAGCTGGGCGCGCATTACCCGCCTGCAGCACAAGGAAAGCGGCGCCGAAGGCGTGCACACCAAGCAGACCGGCGGCAAATACGCAAAGTAATTGACCGTTGAATTCGCCACGCACGCAGGCGGCATTGGCGAGCGCCGCGTCTGGGCCGGCGGACGGCACGCATGATGCGGTTCTCGCCCGGGTGCGGGCGCTGATCCCGGCCATCCGCGAGCGTGCCACCGCGGCCGAGGAGGCGCGGACGATCTCGCCGGAAACGGCCACAGCGCTGATCGCTACCGGCATGTGCCGCGTTTTGGTGCCGCCGCGCTTCGGCGGCTACGGCCTTGGCCTCGACACTTGGTTCGAGGTGACGCGCGAAATCGGCAAGGTCGATGCGTCGCACGCCTGGTGCGCGGCGCTACTCATCCATCATCCGCATTACATCGGCCAGTTCGCCGAGGAAGCGCAGCAGGCGGTGTGGGCAAACGGTCCCGACGTCGCTATCGCCGCGTCGATCGCACCGGTCGGCAAGATCACGCGGGTCAGCGGCGGCTATCGGGTCTCGGGCCGGTTCGGTTTTGCCAGCGGCATCAATCATTCGAGCTGGGTGATCGTGGGCGGCATGACCGATTTCGGTGCCGGCCCGGAGCATACGTTCTTCCTTCTTGGGCCGGGCGATTTCACGGTCGACGATTGTTGGTTCACCGCCGCCATGCGGGCGACCGGCAGTAACGCCGCAGTGTGCGAGGACGTCTTCGTGCCCGAGAGCCACGCCGTCCGCGTGGTTGATTTACGCGAAGGCACGGCGCCGGGCGGCAAAGTGAACGCCAATCCGATCTTCCGCGCGCCGATCGTCACCTACTCGGTGCTGACCTTCGTCACGCCCATGCTGGGCGCGGCGCAGGGCGCCTATGAACTGTTCCGCGATTGGACCAAAACGCGGCGCGGCATGGACGGCACCGCGCTTGCCGAGGCCGTCAGCGTCCAGACGCGGTTGGCGCGCGCCGCGGCAAACCTCGACGCCGCGGAGCTGTTGCTGGGTCGTGCCGTCGACGTAGCGCAGGCGCCGCTGCAGCCCTCGTTCGCGCTGCGCGCGCGCTCGATGCGCGATTGCACGCGCGCGAGCGAACTGTGCATCGAAGCAATCGACGCCATCCTCGCCATGAGCGGCACGGCGGGCTTTGCGACCTCGCATCCGATCCAGCGCGCCTGGCGCGATATCCATTTCGCCTCGATGCACGTGACAGTCAGCCCCGAGCGCGGCTTCGTCCATTTCGGCCGCACCGAACTCGGACTGCCTCCCGACCCACGGCAGCGGCTCTATTGACTGCGCCCTCAGTCGGTGGCGACGAAACCGGATGCTTTGACGACTGGCGCCCAACGCGCGATTTCGGCCTTGATTGCGGCGCCAAATTCGGCGGGCGTCATGAAGGTCGGCTCGGTTCCGAATTTCGCCAGATTGTCGATCATGTCCTTCGAGCGCGTCGCGTCGCGCAGCGCCGTGCTCAAGGCGGCGACGATGTCATCCGGCGTCTTCGCCGGCAGGAAGAGGCCGGACAGCGATTCCACGACAACATCGTAGCCCGCCTCCTTCATCGTCGGTACATCGGGAAGGAACGGTGTGCGCTTGGCGCCGGTGACCGCCAGAATTCGCAGCGAACCGGCTTTGGCGAATTCAATGACCTCGCTCACCGGGTTGATGCTGGCCGGCACGTGGCCGCCGACGAGGTCCTGGATCGCCGGCGCGCCGCCGCGATAATGCACCGGCGTCATCTTCACGCCGGCCGCCATTGCCAGCATCACGCCGGTGAAATGCGGCGTGCCGCCGGCCGATGTGGTTGCGTAATTCGCAGTGGCCGGGTTCGCCTTGCACCACTGCACGAAGTCGGTGAGCGTCTTGACCTCGGCCGGCACCGCCGGGCCGACCACGAAGGTCAGCATGCCTTTCGCAGCGGGGCCGACGGCGATGAAATCGGTCACTGGATCGTAGCTCAGCGATCTAAAGCTGTGCGGATAGAGCGTCATCGGGAAGTCCGGCGTGAACAGCATCACGGTGCCGTCGGGCGTCGCGTTCTTGACGAATTCGACGGCAAGCCGAGCGCTGGCGCCGGGCTTATTCTCGACGATGATGGTGTTGGCATAGCGGCCCTGCAGCGCCTCGGCGAGCACGCGCGCGGTAATGTCGGTGCCGCCGCCCGCCGGAAAGCCGACGATGACGCGAACAAGCTTATTGAGCGTTTGCGCCGGTGCGCGCGTCAGCCCAAGACCGGCAGCCAAGCCGGCCGCCGCCGTCAAGACCTGGCGACGCGACATCCGACGGCGCGAGTGTCGACGACGCAAAAGCTGGCGACGATCGAGCATGGCCCTCCTCCCGGTCTGCGCAGCATTCCACTTTGCCGACCGGGCCGGAGTCAATCCAAGAGAAGATGCGCGAATGCAGAGCGAGCGTGGTGGTGGATTTGAAGTTCCTCTCCTTGCGCCGCAGCCGCGCAGACGAACTTCAAACCCAAAGCGCACACACGAGCCTGCCGCAGCCTCTTGCGAACTTTGGAATTGGGACGCTAGACGAGATCCATCGCCACCGTCCGCGCTTCGGAGACGACATCGTGATCGTAGAGCTGCTTGCGGAATTCGGCATGCGCTGCGATCTCGGCGTCGCGCAGATTGAGGTCGGCGTGGATCGAATCATAGCGCAGCCCGTTCTCGCGGGCGCCGGTCTGCACCTTCGCGGTGCGCTCGCGGCGCAGCCGCTCGTAGAGCAGCAGGCCGGCCAGCACCGTGGTGTGATCGGTATTCGCCAGGATCGTGGCGAGCGCCATGCCGTCTTCGATCGACTGGTTGGCGCCCTGCCCGAGATGCGGCAGCATCGCATGCGCCGCATCGCCGAGCAGCGTGAGGCGCCCGCGCGTCCACGACGTCAGCGGGTCGCGGTCGTAGAGCGCGGTGCGGAAGGTGGTCCGCACCTCTTTGAGCAGATAGCCGACGCGCGGATCCCAGTCGGCGAATTCGGCGCGCAGCGCGTCGGGATCGCCGGCGGCCGACCAGGACTCCTTCATCTCGCGATCGGCCGGCACGAAGCCGACGAAATTGATGAGCTTGCCGGCGCGCAGCGGATAGACCAGGAAATGCCTGCCCTTGCCGAGCCACATCAGCCAGCTTTCCGGCGGCCAGTCCGGCACGAGCTCGGCCGGGACGACGCCGCGATAGGTCACGGTGCCGGAGAACACCGGCCGCGATGACGGAAAGACATGCTGGCGCAGCACGGAGTGAATGCCGTCGGCGCCGACGACCACATCGCCCTCGGCGACGGCGCCGTTCTCGAACGTCACGCGTGCGACGCTGCCGCGCCGCTCATAGCCGACACAGCGATGCCCGGTATGCACGACACCTGCCGGCAGCGCCTTGGCGAGAAGATCGACCAGATCGGCGCGGTGCATGCCGTAGGTGGCATTCCAGCCCGAGGAATCGGTGACTTGCACATTGGCAATGACGCTGCCGTCGTGGTGGAAGTAGCGCGATTCCTTGCCGACCTTGGCGCCCCATTTCTCGACCGCCGGTCCGACGCCGATGCGTTGCAATTGGCGCACGCAATTCGGCGTCAGGTAGACGCCGGCACCGACTTCGCCGAGCGCAGGGGCCTGTTCGTAGACCGAGACCTGCAGGCCTTGCGCGACAAGCGCGTTTGCCGCGAACAAGCCGCCGATTCCGCCGCCGACGATGACGATGCTGGGCCGTATCTGCGACATGGCTCGCTTTCCTCCTGCTCCAACCGGCAGAGCAAACACGACGCGATCGCGCGTCGCAGCCTGCTCACTGGTTACATGAACCGAAGTGCGGTCGCGGCAATTGACTTAAATCAATTCGATCGACGGTGGGCGACGTGAATCAGGAATGCGTGATCAGCGCTGGGCGCGGCCGGCTCGCGGTCCGGTTATTCGACCAGCTCGTCGGCGATCGTCAGCAGTGACGGAGGCACATTGATGCCGAGCATGCGCGCGGTCTGGTGGTTGATGACGAAACGAAACTTCGTTGCCTGCAACACCGGCAATTCGCCTGGTTTGGCGCCGCGCAAAATGCGCCCGACATAGCCGCCAACCTGATGCCAGGCATCGGCCAGACTGGTGCCGTAGCTCATCAGGCCGCCCGCTTGGGCGATTTCGAGCGCCGAAAACGCCGATGGCAGCTGGTAGCGCGAGGCGAGATTGGCGAGCTGCACCCGCCGGCTGGTGAAAAACTGGTCGTTGCCGCAAAGCAGCGCATCGGGGCGCTCCTGCTCAAAACTCGCGAAGGCGGCATCGATCTCGCGGCTGTTGCTGACATTGATGAAGCGGACCTGCAGTCCCATGCCGTCGGCGACGGCTTTCACATCCTTGACGATCGTTGCGGCGTTGACGGTATTGCTCGGCTCCACCAGCACCGCGATACGGGTCGCCGACGGCACGAGGTCATGCAGCAACGCTAAACGCTTTGCCGTCAACTCATTGCTGAAATAGTTGATGCCGGTCAGATTGCCGTTGGGACGAGACAGGCTCGTCACCAAGCCGAGGCCAACGGGGTCGGCGGCGACGGCGAAGACCACCGGGATGACGGTGGTTGCCTGTTTGGCGGCTGCGGCCGCAGCGGACCCTCCTGTCGTCGCTATGACTGAAACGCGACGCTTCACCAGCTCGGCAGCAAGACTCGCCAGCCGATCGGGCTGGTTACCGGCCCAACGGTAGAGCACCGAGACATTCTCACCCTCGGCATAGCCCGACTCCGCGAGACCCTCCTGAAATCCGCGCATGCGGTCGGGAAAGGCATCGGGCGGGCCGGGATTGAGGAACCCGATCGCCGGCATGGCCGACTGTTGCGCCGATGCGGCCCATGGCCATAACGTCACGCAACCAGCAAATGCCAGGAAGTCACGTCGTCGCACCTGCCGCCCCCCCCGGCAAATTGCTGAGCCGGCGCAAACCTAGCACACAGGCGCGCCCGGCGAATACCACCTGATCCGAAAGAGCAGCCGTCGAAACCATGATCCATTCGGATTGAATCGGATCAGGGTCTAATTCAATCAGAGTCTAATTCGTCCGAGCGGAGCAGGATCTTCTCGCAAAACCGCTATCCGCCCGCGGATCGAGTCTGCGGATGGATTTTTCCGGATCATGCTCTCTAAGCCCGCTGCGCCTCCTTCGCCGCATTCGTTCCGCAGATAAAACCCTGGCAGGTGGCGCGGGCAAGCCCATGCAGGCTGAAGCCCCCGGCGGACTCGCCGCCGCAATAGAGGCCGGGGATCACTTCGCCGTTCATGTCGACCACCTGGCACTTGGCGTTGATGCGCAGACCGGCGCGCGTATCGTGCAGCACCGGCGTCGCCCAGCCGGCATAGAACGGCGGCTTGGCGACCTTGTAGAGCGGCTTCGGCTTGCCGAAGTCCTCATCGACACCGGAATCGACGAAACTGTTGTAGCGCGCAATCGTCGCCGCGAGATTTTCCGGCGGCATCGGCACGCGCTGATATTTCATCATGATCTTCTTGGCGAGCTCCTCGATGGTGTCGGCGGTAAAGAAGAAGCCGGCGTCGAAGTCGACATTCGGCGGCTTCGGGTCCCATTGCTCACGCTCGACGGCAGCGGCATCGAAGATCGCCCAGATCGGACCGCCGCCGTTATGGCCGTCACCAATTCCGGCAAGCGCCGCGTCGAGGAAGCCATTCGGCTTGAATTTGAGATTTTCGCCGTTGCGATAATTGTGCGGGACATAGGGCTCGATCGAGCCGTAATTGCCGGAGCTGAACTGCCTCCCGGTCTCGTCGTAGAAGCGCTTGCCGATCATGTTGACGAGGACGAGGTTCTGCCACTCGCCGACGTGGAGGCCGATGGCGCGCGCCTTGTCGAACACTTCGCTGCCCGGATACCAGCGCAGATTGACGTAATTGTACTGGCAGCCGACGGTGCCGGGCTTGGTGATGCCGGAGCCGAATTCGCCGGTATTGTTGAACAGGCCCCACAGCGAGGCGCCGATCGCCATGCCGGCAAGCTCTCCGCTCGCGTCTTGATCGGACCACGGCTGGCCGGCGATGCCGCAATATTCCTCGGTGAGCCGCGGATCGAACATACGACGGAAGTTCACGTTGGTGGTCGATCCACCGGTGCCGACGACGACGGCCTTGTGGGCGCGAATGTTGACCACCTTGCCGTCATTGTCGCAGCTGATGCCGAGCACCGGCCCGGACCGCGGCGTCTCACGGTGGATCACCGTCATCTTGTGCTTGAGCAGGATTTCAACTCCCGCCTTGCGCGCCGCAGCCGCGAGCGGATGCATCAGCCCGTTGCCGGTCGACATCGTGGTGCGTTTCTCGGCCGGCGCCGGCTTGCCCGTCTGGATCAGCGGCCAATCCATTGGCGCCGCATGCATTTCGCGCGGCACCGAATTGCCGACAGAACTGCCGCCGATCTTGTCGGGTGCCTTGTCGACGAACACGACGCCGTGAGCAACGAGAAACTCGTAGGTCGCGGCGCAATTGTCGGCGAAGGCGCGGATCACCTCCCGATCGTTGAAGCGATAATCCGGAAAGCCATTCGGCTCGACCACCGACCAGTCGGTCAAGTCCTGAAAGACGAGGTCGGGCGAATCCTTGATCCCCCATTTCTTCTGATAGCTGGTGCCGCCGCCGAGTGGCACATTGCCGCCGCTGCAAATGGCGTGGCCGCCGGTATGGTTCTGGGCCTCGACCAGGATCACCGTCGCGCCGGCCTCGCGTGCCACGATCGCCGCCGGCAGTCCGCTGGCTCCCGAGCCGATGACCACCACATCGGCCTCTCTGTGCCACTGGATCGGCGCCGGTGCGCCGGGCGTTTGCGCCTGAGCGGCGACCGCCGCCACACTTGCCGCAGCACCGCCCATCAACAGGTCGCGTCGCTTGATTGCCATGAAACCCTCCCCCTGGCCGCGTTGTCGCTTCGCCCACGCCTGCGCGCATTTAACAACCCCGTCTCGCGGCGGTCGAGGCACGCCGGCACAATGAGGGCTGCGCCCGCCGTGCGGCGGCCGTGCATTCGCGACATGGCGCGATCTGCCTGGCGAATCGATCCGCCTCCAGCCGCGCACCTATCGGCCCTATTCCCGGTGGTCGCCGAATGCCGCGGCCGGCGAACGGTTTACGCAGAGTAACCAGCCGTTAACCATTGCGCCCGCACCGTGTTTGCCGCGAACTGAGCCCATTTGCGCCTGAGGCATTTCGGCAACGCAGCGGTCGGGGACGATGCTATCGCTGGCGGAGCAGGTCATCGAACTGGAGGAAGAGGTCGACGCTTTGCGCGACCAACTGATGCTGCGCGACAACGAGAATCAGTCGTTGCAGACCTCGCTCGACCTCGTCACCGAGGAGAATTCGCGGCTCGCCTCCGAATTGGGACAACGGCAAGCCGCCGTCGAGGAAAGCCGTGCACAGGCCGAATACCTGAAAGTCGCGGCATCGGCGGCCGAGACCCAGCGTAATCAGCTTGGCGGCGTCATCGAGGACTTGCGCGCGCAGGTGGCGCAGTTGATGACCGCGCTCACCGCGGCACAGGTCGAGCGCAAGGCACTGTCCGCGATCGCCAAAGCGGCCGAGGCCAAGCGCATCTCGGAAAGCACTTCGCTGCGCTCGCAGTTCGAAGCGGCGGCGGCGCGTGCCGAAGCAGCTGAACAGTTGCTCGCCGACCTGCAGGGCCGCATGCTCACGACCGAGGAATATTACGCCGTCGAGCGGCTCATCGCCGGCACCAGCACCGATCGCGACGCCGCCAAGCAGCAGGTGCAGCTGCTCGAACAGTCGCTCAAGGACAAGGAATCCCAGCTCAGAGCGCTCGAGCATTCCCGAACGGAGCTGATCGACGGCACGAGTTCGCTCCTGAAGACGTTCGGTGCCCGCGACTCGGCGCTGTCGAACGCCGAAGGCATCATCAAATTGCTGGTCAAGCGGGTCGCCAAGCTTGAAGCCGTGGCGCAGGCCGGCAACGGCCATGACCGCGCCCCGCTGCCGCCTGTCGCAGCGCCGCCCGAGGACGTGGCTCCGGTGATCGCCGCCGCCGATCTCAATTCGGAAGAAATGCTGGCAAGCACGTTTTCGTTCTAAGCGCCGAACCGCCGCCGGCCCGCGCGGGCGGGCGGGCGGCGGTTGAATCACGCAGCGGACCTGTTACACCACCGGCGCCGCCGCGGCCCGCCGCGGCGCTCCTCCGACAGCCCTGACGTCGAACCGCAATGAGCGCCTACAAGTCTGAGTTCCTGAATACTCTCGCGACGCGAGGATTCATCCATCAGGTCTCGGAACCCGAGGCGCTCGATGCCTTGGCGTGCCGGGAAACGATCACGGCCTATATCGGCTTCGACTGCACCGCCCCTTCGCTCCATGTCGGCTCGTTGCTGCCGATCATGATGCTGTATTGGCTGCAGCAGACCGGGCACCGGCCACTGCCGCTGATGGGTGGCGGCACCACCCGCGTCGGCGACCCATCCGGCAAGGACGAAAGCCGCCGGCTTTTGACCGACGAAGCCATCGGCGGAAACCTGAAAAGCATCCGAGCGATCTTCGCCCGCTTCCTGCGCTTCGGCGACGGAGCGCGCGACGCCGTCATGCCCAACAATGCGGATTGGCTCAATTCGCTCAACTACATCGACTTCCTGCGCGACATCGGTCGCCACTTCTCGATCAACCGCATGCTGTCGTTCGACTCGGTGAAGCTCAGGCTCGACCGTCAGCAGGAACTGTCGTTCCTCGAATTCAACTACATGATCCTGCAGGCCTACGACTTCGTCGAATTGTACCGGCGCTACGGCTGCGTGCTGCAGATGGGCGGCTCGGATCAGTGGGGCAATATCGTCAACGGCATCGATCTCGGGCGCCGGTTGCACAATGCTCAGTTCTTCGCACTCACCGCGCCGCTGATCACGACGTCCTCGGGCGCCAAGATGGGCAAGACCGCCGCCGGTGCGGTGTGGCTCAATGCCGATCAAGTCAGCCCCTACGAATACTGGCAATACTGGCGCAATACCGAGGACGCCGACGTCGTCCGCTTCCTCAAACTGTTCACGGCATTGCCGCTCGGCGAAATCGGCCGGCTCGCCGCGCTCAAGGGCGCCGAAATTAACGAGGCCAAGAAAATCCTCGCCAACGCGGCGACCGCGCTGGTGCACGGCGAGGCTGCGGCCGAACAGGCCGCCGCCACGGCACGCACCACCTTCGAGGAAGGCGGCCTCGGTGCCGATCTGCCGACGGTCGAAGTGGCACGCGCCGAACTCAAGGCCGGCATCGGCGTGCTCACCGCGTTCGTCAAAGCTGGCCTCGCCGCCTCGAACGGCGAGGCGCGTCGCGCCATCGCCAACAATGCGCTGATGATCAATGATGTGCGCGTCTCAAGCGACAAGGCGCAAATCGGCGAAGGCGAAGTGACGGCGGACGGCGTGGTGAAGCTCTCGCTTGGCCGCAAGCGCCACGTGCTGCTCAAGCCGGTGTGACGGGCCTCAGCGACTGTCGCCGCTCGCGCCCGGCGCCGGGATATTGGCAGCAGGGAATTCGAATACCTTGCGCAGCAGGCCGGGCGCCAGCGCCGAGATCGGGTTGATGCGCAACACCGGCGCGCTCGGCCGGCCGATGACCTCGTAGGTGATGCCGACCAGGCCCTCCTTCTCGCCGCCGAGGAACACCCCGACGATCGGCAATTGGCCGAGCAGGTTGTTCGGGCCGTAGAGCGGCACCAGGGTGCCGTGCAGCCGCACCTGGTCCTGGCCATAGTCGACCGTGCCGTCGATGGTCGCTCCCAACATCGGGCCGCGCACCACGCCGTCGCGCAACAGCACGCGGCCGTTGGTGCGGGTGAAATCGATCCGCATGCTGGAGAAATCCATCACATTGCGCTGCTGGCGAGAGTTACCGGCGTTCGTCTCGACCGCCTGCTGCAACTGCGATTCGTCGTGCACGGAGAAATCTCGCACCGTGACGATGCCCTGCTGTGTCGGGTTGTCGGCCGAGGGTGCGTCAATGCCGATGATCATCTGTCCGCCGGACATGCGCGAATAGATATCAGCGAAGCGGAACAGCGCGCCGCCGTCCCCGCTGTTGAGCACGATGCCCTGGCGGTTGCCGGGGCGGCCGCGCAATTCGCCGGTCAGATTGGCGTCGCGCCCGATCTTGGCGGTGAGGCCCAGGCTGCGGAGCTCGCCGGCGCGGCGCGACATTTTCAGTTCGACAGTGCGCAGCGCTTCGCCATTGAAGCCGGCCACCGCACCGAGCTTCAAGTCAACGTCGAAATCCGGCGACTGGCGCTTGTTCGGCGGATTGCTGGTCGGGCCGCCGGAGACCGCCTTGATGAAGCCGCGGCCGTCGTAGACTTCGCCGCGCACGACGACGTGCAGCGCGCCGTCGGGACCGCGGTCGACCCTGAGGCTCGCTTTGTCGCCGTCGGCGAAGCCATAGGACGGGAAATTCGCCGACTGCAGTTCGCCCGAAGCGTCGAGCTCGACGACGCCCTTCACGCCGCCGCCGGCACCCTCGATCGCCAGATCGTCGATATGCGTCGACTGCGGCATCGTCGTCACGGTGAAGGTCGCGCGCGCAGGTTTCCCCGCCGATTTCGCCCAGCCCGGCAAGAACCCGTCGATCTGCGCCGAGGTGAGATCGGCCTCGACGTTGAAGCGCCCGTTGTGCTCGGTGCCGTCATCGACGCGGCCATTGAGGCGGATCGGTATCGCGCCGCTGATGGTATTGCCGGGATCGAGGCCGAGCGTGTTGCGCATCGCTTCGTCGAGAGTGCCCTGGATGTGAACTTCGGCGTCACTGTCGCCGCGTGTCTTGCGGTATTCGAGGTTGGCCGGCGAACCGCCGATCTTGACGTCACCCTTGAGCACGAAGCCTGCCGGCGTGGCGGCGACCTTCAGCAATTGGGCGTCGACGCGCTGGCCGAGAATCATCCGATCCGCCGAAAAATTCGTCGCGTCGACATTAATCGTGTAATTGCTGGAACCCGGCGGCAGGTCGGGCTTGAGCGGCATGCCGAGCGAGACCTGCGCCGACATGGTGCCGCGGGTCGTTGCCGGGTCGAACGGCACGTTCGCCGAATCCTTGAGACGATCAAGGCTCAGCAGTTCGACGGCAGCCGGCACCGGCCCGTCGAGCTTGAAGTGCACGCGCGCCGGCGGCTCATGCGGCGCGGTATCGGGCACCTCGAACAGGCCCGCCGACATCGTCAGCTTGCGGCCCGACGGCAGGTCGGCAATCGCCTTGTTGAGCGAAATCTGGGCGTTGCGGCCCACCACCCGCGCGTTGAGATCGGCGTCGCGCAGCGCCGGCAGACCGGCCACCGGCCGCACCACGCAATTCGTCGCCAGCGCGTCGATCGAGAGGCCGTCGTCCGGCACCGGAGGCCCGCTTGCC
>Ga0335077_10010324_pt1 | contig 11616 bp, 4 predicted proteins | sample Lox_Sample_31_FD_207151 | JGI IMG/M metagenome (GOLD analysis project Ga0335077, IMG submission 207151) | Soil microbial communities from Loxahatchee National Wildlife Refuge, Florida, United States - Lox_Sample_3.1 | ecosystem: Environmental > Terrestrial > Soil > Wetlands | place: USA: Florida...
CGCTGAATTGGACGAATCGTTTCATGCCCAATAGTGCAAAGTCCAGGAGTATTCTTGACGAAAACTCCGTTACGAGTTGGCGAATTTGTATTCGTGCGGGGCGTTTTACTGCAGCGGTAAATTGTTCTGCCCGTCGCCGTTCGATCCGTTGGCTTCGGCTTCCTCAGGGATAACCGAGGCAGCAGCCACTTGATCGCCTTCCTCCATGCGCACCAGCCGCACGCCTTGTGTAGAGCGGCCGGCTTGGCGAATTTCGCCGGATTCGATGCGGATGATCTTGCCGTCGCGCGTGATGATCATCAGGTCGGTATCCTCCTTCACGGAAAGGATCGCGACCACCTTGCCGATCCTGGGCGTGATCTTCATGTTGATAACGCCCTTGCCCCCGCGCGCAGTCAGGCGATAATCGTCCAGCGCGGTGCGCTTACCGTAGCCGGATTCCGAGATCGACAGAATGAGACCTTCCTTCTCCACCACCTCGGCGCCGATGATGTAATCACCCTCGGCCAGATCCATCGCCCGGACGCCGCGCGCCGGGCGGCCCATAGCCCGGACTTCACTCTCGTGGAATCGGATTGCTTTGCCTTCGTGGGTGCCCAGGAAGATGTAGTTCTCGCCGTTGGTCAAGCGAGCGCCCAAGAGTTCGTCTCCCTCATCCACCGAGACGGCGATAATTCCACGTGACATCGGATTATCAAATTCAGTCAGTTCGCATTTCTTGATGACGCCTTGCTTGGTCACCATCACGATGTGCTGACCGGCGACAAAATCCTTCACCGGGAGGAAGGTCTTTACGGCTTCATCCGGTTGCAGATTGATCAGACCCGAAACGTGCTTGCCCTTGCCGGTCGTTCCGGCATCGGGAATTTCGTAAATCTTCAGCCAGTAGACCCGGCCCTTGGTGGTGAACACCAATAGATATGCGTGCGTGGACGCGATGACCAGATGCTCGACGACATCCTCCGTTCGCGTCCCCATACCGATGCGGCCTTTGCCGCCGCGCGACTGCCTCCGGTACGTATCCACCGCGGTTCGCTTGAGGTAACCACCGTGGGTCACTGTCACAGCGACATCTTCCACCTGAATCAAATCCTCGAGATGGATCTCGCCGCTGTCTTCGATGATTTGCGTGCGCCGCTCGTCGCCGAACTCCTTCTGGACATCCTTCAGCTCCTGCACGATGACGCCGCGCAGCTTCTTGTCGGATGCCAGGATCTCCATGTACTCGGCGATCTCCTTTTGGATCGAAGCCAACTCGTCCAAAATTTTCTGGATCTCCATGCCGGTCAGGCGCTGGAGTTGCATTTCGATGATCGCCTGGGATTGCTTTTCGGTGAACTCGAACCGGCCGATCAAGCCGTCGCGAGCTTCTTTGGGCGTTTTGGAATCGCGGATCAGCTTGATCACCGCATCCAAATTTTCGATCGCCTTCTTGAAGCCGAGTAAAATATGCTCGCGCTCGCGCGCCTTTCGCAACAGGTAGTCGGTACGGCGCCGCACCACGTCGATGCGGTGGTCGATAAAGCGCCGCAGCACGTCCACTAACCCGAGCTCGCGCGGCTGGCCGTTGACGATCGACAGCATGATGACGCCGAAATTCACCTGAAGCTGGGTGTGCTTATAAAGGTTGTTCAGGATCACTTCGGCCTGTTCGCCGCGCTTCAACTCGAAGACAATGCGCATGCCGTCGCGATCGCTCTCATCGCGAATTTCTGAAATCCCCTCGATCTTTTTTTCGTTCACCAGCCCGGCAGCGGCTTCGATGAGCCGCGCCTTGTTGACCTGATACGGAATTTCAGTGACGACGATAGCTTCGCGGTCTTTTCCAAATTTCTCGGTGGCCGCCTTGGCGCGCAGCTTCAGAGTGCCGCGGCCCTTGGTGAAGTAATCCAGGATGCCCTGCCGTCCGAGAATGAATCCGCCCGTCGGGAAATCGGGGCCTTGCACCAGACTTACGATTTCGGAAACGTGGGTCTCCGGCTTTTGCACCAACAGAATGGTCGCGTTGATGATCTCGTTCAGATTGTGCGGCGGAATGTTGGTCGCCATGCCGACGGCGATGCCAGACGAGCCGTTAATGAGCAGATTCGGAACGCGCGTCGGCAGCACTTCCGGCTCGACGCGCCGCTCGTCGAAGTTCGGCCGGAAATCAACGGTCTCTTTGTCCAGGTCCTCGAGCAGCGCGGTGTCGATCCGCGACAGACGCGCTTCGGTGTATCGATAGGCCGCCGGCGGGTCTCCGTCGACGGAACCGAAATTTCCCTGTCCGTCGATCAGCGGGTAACGCAGCGAGAAGTCCTGCGCCATGCGGACGAGCGCGTCGTAGACCGGAGCATCGCCGTGAGGATGATAGTTGCCAAGAACTTCTCCGACGATACCGGCGCATTTTCGATAGGGCCGGTTGAAGTTGAGCCCCATCTCCGACATCGCATAGAGAATTCGCCGATGGACCGGCTTCAAGCCGTCCCGGACGTCGGGCAGCGCCCGCCCGATGATCACGCTCATCGCATAGTCGAGATACGACCGGCGCATCTCGTCTTCGATGTTGATGGGGATCAAGTTCTGGCGGCCGTCGCCGCCGAGCGGCATTTGCGATCCGCCTCCGGGAGGCGTTGGCGGGATGTTGGGGTCTTGGGGATCTGCCAAAGGTTAACTCCTAGAAAATACGCGGCTAGAGCTGCCGAAAAGGGATCGGGATTGCAACTACTATTCTACCAGGGAAGGGGCGGGCGCGACCACAAAAAGCAGCGCGCGTAACCACTCGCTTTGGTCGTGGCTCAGAACGTGCTACCGAGCCGCGCCCGCAGGAAGCGGACGGATTACAGCAGCGCGCGATAGAATCTCCAAAGACCCACAATGCTGCCGAAAATCGCTCTCGAAGAGCACTTCGCCATCGAAGATACCGCCGGTAATTCCAGGCAATTCATGCCCGAGGACCAGTGGTCCGAGCTGCGGTCGCGGCTATTGGATTTTCATGACAAACGACTCGCCTACATGGACCAGCACGGCATAGAAAGGATGATCGTTTCGCTCAATGCACCGGCGGTCCAGGCGATCTCCGATGTGCAGCGTGCTATCGATGTAGCGCGTCGAGCGAACGATTGCCTCGCTGAGCAAGTGGCGCGGCGTCCGGATCGTTTCTCCGGGCTAGCGGCACTTCCCATGCAGGATCCCGGCGCGGCCATCGCAGAACTGCGGCGCTCCGTCCAGGAACTAAAGCTGATCGGGGCACTGGTGAATGGATTTTCGCAGCGCGATCAAGACGACACCGCGCTGTATTATGACTTACCTCAATACGCGCCTTTCTGGGCTGAGCTGGAACGTCTGGACGTGCCGTTTTACTTGCATCCACGCGAGCCTCTGATGAGCCAGCGCCGAATCTATGAGGGGCACCCTTGGCTGCTGGGGCCCGTCTGGGCCTTTGCGGCCGAAACATCCATGCACGCACTTCGCTTGATGGCCAGCGGACTCTTCGACAGGCACCCCAAGCTAAAGATCATACTGGGACATCTTGGCGAGGGCTTGCCCTACAACATATGGCGCGCCGATCATCGCATCAAGAAATATTCGCACGGCATTCCGGCGAAAAAGCCGCTGGCCGAATACTTGAGCGCGAATTTCTACCTGACTACGTCCGGCAATTTCCGCACGCAGACGCTGATCGATGCCATGCTCGAAGTCGGGGCCGACCGGATCCTTTTTTCGGTAGACTACCCTTTTGAAGAAGTGGGCGAGGCGGCCCAATGGTTCGACGGTGCCGGCATCAGCGAGACGGACCGCATCAAAATCGGCCGCACCAACGCCGCCAAGCTCTTTCAATTCGTCTAAGCCGTTATCAAGGGGCTTGCGTCGTCTCCATGGCGCGCACCGGTGTGCCGGAAACCAGTGAATCCGGCGGATTCAGGATTACCGAATCGCTCGCTCTCAATCCGGAGACCACCTCTACCTCCGTGCCGTAGTCTTTTCCCAAGGTGACCGGAACCAGCTCCGCTGTGTTGCCATCGCGCACTACTCCCACACGCAGCCCTTCGCTGCGGAACAGAATCGCGCCCACGGGAAGAATCAACGACTGCACGGAGGCCGGCAGCGTCAAATGAACTTCGGCATACGCGCCGGGTTTGAGCTCGCCTGTCGAATTATCGACGTCCACTTCCGTGAGCAGGGTGCGCGTTCCCGTGTCGATGGCTTCCGAGGTCCTGGCGAGCTTGCCGCGGAAGCGCCTTCCGGGAAACTCAGCCAGAGTGAGATCCGCTGTGAGGCCGGGTACGGCGGTACGAGAGTACACTTGAGGTACGTTCACGAAAACCCGGAGTTGCGATGTTGCGGCGACGTGGAATAGCTCCTGGCTGGGCGTGCCGGCGCCGGCGTTGATCAACGCGCCTATGTCCGTGTTCCTTGCCGTGATCACGCCGTCGAACGGAGCCCTCACGGTCTTGTAGCCTTGCAGCTCCTCCAATCGCGCGACGTTGGCCTCAGCTGAGGTGATATTACTTCGCGCCGCCACGACGGCCTTCTCGAGAGCCTGAAGGTTCGCCGCCTGCGCCAGATACTGCGCCTGGTATTGATCGTTCTCTAGACGCGAGACCACGCCGGTGCTGGCCAGATGCCTCCAGCTCTCCGCCGTCAGGCGAGCGAGCTGTTCATTCGCCTTCCCCTGCTGCTGACTGGCAAGCGCTTGCTCCAGCGCGGCTTGAGCTTGCGTGACGGCGGCCTTGGCCTGGCGCACCTGTTGGTCTAACTCGGGGGCTTCGATTTCCGCCAGAACCTGCCCCGCCTTCACCTTCGTTCCGATATCGGCATACCATTTCTTGAGATACCCACTTTCGCGCGCGTAAATGGGGGAGTCGGTGAACGCCTGAATGTTGCCGGGCAGGACGATCTCGTTCTTCATCGACCCGGGCTTCGGGTGGATCACCGAGACCGTAGGCACAGCCAGCTCGAGTGTCTCCTGCTTGACCGCGGCGGCCGTCTTAATCCGCGCATCTATACCCCAGATCACCACGGCCCCAATGATCGCCGTTAGAATAATTACCACTACCAGGACCTTCACGAGCCCAAAGATCCTCGAAGAGGCTCGCGGTTTTGCTGGTCCACTGGTTGATTGCGTATCAATCATCGCTCTACTTTCCAGCATCGGCTGTCAGCCGACGTTTATGCAATAAGCTAAACACCGAAGGTACGAAGAACAACGTGGCGACGGTGGCGAATACCAAACCTCCGATCACGGCTCGCCCCAAGGGCGCGTTTTGTTCGCCGCCTTCACCTAAACCAAGCGCCATCGGCACCATGCCAATGATCATTGCGAGCGCGGTCATCAGCACGGGGCGGAAACGAACAAAGCCCGCTTCGAGCGCCGCCGCTACCGGATCGCCATTGTCGGCCAGATGTTCCTTGGCGAAGCTGATCACCAGAATGCTGTTGGCCGTGGCCACGCCCACGCTCATGATCGCGCCCAACAGGGCCGGGACGCTCAACGTAGTGCGCGAAACGAACAGAAACATGATGATTCCGGCCATCGCCGCCGGCAGCGAGGTCAGAATGATAAACGGATCCAGCCAGGATTGGAAATTCACGACAATGAGCAGGTACACCAGGACCACGGCCAGCCCTAAGCCCGCCAGCAGTCCTTGAAACGAGCTCTGCATGGTTTCGATCTGGCCGCGCACGAGGAGCTGCGAGCCGCGCGGAAGACGCTTGCGACTGGCGTCCACAACCCGCTGGATATCCGACGCCACGCCGCCCAGATCCCGATCCTGCACCGAGCCATAGATGTCGATGGCTTTGTCGATATTGTAGTGCGTGACTAGAGGCATGCTTGCTGCCCGGCTGGTAGTCATGACGTCGCTCAGAATTTCCGGCCGGCTGGAGGCTTGTCCGGTGATGGGAATGTTCTGTAAATCGCCCAGCGAGGATATGGCGTATTGCGGGGTCTGGGTCACGACGCTGTAAGTGACCTCATTCTTCGGATCGAGCCAAAACGAGGGAGCGGTTTGGAAGCTGCCTCCTAACGAAACCAGGACGTTGTTGGCGACATTCAACTGCGTAAAGCCGCTCGCGATCGCCTTGGTGCGATCCACTTCGAGCTCGATTCTTGGCTGATCGAAGAGCTGATGAATTCTTAAGTCCGCCGTACCCGGAATCGTGCGAAGCCGGTTGAGCAGATTGACTGCAAAAACTCGATTGCCTTCCACGTTGGGCCCCGACACCTGGACGTCGATCGGCGCGGGCCGGCCGAAGTTCAGGATCTGGCTTACCATGTCGGCGGGCAGGAAGTAGAACGTCACGCCGGGAAATTCGCGCGGCAGCGTTTCACGAATCATGTGCAAGTATTCTTCAGTAGGCCGATGTCCCGGCTTCAGGCCCACCATGACGTCGGCATCCATCGAACCGATCGGTCCCGAATTGCTGTACGTCATATTGATGGAGCTGTACGGCAGGCCGATATTGTCGATCAGGCTGGCCAGCTCGGAAGGCGGAATGATACGGCGAATCGAATTCTCGATCTCATCGCCCAGCCGAGCCGTCTCCTCAATTCGCATCGCTGTTTTGGCGCGGAAGTGCAGATTGAATTGACCGGCATCGGTGACCGGGAAAAAGTCCTGGCCGAGCCACGGCAGCAGCAGGAAAACGGCCGCGCACGCCGCCAGAAACAGGGGAATGAATACAGCCCGATGCCGCACGCAAGCCGTGAGCGATTGCCGGTAGCTATCGCGCAGCGAGTTAAAACCACGCTCGAAGGCCCTTTGAAACGCGGTGAACGGATTTCCCCGGCTGGGCGCGCTCCCATGATGCCCGCCGCCCTTCAGCAGATACATCGCCAAGGTCGGCACCAGCGTACGCGATAGAACATAGGAGGCCAGCATCGCGAAGACCACCGCCTCCGCCAGTGGGACGAACAGATATCTGGCCACGCCCGTCAGGAAGAACATGGGCAGGAACACGATACAAATGCACAGCGTCGAGACTAACGCAGGAAGCGCAATCTGGGCCGCTCCGTCCAGGATGCCGGCATACAGGTCCTTGCCCTGATCGAAATTGCGGTCGATATTCTCGATGGTCACGGTAGCATCGTCCACCAGGATGCCGACCGCCAGCGCAAGCCCGCCGAGCGTCATGATGTTGATCGTCTCGCCCAACGCGCTCAAGATGCAGATGGAGGTGAGAATCGACAGCGGTATCGAAATGGCAATGATCAAGGTGCTGCGCCAGCTCCCCAAAAACAGCAGAATCATCACCGCCGTCAAGCAGGCTGCGATGATCGCCTCGCGAACCACGCCGTTCACCGCGGCCCGCACGAATAAAGATTGATCCGCTATAGCGTCGATCTTGAGTTCGGGCGGCAACGTCGAGGCAATTTGCGGCAACATCTCGCGCACGTGGCGGACAATGTCCAGCGTGGACGCGGTGCCGATCTTCATTACGTTCAGCAGAGCGCCGCGGTCGCCATTCCGCCGCACGATGTTGGTTTGCGGCGAATAGCCGTCCCGCACGTGAGCGACATCGCGAACGTAGATCACCGCGTTGCCTGCCGCTTTCACAGGCAAATCATTCAGTTCCTGAACGGTCCGGGGACTGGCGTTTAGCCCGACGTCATATTCGAATTGACCGATCTTCGAAGTGCCCGTGGGCAGGATCAGGTTTTGCGCGCTCACCGCGTTAACCACGTCAGCAGCCGAAAGACCCTTCGATTGGAGCAGGTCCGGTTGCACATCGATCATGACCTGGCGCTGTTTCCCGCCGAAAGGCCAGGGAACAGCCGCGCCATAGATCACCGAAAGCTGGTTACGGATATTGTTGGCCGCGTAATCAAAAAGTTGCTGTTCCGACAGGCCTTTGCCGGAAAGCGCCAATTGAAGGATCGGAACGCTCGACGCGCTGTAGACCAGCAGGTAAGGCGGGGTGGCTCCCGGAGGCATCTGACGGATGGCCGATGCGGCCGTCGCGGTCATCGCCGCCATGGAGAGGTTGATGTTTGCTCCCGGATGAAAGAACACCTTGATGATGCTGCGGCCGGCGACGGTCTGCGATTCGATGTGCTCCATGTCGGTAACCGCCAGCGACAGGTTCCGCTCAAACTGCGCGGTAATGCGATCGGCCATCTCTTCGGCGCTCAAGCCGTTATAAGTCCAAAGAGCTGCAATTACGGGGATGTTGACGTTAGGGAAGATGTCCGTTGATGTACGCGAGATTACAATCGGGCTCACGATCAGAATCAGCAGCGCGAGCACGATAAACGTGTACGGCCGATTCAGCGCAACTTTAACTATCCACACTTCTTAGAGCTCCTAGGATGAGACTCGAACGATCCGAACGGACGTGGGGATCTACTAGTAGTGTCTCAAATCGGTGGCCGGCACGCCTCTTATGCGGCATGAGCCGATACAACTATAGATGAGGGAGGCGAGATAAAAGAATCAAAAAACGCTGACGCGGTAGCTTTCGCAGCCGAGCCGGGCTCGGTTAGGATACGGTCGCTGAAAGATGCGCCGGCGCAACTTCGCGCAGGAATTCGGCCAGCCGCTGCGCCATCAACGCGACGTTTTCGCCCGTGTTGATGGTTCCGTGATCCCCGGGAATGTCATAGACCACGAGGTTGTCCCGGAAAATGCCGTTCCAGCCCTTCAGGGGACCGCCATGGAAGAATTCGAGCTGTGTAGCCGCCCGGAACAGGCATACGCGCCCCGCATAAGGCGTGGCTTGATATTGGTCCGCCGCGAATTGCTGCATGGTCACCATGTCGTTCGTCACCGGTAGAGCCGTGGGGTTCGTCGCGCACATGGCCTTCAGCAGAACATTCCGGCCGTGGAATGTCAGGCGGTCGGCCAGGTGGACAAAGCCGCGCGGGCCATCCAGCACCTGATGGAAATGATACTTGTAGCGGTGCATGCGATCGTGCAGTTTTTCGCTGGTTTTGCAACCGATCGGATAGTGGGTATCGATCAGCACGGTGGCCGGAACCTCGGCGCCGCTCGCCTTGAGTTGTTGCGCCATTTCCAACGCTACCAGTCCACCGAACGAATAGCCGACCAAGGCATGGGGACGCGCCTCGGCGAAGGTCTTCAGCTGATCGACATAGTAGGCCGCCACTTTCTTCACGTCGGTAAGCACCGCCGGGTCGTTGTGCAGGCCGAAGGGCTGCAGGCCATAAACCGGCTGATCGTTGCCCAGTTGCGCGACCAGGCGCCGGAACAGAATCAACTCGCCATCGAGCGCACCAATGCAGAAGATGGGCGGTTTCGTTCCACTTCGCTGTATGGATACGATCGGTGAACGTACCGACTCCACTCCGGAGCTTCGCAAAACACTCGCCAGGTCCCGAACGGTGGGAGCTTGTAGAAGGGTAGCGAGCGGCAGATCCACATGGAATTCGTTTTTGACGGCGGAGAACAGGCGGACCGCTTTCAACGAGTGACCGCCGAGCTCGAAGAAATCGTCCTCGGCTCCCACCGAGGCCAGACCCAATACGGAGCACCAAATGTCGGCCAAGCGAGTTTCGATTTCCCCCGCGGGCGCCTCGCTCGTCCGCTCATTCCGAGGGACTGGAGCGGCGGCCGAAAGTTGAGGCTTAGGCAGGCGATTCCGGTCGATCTTGCGATTTGGAGTCAGCGGGAAAGCATCCAGAAAGACGAAGGCGCTCGGGACCATGGGAGCGGGCAGCCTTGCGGCCACGAATCTGCGCAGCTCCTGAGCCGACGGGATTTCTCCATTCACCGGGATGAGATAAGCCGCCAGGGTCTTGTCTCCATCGGCGTCCTCGGCCGCCGAGACGACGGCTTCCCTTACCAGCGGATGACTGCAGAGGAGAGTCTCGATTTCACCGAGCTCGATGCGGTGGCCGCGGATCTTGACCTGGTTGTCGACCCGGCCCAAGAACTCGATACGGCCGTCCGGCAGATAGCGGACCAAATCTCCAGTGCGATATAAGCGGTGGGTTCGGCCCGCCACGATTACCTGCACGAATCGCTCTGCGGTCAGCTCAGGCCGGTTCAAATATCCTCGTGCAACGCCGTCGCCGCCGATATAGAGTTCGCCTGCCACGCCCATCGGCGCGAGCCGCCGATTATCGTCCAGAATAAATACCTTCGTATTGGCAATGGGCCGCCCGATCGATATCCGGTCTGCGCCCTTTTCTAATTTGTCCATGGTCGACCAGATGGTCGTCTCGGTCGGACCGTACATGTTCCAGACCTCGCCCGCGCCGGTGTCGAGCAGATCGTGGGCAAGCTGTGGTGGCAACGCTTCTCCGCCGACAAGCATGGTTTTTAGCGTGCCGATTGCATCGCGGCCGGCCGGATGGTTGACCAGCATGCGCGCCAATGACGGCGTGCACTGCATGAGCGTCACCTGGTGGCGCGTAATCTGTTCCGGAATCGAAAATCCCACGCTTTCCGGCTGATTCGCCAGCTCGAGTAAGCGGTGCAGGTTGTCGAGATTAGCGATCACGGTCTGCTCCTCGATGCCGAAGTCGACCAGGCATGCAATTTCATCAACGCCCATTTGCCGAAGCCTTCGAACCATGGCGAGGCAGCTCTCCGGGGTTCCGAACAGTCCACTAGCGGCGTAGTATCGTTCGAAAGCGTGATCGATCAGCGCCGCCAGATCCTCTTTGCTGAGGGTGGCTGCGCCCAGCTCTTCTCCCAAGCCGCGCGCTACCTGCTTCATCAGTTCGGCCGAGCTCTTCAGGTAATTGCAAAGCGGTTGGCGAACCACTCGTTCCACTTCCTCGCGCGAATTTCCCACGAAGGTGTGGAGCATGAGCGTGACATGACCCCTCGCTCCGTCCTTGCTTTCCTGAATAGCTTTACGATAGATCGCGATTTTGTCCCGGAGTTCATCCAGGCTCTGTCCGAGCAGGTGCGTTAACAGGTTGGAGCCCGCTTCACCAGCCGCCCGAAATGTGTTCGGATCTCCGCCGGCGGTGACCCAAACCGGGAGCTCCGGCTGGACGGGGCGGGGGAACACGCCAACTTCGGTATCTTTGCCGGAGCCAGTCTTGCGGGTTATCTTCTCTCCCCGCCATAAGGCACGTACCTTTTCCACATCGCGAGCCATGACGGCTTTGCGATCCGCGTAGGAGTCGGGCGCAAATACAAAGTCGCGGTCGTGCCAGCCGGAAGCGAATGAAATCCCCACTCTGCCTTGGGAAAGTTGATCGACAACGGCCCACTCCTCGGCCACTCGCAGCGGATCGTGGAGCGGCATCACCACGCTGCCTGCCCGGATGTGCAGGTTCTTGGTGACCATCGCGAGCGCGGCGCTCAACACCGAGGGGTTGGGAAATGCTCCGCCGAACTCGTGGAAGTGGCGTTCGGGAGTCCAAATCGCGCGGAAGCCATGTTGGTCGGCGAATTTCGCTCCTTGCATCAGCAGGTCGTATTTGCCGCCGGACTTGATTTCATCGCTCGCAAAGTAGAACAGGCTGAATTCGATGGGACGCGCGGGCGCCTGGCACGGCAACGTGGAAGCCTCGGGCAAGAGCTGCTTCTCTTCCTGGATCACCACGCGAAAGCCGCGGCTCAGTGTCCAGAACAAGCCGAGAACCGAAATGTCGAAAGAGATACTCGTCACCGCCAGGCACGCGCCGGGATTCTCGGCTGCCGGGTTCAGATTCCGGTC
>Ga0335077_10010326_pt1 | contig 11614 bp, 11 predicted proteins | sample Lox_Sample_31_FD_207151 | JGI IMG/M metagenome (GOLD analysis project Ga0335077, IMG submission 207151) | Soil microbial communities from Loxahatchee National Wildlife Refuge, Florida, United States - Lox_Sample_3.1 | ecosystem: Environmental > Terrestrial > Soil > Wetlands | place: USA...
TGATGCGTGAGATCGTCGCGGCCGATCATCCGTTCGTCCGCGAGGAGATGCCGCGTGAAGCAGCGATCGAGTTCTTCGAGGCGCGCGGCGAGCCGTTCAAGGTGGAGATCCTACGCGGGATCGATGCGCCCGTCGTCTCGTTCTACCGCCAGGGCGATTTCGTCGATCTCTGCCGCGGGCCGCACCTTCCCTCGACAGGTCACATCAAGGCGTTCAAGCTCCTCTCGTCGTCCGGCGCGTACTGGCGAGGTGACGAGAAAAATCCCATGCTCCAGCGGATCTACGGGACTGCGTGGCTCAGCCAGGACGAGCTCGACACCTATCTGTGGCGCCTCGACGAGGCGAAGAAGCGCGACCACAGGAAGCTCGGGCGGGAGCTGGATCTGTTCGACTTCTTCGACATCGCGCCGGGCGCGGCCTTCTGGCTGCCCGGCGGCATGGTTCTCGTGCGGGAACTGGAGCGATTCGCGCGGGAGTCCCTCGATGCCCGCGGGTACCAGGAGATCTCGACGCCCATCCTGGTGAACAAGAAGCTGTGGGAGCAGTCGGGACACTGGGAGCTCTACGGCGACAACATGTTCAGGGTCGAGTCCGAGAACGAGATCTTCGGGCTCAAACCCATGAACTGTCCCGAGTCCACCTACGTCTATCGCCGGGCGCTCCGCTCCTATCGCGACCTGCCGATGCGGCTGTCCGAGATGGGACGGTGCCACCGCAACGAGCGCTCGGGGACGCTCACGGGACTGATCCGCGTGAGGCAGTTCACCCAGGATGACGCTCACATCTACCTGCGCCCGGAGCAGCTGCAGGATGAGATCGCGGCGCTGCTCGGACTCGTCGGCGAATGGTACAAGACGTTCAACCTGGCGCCGTCGTTCCGGCTGTCGACGCGTCCCGACAAGAAGCTCGGCACCGAGGAGCAGTGGGACTCTGCCGAGCGCGCGCTCCACGAGGCGCTCAAGGGGAACGGGCTCGCCTACGAGCTCAACCCGGGAGACGGGGCCTTCTACGGTCCGAAGATCGACATCGACGTTCACGATGTGCTCGGGCGGCCGTGGCAGCTCGCCACCATCCAGGTCGATCTGACGATGCTGCCCGAGCGCTTCGACCTGACGTACATCGACACGGACGGACAGCCGCGGCGGCCGGTGGTCATCCATCGCGCCATCTTCGGGTCCTACGAGCGCTTCATCGCCATCCTCACGGAGCACTTCGCGGGAGCGTTTCCGACGTGGCTCGCGCCCGTTCAGGCCCGGATCCTGCCGATCAGCGTGAAGCACGCGGAGTACGGCGCCCGCGTGCTCGCCCGGCTCAGGGATGCCAGGATCCGGGTCGAGCTGGACGATCGCAACGAGAAGCTCGGGTATCGCATCCGCGAGGCGCAGCTCAGGAAGGTGCCGTACATGCTCGTCGTCGGCGAGCGGGAAGCTCAGAACGGCACGGTGAGCCTGCGCCAGCGCACGGGTGAGGACCTGGGTGCGGTGGTGGTGGATCGCCTCCTCGCCGAGCTCCTGGCCGAAATCACGAACCGGTCCGCCACCCTCACCGTGGGCCGCTCGGCCTGAGCGCGCCCCGCACCGCGAAGGAGTCACGACTATAGCGAAAGACATCCGCATCAACGAGGGGATTCGCGCGCGAGAAGTCCGCGTGGTGAGCGCCGAGGGCGAGCAGCTGGGTATCCTCCCGATCGCGCAGGCGCTCGATCTGGCGCGGCAACGAGACATGGACCTGGTCGAAGTCGCGGGTGAGGCGTTGCCGCCGGTCTGCCGGATCATGGATTTCGGCAAGTACAAGTACATGCAGGCCCGCCGGCAGAAGGACGCGCGGAAGAAGCAGACGGTCATCCAGGTGAAGGAAGTCAAGCTGGGGCCGAAGACCGACACCCACGACTTCGACTTCAAGGCCAAGCATGTGAGGCGCTTCATCGAGGAGGGCAACAAGGCCAAGGTCACCGTGCGCTTCAAGGGGCGGGAGATGGCGCACACGGACCTCGGCTGGAAGATGCTCAACCGCATGGCGGAGATCATGGCCGACGTGGCGTCGATCGAGAATCATCCGCGCATGGAAGGCCGCATGCTCAGCATGATCCTCTCGCCCAAGGCGCACTAGGGGGCGGATCATTCATCCCTCGTGACCGATGCGTGATCCGGATCGGGGACACCGCGAAAGGACAGCACGATGCCCAAGATCAAGACGAAACGCGCCGCGGCCAAGCGGCTGAAGAGGACCGCGTCCGGCAAGCTCAAGCGGCGCAGCGGGTGGAAGCGACACAAGCTCGAGTCGAAGCCGCCCAAGCGCAAGCGGCAGCTCCGGAAGGCTTTGCTGGTCGCCAAGGTGGACCAGCCGCGGCTGGACGCCCTGGTTCCGTATCTTTAATTCCGCAAGGGAGGCTGTCAGATGCCTAGGGCCAAGGGCGGGTCGAAGACCCGCCAGCGCAGGAAGAAGGTTCTGAAGAAGGCGAAGGGCTACTTCGGAGGACGCCGCAAGCTCTATCGCACGGCCGCGGAGACCGTGCTGCGCGCCGGCGCGTTCGCCTACAAGGGGCGCAAGCAGAAGAAGCGGCGCGCGCGGGCGCTCTGGATCATCCGCGTGAACGCGGCGTGTCGCCAGGTTGGGCTCTCGTACTCGACGTTCATGAGCGGACTCAAGAAAGCCGGGATCGCTCTCGATCGGAAGATCCTCGCCGAGCTCGCCGTCTCGGATCCCACCGCCTTCGCGAAGCTGGCGGAGACGGTGCGCGCCCAGCGCGCCTAGTTCCCGGAGCCTGCTGAAGAAGTCGGTCATGATGGCCTCGGCCAATCGCCGATTCTCGGGTGTTCCGTGCGTCGTGCCGACCATCCTAGCGCCGCCGAATCCCCGCGGGAGGCTGCGGAAGGCGGACGACGCTCCGCTCCGAGGTCAGTAGTGGGGGACCCGCGGGTCCGGGCCATCCGCGAGCGGGCCCTGGCGGAGATCGCCGGGGCCCGCTCCATGAACGAGATCGAGCAGGTCCGCGTCCGCGTGCTCGGACGCTCGGGCGAGCTGACGGGCCTGTTGCGTTCGCTCGGGACGATACCCGCCGCCGACCGTCCTCGCGTCGGGCAGGAGGCCAACGGGGCCAAGCGCGAGATCGAAGCCGTGATCGAGGAGAAGGTCGCGGCCGTGAGGAGCGCCGAGCGAACGCGCGCGCTGGCGGCCGAGCGGCTCGATCTGACGCTGCCCGGGCGCCGCGTCGCTCCCGGCGCGATCCATCCCGTGACGCGCGTCCAGGACGAGATCATCGAGATCTTCGAGGGGCTCGGGTTCTCGGTGGCCGAAGGTCCGGAAGTCGAGACTGACTACTACAACTTCTCGGCCCTCAACTTCCCGGACGATCACCCGGCCCGCGACATGCAGGACACCTTCCACGTGTCACGGGACACCTTGCTCCGCACCCATACCTCGCCGGTCCAGATCCGGACCATGAAGGCCCAGCGGCCTCCCGTGCGCTTCATCTTTCCCGGCAAGGTGTATCGGCGAGACGCCGACATCACGCATTCGCCCATGTTCCACCAGGTGGAGGGGCTCGTGGTGGACCGGAACGTCACCATGGCGGACCTCAAAGCGACGCTCGAGTTGTTCGCGCGGCAGATGTTCGGGGCGCGGTCCCGGCTCAGGTTTCGCCCGTCGTTCTTTCCGTTCACCGAGCCTTCGGCGGAAGCGGATGTGCTGTGCTTCCTCTGCGGCGGGAGCGGTTGCCGGGTCTGCAAGGACGGCTGGCTCGAGATCCTCGGCTCCGGCATGGTGCACCCGAACGTGCTCCGCAACGTGGGCTATGACCCCGAGGAGGTGACCGGCTGGGCGTTCGGCATGGGGATGGACCGCGTCGCGATGCTCAAGTACGGCATCGACGATATCCGGCTGCTGTTCGAGAACGACCTGCGCTTCCTGCAGCAGTTCGCGCCACCCGGGGCGTTCCCGATCTCCATCGCTCGGGCCGAGGAGGCCGGGCATCAGGCGTCCGGTGATGCTGCCGCGGGACCCGGTGGCCAGCGATGAAGATCTCGTACCGCTGGCTCCAGGAGTTCGTGGAGACCGACCTCACGCCACGCGAGATTGCCCAGCGTCTGGTCAATGCCGGGATCGAGGTCTCGGCGATCACACCCGTGGTGGAAGGTCTCTCCGGGGTCGTGATCGCCGAGATCGAGGCGATCGAGCGGGAGGTGGGCACCACGGCGTCCGGCCACCGGAACAAGCTGTGCCGGGTGAGGCTCCCCGACCGGAAGTTCACGGTGATCTGTGGCGCGCCAAACGCGGCGCCGGGCGTGCGGACCGCGTTCGCCCCGCCAGGATCGACCCTGCCCGGCATCGGTGAGGTCAAGGCAGCGGTGATCCGGGGTGTGACCTCGGAGGGCATGCTCTGCTCCGAGAAGGAGCTGGGCCTGAGCGACGACCACGCCGGCATTCTGGTGCTGCCGTCCGACGCGCCGATCGGCGCCGACCTCGGGACGTACCTGGGCCTCGATGACTGGGTCCTCGAGATCGAGATCACCCCCAATCGCCCCGACGCGCTCTCCGTCGTCGGCCTGGCCCGCGAGATCTCCGCCCTGACAGGCGCGGCGTTTCGTTATCCACGGCTCGTCGTGAAGGAGAGTGAGCCGGAGGCCTCGCGGCTTGCGGCGGTAGAGATCGAGGCCCCGGACTTGTGCCCTCGCTTCTGCGCCCGCGTGATCTCCGGACTCACGGTCCGTCCCTCACCGCCGTGGCTCGCGCAGCGGCTACGCGCCGTCGGTCTGCGTCCCATCAACAACCTGGTTGACGTGACCAACTACGTCATGTGGGAGCTGGGGCAACCGCTGCACGCCTTCGACCGCGACACGATCGCGCGGCGCACGATCGTGGTGAGACGCGCCCGAACCGGGGAGCGCATCACCACGCTCGACGGACAGCAGCGGACGCTCGGGCCCGACATGGCGATGGTGTGCGACCCCGAGCGTGTCCTCGGGGTGGGCGGTGTGATGGGCGGTGTGGAGTCCGAGGTCACCAACCGCACATCCACCGTGCTGCTCGAAGCTGCTTACTGGGATCCAGGCTCGATCCGCCGGACCTCGCGGACCCTCGGGCTCGCCACCGACGCGGCCTATCGCTTCGAGCGCGGCGGCGATATCGAGGGGCTGACCGAAGCCTTGAGCCGCGCCGCCCAGCTCATGGCCGATCTTGGCGGTGGGACGGTGGCGCGCGGGATGCTCGATGTCTACCCTTCTCCTAGAACGCATCCGCGGATCACGCTCAGGCTCTCCAGGGTGGAACGCGTCATCGGGGCGTGCCCGCCGCGCGACGAGGCGGTGCGCATCCTCCAGGCGCTCGGGTTCGCTGTCGATGACTCCGCGACCGATCTGCAGGTCATCGTGCCGAGCTTCCGGCGCGACATCTTCCAGGAAGACGACCTCGTCGAGGAGATCGTCCGCATCTGGGGCTACGACAAGATCCCGCTCACGCGCGATCGGGGCGGCCAGTTGTTGCCGGTCACGCGGCCGCCCGGGCTCCGCCTCGTGCGCGCCGTCACCGCGCAGCTGACGGCGGCGGGCCTCACCGAGTGCATCAGCTATGCTTTCGTCGACCCGGATCGGCTTGAACGGATGGGCTGGACCGATGCCGCCCGCCTGATCACGCTCGAGAACCCGCTCTCGCGAGAGCGTTCGGTTCTCCGTCCTTCGCTCTTGCCCGGCTTGCTGGAGGCGGTTCGGACCAACGCCAGCCACCAGACGACCGACGTCAGGGTCTTCGAGGTGGGCCATGTCTTCATGCCTCGACGCGAGGAGGACGTCGACCGTCCGGTTCACGAAGAACGCTGGGTCGCCCTCGCGCTGACGGGATTGCGCTTCCCTCGCGCCTGGCACGCGACACGCGATCGCGTCGACGTCTACGACGCCAAGGGCATGGCCGAACTGGTCTTGGCCGCGGCCGGTGTGTCGGACTGGGAAGCGATGCGATGGTCCGACGACGCGTGTCCAAGATATCTCGAGCCTGGACGTGGCGGCCGGCTGGTGGCCGGAGATCGGGACATCGGGCTATTCGGCGAGGTGGCCGTGCCGGTCCGAGAAACTTTCGATCTCGCGGCGCCAGTGTTCGTCGCCGAGCTGTCGCTGTCCGCGCTGCTCTTGTTGCCGTCCTGGATGCCGCATCACCAGACATTGCCACGGTATCCGGCCGTGCAGCGTGATCTCGCGTTGATCGTTCCCGATGTCGTGACGGCCGGCGAGGTCGAGGCGGCCATCCGCGCGATGCGCCTGCCGCTCCTCACACGGGTCGTGCTGTTCGACGTCTACACGGGTGACCAGATCGGCTCCGGATGTCGAAGTCTCGCGTGGAGCTTGACCTTCCAGGCGCCCGACCGCACTCTGAGAGACAGCGAGGTCAACGAACTCCATGGCCGGATCGTCGGTGCACTCGTCAAGCGATTCGGCGCTGAAGTGAGAGGAACCTGAGGCGAGGAGAAGGGGATGACGACCGAAAATCTGTCCGAGCGGGTGTCGGAGCTCGAGAAATCAGTGAAGCGCGCGGCGGAGGCGATCGCCGTCCTGAGAAAGGAGCGCGACGGCTTGCAGGCCAAGCTCACGGTCCTGCAGGGCGAGCGTGACGAGCTGCAGGCGCTCAAGCAGGAACGCCGGGAGGTTCTGGCCCAGGTGGATGGCATCCTCAAGGAGCTGGACAAGCTCGATCTCTAGACGGTGACGGTGAACCCGGCGCCAGAGCGACGCGGGGTGGCGGCCATGCCCGACAAGAACCGCATCGAGGTGCAGATCCTGGGTCAGAAGTACACGATCCGGAGCGATGCCGCGGCCGAGTATGTCCAGGAGCTGGCGGCTCACGTCGAGCAACGGGCTCGTGAGATCCACGGGCCTGGCCCGGTCCAGGATCCGGTGAAGGTGCTGGCGCTGACGGCCCTGCACATTGCCGATGAGCTGTTCCGCGTACGGGATCAGCACGCGGTCGTCGACCGTGACACGAGCGCTCGGCTGGACGCGCTGAGCCGACTGCTGGATTCGGTGGCTCCGCCCTCGAGCTAGCGATCGGTCTCGCCGCGCTCCCGGGCCGCGACCCGCAGATTCTCCTTGACGATCCACGTGCCTCGGAGTAAACAGGGGATTGCCCTGCGCTGTTCGTGATGCCGGGGGAAAGTTTCAACCTCGTTTAAAGTTTGGACGCCGTTCACGAGGGTGGTGCGCATGCCCCTCCGGAAGGAGGGGAAGCCTGAAACCCTCTTTCCTGGCGCCCACCTGGTGATTACCAGGTTCGAAACACCGTCGGCACACGGCAGAGGCGGGGCTCCTTTCGTTGACATTGCCTCGGTAGCATCCTATAATTCGCTCATTTTGGCGGGTATTTCCCCGCGCTTTTCGACGCTCTGTACTCGTCCGGGACGTCTCGTCTCCGGAAGGGAGTGATGGATGAACGGAATGGCCTGGCTGTTCCTCTTACCCGTGGTAATCGTTCTTTCCTTGGTTGTCGGATACTTCGCGCAGAAGCTCTCCACCGCCCGAACGCTCGGCGATGCCGAGACGCGCGCCGCCAGAATCCTGGACGACGCCAAGCGTCTAGTCGATCAGTCGCAACGCGATGCGGAGGCCAAGGTCCGCGAGGCCGAGGCCCACGTTCGTGAAGCGGAGGCCAAGGTTCGCGCGGGCGAGCTCGAAGCCAAAGAGCTCGTGCTGAGAGTTCGCGGAGAGCTGGATCAGGAAGGCAGGACCCGCCAGAAGGAGTTCCAGGAAGTCGAACGTCGCATCCTCCAGCAGGAAGAGCAGCTCGCGCGGCGCCTCGACCAGCTGGACCGGCGCGAGACGGATTCTCAATCCCGAGAACGGGCGTTGACGGAGCGCGAGCGCGTCGTGGTCGAGAACGAGGGGCGACTGTCCACTGCCCTCGAGGAGCAGCGGCGCAAGCTCGAAGGAATCGCTGGCCTCACTGCCGAGGAGGCCAAGCGCCAGCTCGTGGCCCAGATGGAGGCCGAGGCTCGGCGCGAGGCCCAGCTCATCGCGATGCGCCTCGAGGAGGAGGCCCGTGAGACCGCGCAGGTCAAGGCCCGGGAAGTGCTGGCCACCACCATCCAGCGCCTCGCCCCCGACTACACCGTGGAGACCGCCGTGTCCATCGTTGACCTCCCGTCCGACGACATGAAGGGAAGGATCATCGGACGCGAAGGGCGCAACATCCGGGCCCTGGAGCAGCACACCGGCGTGGACCTGATCGTCGACGACACGCCCGAGGCCGTCCTCATCTCGGCCTACGATCCCTACCGTCGCGAGATCGCCCGCCTGGCCCTGGGTCGGCTCATCGCCGATGGCCGGATCCACCCGGCTCGCATCGAGGAGGTCGTGATCAAGGTCAAGCAGGAGATGGAGCAGCACATCAAGGAGGAGGGCGAGAAGGCCTGCTTCGAGGTGGGCGTTCACGGACTGCATCCTGAGCTCGTCAAGCTGGTCGGTCGGATGAAGTACCGAACGTCGTACGGGCAGAACTGCCTGCAACACTCGAAGGAGGTCGCGTGGCTCGCCGGCATGATGGCCGCGGAGATTCGCGCCGACGTCAAGCTGGCCAAGCGCATGGGGCTGCTCCACGACATCGGGAAGGCGCTGACGCACGAGCAGGAGGGCAGCCACCCGGAGCTGTCGCTCCAGGTGTTGACCAAGTACGGCGAGTCCGCGCAGGTCATCAACGCCGCGCTCTGCGGTCACGAGAACGTGGAGCCCGAGACGATCGAGGCGGTACTCACCGAGGCGGCCGACGGCATCTCGGCCGCGAGGCCTGGCGCGCGCCGCGACGTGCTCGAGAGCTACATCAAGCGGCTGGCCAAGCTCGAAGAAATCGCCATGTCCTACAAGGGCGTGGAGCTGTGCTACGCGATCCAGGCCGGACGCGAGCTCCGGATCATGACCAAGGCCGATCAGATCTCCGACCTCGATGCGCACCAGCTCGCCAAGGACATCAGCAAGCGCATCGAGGCCGAGATGCAGTACCCCGGTCATATCAAAGTCATCGTGATCCGGGAAACGCGCGCGGTGGAGGTGGCCCGGTGACTGTACGTCCGATCACGGTTCTCTGTGTGGGCGATGTATTCGGCGAGCCGGGCCGGCGCGCCATCGAGGCCCTGCTGCCGCGGCTCAAGAAGCAGCACGACGTGGACGTCGCCGTGGTCAACGTCGAGAATGTGGCCGGAGGCGCCGGCGTCACCCCGACGCTGGCCAAGTCTATTCTCGATCACGGCGCGGACGTGATGACCTCCGGGAACCACATCTGGGACAAGAAGGAGATCATCGAGTACATCCCGAAGGAGAATCTGCTGCTCCGTCCGGCCAATTATCCGCCGGGCACGCCCGGCCTGGGCTCGATCGTCGTGAAGGCCGGCCCCCACAAGGTGGCCGTGCTCAACATGATGGGGCGCGTCTTCCTCCCGCTCCTGGACTGCCCATTCCGCAAGGCCGACGAGGAGATTCCACGGCTTCGCCGCGAGACGCCGATCATCATCGTCGACATGCACGCCGAGGCGACCTCGGAGTCGCAGGCCATGGGCTGGTATCTGGACGGCCGGGTCAGTGCCGTGGTCGGCACGCACCGCCACGTCCAGACGGCGGATGAGCGCCTGCTGCCCAAGGGCACGGCCTACATCACCGATCTGGGTCTCACCGGGCCCACGGATTCGGTCATCGGCGTCGAGCCGTCGATCGCGCTCCAGCGCTTTCTCACCCAGATGCCGAACCGGTTCGAGCCTGCCAAGGGCCCCGTCGCGCTGCACGGCGCGGTGATCCGCATCGATCCCGAGACGGGGCAGGGCCTCTCCATCGAGCGCGTGCGGGTCCCGCTTTCGGTCTGAGCTCCGGCTCCGTGCAGATCCTGGACGGCAAGGCGGTCGCGGCGAAGGTCCTGGCCGAGGTCAAGACCGGCGTCCAGGACTTCCTGGCCAAGACCGGTGTCGCGCCCACGCTCGCCGTCGTTCTCGTGGGCGATTTCGCGCCCTCGAAGATCTACGTCAGGAGCAAGAAGAGAGCCGCCGACGAAGTCGGTATCTCGTCGCGCGACTATTTGTTTCCTGAAGGTTGCTCCCCGGAGACGTTGCTCGGGACGCTGCGCGACATCAACAGCGATCCGAGCATCCACGCCATCCTGCTCCAGCTCCCGGTCCCGAACGGGCTCGATGAGGACGCGGCGATCAACGCGATCGCGCCGCAGAAGGACGTCGACGGCCTTCACCCCTGTAACCTTGGCAATCTCCTCGCTGGCCAGCCCGTGCTGGTGCCGTGCACGCCCGCCGGCTGTCTCGAGATCCTCGACTATTACGGCGTGGACCTCCGGGGCGCCGACGCCGTGATGCTGGGCCGATCACGGCTGGTGGGCAAGCCGCTTGGCCAGCTCTTGCTCGGTCGCCACGCGACCGTGACGATGTGCCACACGCGGACCCGCGATCTCGCGGCGCACACGCGCCGCGCGGACGTATTGTGCGTGGCGGCGGGTAAGGCCGGCATCGTCACCGGTGACATGGTCAAGGAGGGCGCGGTGGTGATCGACGTGGGGATCACCCGGCTCCCGACGGGCAAGCTCGTCGGCGACGTCGATTTCGAGTCGGCGAGCCGGCGGGCGCGCGCCATCACCCCCGTGCCTGGCGGCGTGGGCCCCATGACGATCGCGATGCTGCTGCGCAACACGCTGCTGGCGGCCCAGCGGCAACACGGAATCGTGACTCCTCCCGGGCGAGCGTGAGGGTGAAGGGCTGGAATTCCTCGCGCGCCCGCCGCGATACCCGTGGCTGAACGCCCCGTCTTCACCGTCTCGGAGCTGACCGCGCGGATCAAAGGGCGGCTCGAGGACGCCTTCCCGGCCCTCTGGGTCGAGGGGGAGATCAGCAATCTCCGCTCACCGTCCTCGGGTCACGCGTACTTCACGCTGAAGGACGATCTGGCGCAGCTTCGCTGCGTGCTGTTCCGGAACCGTGGCCGCCGCGTGCGGTTCGCGCTCGAGGATGGATTGCAGGTCCTGGTGTTCGGCGGCCTGGAGGTGTACGCCGCCCGAGGCGAGTACCAGCTCGTGGCCGAGTTGATCGAGCCCAAGGGGCTCGGCGCGCTTCAGCTGGCGTTCGAGCAGCTCAAGAAAAAGCTCGAGGCCGAGGGCCTCTTCGACCAGGCCCGCAAGCGCCCGCTCCCGCGCTTTCCCCGGACCATCGGCATCGTCACCTCGCCCACCGGCGCCGCGCTGCGGGACATGCTGCACATCATCGGCCGCCGGTACGGCGACCTCCGCGTCGTGGTCGCTCCCGTCCGGGTCCAGGGAGATGGGGCAGCCGTGGAGATCGTCCGGGCGTTCCGCGACCTGGCTGAGCTGCAGGATCTGGACGTGGTGATCGTGGGGCGCGGCGGGGGGTCCATCGAGGACCTGTGGGCGTTCAACGACGAGCGGGTGGCCCGTGCCATCGCGGCGTCCCCCACGCCCGTGATCTCTGCCGTTGGACACGAGACTGACTTCACCATCGCCGATTTCGTGGCGGACCTGCGGGCACCGACGCCTTCCGGCGCCGCCGAGCTGGTCGTCAGGGAGAAGCTGGCGGTGATCCGCGCGCTGGTGGAGGCCTACGATCGGCTCCAACAAGCCGTCCGGGCGCGGACCG
>Ga0335077_10010328_pt1 | contig 11614 bp, 15 predicted proteins | sample Lox_Sample_31_FD_207151 | JGI IMG/M metagenome (GOLD analysis project Ga0335077, IMG submission 207151) | Soil microbial communities from Loxahatchee National Wildlife Refuge, Florida, United States - Lox_Sample_3.1 | ecosystem: Environmental > Terrestrial > Soil > Wetlands | place: USA...
GGCGAAGCGATGCTTGTTCATGTTGTATTGGACGAGGCTGATGGATTCGAGGCCGCCGCCCACGGCGACATCGACGCCGTCCACCATGATGCGCTGCGCGGCGATGCTGATCGCCATGAGGCCAGAGCTGCAGAAGCGGTTGATCGTCTCGCCCGGTACGGTCACCGGCAGCCCGGCGCGGATCGCCGCGTCGCGCGCGATGTTGTGGCCGGTGGCGCCTTCGGGATTGGCGCAGCCGATGATGACATCCTCGACCGCGCCCGGCTCGACCCCGGCGCGCTCGACCGCCTTGCCGATGACATGGCCGGCCAGCGTCGCGCCATGGGTGTTGTTGAAGGCGCCCCGCACCGCCTTGCCGATGGGCGTGCGCGCTGTCGAGACGATGACGGCTTCTCTCATGGACCTCTCCTCCGGATTTTGACGGGAGCCTTGCCCACACCCCCCGTTGTGTCAACCCTGCTCTGGACGCGGCGCCGTTGGCGGGGAAGAATAACGGGCCGGCCCGTCAAATGAAGGACCTTGCCGATGCGCCAGTTTGCCGATGTCGAGGAACTCAAGACCGCCATCGGCGAAGTCCTCGGCGAGAGCGAGTGGGTCACCGTGACCCAGGAGATGATCGACCGCTTCGCCGAAGCGACGGGCGATTTCCAATGGATCCATGTCGACCGCGAGCGCGCCAAGGCTTCGGCGTTCGGCACCACCATCGCCCATGGCTTCCTCACCTTGTCGCTGATCCCGCGGCTCCTCGACCGCGTCTATCACGTCGGCAAGGTCGCGGCGCGGCTCAATTACGGCTGCAACAAGGTGCGCTTCACCCAGCCGGTGCCGAGCGGCGGCCGCATCCGCGCGCAGATCCGCCTCGCCGATGTCGAGGAAACGCCCAAAGGCGTGCGCATCACCTCGGAAGCGACCCTGGCGCTCGAAGGCTCCGATCGCCCGGCCTGCGTCGCCGAGCTCATCGCCGTGGTGATCCCGGAGACGGCTTAGCCCTCCGAACCAAAATGCCTGAGACAGCGCATCAGATTCGGCAGCGCCCCACCTCACCCCCCGCTGCGCGGGTCCCCCCTCTCCGCCCCTGAGGGGCGGAGAGGGATGGGGTGAGGTGGGGTCTGTCGGGTAGTCCCGATTGTCTAAAACACGCGTAAAATCCGCGGCGATTCTCCTCGCCAGCGGCGGCGGTGGGGGCCAGATTCCCTGCCATGGGTGACCCAGTCTCCATCGCGGTGTCCGGATTGACGGCGGCGAGCCTCCGGCTCGACGCGGCGGCGAGCAATATCGCCAACAGCCAGGACACGGCGCCGCTCTCGCCGCAGCCCGGCGACCCGCAGCCCTATCAACCGGTCGACGTGGTGCAGAAGCATGTCGCCGGCGGCGGCACCTTGGCGACGTTCGAGCCCGTGACCCCGGCGAGCAATGCCATCTACGACCCGGGCTCGCCCTTTGCCGACGCCAATGGCCAGGTCGCCGCGCCCAACACCGACCTGGCGCAGCAGCTCGTCAACACCAACATCGCCAACGCCTCCTACGACGCCAATCTCCAGGTGGTCGAGACGGCGCAGAAGATGCAGGGCTACCTCCTCAACATCTTCGCCTAAGCCCGTCACTCCTCGCCCGGCAGCGCGCTTTCGTGCCAATGGCCGATGAGCCGGCGCGCGAGCCAGCTCAGCACCGCGAAAATGCCGATGCCCGTCGCCGCCAGCAGCAGCAGCGCCGCGAAGAGGCGCGGCATCTGCAGGCGGTAGCCGGCCTCGAGAATGCGCGAGGCGAGCCCGGTATCGGTGCCGCCGGTGCCGGCGACGAACTCGGCCACCACCGCGCCGATGAGCGCGAGGCCGCCGCTGATGCGCACCCCGGTCAGGAAATAGGGCAGCGCCGAGGGCATGCGCAGGTAGCGCAAGGTCTGCCAGCGCGACGCGCCATAGAGCCGGAACAGGTCGACGAGGTTGCGGTCGGCGCTGTTGAGGCCGAGCGTCGTATTGGCGACCACCGGGAAGAACGCGACGATCCAGGCGCAGACCAGCAGCGACAGGAACACCTGGTCCTTGAGCCAGATGATGATGAGCGGCGCGATCGCGACGATCGGCGTCACCTGCAGGATGACGGCGTAGGGGAAGAGGCTGAGCTCGAGGAGGCGCGATTGGGCGAAGAGGATCGCCAGCGCGCCGCCGAGGATCACCGCCGCCGCGAGCGCCGCCAGCGTGATGCGCAAGGTCACCAGCAGCGAGCCCAGAAGGCTCGGCCCATCCTGCCACAGCGCCTCGGCAACGCGGATCGGCCCGGGCAGCACATAGGGCGGCAGCTGCTCGAGCCGCACCAGCGCCTCCCAGCCCAGCAGGAAGAGCAAGCCGACGGCGAGCGGCGCGCCGATGCGGAGGAGGCGCTCGCTCATGCCGCCGCCTCGCTGAGGACGCGCGAGACGCGCTGGCATTCCTCGACATAGCGCGGCGCGGTGCGCAGCGCGGCGTCGCGCGGATAGTCGAGCGCGATCGGCAGATCGGCGAGAAGGCGTCCCGGCCGCGGCGTCATGACGACGATGCGGCTCGAGAGGAACACCGATTCGAAGACGCTGTGCGTCACGAAGATCACTGTCCAGTGATGGCGCTGCCACAGCCGCAGCAGATCTTCGTTGAGGCGAAAGCGGGTCAGCTCGTCGAGCGCGGCGAAAGGCTCGTCGAGCAGGAGGAGGCGCGGCTCCGTCACCAGCGCGCGGGCGATCGAGACGCGCATGCGCATGCCCCCCGACAGCTCGCGCGGATAGGCCTTCTCGAAGCCCTCGAGGCCGAGCGAGGCGAGCGTCTCGGCAATCCGGCTGGCGACGGCGTCGCGCCCTTGCCCGGCCAGCCGCAGCGGCAGATAGACATTGTCCCACACCGAAGCCCAAGGCATCAGCGTCGGCTCCTGGAAGACGAAGCCGAGACGCCGCTCGACCCCGCTCTCGCCGTATTGGACGAGGCCCGCCGAAGGCGGCGCCAGCCCCGCGATGATGCGCAGCAGCGTGCTCTTGCCGCAGCCGGAGGGGCCGAGAATGCTGAGGAAGCTGCCCGGCGCCACCGCAAGGTCGATCCCGGCGAGCGCCAGGACGCCTTGGCGAAAGCGCTTCTCCACGCCCTTCAGCGCGACGATGGGCGTCTCAGTCATCTGGAGAAGAAGCGCTGCAATTCAACTTCGCGTCCTTCGACAGGCTCAGGATGAGGACGTTTCTTTATGGCCCTTGGAAGATGCCATTCTCGTCGCTCCTCATCCTGAGCCTGTCGAAGGACGCGGGATGGTTTTGCAGCCCTCTCTTCCGACATAGCGAGCGCGCGCCGCCCTACTTCTTCATGCCCACGCCCTTGTTGACGAAGGCGAGCGTATAGGCGCGGCGAGCGTCGAGCGTCTTGGGATAGAGACCCTGTTGCGCCATGACGTCGAAGAAGTCGCGCCAGCGCGCCTCGGTCATGGCGCCGATGCCGTGTGTCTTGGCGTCGCCGCTGTCGACGATCCCGGCTTCCTTCATGTGCGCCACGGCATAAGCGAGCACGGCGTCGGTCATCTCGGGATTGTCTTTCTTGATGAGAGCGTTCCCCGGCGCGGGATTGCCGTAGAGATAGCTGTACCAGCCCTCGATGCTGGCATTGACGAAGCGCCGCACCAGATCGGGTTTCTCGCGGGCGAGCTTCTCGGAGGTCTCGATGATCGAGCCGTAGCTGCTGTAGCCGGCATCGGCGAGGAGGAAGACGCGCGGCTTCTCGCCATGCTGCTCGATCAGGAAAGGCTCGCTCGTGACATAGCCCTGCTGGATCGCCTGCTTGTCGACCAGAAAGGGCGCGACGTTGAAGGTGTAAGGCCGGATCTGATCGTCGGTGTAGCCGAACTTCGCCTTCAAGAAGAGCCACCAGCCGACGCGCGTATCGGCGCCGATCATGATCGGCTTGCCCTTGAGCGCGGCCAGGCTGTCATTGCCGACACCCTGATGCGCGATCAGCACCGAAGGATCCTTCTGGAACATCGCGGCGACCGCGACCATCGGGATCTTCTCGTTGACGAAGTTGAGCGAGATGAAAGAGTTGGGCACCTCGTCGAAATCCAATCGCCCGGCCGCCAGCAGCGCGGCCTGGTTCACCTGCGGCCCGCCCTGGCGCAAGGAAACGTCGAGCCCGTATTTTTTATAGAGGCCGGTCGCGATCGCCTGATAGTAGCCGCCATGCTCGGCCTCGGCCTTCCAATCGGTGCCGAGCGTGACCTTGTCCTCGGCATGGAGGGGCGTTGCGGCGGCGAGCAAAAGAGCGGCCGAGAGCGCGACGGCGTAGCGGTGCTGCATGGATCCTTCCCCCGATAATCCTTGGTCGTTCTAATCCACAACCCCTCCAAAGGAAACGCCCCTCACCCGGCGCTGCGCACCGGCCTGCCCTCGATGGGGTATTGCGGATCGTTGTAGCCGGGCGTCGAGGGATGGCCGGGGGTGACGAGCCGGTCGATCAAGGCCTCGTCCTCGGCGGTAAAGCGGCAGTCGAGAGCGCCCCGGTAATCCTGCCACTGCTCCTCGGTGCGCGGGCCGCCGATCACCGCGGTGACCAGGCGGTTGTTCAGCACCCAGGCGACGGCAAACTGACCGGCGGTCATGCCGCGCTGTTGCGCATAGGCCTTGATCTCCTGCGCGAGGCGCAGCGATTCCGGCCGCCATTCCGTCTCCAGCATGCGCTTGTCCTGGCGCCCGGCGCGGCTCTCCGCCGGCGGCGGCGCATCGGCGCGGTATTTGCCGCTGAGCACGCCGCGCGCCATCGGGCTGTAGGGCACGACGCCGAGCCCATAGAAGCCGGCGGCGGGGAGCTGCTCGACCTCGGGCATGCGGTTCATCGCGTTGTAGTAGGGCTGGCTCACCACCGGCCGGGCGATGCCGAGGCGGTCGGCGAGCGCGCAGAGCTCGGCGATGCGCCAGGAGCGGTAGTTGGAAACGCCGAAATAGCGGATCTTGCCTTGCGTCACGAGGTCGCCGAGGGCGCTGAGGCTCTCCTCGAGCGGCGTTCCGGGGTCCTCCTTGTGGAGATAGTAGATGTCGATGTAATCGCTGCCGAGCCGCTTCAGGCTCGCTTCGGCCGCCTGCAGGATCCATTTGCGCGAGAGGCCCCGCTCATTGGGCCCGTTGCCCATGGGGTTGTAGACCTTGGTGGCGAGCACCCAGCGGTCGCGGTCGCGCGCGATCGCCCGTCCGGCGATCGCCTCGGAGCGGCCTTGATTGTACTGGTCCGCCGTGTCGATGAAATTGACCCCGGCCTCGCGCGCACGCTCGACGATGCGCTCGGCCGTCGCGGCATCGGTGGCGCCGCCGAAATTCATCGTGCCGAGGCAGAGCGTCGAGACTTTGAGACCGCTCCGGCCGAGATTGCGGTATTCCATGCGTCCCTCCCTTATTCCGGCGAGTTTAACAACCGCCTCCCCGGCGGCAAACCATCGCCGCGGTTTCCGTCCGCCCTTGCCGCCTTGCGCGGTTCACTCTACTGTCGCCGAAGCTTTAGTCTCGCTGAGGGGGCGAGCGCCGATGACTTCGAGGAGGCAGGGCCGCGCGATCGCCGCTTGGCTGGGCCTTTTCGCCTTCTTCCTCCAATCGGCGATCCCGCTGCTCGTCGCCGCCGAGATCTCGCTGGCGGCGAGCGCGGGGGAGCATAGCGTCTTCGAGCTCTGCCCCATGGGTCATGTCCATGGGGTGGCGGGCCACGGCGGCGGCCCCGGCAAATCCCAGGGCGATGGCGATGACGGCGGGCTCTGCCCGATCTGCATCGCGCTGCATGCGAGCCCGGTCTTCACCGCGCCGGGCATCGCGGCACTGCCCGTCCCGATCGTTCACGCGATCGTGACGGCGGCCGTCGCGCCGCATCAGATACCGCGCTTCGTCGCAACCAGCGCTTATCGCTCGCGCGCCCCGCCCCTGGCCTGATCTCCACGGAATAGTCGCCTCTACCGGACCGTCTTGCGGCGGTCCGGCGCCTTTGGCTTTTCGGAGCTCAAGCAAATGGAAATTGGAGAGCATGTCGCGGCGAGTAGAGTCTGATCGATCATTCGCACGCGCCGTTCCTGCACTACACCCCCACAGGGATTTGACACCGAAGGGGGCGATGATGCGGGCACGAGGCGCAATCGTAGCGCTGCTCGCTCTAACGGCCGCGGCAGGGGCGGCGAATGCGCAGTCTCGGCCCGACCCGCCGCTCGATTGCCGCGCGTTCAGCGATGCTGCTGGTCGCCAAGACTGCGAACGGGCCAACGCCGGCAACGCGCAAGCGCAGGCTTCGACCGGCCTCCTTTATGTCCGGGGACGCGGCGTTCCCACCGATTATGCCGCTGCCGTCCGCCTCTTCCGTCTTGCCGCGGGTCAAGGCGACTTAGCGGCGAATGTCTATCTCGGCGCCCTGTACGCCGCCGGCCGCGGCGTCGCGCAAGACGATGGCGAAGCGGTTCGGCTCTTCCGTGCGGCTGCGGATAAAGGAAATCCGGTAGCGCAGGTCGATCTCGCCGATATGTACGCCACAGGGAGAGGCGTGGCCAAGAACGACGATGAGGCGCTGCGTCTCTACCGCCTTGCCGCACGCCAAGGGAATGCAGACGGCATGAACGGCGCCGCCTGGCGCTTGGCCATGCGCGGCGGCAACCTCGACGAAGCATTGAGCTGGGCCGCCCGCGCCGCGGCGCTGGAGCCGGAGAACTCGGGCTTCCAGGATACGCTCGGCTGGATCTTCTTCCGGCAGAAGAAGCTCGAGCTCGCGCTGTTTCACGCACAGCGGGCGGTCGCGCTGGAGCCAAGATGCGCCCCCTGCGAAGACCATCTGGGAGATATCGTCGTGGCGCTGGGGCGGCGCGACGAGGCGCGCGGCCACTGGCGGCGCGCGCTCGCGCTCTCCGCCGGCATGCCGTCAGCCGATCCCGATTGGGACAGGGCCGAGGTGGCAAAGAAGCTGAGCGAGCGATGAGTCCGGGTCCGCGAAAATCCCGGACATTGGGCGCCTGGCTGGCGTTGCTGGCGCTCTACGTGCAGGCCTTGCTGCCGATGCTCATCGCGGTCGAGCTCCGGATCGCCGATGCCGGTGGTTCCGCCTCCGCGGCTTTCGCAATCTGTGGCGGTGGCCATGTTTCACCCGGCGCCCCTGATGGTGGAGCGGCCGGCGCACCGGGCACCGGAGACAGTCATTCCCGGCATTGCTGTCCTCTCTGTACCGCCATCGGCGCCTCCTATATCGCGGCGGCCGAGTTTTTTCCCGCCGTGCCGGCGAGCTGGACCGCCATTGTCTTGCGCGCCAGCGGCGTCACCGCCGTCTCACACCCGCGGGTTACCACCTACGAAGCACGCGCACCCCCAGCATTCCTTGGATTGAAGCCGTTCGGCCGGTCGCTGATCGTCTGAACGGTGCGTATCTGATCAACGCAAAGCTCATTCCTATTCACGCGAGGAAATCATGTCTCCTTCTTCCAATCGACGCGGCGTAACGAGTGTCTGGCGCCTTGGCGTCACCCTCCCCTTCGGCATCACTTCTTGCATTCTTTCGGCCGCGGCCTTTGTCCTGGGCATGTCGCCGCAGCCGAGCCTGGCCTGCGCCTGCGGCTGCAACGTCTTCGCCGTCGGCACCGCCTCGATGCTGCCCACCAGTGCGGGGGGCACCGCGTATCTGGAGCTCGACTACCAGGATCAAACCATCAATTGGCATAACACGGGCCGGGCGCCGGCCTCCGACAATGCCGACAAGAACCTCGAGACATATTTCTACACCGCCGGCCTTCAGTATCTGTTCAATCGGAGTTGGGGCATTCAGCTGGAAGTCCCTTATTGGGACCGCAGGTTCACGACTGACACGAATTTTGGGAACTCCCCGCCCAACTTGCAGACGGCCCATTGGTCCGATCTCGGCGATATCCGGGTTCAGGGCATCTACACCGGGTTCTCGGAAGACCTGTCGACGGGCTTGACCTTCGGCGTCAAACTGCCGACGGGCAGCTACCAGATCCAGCCGGCCATTGTCGATCGCGACACGCAAATCGGCACCGGCAGCACGGATCTCCTGCTCGGCGGCTACCACCGCGCCGCGCTCACGAGCGACAACATCTGGAGCTGGTACGCCCAGACGCTGCTCGACCAGCCGGTTATCACTCAGGAAGGCTACCGGCCCGGCACCGAAATCGACACCGCCGGTGGGATTACCTACAACGGCTTTGTGTTTGGCAACCTTACGGTGACCCCACTGGCTCAGGCCATCTTTTCCGAACGCACCCGCGACAGCGGCCCAAATTCGGCGTCACCGCCTGCCTCCGGCTACCAGCGCCTGCTGCTCTCGCCGGGGGTCGAGGTCGACCTCTATCAGTTCTCGACCTATCTCGATTTCGAATTTCCGGTGTGGCAGCGCTTCAGGGGCGACCAGCTGACGGCGCCGTGGTTGATGAAGTTCATCGTCGCCTACCATTTCTAACGATAGTGGGGCTCACATGAGCAGAAGTCTCTGGTTTGTTACGTCTCTGGCGAGTGTCGCGGCCTTTGGGTTGGCCGCGCACTTGGCCCTGGCGGAAACAGAAGTCGGACAACCGGCACCGCCCCTGACGGCGAAGGAACTGGGCGGCAGCACATTCGACCTCACCGCCCTTCATGGAAAGGTCGTCATCGTCAATTTCTGGGCGACATGGTGTGCGCCCTGCCGCCAGGAGATGCCGGCGCTCAATGCCTTCTACCAGCAACACCACGGGCAAGGGCTCGAGATGATCGGGATCAGCGCCGATCTTCCGCGTGAGCGCAGCGACGTGGTCAAGGTGATGAAGGCCTTTTCCTATCCCGCCGCCATGCTCGTCGATACTGACGTGAACGGCTTCGGCAGGCCCCGCTCCATTCCCGTCACCTATGTCGTCGATGCGAATGGCGTGGTGCGCGCGCGGTTCAGTCCCGATGAAACGGGGGTCACGGAGCAGCAGCTCGACACGACGGTGCTCCCGCTGCTGAGCCATGGACCCGGCGGGAGGTAGCCTATGCGCATCCTCGCTCTAGCTTCAACCCTCTGCCTGGCCGTCATATCCGCCGTTTATGCCCAAGCCAGCTCCCCCATCGAGATCAGCCACGCCTGGGCCCGCGCCACTGCCGCTTCGGCCGCGAACGGCGCGGTTTACTTGAAGGTGATGAACCGCGGCACTGCCGATGATCGCTTGACCGGAGCGTCGACTACGGTTGCCGCGAAGGCTGAGTTGCATATTACGCTCAATGATAACGGCGTCATGAAGATGCGGCCGATCACCGATGTGCCCGTCAAGGCTGGCGGCAGCGCGGAATTCAAACCCGACGGCATGCACATCATGCTGCTGGGGCTGAAACACCCCCTCAAGGCGGGGGACCGCTTCCCGCTGACGCTGACCTTCGAAAAAGCCGGCGCCGTCGAGACCATGGTGACCGTCACAAAGGCAGGTGCGGCCGCTCCAGGCAGTATGCCCGGCATGAAGATGTAAGGAGCGCCGGAAGTGTGAGCCTCGTCGGGCCTGTGCATGATTTTGATCAACCCGCGCCGCTTTCAGGGATTGGAACGTTGCGGCAATCGTGTGGCCGTTACGACGGGAGGGAACTATGATCCGTACCCGACAATTACTGGCAATTGCTGCCGTGTTCGGCGCCCTCGGTGGGTCCGCCCTCGCGGCCGACCAGGGCGAAACCAAGATGCCGATGAACATGCCGATGTCGGATGCGCCGGCGCATTTCAAGCCGACGCGCAGCGCCTATAGCGAGCATCATCTATTCCTCGTCAAGCTGCTCGAGGTGCCAACGCCGATCCCTTACGAGAAATATTTCACGATCCGCCTCGGGGTCTATGACGGCGCCGCGCCACACAAGAAGCTGTCCGATGCCGCTGTCGAGGTCTATGCGGGCATGCGCCACGGCATGAAGTCCGGCTTCGCGCACGGCATGAACTCCTCGCCAAAGGTCGCAACGGAGGACGGCATTGTCGACGTCTCCGGCATGTATTTCCACATGATGGGAGCCTGGACGCTGAAAGCGACCGTGAAGCAAGGCGATAGGGAGGACGTTGCTTACTTGCAGTTGCCCTGCTGCGGCAAATGATCCGATAAGGGCAGGCGGTGCCGCCGCCATCCGCCTTATCCTAAGGGCAGAGGAGGACGCGCCGATGCGGTTGGTAAGTGTGGCGCTCGCGATTCTGTTGTTCGCCGGCGCGGAGAGAGCCAGCGCCGAAACGGTAGATGTCGCCGTCGTCTTTGCCGCCGACGTGTCGCGCAGCGTCGACGAGGACGAGTTCAAGCTACAGCGACAGGGGTACGCCGCGGCGGTTACCGATCCAGGTGTTCTGAAGGCAATCGCCGCCGGCCCCCATGGCGCCATCGCCATCGCCTTCATCGAGTGGTCGGGGCCGGAGGAGCAGCAGGTGGTGGCGGACTGGACGGTGGTCCGTGACGGCGAAAGCGCCGCGGGCTTCGCGGCGACCCTTATCCAAGCGCCGCGCTCCTTCGCCGGCCGCACTTCGATCAGTGCCGCGCTGGATTTTAGCCGCGCGTATTTCACCAAGTTGAAAGCTGCGGCTGCGCGCCGCGTCATCGATGTCTCCGGCGACGGCGACAACAATTCCGGCCGCCCCATTCTCGACGCGCGTGACGAGGCGGTAGCGGCGGGGTTCACCATCAACGGCCTGGCCATCATCAACGCGCATCCCAACCCCGGCTATTTGGCTCATGTCCAGCCGCCCGGAGGGCTGCCTGCTTATTACCGCGAGCACGTAATCGGCGGCCCCAGCGCCTTTCTACTGGTCGTGCAGGACTTCAGCACGTTTCGTGAGGCGATCGCCAAAAAGCTGGTGACCGAGATCGCCGCGGCGCGAAGCCAGACCTATGCGTCTTTGTCGACTCGCTAGCGGCGGTTAGCCGCGGCGGCATATGCCTCGCCCGGCGACCTGCTGGCGCTGGCGGGCGGAGAGCGGCGAGGAGATCGATCGCCTCCGTCGACGCCGTCAAAGAAGAAGGCGCTGGCGGCAGCGGGAGGTAAGTGATCTCGGTCACATCGCCGGCAGCTCTGCCGACCCCATCTCCGGGCGATGGAATAGTACCATGAATTATAAGCAAACCGACTGGATCGGCATGGGATTGGCAGCGGTGGTCATTGCAATCATCGCGGCGACTTACATCGCGATCATCGTGCTGATTTATGCTGCCAGCAGAGGCGCAGGCCCGATCGCGCTCGACGCGCCCAGCTCCATGTCGACGGCGAGCGCCACGCCACCGATCAGCATCGGGTGAACGGTCTGGTCTTGCGGGTCGCCCTGCTCTGCAATAGAATCACGGGCAGAGGGAGGTTGCGATGCCGAGAAGATCGCTCGCCTTGTAGGGGTCTACTCAATCTGCCAGTGATTCTTTGGGGTCGCGCTTGCCGTCTTCGACTATCGGGTATCGGGTTGGCTCGTCGTTGGTCTCGGCGTTCTGCTCTTCGCCTGGGTCATCATGACCGTGTTCCCATTGGTTGTCCCCGACGACGAGGACGCACCGTCGGAAAACTTCTCCTCGGAGCGGGGGTAACTCGCTCGACCAGCGCCGAGGTGCTGGTGCCGGCCGCCGGGATAGACTGACGCCGACACCTCAACGAGAGCCAGTTTTGCGGGCTCCGGCCACGGCCTCG
>Ga0335077_10010329_pt1 | contig 11613 bp, 15 predicted proteins | sample Lox_Sample_31_FD_207151 | JGI IMG/M metagenome (GOLD analysis project Ga0335077, IMG submission 207151) | Soil microbial communities from Loxahatchee National Wildlife Refuge, Florida, United States - Lox_Sample_3.1 | ecosystem: Environmental > Terrestrial > Soil > Wetlands | place: USA...
GACGACGGCCGGGTTCTCATCCACCGCCATTTCCTGATCGATGACCAGGGAAAAGAGCGGATGATCTTCGAGCTGCGGATGACGCGGAAATAGTTCTCCCACCTGTTTCACTGTAGAAGAACGCGTACGTAAGGGTCGATTCGGACCTGTGAGCACCCGGCTTTGGACCAGGCGGCACGCCGCCGTGTACTCTTAGAGGTGTCCGCATCGTGACGCGCCGGACAGCGAGATAGCTTTGCATCGAAGAAATCTGCGGCTTCTCGGTCTAATACGCTGAACGGAACCAGCTTGCCGATGCTTGGCGTGTTCATCCGTTGTTCGTCAGTCCTCCTGACCTTACGACGGTGGCCTCGCTTGGGCTCGGCGGCGGACGGTGCGGCGAAACACCTCCGCCGCCATCTTTGATTCACAAATCGTCACCACTGGCTCCACCCTCCCGGAATATGCGTGTCGTTGAGGCGGTCCGGGTCGAACGTCTCTTCCAGGCTGGCCACTGATCCGTCGTGCAGGTAGTGCCCGCGATACCAGACGCCCTTGAGCGAAGGCACCTTGTAATAGCCCGTCCCTTCGCGGGTCTTCAAGGCCAAGCCGGGATCGGTGCTAACCGATACGGGCAGGATGTCCAGATTCGCTGGCACGTCCGTGGGCGGAGTAAAGTCCGGGGCAAGGGTCAGCTTGTTGCTCGTGTAGAGCGGCGGCGTGTGACACATCGGGCAGCCTTCGCGCTCCAAGACACTCTGGCCCGCCTTGGCTCGGTCATCGAAGCGGTTGGGATTCGGCGGAGGCTTCAGCGAATAGATGTACAACGCGAGGGCGTACAGTGCCTCATCCGGCAGTCTCGCCTGAACTCTCGTCGTGTCCGGAGAGAGCATATGATACGGACCAAAATCGGTCGTTTCGGCAAAACTGACCGTAGCCGCATAACGCATCAGATGGGTGGCCGTATGGTCGAGGTACTTGCGCTCCTGGATGCCAATCAGATCCGGCGCTTTGGCCGCGTAATACAGGCTGCCGTTCCACCGAGGAACGCCGCCGCTCGAGACGAAGCCGGCATATAGCGCCCCGGCATCATCCAGCGTTATGGTCTTCAGCCTCTCGTGGATGTCGTCCTTTTTCCACGGGACTCCGAATGCCTGGTACAACCAGGCGCCAAGGGGCTGCGGGCCCATGAAAAACGGGGTTGCAGCGGGCACTACGCGGTTTGCAAACTGAATCTTGAGGATCAGAGGGTTGAGGTGTTTGAAGGGCTGCGTGCGAGTTACCTCAGCAAAAGTGGAAGCGCCGGGGACGCGGGCGCCATCCGGCAGGGTGAGCAGATGGCAATTCCTGCAGTTTGCAACCGAAAGGGCGACCCCCTGTTCCGTGGGTACCCACCGTATGGCGTCCACAGTTCCGTCCGGATACGGCCCCGTATGGGTCTGCTCGTAAGTCTCGCGGCTCCTGGCCAGAGCTATCAACTTCGGGTCGAAGGTGCGCAGGTGCAGATCGTCTGCTTCATCGAATACTCTCTTTCCGGCTTCAATCCAGTCGGCTTCCGTTTTCAGTTTGTCGGGTTCGATCAAAGGGCTCGGTCGCACATGCTGGAGCATTTCCCAGTAGCCTGCGGGCTCCCGGCCCGGAAGTCGTTCACGCTGGAAGTAGAACTCATCAGGCGCCTGAAAGATGAGCTTTCGTACATTGCCACGTTCATAGTGCCGACTCGCGCTCTGATTCGCCAGGTTACGTTTGACCTCGTCAGGCTCTTGCGTGACCACGATCTGCCGTCCGTTCGGATACTCTCATCGCCCACAGTGCCGGACGATATCGAACAGACCGCGAAGCTACTTTATGTCGTCACACAGGAACGGTTGGCGACGTTGCTGACCTCGGGCGATGGAAGATTGAAAATCGATGCCGTCATAGTGGATGAGGCGCATGAGATCGGCGAATCAGATTGTGGGCAAACCCTGGAGCGCGTGCTCGCGATGACGCTCAGTCGCTTTCCAGACGCCAGGCTGTTCTTTTCCAGCCCGCTCCGATCCAATCCGGAAGTGCTGCTTCACCTATTTGGGCGGCAACAGCAGGCGCAGCACTTCATTGAGCACCTTAGTCCTGTGACTCAGAACATTATTGACGTGCACCATGTTTCGGGGCGACCGCGTCGGGCGCGGATGGAGCTGGTAGTCGACGACCAGTCAGCGGCGCTCGGAGAGGTTGAACTCCCATTTGCGTTTCGAGGATCCTCGGCATCGTATATGGCGAAGTTCGCGGTTCACTTCACGAAGTCGGACGACACGTCGATTGTCTACTGCAGTGAAAGGGCGATCGCGGACAAAACGGCTTTGGAAATGGCCAATCAAATCGGCGCTGAGAGCGATGATCCAGAACTCTCGGACCTCGCTCACTTCCTGAGGGAAGAGGTCCACCACCAGTATCGCCTCGCAGCATTGGTTAGGAAAGGCGTTGCCTTTCACTACGGCAATATACCGCAGATTATTAGAGGAAGACTGGAAGAGTTGCTGCGAGAAAAGAAACTGCGGTTCGTGTGTTGCACGAGTACGCTGCTTCAGGGCATGAACCTGCCGGCTAAGAATATCTTTGTAGAGAACCCGCAGAGAGGCCGTGGGAAAGGCCCGATGGCAAAAGGCGACTTCTGGAATCTTGTTGGCCGGGCCGGGCGACTCTCCAAGGAGTTCCACGGTAACGTCTTCTGCATTCACGGAAAGGATTGGGAGCGGCCGGCGGCGACGGATCGGCTGGCGCCGATAGAGTCGGCGTTCGAAGTGAGCACAAGAGAACGCACGGCTGAGCTTCTCCAGGCTATCCAGGAGCCGCCGCAATCCGCGGAGTCAAGGGAGCTAGCCTGGGCAGAGATGACGTACGCAAGGATTTACGCAGAGTTTCTCGGTTCAGGCAGGCGGATGGCCGACTCTGCTGATGAAGCAACAAGAGAGCAGTTTGCCGTATTGACGAGCTTTCTGCGGACTTTAAGAGAACCTTACCGGACGAGGTCTTTACGAACAACTTCTACGTCCACCCGGCGCGACTGGAAGCCCTAGCTGTGCGTCTCCGTGCCGAACCCGACGTTCGAACATGGATTCCTGTTAACCCTTACGCCCAAGGCTCATGCGACCGGTTACTCCAGATTTTTGGCCTGTTCGAGGAATTGATGATTCGTTCGGAGACGTCGTCCTACAAGTACTACGCTTATTTGGCTAACCAGTGGATGCGGGGAACATCACTCAGGGAACTCGTCGCTAACAAGATCCAGTGGTCCAAGTCCGGGAGTGACGTCGGAAAGGTGAACGATGCGATACGTGACCTCTTCGCGGATCTGGAGGATCAGCTACGGTACAAATACGTAAAATACACGCGCCTCTACTCTGAGGTCCTGCGCGTCGTTCTGCTGGAACGTGGGCTGCTGTCGAGACGCTGCAGCCGCTGCACCTCTTCTTGGAATACGGGGCAGCGTCCCAGACCCTCATCAACCTGATGTCCGTTGGCCTGTCGCGGACGAGTGCTCTGCTTTTTAGCTCTTCATACAGCCTGCGGAGTGACCTCAGCATTTCGGAGTGCCAGGGCTATTTAGAACGAGTCAATCTCGACCGTTCCGGGCTGCCCGCCATCTGCAGGGCGGAGATCTTACGCTTGCGACGTTCCAAATAGAGCGACTCGCCAGGCAGGCTGGTGCAACACCTTCTGGCCTAAGTACCGTTTTCCCCTCAATCATTGTCATAAGGTCTGCCGCAGCCCGACAGATCCGACCGCTGGTAAGCGAACGCCGCCTTCAAGTCCGTGACGGTTCTTCGTAGAGGCTTGATGCCGTCCGTTGCTCTCGGGCTGCAGCTTTTCTTTCCCATAGCCGCTCGTGCCGTTGAAGGCCCGCGATTCACGGTCGCGCCGCCACCGACATCTGCGTGCTGGCCGGCGCATATCTGAAATGCCGATGCCGTGTCAATCGGTTTGTGCCCGACTGTCGCAGAGTCTTTCGCGTTATTTTCGGCTCCACGGCATACTCAGTCACCACCCTCCACCACCCCGCACAGCCCACAACAGCGGCACCACCCAACAAGCACAGCCGCCGCCACGGAACCCCGCCGCACCACCCCCCTGTTACCAACACAACCGTCACCGGCAGCAGCACGGCGACCAGCAGAAGAACCCGCACGTCGCAAGCAGACGCAGCGAGAGATCATCATCATCATTGTCACTTTGAGAATATCCTTGCCGAAATGAAGCATATCTCTTCCGCGCTGACGCCCGGAACCCCTCTGTTTCCGCCGGAGGGACGTTCCCGGGGGAGAGACGCTAAGGCATAAACGTGCCGCGAGTCCGCTTTGTGGGGATATCGTTGCCACGAGTCCTTGAATTGGCGTTGGCCAGAGCGAGGCCACCGGGGAAGGGCCCTTCCGAGTGCATTGTATGTTGGGTACGATCTTGGTTATGACTGGGCGCGATCAACTGTCGCTGGTGGCAACGGACGACCTGACGGGTCTTCTGCACAGCGCGTTCGGTTTCTCCTCGTTCCGACCGAACCAGGAAGCCGTCTGCCGCGCGGCTTTCGAAGGTCAGGACGTGTTGCTGGTTATGCCGACCGGATCCGGCAAGTCACTGTGCTACCAATTGCCGGGCATCGCCCGCGGTGGTACCACGCTGGTCATCAGCCCGCTGATCGCTCTGATGGAGGATCAGGTCGCCAGGCTCAAAGAGCAGGGCTTCACTGTTGACCGCATCCATTCCGGCCGGCCGCGCACCGACTTGCGTCAGGCCTGTATAGATTACCTCATCGGCAAGCTGCAGTTCCTGTTCATCGCTCCGGAGCGGCTACGCGTAGCCGGTTTTCCGGAGATGCTTGCCAGAAGACCCCCGTCGCTCATCGCGATTGACGAGGCGCACTGCATCTCGCAATGGGGACATGATTTCCGGCCGGATTACCGGATGCTTGGCAAGCACGTGCCCCAATTGCGTCCGGCACCTCTGGTGGCACTCACCGCCACGGCAACACCCGTGGTTCAGAATGGGACCGGACGTTTTCTGAACACAGCTACGGGTTTCGCCCGGGCGGTCGGCTCATCAGGCGGTGGAACAGGCGCAGAAGTATATCGCTGAAGGCTATCGCTGGTGTGCGGACCTTGATCTGGAGAAATTCTTCGATCGGGTCTCGCACGACAAACTGATGGCCAAGATTGCCGAAAGGCTCAGCGACAAGCGCATGCTGAAGTTGATCCGGGCGTTTCTCACGGCAGGTGTGATGGAAAACGGGCTGGTGAGTCCGGTAGACGAGGGAACGCCGCAAGGCGGCCCCCTGTCGCCCTTGCTCAGTAATATCGTGGTCGACGAGTTCGACCGGGAGTTGGAGCGGAGAGGTCTTCGGTTCGCGCGCTATGCGGACGACAGCAATATCTATGTCCGCAGTCGACGGGCCGGAGAGCGGATGATGGGGAGCCTAACGCGATTCATCACCACGAAGCTCAAGCTCAAGGTGAACCAGCAGAAGAGTGCGGTAGCACGACCTTGGGAGCGGAAGTTTCTGGGCTTTAGCTTCACGTCGGGTCGGGTGCCCAAGCGGCGGATCGCGCCGAAAGCGGTGCTCCGATTCCAAGCGAAGGTCCGGGAACTGACGCAACGGACACGAGGCAGAAGCAGGGAACGAATGGCGACCGAACTAACCCAATATCGGCAGGGTTGGATCGGCTATTTCGGGAAATGCCAGACACCTTCGGTGCTCGCAAGCCTTGAGGAGTGGGTCCGGCGCCGGCTCCGGTCGGCAATCTGGAAGCAGTGGAGACGAGGACCGGCGCGTTATGCCGAGTTGCGGAAGCGGGGTGTGGGCACGATCCTGGCCGCTCGAACGGCCGCGAGTGCCCATGGCCCGTGGCGGCTGGCTCACAGCCCGGCCCTCGCGGTGGCACTGCCCAATGCCTACTTCGACTCGCTTGGAATTCCGAGATTGACGGTCTGCTGATCGCCTCACCCGCCGAACCGCCGTATACGGACCCGTACGTACGGTGGTGTGACAGGGAAAGCTGGTGACAGCCTACCTATGTCAATCCGAAGGTCTCCGCCCCTTTCCCTTGCCTTCTCGTGCTCACCGAAGATCGCTTCACCACGCAATATGCGTCAACGGTACGTCAACCGGTTGGCTGTCCCCTAATATGTACCACACCGCTGCGCCGCCAACCCGCTTCCTGCCAGGCACAAGGGCGGCGAGGGAGACTGATATAGGATTGTCGAGACCTTCGGTCGGGCCGGTGGGCGCGGCATTATAGATGCGCTACCGGCTGTTCGGCGATTCATTCACGGGAATCCAAGGCGTCAGGCGAGGGATGAGGCGCGGGACGTTGCGGCAATACGTTTCGTACTCGGCGCCGAATCTCGCGCGTAGCGCAGGCTCTTCATAGAGAGCGACGAGAAGCGCCGAGCATATCCCGAAGGCCGCCGCATAGACAAGACCCACATTAACGGAGCCCAAAAAGCGTGGTCTCGCCGATCACGAACAGGATCGCCCCGAGGTACATCGGGTTCCGCACGTACCGGTAGAAACCCGAGATCACGAGCCTGCGCGGAGGATCGAAGGGCGCCGGCGTTCCCCAGCCGGTCCAGGCGAATGCGACGACGCATCGTAGCGCGACGTAGCCTCCGAGAAGCAGTGGAACAACTGCGAGCAGCCGCAGAGAACCGGTGCCTGCATAATTCACCGCTCGCCCTTTGATCGCCCAATCCCACGGGAGGTACAGGAGGAAGAAAGCCATAAACGTTGCTGCAAAAAGCGAGGTTCGTACAAGCGCCCAGATTCGTTTGGAAAGTGGCACTGCAGCCTCCTGAAGCCGTCAACAATGCGCGTTCCTGACGTGACTTCGGTCGGATTGGTATCGTTCACCAGCGGTTTCTGTCGCTCTCCCTGGTCGCGATCCGTTTCAGCTCGGGTCGAACACATATTGCGGATCGTCAGCGTGCCTGGCGTTCTTTCTGCGGCAGTGAATTGTTGATACCCCGGGCAAATTTCCACGATCCGTCCGGCTGCCGGCGCAGAATGCTCATTCCCTTGCCCTGCATCCGAATCGGAGCAGCATCGGCCTGCGACACCAGCAGGAGGCTCTCCGATCCCCAGGTGAATGCCCAATCACCAACGACTTCGACCTCTTCAACCTCTGCCGATTGCTCGACGCTGATGAATTGCGGGAAGAAATGCCGATACATGGCTTCCACCGCCTCTTTTCCTCGGATGGGTGGGAACCCGGGTGGCAGGAATACCGCGTCCTCGGTTACCATATTGGTGAGACTTGCGATGTCCTTGTTGCGCATCGCCCAGAGCCACTGTTGGGTCAGGTCTTGAATGGCTTGCTTGTCGCCGGGCTGTGGCGGCGGCATCTGTGCTTCTCTTCGCTGTATCATTCGGGTAACTCCTCCTCAGCTTCAACAAAAATTGCTGCATATCATGGAAATGTTAGTAAAATTTACTGACAGGGTGAATACAGTTCGACAAGCATTGCGAGGACCAGATTGAATTCAACGGATGCACAACTTCTGAATCTCCTCCAGGAGGATTGTTCTCAATCTTTGGCCGAGCTCGGAAAACGGGTGGGCCTCTCGGTTTCGGCTGTGAACGAGCGCTTGAAGAAACTGCGCGCGCGGGGAGACGTCCGCGCTTACGTCGCCCTCATCAACCCGCTCACGGTAGGTTACACCACCTGCGCCTTCGTCCACGTGTTGGTGGAAGGCAAGGCAAACGAGCACGCGTTTGTCCGGTCCGTTCTGAAAATGCCGGAGGTTCAGGAGTGCCACCATGTGTCGGGTGAGTTTCCCTATTTGCTGAAGGTTTGGGCACGAGACCTCCCCCATCTGGAGCATCTGCTCAACCAAGAGATTAAGTCAAAGAACGGTGTGATTCGCACCGCGGCATCGATCGTCCTTTCCTCACCTAAAGACCATGTCACAGGTCTAACCGCCGGATAAATCGCTGATGGTCAGCCGGACGGACACGATCCGCCGCGGGTGGCGGTAGAGTGCTGAAGCTCGGAGCCAGGGCAAGGATGTGGAAACGCTGCTTCGCGGGTACGTGATGGAGCATGTTAGCCACTCCATTCAACCACCCGCACACCCTGAAGACTTAGAGAGAATGCTCGACGAGATCGTCGAGAGTCTGCCCGCTGGCATTCAAGTACTTTCCGATGAGGCGTTCAGCCGCGAAACACTTACGGGCGCGAAGACGCCTGGCAAATGGATTACCTCATTGATACCAACGTCCTGCTGCGCTCGATCCACCGAGGGTTTTCGCTCTATCAGGATGATGAAAAAAAGCATGGGCCGTGTCATTCTGAGGTCCCCATGGGCCTGCGGCCCACCGAAGGTGATGAAAAACACGGTCCTAAGTATCTCATTGATTCTAATAGGACTAGATCGTGCTTTTCGAGAGAGCGAAGCGAAGAATCCCTGTATTTTAGAATCAGTCGAATACAGAGATCCTTCGTCGCCTACGGCTCCTCTGCAGTAACTCCACGCGTAAGTCCTTTGAATTCTGTAAAACGGTCCTGCCGTCGAGTTGCTGCAAATTATGGGCAGCTCGTGGGCTGTGAACGCTCAGGATGACAGGCGGACGGCTTTTCATCATCGCCCGGTGGCGAACGCGTCACGCGCTTTTGGCTATGTATGCGACCGAGGCAGGCGCAAAGGGCGCCTGCATGCCAAACAACGGCACGTCGGCGCTACCCCTGCGGTAGCTAGGCGATCTCAAAGACAACGCGTGGCATGGTGTTGCCGGCAGTCCGCCAGACCTTTTCAACTTCGGACAGCGGAAACGTCTTGGTCTGGATTTCGAAGCCGCCGCGCACGGCAGCTTTCATCAATTCGTCGATGGACTGCACCATTCGGTCCAGCGGAACGCTGCCGATGCCGCTGCCCATAAGGGTAATGGCCGAGGAGCGCAGGGCGGCGCTGGGAAGCGTAATCTCCGGTGCGCTCATCGCGCCGATATGTACGAACCGGATGGGCGCCGCGTCTTTTCCCGCCTTTGCCCCGGCAAAAATAATCCGCTGGGCGCTTTGCCCCCAGAGGTAATCCAAAACAATATCGATTCCAGCGCTGAACTGCTCCTTCAGGGCATCCTCGAAGGCATCGCCGGCGTCACCGAGCGGGATCGTTACATCAGCTCCCAAGGCAGCCACTGCTTTCATCGATTCCGTGTTTCTACCCGTCGCCACCACCTTGTTTGCTCCCATATATTTCGAGATCTGAACGGCCAGCCGGCCCGCCGCACCGGTTGCGCCGTTAACCAACACCGTTTCCCCTGCCACGAGTTTGGCCCGCTCTTTGAGCGCCGCCCATGCCGACATGCCGGGATTTGCGATGGCTGCGGCGGTTACATCGTCCAGATTATCGGGCAGATCGACACACTGAGAACGCGGAACCACCGCCCTCTGCGACATGCTTCCGAAGGGCGCTTTCGGAAGCACAAAATACACGCGGCGGCCGTCATCGAGGCGGCCCACGCCGTCAATCCCCGCCACAAAAGGAAGCTCTTCATGTGAACTGTAATGCCTGCCGGAGGCCCTGCCCTTAACGATGTTACTGAGCTCGGCGGCGCTGACAATCACCAGAATCTCGCCATCGGCGGGGAGCGGCTCCTTAAAATCTCCATAGACGGGCACAATGCAGAAAGAAATGCGCAAGGTTCACCGCGCGCTGGTTGACCTGGTGGGACTCATGAACAGGCCGCAACGCGACAGCGCATTACTTCGAGAAGCCGGCGTCGAGCTCGACCGGGCCTTGTTTCCGTTGCTGATCGCCGTCGAACACAAAGGCCCCGTTGGGGTGGTGGAACTGGGGGAATTAGTTGGAAGGGATTACACCACCGTAAGCCGGCAGATGGCTAAACTTGATAGCCTCGGCTTGATCGCCCGGCGCCCTTCACGGTCCGATAACCGGGTGCGCGAAGCGGTCATCACTGCCAAAGGCAGCGAAGTGACAGCCGCCATCGACGCGGCCCGCCAACGACTCGCGACCCAACTGTTCGCCAAGTGGAGCAAGCGTGACCTTCGCTATCTCGCCCGGCTGATGCGGCGGTTTGCAGATGATCTTGAGCCCTTTGCCAGTACGGGAGTAGCGATGAAACAGCCCAAATGTCGTTAACAGCGCGCTGCTTGCCCTCATTGAGCTGGCGCACCGCAGGGCTCGTTTCCCAAGCCCCGCGGCGTTTCCGTTTGCCTTCGCCGGCCCCTTCCTACCAAAGCGCCTGAAGCAGTACAAGGAGCCAAACGACCTGAAAAGCCGCAAGGCTGAAAGCGAGCCACTACGCTACATCCTCCGCTTCGGAGGCCGCGCGCGGCAGCAACGCGATCACGACCAGCGCTCCCAGATAAGCGGCGCAGGCGAGCACGATGACCATGCAGAAGCCGATCATCATGCCGAGCATCACGGCCAGCACGGTGCCGATGACGGTGAAGAACCCGTTTACGCCCCAGGCCCAGGAGCCGAGCGCCAGCGATTGCTGCATGGCGAGGCGTAATCCGAGGGGGACGGGCATGCCGAGCACGAACCCGAGCGGCGCCACCAGCAGCAGGGCGATGAGAATTCGCGCGGCCAGCGAAGCCCCCAGGAACAACCGGAACACCGGCGCAGTTACGAGGGCCGTGGCAAGCGTGACAACCAGAGCCACCGGCAGCAGGCGCCGGAGCGCGCGGCCAGGCTCGGCCGCGAATTTGCCCGCCGCCAGGGAACCGGCGCCAGTAAACACCAGCAGCCCGGCCAGAACCACCGCGTAGGTGTAAATCGGCTCGCCCAGAAAAAGGAGAAACCGCTGCAACAGCGCGATCTCGATCATGATGAATCCCAAGCCCAATGCGGCAAGGTAGCCAAGCCAGGCCCAGCGGCCCGGAGCGGCGAGTACGCGGCGGCTGAAAGCCGCAAGAGGCGCGAGGATACAGAGCCCCGCGATCACGACCGCCTGGAGCAGCAGGATCAGGAGCGTGACCTCCGCAATCGGCTCATCTTCGAGCGCCAGCCGGGCTCCCATCGGCTTCGCCTGCGAGAAGAGGTCCACGAGGGTGTTCCAGCGGATTCGAGACCAGCGCGTGTGCTGGTTGAAGAACGGCTTGTCATCCGTGGCAGGCACGAGTTGCACGTCGCTGCTTTCGTAAACCGCGCGGACGTCACGCGAGTTCACGATGCGTTCGTAGACGCTGCCGGGATGCGGATCGTCGGGCCGCTGCCGCCCGTTCGTCTGCTGCGGTTGTGATAAGATGCCTTTTAGCATGAGAGTGCTAAGAGCGCTAGTGTTGCTGGGGGTGATGCTCGCCACACCAGCGGGAGCGGTCGCGAGCTTGGTGTCTCCCGCTTCGCAGAGTGGTTGTTGCGCGTGCTGTGGTCCGATGTGCCCGATGCATGACCAGCAGAAATCTCAGCATGAGACCATGCCCTGCCACGGCTCGAACTCGTCGCACGACACGTGCATGTGCAGTTCAAACCAGACCGGGCCGACCTTCATCCGTCCGTTCGCACCCCAGGAAGTCGAAGCGGGTTATCAGGTTCTCGTTCCGTCCGCAGTATCTGATGAAAGGGAAGCGTTCAGCGAGCGGTTGATTCTCGCTCGATCGATCGCCCCTCCCGATCAGCCGCCTCGTTCGTAGCAAAACCCTC
>Ga0335077_10010331_pt1 | contig 11612 bp, 10 predicted proteins | sample Lox_Sample_31_FD_207151 | JGI IMG/M metagenome (GOLD analysis project Ga0335077, IMG submission 207151) | Soil microbial communities from Loxahatchee National Wildlife Refuge, Florida, United States - Lox_Sample_3.1 | ecosystem: Environmental > Terrestrial > Soil > Wetlands | place: USA...
CCAGGCGGGTTCGCGCGGAGCCGGGATTCGCGTGCTGGCGGGGAAATGTTCGGGATCGTCGTACACGTCGGATTTGTCGCGCGCGGGAATCGAGAGCATGGTGAGCGCCGCGCTGGAGCTGGCCAAGATCACCAGCGAAGATCCGTTTTCCGGGCTGCCGGAGGAGTTCGGCAAGGTCGAGACCGATTTGCGATTGTACGACGACGCGATCGCGCGCATGGAAAGCGAGTGGAAGATCGCGCAGGCGCGCGCGGCGGAGGAAGCGGCGCTGGGAGCCGACCCGCGCATCCAGAACTCGGAAGGCGCGGGATTCAATTCATACCTCGGCACGCGCGTGTTCGCCAATTCGCGGGGCTTTTTGGGAAGCTATCGAACCTCCAGCTGCGGGCTGAGCGCGACGCCGGTGGCGAAACACAACGGATCGATGGAGCGCGATTACTGGTATTCGTCGTCGCGCGCGGCATCGGGCCTGGAAAGCGCGGAAGTGGTGGGCAAACGCGCGGCGGAGCGGGCGCTGCGCCGCTTGAATCCGCGCAAAATCGCGACCCAGAAGGTCCCCGTGATTTTCGAGCCGCGGACGGCGCGGGCGCTGCTTGAAGATTTGTTCGGCGCGGTGAGCGGATCGGCGATTTACCGCGGCGCATCGTTTCTCGTAGGGAAACTGGGGGAGCAGGTGGCGTCGGAACTGGTGACCGTCGTCGACGATGCGATCCTGCCGGGGTTGTTTGGAAGCTCGCCGTTTGACGATGAAGGCGTCGAATCGCGGCGCACGGTGGTCATCGATCGGGGAGTGCTGAAAAGTTACCTGCTGAACACGTATTCTGCGCGAAAGCTGGGGATGAAGACTACCGGGAACGCATCGCGCGGATTGTCGGGAAATGCGGGTGTCGGGCCGGGGAATTTTTATATCGAGAGCGGGGCGGCGCCCCCGGAGAAAATGATCGCGGGCGTGCGCGGCGGACTGTATGTGACCGAACTGATCGGGACCGCGGCCAACACGGTGACCGGAGATTATTCCTCGGGCGCGGCGGGGCTGTGGATCGATAACGGCGAACTGGCGTATCCTGTTTCCGAGATCACCATCGCGGGAAATTTGCAGCGCATGCTCATGGAGATCGCGCAGGTGGGTTCGGACCTGGAGTTTCGCGGATCCATTGCCTCGCCGAGCATTTTCATCCAGGAGATGACCGTCAGTGGCCATTGACGTTTCCTCGCAAAAACTCGAATCACGGTCGCGGCTGCCGCTGTTCATCGTCGCGGTCGTGGTGGTGCTGGGAGCGGGTGCGCTCTGGTATGTGGAGCGCACCAAGCCCGCGCCCGCGGACCTGCCGCTGACGCCGGAAGCCAAAGCCTACGTCCGGAATTTGCAATTAAACGACGTCACCATGAAGGGCACGCAGAGTTACTTCAACCAGGTGGTGATCGAAATCGAGGGCAAAATTACCAACGGCGGCGATCGCGACCTGGGGGTAGTGGAAATTTATTGCATCTTCTACGACAGCTATGGCCAGCTCGTTCTGCGCAAGCGCCTGCCGATCGTGAGCGAGCGCATGGGCGGATTGAAGCCGGGCGAAACGAAATCGTTCCGCCTGCCGTTCGACGAGCTGCCCGAGAGCTGGAACCACGCCATGCCGCAACTGGTGATCGCGGGCATCAAATTCGGCTGATGAAGGTGCTGGTGGTGGATGACGATGCCGCCGCGCTGGCAATCCGCAAACTGGTGATCGAGCGCCGCGGGCATTCCGTGACCGTCGCGAGTGACCCGGTCCAAGCTCGCGCCGCATTTGCGCAAGGGTGTGACGTGGTGGTGCTCGATTTACGGCTGCCGGAGGCCGCCGACGGGCTTGCGCTGATCGCTGAATTCCGCACGGCGCGCGTGATCGTGCTGTGCGGGAATCGCGGGGACCTGGATGGGCGTGAAGAGGCTCGGATGGTCGCGATGGCGCTCGAAAAGCCGGTGCGCAGCGAAGTGCTGCTTCAAGCCATCGAGGGAAACGCGTGAGTGCCGTGAGTCACCGCGGCGCCAGCTCTTAACGCGGCCGCGACGGCTACCACCTCGGCGATCTCGGGATCACTGGCCCCTGCCTTGCGCGCTTTGCCCGCGTGAATCTCGATGCAGTACGGACATTGCGTGGTGAACGCGACAGCGAGCGCCATCAGTTCTTTGTATTTGGCGGGAACGGCTCCGTCGGCCATGGCGGCTTTGTCGAAAGCCCAGAACGCTTGCATCGCGGCCGGAGCGTTGGCGTCGATGGTCTTGAGCTTTGTGAGATTGCTCATGTTGTACATAAAATTCCTCCTGTTTACGCGAAGGCTCTATTTTAGCCGAGAGGGAATGTGCTACCGCGCATCGCCGGCTAGCGCTTTGAATGCGACAGTTTTTCGAGCGCCGTTTCGAGCTTCTGGTGGTTGGTGAGCACCGGCGCGAATAAATCGCCGACGCGGTCGAAGCGGGCGACGGCGTTGTGAATCGTAAATTGATCGGGATGGAGGCGCGGCGTCACTTCGCGCCAGGCGAGCGGCGTGGCGACCGGGGCCCCAGGGTAGGCGCGCAAAACATACGGCGCTGAAATGGTTTTGCCTTCCGCGATTTGCGCCCAGTCGAAATACACGCGGCCTTTTTCGCGTTTTGAGACCGCGCGCGGGGTGGTGAACAGATCGGGACGGTCCGCCACGGCGAGCGCGGCGAGCAACTCCGCGAACGAGCGCACCTGTTCGTAGGTGTAGCGCGGCTCGAGCGGAACGTAGATGTGCAAGCCGTCGCCGCCAGTGGTCTTGGGATAACCTTCAAGCCCGGCAAGGTCTAGTTTCGAGCGCACCAGGAGCGCCGCCTCGACGATTTTTTCGTACGGGCACTCGACCGGATCGAGATCGATCAGCAGGTAATCAGGATATTCGTAAGACCCGACGCGGCTCATCCACGGGTTGTGATCGATGCAGCCGAGGTTCGCCAGAAACAGCAGCGTGGCGCGGTCATCGCAGACGATGTAGCGGATCTGGTCGGGCGCGACTTCGGTTCGCAACCACGAGGGATAATTTTCGGGCGTGTTTTTCTGGAAGAACGATTCGCCTTCGATGCCGTCGGGGTAGCGGCGCAGAGAGAGCGGCCGGTCTTTGAGATATGGCACCAGCAGCGGCGCGACGGCATTGTAATAATTCAGCACGTCGCGCTTGCGAACGCCGTCTTTGGGGTAGTAAAGCTTGTCGAGATGGGTGAACTTGAGGCGATGGCGATCGATGGTGAGTGTGGCTTCTTTTGCGTCGGGCGCGAGCAGCGGAGCGCGCTCGGGCGCCGGCTCTTCGTCGCGGACGCACTCGTGCGGGTCGATGTCCGGGCGAAGGCCGAGGAACACCGGCGCGCGCAGGCGGCCGTCTTCGGTCCAGTTGGAGAATTTCACTTCACAGACCAGCTCGGGGCGAGTCCAGGTGATGTCGCGCGGCAAAAGCTTGTTCGGTTCGAGCGGCGATTTCGATGTAACCAGCGGCGCGAGCTGCGCCTGGATCGCTTCCATCATCTTGCGATCGAACCCGGTGCCGACGTTTCCCGCCCACACGAGCTTCGCGCGGTCGTAGATGCCGAGCACCAGCGCGCCGAAAATGTCGCGTTCGCCTTTGGTGAATCCGCACAGGACGAATGAGGTGGATTCGGTGTTTTTAAACTTCACCCAGTCGGAAGTGCGGCGCGATTCGTAAAAACTTTGCGCGCGCTTGCCGACGATGCCTTCGAGTCCCTGGGCTTTCGCCGCGGCGAGCAGTTCGGGACCATGGCCAGCGAATTCGTCGGAGTAGCGGACCAGGTCGTTTGCCAGGAGCACCTGTTTCAAAAGACGCTTGCGTTCGATGAGCGGAGTTCCCCGCAGATCGCGGCCGTCGAGATAGAGCAGATCGAAAGCAAAAAAGACGACGGGATTATTGCGCGCGAGCGCGGCGATGGTGGCGGGATCGCCGACCGTGATGCGGCGCTGGAGCATTTCGAAACTGGGAAGGCCGCGATCGTCGAGCGCGGCGATCTCGCCGTCGAGGATCGCGGTGTGGGCTTTCACCTGGTGCGGGAGGATGGAAAGCTCGGGATACTGGCGCTCGATGGCACGGCCGTTGCGGCTCACCAGGCGCAGATCGCCGTGGTCGATGTAAGCGATGGCGCGGACGCCGTCCCATTTCACTTCGAACAGCCAGTCGTCGGAAGCGGGCGGGGTTCCCTTCCCGATGATCGCGAGCATCGGCTCGATCTGCGGCAGTTTTTCGTGCGGCTTTTGATTTTGAACCGGTGGGAGTTCGCGCGCGATCTCTTCCTGGGTGCGGCCGGTCTTCACGCTGCGCGAATGGTCTTCCGGGTCCCATCCGGTCTGCGCGAACGCGTCTTTCTTTTTGATGAGCAGCCATTCGTTTCCCTTCCCGCGCTTGGTACGGACGATAGCGAAATCGCCGTTCAATTTTTCGCCGTGCAGGCGAAATTTGTAATCGCCTCGCGCGAGCTGCTCGTCCGCCGTCGCATCGCCCAGCAGTTCGTAGGTTCCGCGATCCCACAACATCACGCTTCCCGCGCCGTAGTTGCCTTTTGGAATGACGCCTTCAAACGATCCGTACTCGATGGGGTGGTCTTCGACCATCATCGCCAGACGTTTTTCGCCTGGGTCGAGCGTGGGACCTTTAGGGACGGCCCACGATTTGAGCGCGCCTCCGGATTCCAGGCGCAGGTCATAATGCAGACGAGTCGCGTGATGGCGCTGGATGCAGAACTGGAGGGGATACGCCGCGGATTTCGTTTCGGCCGGAGCGGGTTCCGGCGTGCGGTCGAAGTGGCGTTTCTCTGAGTACTTTCTTAGGGACAAAGAACGGAAGTTTCCCACGCCTGGGTCCAGATTGCGAAACGAACCCAACAAGTTGTTGATTTTAAGGATCTCTCGTTACGAAACGAACCCAAGAAGTTGTCGATTTTGGAGATCTCAAGTAAGAGCAGCTGGAACGGCAGGCTTGGCGCCCCCGGCCTTAACATAACCAGCCCGGAATGTTTGGGGTTATGATAATAACCTGAGGCACTATGGCATCCACTGTCTGGAAAGGGCATCTCACCTTCGGCCTGGTTTCGTTCCCAGTCAGATTGTACAGCGCCGCGCGGAGCGAAAGCATCAGCTTCAATCAACTCCATAAATCCGACGGCTCGCGCATCAAGCAGGTGATCTACTGCGCGGCCGAGGATAAGCCGATCCCGCGCAGCGAAATCGTCAAAGGATACGAGTACGAAAAAGACCGCTACGTGGTGATCGAGGAAGAAGAGGTCAAGAAGGTCGCGCCGCAGACCGCCAAAGTGATGGAAATCCTGGAATTCGTCAAATCCGACCAGGTGGACCCAATTTATCTTGAGACGTCCTATTACATGGCGCCGGATGAGGCGGGCGAGAAGCCGTACGCGCTGTTGTTTGATGCGCTGAATAAGACCGGCTACGTGGGCGTGGCGAAGATCGCGATGCACAATCGCGAGCACATCGTGATCCTGCGGCCGGGAAAGAACGGCGTGCTGCTGCACACCATGTACTACAGCCATGAGATTCGCAAGGTGGACGAATTCCGCACGGATTTGAGCCTGGTGAAGGAAAAAGAGCTGGCGCTTGCGACCAGCCTGATCGAGGCGCTGGCCGGGGAGTTCGAGCCGGAAAAATACACGGACACCTACCGCGACAATCTGCTGAAGATGATTGAGGCGAAAAAACAGGGTCACGAAGTGGTGGCGACGCCGGAGCCGCAGGAGGCCAAGGTGGTCGACATCATGGAAGCGCTCAAAGCGAGCCTTGCGATGGCCAAGAAGCCGGCGGCCTCGGCAACCTCGGCCGAGCCTGCGGCGGAGCAGGAGAAGCCGGCGCGGCGTCGGGCAAGGGGCTAGCTGAACAGGTCGGCCAGCTTCAGCGCGAATCCCGGAAGCCATTGGGAAGTAATCTGGTCGTCTCCGCCAAGTTCGCGCTCGGGAAGCTGCGTGCCGGTCCAGATTTCGACTTCCCGCGTCTCCGGATCGATCAGCCACACCTTTTTTACGCCCGCTTCGAAATATTGCCGTAGCTTGCGATGAATCTGGCGCGGGGATTCGCCCGGCGAAAGCACTTCGGCGGCGATCTCCGGGACAATCGGGATCACCTTGGCATTTTCGAGTTCGGCACGGCGGTCGCCCAGGATGATCGCGAGATCCGGCGCTCGGCGGATCAGCGGCGCAAGCGCGTAAAGGTTTTCGGAGAGGAGCGCTTCTCCCACGCGGTTTTGCCGAAGAAAGCTCTCGACGGCGTACTGCAAATTCGCCAGAATTCGATTGTGCTTATACGCAGGCCGGGTCATTTCGATCAGCTCCCCTTCGTCAAGCTCGTAGCGCTTGTCTTCCTCGAAGGGATAGTTGTCGAACTCCTCGGCTGTCAGGAGGATTTTCGCGGCGCCCACGCTTCAATCATACGTCAGGCGGCTTGGGCCGTCTGCTGGCGCAGCGAGTTGCGGATGCGCAGCAGGCGCACGCGAATTCCCGTAGACGTGATGCCCGCCTCGCGCGCGATCTCTTCGGCCGAGTAGCCTTCGAGATTGCGCTGGAGCAGGCGGCGATCGCGCTGCGGGCAGCGTTCGAGCAGACGGCGCAGCTCGAGCGACTCCATGTTCATCGTGTACGAAGGCTGAAGGCCGTCGATGGGCATCGGCGTCATGCCGCGGAACCGCGCCCGAAACAGATTGCGCGCGATCGAATTCACCCAGAATCCGACCATCGCCGGGTCGCGCAACTGGTCGCGATATTCCCAGCCGCGCGCCCACGCGGCTTGTGCGATCTCCTCGGCGTCGTCCATCGGCGCGCCGCTCGCCAGCAGAAATCGGCGCGTGGCGCCATAACCCTTCAGGAATGCTTCCCCGTAATCCTTGCGTTCCATTCCGCCGCAACCGTTGCAATCGCGCTGCCAGCTCCCGGCTATTACGTTTCAACAACTTGCATCTAAGAGCCGCAGAAATTCACCGGTAAAATATTCCTTCACGCTAACTCCGACGGGACTATCGTCCGATCAAATTATTGTGCGTGCTTGGATTTCGCTGTTTGTAGCGTTACTGCCCTGCGCCGCCGAATCAAACCCGAGCTGGTGGCGGCTTGCGCCCACCGACGCGACGGCGATTGTCGGGATCGAGTGGCAGAGTCTGAAAGACACACCCTTCGGGGCGCCCGTCGCCGATGAACTCGGCACATCGATCGGAGTGCCTGAGCTTCCCTGCCTCACCGACGCGGCCGAAATTCTGATCGCATCGCCTCCGATGCTGGCGCTGCTTTCCGGAAAATTCGACGCGGCAACGTTACGCACACAGGCGATCAAGCTGGGAATGAGGCCGGCAAATTATCACGGTGTCGATCTGTGGATTGCGACGTCGGGCAAATCGACTCTCAGCATCGCGGAGCTCAGCGATCGCCTTGTGCTGGCGGGCGATCGTTCCACGCTGATGGCCGCGATCGATCGCAGCCTGGGCGAGCACCGGCGGTATTCTCCGCTGCTCGAGCGTGCGGCGCGATATCAGGAGGCCGATCTGTTCGTGGTGGCGGATAAACTTCCCGATCCGCTGGCGAGCATCTTCGTGCCGATCGACGGTACAACGCGCGGTTTCGACGGATATGTCTCCCTGGCAACGGGGCTGTCGCTCGAAGCGTCGATTGACGCGGGGTCGGCGGATAACGCGGCGGCGATTGCGGAGAGCGTGCGGCAGTCGATTCCGTCCCTGCCTGATTCGGCGCAATCGCTCCAGGTGAAAGTGGATGCGAGCAACGTGTCTCTGTCGCTGGAACTCGACCAGACGCAGTTCACTGCGGGGCTTCGCACGGCACCCGCTCGGGCCGTAGCGCCGCAGCCGGCAGTGCCGCAGCCCGCCGCAGCCACGCCGAAACCGGCCCAGGAGCCGGCGCCGAGCGGACCGCAAGTGATCCGGATTTATGGCCTCGACGGCGGTCCGCGCGAGATCGTGCTTCCGCCCGGGAAACCCGACAAGCCGCGCCAGTAAAACATTCCATCGAAATTCGCCGTATAATTCCCGGGTGAGGACATATGGCTAAACTCAAGCGTCGTCAGTTCCTCAAATATTCCGCCGGAGCGGTGGGAACGGCCGGCGCGCTGGTGGTGGGGTGGTCGATTCTGCCGCCGCGGCAGAGGCTAATTCCGGGGATTCCGCTGCCGGTCTCACCGGGTGAAGTCGCGTTGAACGGGTGGGTGAAGGTGTCGCCCGACAATACCGTAACTGTGATCATGTCGCAGGCGGAGATGGGACAGGGGACGCACACTGGCGTCGCGATGCTGCTTGCCGACGAGATGGACGCGGCCTGGGAGCAGGTGCGGCTGGCGCAATCGACGCTCGACCCGATTTACAACAATCAGGCGGTGATCGCCGGCGGGATGCCATTTCAACCCGAAGATCACGGCGCGATGAAGCGGCTGACGGAGTGGATGGCACGAAAAGTGATTCGCGAGGTCCCCGGCGGGATCGGGACGGGCGGATCGTCCAGCCTCAATGATCAATGGCTGCCGATGCGGCAGGCAGGCGCATCGGCGCGCGCGGCGCTGATCGCGGCCGCGGCGGATTTATGGAAGGTTCCGGCCAGCGAGTGCCGCACGGAATCGGGCCGCGTGCTGCATTCCTCCGGCAAGAGCGCAGCATTCGGGGAGCTGGCTTCGCGCGCCGCGCAATTGCCCGTACCGAAAAACGCGCCGCTCAAAGACCCGGCATCGTTCAAATTGATCGGCAAGCCGGTGCGCCGGCTGGATGCGGCGGCGAAGATGAACGGGACGGCGACCTACGCGATCGACGTGCTGGCGCCGGGGATGGTCTACGCAAGCATAACCATGTGCCCCACCGTCGGCGGGAAGGTGAAGCGGCTGGACGCGTCAGCCGCGCAGCAATTGCCGGGAGTGCGCAAAGTTTTCATCGTGGATGCGTACGACGGAGGGCTGGGAAGCTACGGCGCCGGAACGGGAGGCGTTGCGGCGATCGCGGATACGCCGTTTCACGCCATGCGGGCGCTCCAGAAAATCGACGTGGAATGGGACCACGGAGCGGCCGCGAATCTTTCAAGCGGCGAAGTGATGGACGCGATGGCGCACGCGCTCGATACGCAGCCGGGGAAAGCGCATTACCAAAAAGGAGATGTCGAGGCTGCGCTCAAATCGGCGGCGAAAACCATCAGCGCGGAGTATCGCGTGCCCTATCTCGCGCACGCGACCATGGAGCCGATGAGTTGCACGGTGCATTTCAAGGACGGGGCGGCGCAGGTCTGGGTGGGCACGCAATTTCCGGCATTCGCGCGAAACGCGGCGGCGAAAGTGCTGGGAATCAAATCGGACAAAGTCGCGATTCACGTGACCACGATGGGCGGAGGATTCGGCCGAAGAGCGATGCTCGATTTCGTTTCGCAGGCCGCGGCGATCGCGCGCGAAGCGGAGGGAGCGCCGGTGCAAACTTTGTGGCCGCGCGAGCAGGATATGACGCACGACTATTACCGTCCCGCGTTCGTCTCGCGGCACCAGGCCGGATTCGACGCGCAGGGGAAGTTGATCGCGTGGAAGGCGACCTCCGCGGGATCGAGCATGGGTGCGCCGTCGTTTATGGATGGAGCGGCGCTGGGCGCTTTCGATGCCGGCTACGAATTTCCCAATGCGCGCGTGGCGCACCAGAGCTCGGAGTCACCGGTGCCGGTGGGAATCTGGCGATCGGTGGGACATTCTTACAACGCGTTTTTCGCCGAGAGCTTCATCGATGAATCGGCCGCGGCGGCGGGCGCGGACGCGGTCGCGTTCCGGGCCGCGCTGCTGACGAACCGTCCGCGGATGCTGCGGGTGCTGCATCGGGCAGCGGAGCTTTCCGGATGGGGAAAACCGTGCGCACCGGCAGCGGACGGCGCCAAGACCGCGCGCGGCATCGCGCTGCATCGCTGCTTCGGAAGCGTGATCGCGAACGTCGCGGAGGTTTCGCTCGACGCGAAGAAGATCCGCGTGCATCGCGTGACCAGCGTGGTGGATTGCGGATTTCCCGTGAATCCGAGCCTGATCCGGCAGCAGATCGAAGGCGGAATCGTGTTCGGATTGTCGGCGGCGCTGCGCGGCGAGATCACGCTTGAAAAAGGACAGGTGCAGCAGACCAATTTCGACCGATACGCTCCGCTGCGCATCCACGAATGTCCAATTCTGGAGACGGACATTGTCGCGAGCACGGAGCATCCGGAGGGAATCGGCGAAACGGGCGTGCCGTCGATTGCGCCGGCCGTCGCCAATGCGGTGTTCGCGCTGACGGGCCAGCGGCTGCGATCGCTGCCGCTGAAGCTGGTTTAGGAGATCCCATGACCACGATCAAAGTCAACGGGCAAAACATGACGGTCAGCGCGGAGCCGGATACGCCGCTGCTGTGGGTATTGCGCGGCGAGCTCAAGATGGTCGGCACGAAATACGGCTGCGGGATGGCGCTGTGCGGGGCGTGCACCGTGCATATCGACGGGGAGCCCGTACGGTCGTGCGTGACGCCGCTTTCCACGGTTGGCAACCGCGAGGTGACTACGATCGAAGGGCTGCACGGGAAGGAAGCGGACGCAGTGCGCGCGGCCTGGTTGGAGATCGACGTGGTGCAGTGCGGATATTGCCAGGTGGGGCAGGTCATGTCGGCATGCGCGCTGCTTAAAAAAACTTCGCATCCGAGCGACGCGGATATCGACACGGCGATGAGCGGAAACATGTGCCGCTGCGGCACGTACCCGCGAATCCGCGCGGCGATTCACAGGGCTGCCGGGGGGGATCAATCGGCGAGTGCTCCAGGCAGTGCCACGGAGCGCGCGGCGCGCTGAGGTGAGAGCTGTGAAAAGACACAGGCTAAAGCCTGTGCCACATTGATTTACCAGCTTCCCAGCAAACAAGGTGACACTGACTAAAGCTCGTGCACACAGATATACCAGCTTCCCGGCAAACAAGGTGACACAGACTAAAGCTTGTGCACACAGATATACCAGCTTCCCAGCAAACAAGGTGACACAGACTAAAGCTTGTGCACACAGATATACCAGCTTCCCGGCAAACAAGGTGACACAGACTAAAGCTTGTGCACACAGATATACCAGCTTCCCAGCAAACAAGGTGACACAGACTAAAGCTTGTGCACACAGATATACCAGCTTCCCAGCAAACAAGGTGACACAGACGAAAGCTTGTGCACACAGATGTACCAGCTTCCCGGCAAAACAAGTGGCACAGGCTTTAGCCTGTGAAGCTCCGCACAGCTGCGCTCGAGTAAGGCCACTCCTCAGGTGCGCTCACCAGGCCCGCGCGCACGGGGTTCGCTTCGATGTACGACCTGGTCTCTTCAAACTCAGCGCGGCTCCTGATCCAATGGTCGAAAGATTCGTCCTGCCAGAACGGCGAACCCGTTCGCTGCAAAATGGTATTCGCGATCCGCGAGGACTTGCCTTTGATGGCCCCGGTGATCACTGACGGCTCCGCCGATGGGGTGAGAAGCACGTGAACATGATCCGGCATGACGACAAAGGCGTGCAGCTCGTATCGAGAACCCGCATGCTCGCGGAGACAGTCCAACACGCAGCCGGCAATCTCCGGCCGCCAAAGCCACGCTGGACC
>Ga0335077_10010332_pt1 | contig 11612 bp, 14 predicted proteins | sample Lox_Sample_31_FD_207151 | JGI IMG/M metagenome (GOLD analysis project Ga0335077, IMG submission 207151) | Soil microbial communities from Loxahatchee National Wildlife Refuge, Florida, United States - Lox_Sample_3.1 | ecosystem: Environmental > Terrestrial > Soil > Wetlands | place: USA...
GGGACGAGCGCTGACACGCCCGTCCCGACCTGCGACGCCGAAGGAACCAGCCCTTCGACGCCACGATGAAAACCGTAGCCGCCTACGGTTCCTCGTTGCGCTCGTCTGCGCCTTCCTTCGCGCGTGCGGAAAGAGCACTCAATGAGTCACGACGAGCAGACATCCGGCGAATGGATGAATCAGCGCAAGCATGATCCCGAGCGCGAGCAGCAACCGCCCGAGCCCTGGGTTGTCCAAGCGACAGCTTGCAGATCACCTGAGCGTGACGCCACGCTGGATCGAACTCCAGCAGCCGCTCGGCCTTCCGCGTCTGTCCACCGGCGGCATGAGCCGCTATCGCATCTCAGAGGTCGAGGCTTGGCTGCGCGACCGCTACGGCTCCCCCGCGAACCCACCGCACTGACTGGACCTTGTGGGCGTCGCTGGTTCGTGCCGACTCGCCTTCGTTCGCCCCAAATCGACTCAATCGAAGTTTTTTGTCCCGTTTCGGCCCCCAAAACGACCTTTCTTAGATGGAAGGCCCAATCGAATATCGGGGCGAACGGTTAGAGTTGGCTTGAATACAGGGGATTTGGGACTTCTGCATCCCGTTTGCAGCCCTCCAGACCACCCCCATGCCGGGCTTCGAGCCGTCGAGGCCGGGTGTATGCCATCCTGAACGCGCGTATAGCGATCCACACCCGCTATCGCTCGTATGCCCTGCCCCGCGGGAGGACGTGGCGGACGAGTACGGTCTGTGTGGCGCGATCGTAGTCGAAGATCACTCGCCAGTCGCCGACCCGCAGCCGGAAGTGCTCGCTGCCCGTGAGCCGCCGGACATCGAGCGAGCGATCGTCGGCGCTGAGGCGATCCAGCGCTCCCAAGACCCGCGCGCGGATCGGCGGGTCGAGGCGGCGCAACTCCTTCTCGGCGGTGCGCGTGAAGCGCAGCGCTCGCCCGCCGCTCACTCGGCTCCGAGGCCTTGCTTCACCTGCGCGTAGGAGACGGTACGACCGGCGGCGATGTCCGCGTCGCTGGTGGCGAGCGCTGCGTGTTCCTCGGGGCTCAGCGGCTCGTCGTCCTCGGGACGCGAGTCCAGCCAGTCTCCGAAGCTCTGGCCGCGCGCAGCGATGAACTCAAGGGTCGCCTCGGCGTCCTGCTCGGTCAGGTCCTCGACCTGTGCGCGTAGCTTCTCCTTCGCCGTCATGGGCCAATGGTAGCGGGACCACCGCGAATGGCCGCTCGGCGCTGCGCTTGCTGACCACGCAGGCAAAGAGCAACATTGCCCCAAACAAAGCTAGCGGAGTGAGCCGGGGCTACTCCGCACGCTTGCGGACGAGAGTCAGCGCGAGCGTGAGCAGCCCGACCACCAGCAGCACGCGCCCTACTACGGAGTCCACGGTCATCCAAGCGGCTCAGTCGCCCTAATGCTCGCCTTCAGGTCGGCTTGAGCCGCCCTGGGTTTCGCGGAGACGGTGTTTGTAGGTTTCCTATCTTGGTTTGATGGGTGTGGTTGGCTGGTCTTTCGCAGCGTAGAGGTCCTCGACTTCGCGGGGTGGGCGGTCGTCGAGGGCTTCGTGGAGGCGGGTGTTGTTGAACCAGGCGACGTACTCGACGACGGCGAGCTCGAGCTGGCTGCGGGTCTGCCATGAGCGGTCGGTGATGAGCTCTGTCTTGAAGGTGTCGACGAAGCTCTCGGCGAGTGCGTTGTCGTAGGCGTCGCCGACGGTTCCGATCGAGGCGAGCACGCCGTGGTCGTCGAGGGTCTGGGTGTAGTCGATCGAGGTGTATTGGCTGCCGGCGTCGGTGTGGTGCACGAGGGCGACGTCGGCGCCGGGCTTTCGCTGGTGCAGCGCCATCCGCAGCGCGTCGAGCACGAGCGTGGTGCGCATGTGGCTGGCGAACTGCCAGCCGACGATCATGCGGCTGTAGGCGTCGATCACGAAGCTGAAGAACACCAGGCCCTCCCAACAGCGCAGATACGTGAAGTCTGCGAACCACTTCTCGTCTGGGCGGGACGCCTTGAAGTCACGCTTGATCAGGTCGGGGTGGCGGAGCGCCGCCGGGCCGGCCTTCGTGGTCCGCCACGGCTTGCCGCGCCGCTTGGCGCCCTGGATGGCGTTCTGGCGCATCACGCGTTCCACCCGGCTGCGACCGACCCGCTCGCCCTCGCGAAGGAGCGCCTTCCACATCCGCCGCGAACCATAGGCGCAGTAGTTCTCCTGGTGGAGCCGTTCGATGATGCCGAGCAAACGCTCATCCTCAACAGCCCGTGCCGAGCGCTCTGCGGTGGCGCGTTGGTAGTAGGCGGACGCCGACACGCCCAAGGTCCGGCAGATCGGCTCGACCCCGAAGCGCTCACGGTGCTCGTCGATGAACGCGCTCACTTCGGACGGTGTGGATCGAGCTCGCCCGCGAAAAACACGCTCGCGGCCTTCAGGATCTCATTCGCTCTGCGCAGCTCAGAGTTCTCACGGCGCAGCTTTTTGATCTCCTCGCGCTCCTGGCTGGTCAGGACGTCCTTGCGCCGCCCCTCGTCAGCTTCGGTCTGCCGAACGTGTTTACGCAGCGTCTCGCCCTCAATCCCGAGATCCCTCGCGACGTGCGCGATCGGACGCCCAGACTCGAACACCAAACGCGTCCCGCGGTCCAACAACTCCTTCGAATACTTCCTCGCATGTGCCATGAGCCGAGACTTCTCCCTCCGCCAGGCAAACCCTGGCCTCGAAGTCTCCGCCAAACACAGGATGGCTCACCCGATTTTCGGGGCCGGGGTTCGTACATCGAGCAAATGGCGGAGAGGGGGGGATTCGAACCCCCGAACGAGGTCAACCCCCGTTACGCGATTTCCAGTCGCGCCCGTTCAACCGCTCCGGCACCTCTCCCTGGGCTCTGCGAGGGAGCCATCCTAGGCTAGAGCACCCGCGGCGTGGACGCGGGGCCGCGAGGAGGAGGAGCGGGGCGGGGGGGCGGCGCCGCGCCCTACGACACCGGCGCCCCCGGCGCTGCTAGGCTGCGGCGCGCAATGCTTCCGCTGCTGGCATCCAACCAGGCGTTCGCCAAGGACGTGGGCCTGATCGTCACGTTCATCGGCATCGGCATCCTGGTGAACTTCATCGTGGTGATCATCCTCGCGCAGGTGCGGGGCGAGCACCAGCAGAACCGCCGGCGGGCGGCAGAGCGCCGCGACGCCTAGCGTCCCGCGGGCGCGCCGCTCAGATGATGTAGACGGGGGTGCCCACGGGGGTGCGGCCGTAGAGGTCGATGACGTCGGGGATGCGCATGCGCACGCAGCCGTGGGAGGCGTCGTGGCCGATGGAGGCGTACTCGCTGGGGGCGATGCCGTGGATGCCAGCGCCGCCGTCGAAGGACATGAAGCGGGCCTTGAGGGGGTCCTCGGGGCCGGGCGGGATGGTCTTGCCGGCGAGGGCGCCGGCCCAGGCTTTGTCGGGCACGATCCAGGGCGGGTTCACCTGCTTCCACTGGACGTGGTAGAGGCCGGGGGGTGTTTCCAGGCCCTGCATGCCCACGGCGATGGGGTAGGTCCTGGCGAGGCGCAGGTGTTCGTAGAGGCGCAGGGTGAAGCTGGCGCGGTCCACGACGATGTAGGCGGGGTACCGGCCGGCGAGCTGGGCGGTGGTGACCTTCGGGGCGACGGTGCGGGTGGGCACGGTGAGGACGCGGCGGGGGCTGGCGCCGGTGAGGGCGTACTCGATCTCGCGCCCGAGCCTGCCTTCAACGGCCGTGCCGTCGCTGGCGGGCACCTGGGTGAGGCCGGCGGCGCTGGCGTTGACGGTGGCGTCGCGGGCGGGCCGTTCCACGGCGTCCCTGATCTCGGCGGTGAGTTCGCGCACCGCGGCGTGGGAGTAGGTGACCCGCAGGGGAACGTCCCGTTGGAGGCTTCCGCCGGAGAGCTCGCGCAGGGCGCGGGAGATGAAGGAGCCTTCGCGGCTCACCGCCAGCGCCCTAGCGACGGTGGCGGCCACGTTGGCGCTTACGCGCGCCTGCTGGGGTCCGAGGGTCCAGCTCTGGCTGGCGTCCCGCACCACCACGGGCCGCAGCAGGGGGTCGAGCGCGGCGTGGCTCACCTTCGCGCGGGCCCGGGCCTCGTCGAGGCCGCCGATGGCGATCCCGTCGATGGTCACGCCGCGGGCGATGGTGTGGCGGTGGGAGCGGTCGTAGAGGTAGGCGGCGGCGAGCAGGGCGAGCAGGAGCAGGCAGGCCATCGCGCCCGCCACCGCGAGCGCGGGCAGGCCGCGGCGGCGCGGCGCCTGCCTCAGCCCGGCTCGGGAATCATCTCGATCGCGCCGCACGGGCACTCCTGGGCGCAGAGACCACAGCCCTTACAGTAGTCGTAGTCGAAGTCGTAACGCTGGCCTTCGCCGAGCTTGAGCACGGCGTTGTCGGGGCAGACGCCGTAGCAGTTGTCGCATTCGAAGCAGTTGCCGCAGGAGAGGCAGCGGCGGGCCTCGAAGAGGGCGTTGTTCTCGTCCAGCCCGAGCTGGACCTCATCGAAGGTGGACTGGCGGCGGATCTCGCTCAGGCGGGGGGCCACCGTCTTTGGGGCGTCGGCGTAGTACCAGGTGTTGAGCAACTCGAAGCCGGCGAGCTCGCGCTGGGGCTGGTGGGCGAGCGTGCGCCCGCGCAGCCAGGCGTCGATGCCGCGGGCGGCGCGCTTGCCGTGGCCGACGCCGACCGTGACGGAGCGCTCGGCGGGCACCATGTCGCCGCCGGCGAAGATGCCGGGGTGGCCGGTCATCATCAGGCCGTCCACCTGCACGACGCCGTCCTCGATGACCAGGTCGGGCACGTCGGCGAGCAGCCCGAGGTCTGCTTCCTGGCCGAGGGCCAGCACCAGCGAGTCGGCGGCCAGCTGCTCGAGCTCGCCGGTGGGCTGGGGAAAGCCGGACTCGTCGAGCTCCATGCGCTCGAGCACGAGGGTCCCCTCGCTGACGTGGTGGACGGTGGAGAGCCAGCGCATGTGCACGCCCTCCTGGAGCGCGTCGCGCACCTCCTCGTCGTGGGCGGGCATGCGCTCGCGGGTGCGGCGGTAGACGACGATGGCGTCGCTGGCGCCCAGGCGGCGGGCGGTGCGGGCGGTGTCCATGGCGGTGTCCCCGCCGCCGTAGACGGCCACGCGGCGGCCGAGCAGCGGACGCTGCCCCTCCTCCAGGCCGCGCAGCAGGGAGACGGCGTCGAGGATGTGGGCGGCCTCGCCGGCGGGGATGTAGGCGCGGCGGCCGATGTGGGCGCCGACCGCCAGGAAGGCGGCGTGAAAGCCGCCCTGCGCCATGCTCTGGCGGATGTCGCTGACCTTGCGCTCGCGCTCGATGCGCACGCCGAGGGCCTCGATGCGGGCGATCTCGGCGTCGAGGATCTCCCGGGGCAGGCGATAGGAGGGGATGCCGTAGCGCATCATGCCGCCGGGCTGGGCGGCAGCGTCGTGGATCACGGCCTCGTGGCCGAGCAGCGTGAGGTGGTAGGCGGCGGAGAGGCCGCAGGGGCCGGCGCCCACCACGAGCACGCGCCTGCCCGAGCGCTCGCGCGGCGGCGGCGCGGGGGCCCAGGCGTGGCTGATGGCCTGATCGCCCAGGAAGCGCTCCACGGCGTTGATGCCCACGGCCTCGTCGAGCTTGGCGCGGTTGCACACCGACGTGCAGGGGTGGTAGCAGGCGCGGCCCATCACTGCGGGCAGGGGGTTCTCGCGCATGATCAGCCGCCAGGCGGCCTCGTAGTCGCCCTCCTCGGCGAGGTAGAGCCAGCCCTGGACGTCCTCGCCGGCGGGGCAAGCGCCGTTGCAGGGGGCGAGGCGATCCACGTAGAGGGGGCGCTCGTCGCGCCAGGCGCCGGTCTTGTTGGCGAGGCTGGAGCCGACGTCGAGGGTGATGGCGAAGGGCTTGTCCATCACAGGAGCCCGAAGCGGGCGATGTTGCGATCGGCGGCGGCCTGCAGGCGGGCGAGGACCTCCTCGCGGCGGCGGGGCTCGAACAGGTGGCGGTAGCGGCCCTGGAGCTTGAGGTAGTCCTCCACGGGCACCTGGCGGCGGATCTTGGTGACGGCGCTGACCTCACCGTGCTCGGCCTCGAAGACGGGGAACAGGCCGCTCTCTTTGGCCAGGCGGGCCACCTTCACGCTGTCGGCGGCCTCACAGCTCCAGCCCAGGGGGCAGGTGACGAGGATGTGCAGGTAGCGGGCTCCCCGCAGCTCCATCGCCCGGGCCACCTTGGCCTCGATGTCGCGCAGATCCGCGACGGTGGCGGTGGCCACGTAGGGGATCTCATGGGCCATCGCGATCAGCGGCACGTTCTTGCCCTGGCCGAAGACGTTGCCAGGCTCCTCGCCCACCGCCTGGGTGGTCATCGTCTTTGCCGCCGGAGGCGTGGAGCCCGAGCGCTGCACGCCCGTGTTCATGTAGGCCTCGTTGTCGTAGCAGACGTAGAGCACGTCGTCGCCGCGCTCGAACATGCCCGAGAGGCAGGCCATGCCGATGTCCACGGTGCCGCCGTCGCCGCCCTGGCCGATCACGCGGATGTCCTCGCGTCCCTTGGCCTTCAGCGCCGCGGCGATGCCGCTGGCGACGGCGGGGGCGTTGCCGAACAGGGAGTGCAGCCAGGGCAGCTGCCAGGAGCTCTCGGGGTAGGGGGTGGAGAAGACCTCCAGGCAGCCGGTGGCGTTGGCGGCGATGAGGCGGCCCTCGGTGGCGCGCATGGCGGCGTCCAGCGCGTAGCGGGCGCCGAGCGCCTCGCCGCATCCCTGGCAGGCGCGGTGGCCCTTGGTGATGGCGTTGCCGCGGTTGGGGTCGGCCTGCACTGAGCGAAGCGCGGGGTCGAGCAGGCGGTTGCCGGCCGCGAAGCTGCCCACTTGGTAGAACTTGATCGGCCTCACCGCCATCGTCGGCTCCTCGCTCGCGCCGGCCTCAGACCGGGCCGGCGGCGACGACGCCGATGTCGCGAAGCATGTTCTCGGCGTGGGGCCCGGAGCGGCGCTTGGCGCGGGTGCGCTGAAGCTCGCGCTCCACCAGCTCGTGGTCGAGGTCGAGGAAGGTCATCGGCTCGAGGCGCTCGGCGTCGGCGTCGCGCAGCAGCTCGCACAGGGAGGCCATGGTGATCGGCCGCCCGCCGAGGCCCGCGATGACCGTGTGCACGTGGGTATCGCAGCCGGCGATGGCGATACGCACGTTCTGGGAGACGATCCCGCCGATGCCCAGCGCGAGGGCCTTCTCGAGCACCACCACCCGTTTGGCGCCCTGCAGCGCCGCGCGCAGCTCGGCCAGGGGGAAGGGCCGGAAGGTGCGCAGCGAGACCGCCCCCACGCTCACACCTTTCTCGCGCAGCTCCTCCACGGCGTCCTCGATGGTGCCGAGCACCGAGCCCAGCGCCACGATCACCGTCTCCGCGCCGTCGGCCTCGTAGGAGCGCACGAGCGCCCCCTGCTCGCGCCCGAGCGCCTCCCCCAGCTCGAAGGCGAGCGCGGGAATCAGATCGAGGGCCTGCATCTGCTTGAGGTGGGCGAGGTACTTGACCTCCATAAAGGCCTCGGGGCCCACCATGGCGCCGATCGTGATGGGCTCATCGGGGTCGAGCACCTGGCGGGGCTCGTAGGGGGGCAGGAAGCGGGCCACCTGCTCGGGGCTGGGCACGTCCACGCGCTCGTAGGCGTGGGTGAGGACGAAGCCGTCCATGCAGACCATCACCGGCAGGGAGAGCTCCTCGGCGAGGCGGAAGGCGAGCACGTGGGTGTCGGCGGCCTGCTGGTTTGACTCCACGAACAGCTGGATCCAGCCGCAGTCGCGTTGGGACATGGAGTCGGAGTGGTCGTTCCAGATGTTGATGGGGGCGCCGATGGCGCGGTTGGCGAGGGTCATCACGATGGGCAGGCCCAGGCCGGAGGCGTTGTAGAGGGCCTCGGCCATGTAGAGCAGGCCCTGGCTGGCGGTGGCGGTGTAGGTGCGGGCGCCGGTGGCGGAGGCGCCGATGGCCACGGACATGGCGGCGTACTCGGACTCCACGTTCACGAACTGGCAGCTGCCGAGCTCGCCGGCCTTCACGATCGCCGAGAGGGCCTCCACGATGTGGGTCTGGGGGGAGATGGGATAGGCGGGGATCACCTCGGGGCGGCAGCTGGCGACCGCGCGGGCCACCGCCTGGGAGCCCTCGATCTGCTCAAGCATTGCTCGGCGTCCCGCGCGCGCGGGCGCGCGCGCGCGCGGGCCCCCCGTTCGCGAACGTTCTTCTCGCGCCGGACGGCGCCTGGAGCGGCGGCGGACTCACCCGCTCGAAGCAGACGCGGGCGGCCTGCGCGTTGGGGCCGGCGCGGCCGCGGCCGCCGAAGCGCTGCTCGATGGCGCCGATGAGGGAGTCGAGGGTGACCACGCCGGTGAGGGCGGCGAGGCCGCCGAGGAGGGCGGCGTTGGGACGGGCGCCGGGGTGCTCGCGGGCGATGTCCGAGGCGGGGACGCAGCGCAGGCGCTCGGCGCGAAAGGCGCGGGCCCACTCCTCCAGGCCGAGCTCGGCGAAGGGACGGGCGGAGTTGATGAGCACGTAGCCCTCGGGGCGCAGGCCGGCGAAGACGTCGACGTGGTGCAGCAGGGTGGCGTCCTGGACGACGAGGGCGTCGGGGGCGACGACGGGTTCGCGGGTGCGGATCTCGCGGTCGTCGACGCGGCAGAAGGAGGTGACGGGGGCGCCGGTGCGCTCGGAGCCGAAGCTGGGGAAGGCCTGGGCGTGCTTGCCGTCGGCGAAGGCGGCGAGGGAGAGGAGCTCGGCGGCGGTGACCACGCCCTGGCCGCCGCGGCCGTGGATGCGGATCTGGAACATCGCTACCCCCGGCCCTCCACGGGGCGAGCGGGCGCTGGCGAGCCGGCAGCGGGAGCGGGCGAGCGGGTGACGAAATGGGCGTCGGGGGGCGAGAGGGAGAAGCCCTCGGCGGGGCCGGGGCGGAGGTCGAGCAGGAACGAGGGACTGCCCCAGCGGCGGTACTGGTCGGCGTCGACGTAGAAGGGGGCGCCGGCGAGCTCGCCGAGCAGCAGGTCGTTGGGCCCGGCGGGAAGCTCGTCGCGGCAGAGGCACATGGGCAGGCTGCCGTCGCAGCAGCCGCCGGACTGGAAGAAGACGAGGGGGCCGCGGGCGGCGGCGAGGTCGGCGATGGCGGCGAGGGCGGCGTCGGTGGCGGAGAGCGCGGGCGGCTGGGGTGTCTCTGAGGGCTCGGACACCTCGGGCGTGGCGGGCGACTGGGGCGTGGCGGACACCTCGGGATCGCCTGGTGGTGGGAGGGAGGGGCCTGACATGGCTCTAGAGAGGACTCCACCACCACGGGGGAGGGGGTTCATCCGTGCAAACCCACAGGGCCCGTTCGGCGTTCCCGCGCGGGGCGGGAGGACCTGATAAACCACCTGTTCCAGCGGAAAGGAGGCGAAGGCCCATGTGCCTCGCGATTCCCGGCCAGATCGTCGAGATGGTCGACGAGGAGGATCAGCTCGCGCGCGTGGAGGTGGCGGGGGTGAGGCGCACGGTGAACGTGGGCCTGCTGGAGAAGGAGGGCGGGGGCTCGCTGGAGGGGGAGTGGGTGCTGATCCACGTGGGGTTCGCGCTGTCGCGGATCGACGAGGAGGAGGCGCTGGCGACGCTGGGGCTGCTGGAGCGGATGGGGGCGGAGTACGAACAGGAGCTCAGGGAGCTGGCGCAAGAGCCGGCGGGAGAGGCGGCCGGATGAGGTTCGCGCACGAGTTCCGGGACCCGCGGCTGGGGCGGACGCTGGCGCGGGAGATCGCGGCGCTGGCGGCACGGGCAAGATCGCGGACAAGCTCGGGGGCGGGGAGCGGGGAGAGTAGCGAGCGGGCGCTGAAGGTGATGGAGATCTGCGGGGGGCACACGCACACGATCTACCGGTACGCGATCGACGAGCTGCTGCCGGAGGGGGTGGAGTTCGTGCACGGGCCGGGATGCCCGGTGTGCGTGCTGCCGATGGGGAGGGTGGACGACGCGATCGAGCTCGCCCGGCGTCCGGAGGTGACGCTGGCGTGCTTCGGGGACATGATGCGTGTGCCGGGCTCGGAGGGGAGCCTGCTGGAGGCCAAGGCGGGGGGGGCGGACGTGCGGATGGTGTACTCGCCGCTTGACGCGCTGAAGCTGGCGAAGAGCAAGCCGGAGCGGGAGGTGGTGTTCCTGGCGATCGGCTTCGAGACGACGGCGCCCTCGACGGCGCTGACGCTGCGAAAGGCGCGGGCGGAGGGGGTGAGGAACTTCAGCTGCATGTGCAACCACGTGACGATCGAACCGCCGCTGCGGGCGCTGCTGGACTCGCCGGAGCTGGAGCTGGACGGGTTCGTGGGGCCGGGGCACGTGTCGACGGTGGTGGGGTTGCAGCCGTTTCGGTTCATCCCCGAGGAGTACGGCAAGCCGGTGGTGGTGTCGGGGTTCGAGCCGGTGGACGTGCTGCAGTCGATCGAGATGCTGCTGAGACAGCTCGCGGAGGGAAGGTGCGAGGTGGAGAACCAGTACAGGCGGGTGGCGGCGAGCGAGGGCAACTGGGTGGCGGTGGCGGCGATGGAGGAGGTGTTCACGCTGCGGGAGCGCTTCGAGTGGCGGGGGCTGGGGACGATCGAGGCGAGCGGGCTGGCGATCAACGAGGAGTACGGGGAGCTGGACGCGGAGCGGCGGTTCGGCGTGCGCGGAGCGCGGGTGGAGGACCCCCAGGCGTGCCAGTGCGGGGAAGTGCTCAAGGGGGTGATCAAGCCGTGGGAGTGCCGGGTGTTCGGCACGGCGTGCACGCCCGAGCGGCCGATCGGCACCTGCATGGTGTCTCCGGAGGGGGCGTGCGCGGCGTACTACAACTACGGGCGGCACACGCGGGTGGGAGCGTGAGCGGGCGAAGCGAGGAGCGGACGATGAAGATCATCGAGGCGGCGCGGGCCAAGCCCGGGCGGTTTCGGGACGAGCGGATCACGATGGCGCACGGGGCGGGGGGTAAGGCGTCGCAATCGCTGATCGAGGGGCTGCTGGCGCCGGCGCTGGCGGGGGAGGCGCTGGAGCTGCTGGGGGACGCGGGGATCGTGCCGGCGGCGGAGGGCGGAGGGTTCGCCGGTGGGGCCCCCGGCCCCGGGGGCATGGATCTTGCGTTGAGCACGGACAGCTTCGTGGTGAAGCCGATCCGCTTCCCGGGGGGAACGCTGGGGGAGCTGGCGGTGAACGGGACGGTGAACGACCTGGCGGTGTGCGGGGCGAGACCGCTGGCGCTGACGCTGTCGCTGGTGCTGGAGGAGGGGCTGGGGGCGGATGAGCTGAGCGAGCAGGTGGAGGCGATCGCGGCGGCGGCGCGGGCGGCGGCGGTGGAGGTGGTGGCGGGAGACACGAAGGTGGTGGAGCGGGGGCGGGCGGAGAAGCTGTACGCGTGCACGACGGGGCTGGGGGCGGTGGACGGGCGGGCGCGGCTGTCCCCGAGGGGGCTGGCGGCGGGGGATCGGATCCTGCTGTCGGGGCCGATCGGGGCGCACGGGATGGCGGTGATGCTGGCGCGGGGGGAGTTCGAGTTGGACGCGGAGATCGAGTCGGACACGTGCTCGCTGTGGCCGGCGGCGGGGGCGCTGCTGGAGGCGGCGGGGGGTGAGCTTCACTGCATGCGGGACGCGACGCGGG
>Ga0335077_10010333_pt1 | contig 11612 bp, 7 predicted proteins | sample Lox_Sample_31_FD_207151 | JGI IMG/M metagenome (GOLD analysis project Ga0335077, IMG submission 207151) | Soil microbial communities from Loxahatchee National Wildlife Refuge, Florida, United States - Lox_Sample_3.1 | ecosystem: Environmental > Terrestrial > Soil > Wetlands | place: USA: Florida...
GGCCGCGAACCAGGAGCGGACTCCCCGCCGCTCGGCGCGCGCGAGACCCCGGCGGACGCCGGGGTCGCTGCCGGCGAGCGCCGGATGGATCGTGGCGAGCAGGCCGAGGCGCGACAGGAGGCCGAAGGCACGGTCGGCGCGCGGCTCCGAGAGCAGGCGCTCGATCTCCCGGCGCCGGCGGTCCGCGGAGATGCGCTCGAAGGCGCCCGCGTCGCGCGCCTCCCGAATCCAGCGGCGCGTCGCCGCGTCGATCCGGAATCCCAGGCGGTTCGCGTAGCGCACGGCCCGGTAGGCGCGCGTCGGATCATCGTGCGGCGACTGGCGGTGGAGCATCCGAACTCGGCGCGCCGACAGGTCACGGCGCCCCCCGTAAGGATCGAGGATTCGCGGGGGCCGCGGCGCCAGTCGGAGCAACATCGCGTTCACGGTGAAGTCGCGGCGGGCGGGGTCTTCGGTGAGACGAGCCGGAGAGACCGCCGGGAGCGCGCCGGGCCGCGCATACGTCTCGCGACGGCAACCGGCGATGTCGAGACGCATGCCGCCCGAAAGCTCCAGCGTGGCCGTCCCGAATCTCGGGTGCGCCCGCACCGGAGCGCGGAGCTTTCGGCCGAGGCGTCGTGCGAACGCGATCGCATTCCCCTCGACGACCAGATCCACATCGTGGACGGGCGCGCCGAGCAGGAGGTCGCGCACGGCGCCGCCCGCCACCGCGAGCGGCGAACCGTCCTCCCGGGCGACCCGCGCGGCCTCCCGGACCGCCCGGCGGGCGGCCGGAGGGAGGGTCCGCAGCAGACGCGCCTCAATCGAAGACGTATTGGACCGAGTCCTCCCCCGCCAGGGCGCGGATCTCGCTCGTCAGGCGCGGCGAGGGCGACACGCGGATCGAGTCGGCCGCCTTGAGGCGGGCCTCGAACTCTCCCGGGCGCACGAGGCGAATCGAGACGGGCGTGGTGCCGGGATAGGACGCGAGGCTCTCGCGCAGGCGCGAAAGGACCCTCTCGTCGGCGAGCGCCAGGTTCACGCGGATCTCGATCTCGCGGGCGCGACGCTCCTTGATGCCCTCGAGGCGGGCGATCTCCTGAATTGTGAGCTCGATTGCCGGTCCCGATTCGCGCACGATCGCCTTCACGAGCACCGGCAGGTCGGCGGCCAGCCAGTCACCCTCTTTCTCGTAGAGGCTCGCGAACACGCAGACGGGAACGCTTCCGGTCGTGTCCTCGAGGAAGGCCTTGAGCATCGTCTTGCCCTCGTTGACGCCCTTCTTGATCTTCTGTCGTTTCAACTGCGTCAGAACGCCGGCCACACGCACGTTCTGGTCCACTCGGGTGGCGAGCTCCGAGACCCTGGCGTCGGCGAAGCGCGCGATCTCCTCCGCATGCCGGGTCAGGGGATGGCCGGTCACGTAGAAGCCGAGGACGTCCTTCTCGCCTTTGAGGCGTTCGTCGAGCGACCACTCGGCCGTCTCCGGGAAGTCGTCGCGCGGCGGGCCGGCCTCGGCCGTGCCCTGGCCGAAGAGGCTCGACTGGCCCTGGGCGGCGTCCTCGCGCCGCTGCGCGGCGGCGCCCATCACGCGCTCCGACGCCGCGGCAAGCGTCGCGCGCCCCTTCCCGACCGAGTCGAAGGCTCCGGCGGCGATGAGGGCATCCACGGTGCGCTTGTTGATGAGGTGGGACTCGAGGCGGAACGCGAAATCCGAGAACGACGCGAAGGGACCGCGCGCACGCTCGGCGAGGATCGCCTCCGCCGCCGCTTCTCCCACCCCTTTGATCGCGGCGAGGCCGAAGCGAATCGCGTCGCCCACCGCGGTGAAGTTCTTTCGCGACTCGTTGATGTCGGGCGGCAGGACCGCGATCCCCATCTCGACGCAGTCGCCGATCACCTTCACGATGCCGTCCGTCGAGCCGATCTCGGCCGAGAGCGTCGCCGCCAGGAAATCCACCGGGTGGTGAGCCTTGAGATAGGCCGTCTTGTAGGCCACGAGCGCGTATGCCACCGCGTGCGATTTGTTGAAACCGTAGCGCGCGAAGGGCTCGATGAGCGACCACAGCTCCTGAGCCTTCTTCTTCGGCGTGCCGTGCTCGACCGCCATCCGGACGAACTTCTCGCCCTCGGCGAGCATGATTTCCTTCTTCTTCTTGCCGATCGCCTTTCGCAGCAGGTCCGCCTCCGCCAGCGAGTAGCCGGCGACGGTCGAAGCGATGCGCATGACCTGTTCCTGATAGACGAGGATGCCGAGGGTCTCGGCGAGGATCGGCTCGAGCTCCGGCAGCGGATAGGTCACCTTGCTCGTGCCGTTGCGGCGCCGCACATAGTCCTCGACGGTTCCGGCGTCGAGCGCGCCGGGACGATAGAGCGCGTTGAGAGCGGCAAGATCGGCGAAGACGCGCGGCTTGGCCCGGCGGAGCAGATCGCGCATTCCCGAGGAGTCGAATTGGAAGACACACGCCGTCTTGCCCGACCGGAAGAGCTCGTAGGTCTTCTCATCGTCGAGCGGGAGATGGTCGAGGTCGACGGAGACTCCGGTCCGCTCGCGGATTCCCGCGAAGGCGGAATCCAGGATGTCGAGCGTGATGAGTCCGAGGAAGTCGATCTTGAGCAGGCCCATCTTCTCGACCGCGTTCATGTCGAACTGCGTCGTGATCTCGTCCTTGTTCGTGCGGTAGAGCGGAAGGTAGTCCGTGATCGGCCGCGGGGCAATCACGACTCCGGCGGCGTGCATGCCCGCGTGCCGCGAGAGCCCCTCGAGGCGTTCCGCGATCCGGACGACCTTCGCGACCGATTCGTCCCCGGCGATGAGCTCCTTCAGGCCGGGCGACTCGCGCAGGGCGCGGTCGAACGTCACGTCGGGGCCGTCCGGGACGAGCTTGGCGATCCGGTCGCCCACCGCCACGGGAAGCGACAAAACGCGCGCCACGTCGCGCACCGCGAGCTTCGGTTTCAGCTGGGAGAAGGTCACGATCTGTGCCACGTTCTCGCGGCCGTACTTCTTCGTGACGTAGTCGATCACCTCGCCGCGACGCGCCTGGCAGAAGTCGATGTCGATGTCGGGCATCGAGATCCGTTCGGGGTTCAGGAACCGCTCGAAGAGGAGGTCGTAGCGCAGGGGGTCGATCTCCGTAATCCGCAGGGCCCAGGACACGATCGAGCCCGCCGCGCTCCCGCGGCCCGGCCCGACGGAAATGCCCTGATCTCGCGCGAAGCCGATGAAGTCCGAGACGATGAGGAAGTAGGACGGGAACCCCATCTTCTCGACGACGCGGATCTCGTATTCCAGCCGCTCGCGATATTTCTCGGGCGGTACGGCGAGGGTCTCCTCGGCCAAACGCCGCTCGAGCCCCTCGCGCGCCACGTTCCCGAAGTGCTCCGCGGGCGTGAGCCCCGGAGGTGCGGCGAAGGTCGGCAGCTGCAGCCCCTCGGGGTCCAGAGACACCGCGCAGCGCTCGGCGATGGCCACCGAGTTGGCCACGGCGTCCTCGGACCACGGCCGGAAGCGCGCCTTCATCTCGTCGGCGCTCTTCACGTAGAACTCGTCGTTGTAGAACCGCATCCGCCGCTCGTCCTCGAGCGTCTTGCCCATCCCGATGCAGAGGAGCACCTCGTGGGCGAAGGCGTCGTCGCGGCGGAGATAGTGGCTGTCGTTCGTGGCGACGGCGGGAGCGCCCGTCTCGCGGGACAGCCGGAGCAGTTCCGGGATGATCGCCGTCTGCTGGGGCAAACCGTGGTCCATGATCTCGACGAAGAAATTGCCCTTGCCGAAGATGTCCTGGTACTCGAAGAACGCGCGCTTGGCGGCCTCGAAGTTGCCGCGCGCCAGCGATCCGGCAACTTCTCCCTTGAGGCATCCCGACAGGCCGATGAGCCCCTCGGAATGCTTGCGCAGGAGCGCCTTGTCCATGCGGGGCCGGTGGTAGAAACCGGTCAGATACGCCTCGGACACGAGGCGCACGAGGTTCCGGTATCCGGCCTGTGTCGCCGCGAGCAGCGTCAGGTGGTAGGCGTAGCCCTCGCCGGACTCGCTCGCGGCCTGGGCCTCGCGGTCACGCCGGTCGCCCGGAGCGATGTACGCCTCGACGCCGAGGATCGGCCGCACGCCGCTCTTGACGGCCTCGTGGTAGAAGGCGAACGCCCCGAACATGTTCCCGTGATCGGTGACGGCGACGGCGGACATCCCGAGCTCCCCGATGCGCTTGCAGAGCTCCGGCAGGCGGTTGGCGCCGTCGAGGAGGGAGTACTGGCTGTGGAGGTGGAGGTGGACGAAATCGCCGGGCACGTTCGGATTCTAATCGCCGGACGCTGGCCGCGATAGTCTTTCCCGAGCTTCGAGTCGTCCGATCTTCACGATGAGATTTCTCTCGCTCTTCCTGATTGTCGCGTCGGCGTCCGCCGGCGATTCGGCGGCTCCCGTCGGAGCGGCGGCGGTCTGGAATCCGCCCTCGGGCTTCCTCGCCGCGATGCACGCGGCGTGCGACGCTCGGCCGGAGCGGCTGTCGGAGTGTTTTCCGGAGCGCATGCGCGCGGCCGGCGCCTCGCCCGAGGCCGTCGCGTTCACGGAGCGCGCGGGAGGCCTGCAGTACCTGCGCGCCTTCCGCGAGGCGGGACGCGTGGACGTCGCGTGGGCGGTGAACCCGTTTCGCGCCAACACGAACGACCTCGTCGACCTCGTCAACGGCGACCCGCCGATTCTCGACGTGGACGATCCGAAGTATTTCGAGCCCGCGATGCTCGAACGCCACCCCGGATACGCGGCGATGCGCCGCGCGCATCCGAAGCTCGCGCCGTTTCCGGGAGACCGCTACCACCGCCACGCCGTTCAGCGGATGGCCCAGGTCGGCGGCGGCCAGCGCTTCGTGGTCGGGGAGGATCTGCGGGACGGCTGTCATGCCTGCGCGATCCTCGGCGAGGCCCGCGTGGCCTTCGACTTCGACGCCGCCGGGAAGTTCCGAGGCATTCAGGTCCTGATGGTCCGGGCGATGCCGGCGCCTCAGCCCTGAAGCGCCCGCCGCTCATGGCCTTCCGCAAAGCCCTCGGGACTTTCGACGCGACGATGCTCGTGGTCGGAGGCATCATCGGCGCCGGCATTTTCATCAACCCCTATCTCGTCGCGCAACGCCTCTCTTCCGGCGGGCTCGTGGTCGCCGCCTGGTGCGCCGGCGGAGCGATCGCCGCCGCGGGGGCGCTCGCCTTCGCGGAGCTCGCCGCGCTCTTCCCGCGCACGGGCGGAGAGTACGAGTACCTGGCCCAGGCCTATCACCCGATCGTCGGGTTCCTCTTCGGGTGGTCCTCGCTCCTCATGATCCAGGGCGGGGGCCTCGCGGCGGTCTCGATCACCTTTGCACAGTACGCGCGCCGCCTGGCCGGCGATCCTCCCGGAAATCCCGTGCCGATCGCCGTCGCCGCGCTCCTGCTGCTCGCGCTCGTCAACATTCTGGGAGTCAAGCCCGGCAGCCGGCTCCTGAACACGCTCGTCGTCCTGAAAGTCGGCGCGCTCGCCGCGCTCATCGGTGGGGGCCTCCTCGCCAGCAGCTCCCCTCCCCCGGTGCTGGCCGCCGCGGCGCCGGCCGGCGGCTCGGGCCTGGCGGCTTTCGGAGCGGCGCTCGTCCCGATCCTGTTCTCCTATGGCGGCTGGCAGAGCGCGAACGTCGTTTCGGAGGAGATCCGCGGCTCTCGGCGAATCCTGCCGATCGCGCTCACGGCCGGAACGGCGATCGTCATTCTCGTGTACGTGCTCGTCAACGTCGTCTACCTGCGCGCCCTGGGGCGCGAGGGCCTCGCGGCGACGCAGACCCCCGCGGCGGACGCGGTCGCGCGCCTCTTCGGCCCCGGCGCCGAGCGTCTCCTCGCCGCGGCGATTGCCATCTCGACGTTCGGCTTCCTCGACCTGACGCTGCTCGCGCCGACCCGCATCTCGTACGCCATGGCGCGGGACGGCATCTTCTTCGGTCCGCTCGCGCGCATTCATCCCCGTTTCGGGACGCCCGCGCTCGCGATCGCGGTCCAGGCGGTCTGGGCGGTCCTCCTCGTCCTGACGGGGACGTACGGCGATCTCGTGGACTCGGTCGTGTTCGCCGATTGGATCTTCTTCGGGCTGACCGTGGCGAGCCTCTTCGTCTTTCGCCGCCGGCCGCCGGCGACGGAACCGGGGACGCGTCCCTTCCGCGCGCCCGGCTATCCCCTCCTCCCGGCGCTCTTCGTGGCCGCGGCGGCCCTCGTCGTCTGGAGCGTCCTGCGCACGAACCCGGGACGGTCCGCGGTCGGCGTCGCGCTCCTGCTCGCCGGCGTGCCCGTGTACGTCTTCTACGCGCGCCGGCGCTCCGCCCCCGAGCCGCGCTGATGGTCCGCGCGCGATCGGCCTACATGGAATGGGCGAAATCCCGGCCCCGGCCGCGGATCGACCTCGCCGGCTCGAATCTCGAGGCCTGCACTCTCGACGACCTGCGCGGCGCGCGCGAGGCGCTCGACCTGGCCGGGTCGAGCCCCGACGGCTACCCGCCGCTCCTCGACGCGATCGCGGCGCGCTACGGTGTCACTCGGGACCGCGTGGCGACCGCCGTGGGATGCACGGGAGCCAACTTTCTGGCGGCGGCGGCGATCCTCGATGCCGGCGACCACGTGCTCGTGGAGCGGCCGAACTACGACGCCCTCGTGGCGACCGTCGCGATGCTCGGCGCGCGGCCTCGTTTCTTCGACCGGCGCGCAGAAGACGGCTTCGCCCTCGACCCCGAAGCCATCGATCGCGCGGCCACCGCCGCCACGCGGCTCGTCATCGTTTCGAACCCCCACAACCCCTCGGGCGTCCTCGCGCCTCCCGGAGCGATCGAAGCGCTCGGCCGGCTCGCCGAGCGGCGCGGCTTCGTCGTCATCGTCGACGAGGTCTATCGGGACACCGTCTTCGACGGACGGCCTTCCTCGGCGGCAACGCTCTCGCCCGCGCTCGTCTCGACGAACAGCCTGACGAAGTCCTACGGCCTGGCCTCGCTGCGCTGCGGATGGACGCTCGCATCGGCCGAGCTGACCGAGAAGATCCGGCGCGCGCGCGACGTCGTGGACGTCTCGGGCCCGCTCCCCGCCGAGCGGCTGGCGGCGCTCGCCTTCTCGCAAATCGACCGGCTCGCGGATCGCGCCCGGCGGATCGTCGAGTCCAACCGGCCCGTGCTGCGCGAAATCCTCGACGCCCATCCCGAGCTCTCCGCCGCCGATCCGGCCGCGACGCTCGCCTTCCCGCGCTTCCGCGATGGAAGGGATGCCGGTCCCTTCGTGCGGGATCTCTTCGAGAAGGACGGCGTCGCGGTCGTGCCGGGGGCATTCTTCGGAATGCCGTCGCACTTTCGCATCTCGTCGGGCGGCCCACCGAAAGCGTTCCGCGAGGGCATGGACGCGCTTTCCCGCCGGCTGAATTTCAGGCCGTGACCAGAAGTCGCGCCAATCCGAAGGAGACAACTCGATGAACGGAAAGCTCTCGGGAATCGTGCTCGCACTCGGACTCGTCTTCGGCGCGGCGTGCAAGAACGCGTCGGGGAAAGCAAGCGACGCGGCTGCCGCGGCGGCCGACGCCGCGACGGACACGGCTCAGGCGGCTGGAGACGCGGCGAAGCAGGCCGGTCAGGCCGTCGGCGACGCCGCCAAGGACGCGGGCCAGGCCGTCGGAGATGCGGCGAAGGAAGCCGGACAGGCGACCGCGGAAGCGGCAAAGAAGGCCGCGGACGACGCGAAGAAGGCGGTCACCCCGCAGACGTGACGGAGCGGGCCGCCGGCGGGGTCACTCCCACTCGATCGTCGCCGGAGGCTTCGACGTCACGTCATAAACGACGCGGTTGACGCCCCGCACCTCGCGCACAACGCGCGCGGCGATCGCGTCGAGGACCTCGTGCGGCATGCGAAACCAATCGGCCGTCATGAAGTCGGTCGTCTGCACGGCGCGCACGGCGAGCACGTACTCGTGGGTGCGGGCGTCCCCCATCACCCCGACGGACCTGACCGGAAGCAGCACCGCGAAGGCCTGTGAGATCGCGTCATAGAGACCGGCCGAGCGGATCTCCTCGAGCACGATCTCGTCCGCCTTCTGCAGCAGCGCAACTTTTTCCCGCGTGACCTCCCCGGGAATCCGCACGGCGAGGCCCGGCCCGGGAAACGGATGGCGGTTCAGGAACTCTCGCGGCAGGCCGAGCTCGGCTCCGAGCCGCCGAACCTCGTCCTTGAAGAGCTCCCGCACCGGCTCGATGAGCTCGAGCCCGAGCTTCTCCGGCAGCCCCCCGACGTTGTGGTGCGTCTTGATCACCGCCGACGGGCCCTTGATCGAAACGGACTCGATGACGTCCGGGTAGAGCGTGCCCTGCGCGAGGTAGCGCGCCCCGGGAATGGTCTTCGCCTCGCGCTCGAACACCTCGATGAACGTTCGGCCGATGATGCGCCGCTTCTCCTCCGGATCCGTCACGCCCGCGAGCCTGGAGAGGAAAAGATCCGAAGCGTCGACCGCGCGAATCGGGATTCCGAGCCGCTCGAACGCCTCCTCGACCTGCCGGCGCTCGTGCGCGCGCATGAGGCCGTGATCCACGAGGATCGGGTGCACGCGCCCGCCGAGCGCCTCGCGCAGGAGGAGCGCCGTGACGGAGGAGTCGACGCCTCCCGAAAGGGCGCAGATGACCTCTCCGTCCGGCGCCTGTTCCCGGATCGCTGCAACGCGGTCCGCGCGGAAGGACGCCATGCTCCAATCCGGTCGCGCGCCGCAGACGCGAAAGAGGAAGTTCTCGAGGATCGCCGCGCCGTGAACCGTGTGCTGCACCTCGGGATGAAACTGCAGGCCGAAGAGGCGGTTGCGGCCGTCTTCGAAGGCCGCGATCGGGCTGGACGAAGTCGAAGCCGTGACGCGGAAGCCGGGCGGGGGCGCGGTGATCGAGTCGCCGTGGCTCATCCAGACGGTCTGCTCGGTCTCGAGCCCCTCGAAGAGCTCCGAGTCCGGGGCGACGCGCGCCGTGGAGCGCCCGTATTCGCGTCCGCCCTTGACCGCCGTCACTTCGCCGCCCCAGGCGTGGGCCATCCACTGCATGCCGTAGCAGAGTCCGAGCGTGGGAACTCCGAACCCGCGAGGGTCCACCGCCGGCAGCGGCGCGTCTCTCTCGTACACGCTCTGCGGCCCGCCCGAGAGGATGACGCCGGCGGGCTTCCAGCGCATGATCTCTTCGGCCGGCGCGGTGCCCGGAAGGACGACCGAGAATACCCGCGCCTCGCGAATCCGCCGGGCGATCAGCTGGGTGAACTGGGAGCCGAAGTCCAGGACGACGATCGGCCGGGCGGGAGACGTCATGCGCCCGCGGCCTTCCGCAGAGCGGCCACAGGAGCGGCGAGGAGCGCCGACGGAATCAACGCCACCGCTCCCCCCGCGAACGGGGCGAGCGCCACGAGGAGCGGAGCGAGGAGCGCGCCGGGCGCCGTCCGCGAGGCGACACGATCGCCGAAGAACACGACCGCCGCCGTCGCCAGGAGAAAGAGCGGCGAGAACAGCGCGGCGAACGAGCGAGCGAACCGCGACCGCGGTTTTCTCTCGCGCCGGCCCAGCGCTCCCCGCTCCCCCACGGACACGCCGAGCACGAGAAGGAGCGCCAGGACGTAAGTCGGCAGGAACAGGAGCGCCGCCTGCGCCAGGAATCGCAGCTCGGGAGTCCAGCCCGCGATGGCGGCCCCGCCCCACGACTCGATGGCGGGATAGACGCCGAAGCCGGCATCGGCGCGGCCATGCGTCAGCAGGAAGAGGAGCGCGCCGAGGAGGAAGGCCGACGGGAGCAGGAGGGCGATCTGGCGCAGAAACGTCACGGGCGTGGGCATTCTATCGGATCGGAAGCCGACGCCTTCCCCCTGTAAGATGACGCGAACGTGACGCTTCGCCGCTCGACGCGGATCTGGATCGTCGTCTTCGTCGTCGCGATCCTCGGGATCGTCGTCGACGGACCCTCCAACCGATTCGGCGGCTGGGTGTATCTCTTCGTGATCGCCGCCTGGCAGGCGGGCGCGATCCTCGTCTGGCGCGCCGGCGCCGCGTTCTTCCGCGCGGTCATGCACCGGCTGGCGCTCCGCCTCGCGTTCTCGTACTTCCTCATCGGCATCGTTCCGATTCCGCTGCTCGCGGCGCTCGCGATCGCGACGGGATTCCTGCTGTCGCACCTGTACATCGCGACGCGCCTCCGTGGCGAGGTGGACACGATGGCCGAGCTCGCGCGCGCCTCGGACGCTGGCGTCCCGACGATCCGCCTCGACCACAACGGCCGCGTCGCGAGCTCGGAGGTTCCGTGGCTCTCGGCGGGGGACGAGGCGCCGTGGGCCGCGGCGCTGACGGATCCGCATCCGCTCGTCGGCGCCGACGAGGTCTTCATCGGGATCCGAACGGATCGGCCGGCGGGCGCCGTCATCCGCCTCATCCCGATCCAGGACCGGAAAGGCCCCTGGCTGCACCGCCTCGCCGACCGCACGGGATACTCGGTGGCCGTCGAGCTCGGAAGCTCCGAAAGGAATCCAACCGGATACCAGGTTCGGGTTCGTCGGGACGCTGGCCGCGCGATCGAAGGGAAGGGCCTTCAGAGCCTTCTGGTCCCTCCCGGCAACGCCCCTCCTTCCGACGGGAGCCTCTGGCGCCGGCAGATGCTCGCAGGCGTCTACCTCGACCGGGCGGTGGCCGTGATCGGCGAGACGAAAGAGACGGCGCCGGTCGTCGCCTTCATCGGCCGCACGTCCCCCGCCGTCCTCGCGGCCCAACTCAACGCGCAGGGCGTCCCGGAGGTGCAGCGCGTCGTCCGGATTGTCCTCGCCCTCCTCGTCGCGGCGCTGCTCTGCGTCTACCTCGTCGCGCTCGCGATCGCCTTCGGGCTCGTCGCGTCGATCGTGCGCAACGTCAACCGGCTGACCCGCGCGGCCCGGTCGATCGGGCGCGGGGACTTTTCCGTCCGGGTCGCCACGCGCTCCAAGGATCAGATCGGAGAGCTCGCGCACTCGTTCGACGGCATGGCCGAGTCGATCGAGCGCCTGCTCAAGGAGACCGCGCGCAAGGAGAAGCTCGAGGCGGACCTCGCGGTGGCGCGGGCGATTCAGGACAGCTTCCTTCCCGAGGCCGGCGTCTCCTGGAAGGGTTTCCAGGCCGCCGCGCACTTCGAGCCGATCGCCGATCTGGGCGGCGACTACTACGACATCCTCCCGATGCCGGATGGCCGCACGGCCGTCGTGCTGGGGGACGTCTCCGGGCACGGGCTCCCGACCGCCCTCGTCGCGGCCGCCGCCCGCTCGACGATCGCGACGCTCATCGAGGCCGGAGTCTCCGCTCCGGATGCCTTCGCGCGGCTGGCGAGGCGCCGGGAACGCTCCCGGTCGGACGAACGCCGCCTCTACACGACGCTCGCGATCTTCGCGTACGACGCCTCCACACGCGCCGGGACGCTCACGAACGCCGGACACCCGGCGCCGTACCGCGTCTCGGGCGGGCGGGTCGAGCGCATCGAACTACCGGCACTCCCCATCGGGCTGCTGCCCGGGCGCGAGATCGCGTACCCGTCGAAGACGGTCTCGTTCGCGCCGGGCGACCGCCTCGTCTTCTTCACGGACGGCGTCGTCGAAGCGTCGAACGCCGACGA
>Ga0335077_10010334_pt1 | contig 11611 bp, 9 predicted proteins | sample Lox_Sample_31_FD_207151 | JGI IMG/M metagenome (GOLD analysis project Ga0335077, IMG submission 207151) | Soil microbial communities from Loxahatchee National Wildlife Refuge, Florida, United States - Lox_Sample_3.1 | ecosystem: Environmental > Terrestrial > Soil > Wetlands | place: USA: Florida...
TATCTGGATGCCGCTGACGTATTTTCAGCTTTGGCTGGTGCGGCTGGTGGGATTTCTGCCGGAGTTGAGCGAATGCATCGCTTGTGGAGCGACGCTCAATGGCAGCCGTGCGTTTTATCATGTGCTCGCCGATGGCCTGATGTGCCCGCAGCATAAGCGGCTGGCGTCGTCGGAGCTGTCACCGGAGTCGCGGGCTCTGGCCGCGCAGATGTTCCGCTTTCCCGTGGAGAGCTTTGCTGCCGAGCCATGGACGGCGGGGCAGTATTCCGACCTGCGAAAGTTTCTGGTGCAGATTTTGGAGCGGCACATCGAGAAAAAGCTGGTGACGGCCGCGATGTTGGCGAAGCTATAAGCGGTGGAGCGAGCCTTCAGGCTCGCGTTCCAGTCGTTCTCATTTATTTCAAGGGGCTTCAACCCGTCAATAACAGGACAATCTTTTGTCTCCTTCGCCAAACCCGCTGACCTTCCAGGAGCTCATCCTGCGCTTGCAGACTTTCTGGGCAGAGCATGGCTGCGTCCTGCAACAGCCCTATGACGTCGAAGTCGGCGCTGGAACCATGGCGCCCGAGACCTTCCTGCGCGTGCTTGGGCCCAAGCCTTACAACGTGGGATATGTACAGCCCTCGCGGCGTCCAGCCGACGGCCGTTATGGCGAGAACCCCAACCGCCTGTTCAAGCACATGCAGTATCAGGTGATCCTGAAACCCCCGCCGGAGAATGCGCAGCAGTTGTACTTGGACTCACTTACCGCGCTTGGGATCGATCTGCGCAAACACGACATTAAGTTTGAGGAAGACAACTGGGAGTCGCCGACTCTGGGTGCCTGGGGCATCGGCTGGCAGGTGATGCTCGACGGACTGGAGATTACGCAGTTCACCTACTTCCAGCAGTGTGGCGGCCTTGATCTCGACCCAATCTCAGTTGAGCTGACCTATGGCCTGGAGCGCATCGCCGCCTTCCTCCAGGATGTGGATAGCATCTACGACATCACCTGGGTTGTCGGTCCGGATGGCCGTCCGGTGAAGTATGGCGAGATCCGACTCCAGGATGAGCAGCAGTTTTCGGTTTATAACTTCGAGCGGGCGGACATAGAGAAAACGTGGAAACATCTTGAGCTGTACGAAGTGGAGTGCCAGGCGCTGCTGGATGAGTACACGGCTTTCACGAAGCGCGAGCAATCGCCAGATGTGAAGAAGAAGAGCGAACACCGCGACGGCGGCTCTGGCGAACAGCGAAAAGCGAACAGCGAGGGCCGGCTAGCGGAGCGCAAGCGCTTTCCCGTCCTCGCGGCATTCGATCTCTGCCTAAAGTGCTCACACTTGTTCAATATTCTCGACGCACGTGGAGCCATCAGCGTGACCGAGCGCGTGGCGGTGATCGCGCGCATCCGGGCGCTGGCGGTTGGTGTGGCCAAGGCATATGTCGACCAGCAGCGGGCCGCTGAGGAAAGCACGGCGGCCTCGGAGGAGGATGCGTCTCCCGTGGCTGAACCGCTGGCGGCAAGCCGTCCGTAGGCAACAAGCTCGGCCTGTGACTCGAATCACATCGCAGTGCTCATCGGCTGCGCCACAATAGATGTTTCGTTCGGTGTTCTTGCTAATTGCTAGTCGCTAATTGCTAGTTGCTCCTTATGCCTGACTTCCTTCTCGAGATCGGCACTGAAGAGATTCCGGCACGCATGATTGACAGCGCGCGCGAGGAGCTTGCGCGACGCGTCGGCGAGCTTCTTCAGCGCGAACGGTTGGCTGAAAATCCAGAACTCCAGGCGTTTTCTACGCCGCGTCGTCTCGCCGTATTCGCCGCTGGCGTTGCCCCCGCGCAGCCTGACGTCAGCGACCAACTTACCGGACCTTCACTCAAAGTGGCCTACAAGGACGGCGCTCCGACGCCTGCGGCGGAGGCCTTCGCGCGCAAGGTGAATGTGCCGGTGAACGCTCTTGAAAAGATTACGACTCCGAAGGGTGAATATCTCGCCGCGACCATTCAGAAGAAAGGCCGGCCCGCCTCCGAGATCCTGGCAGAATCCCTGCCGAAAGAGATCGCTGGCATCTACTGGGCGAAGAGTATGTACTGGCGCGGCAAGTCGGCGGAGCGCTTCGTGCGTCCGGTTCGCTGGCTACTCTCGCTGCTCGATGGCGAGGTGGTGCCGCTGGAGTTTGGCGGCGTTCGCGCAGGTCATATTAGTGAAGGTCACCGCATATTGTCATCAGGAACGCTGGAGTTCGGCCATCCGTCCGAATATTCTGCGAAGCTGGCGAAAGGTTCTGTCGTCGCCAGCGGCGCCGAGCGCGAGCGCCGCATCCGTAAGGCGCTCGACGCCGCAACCCGTACCATTCCAGGCGCGGGCTGGCGGGAAGACAAGCCTCTCCTCGATACCGTCGTCAATCTCACCGAGTTTCCGTCTGTCATTCTCGGTGGCTTCGATCCCGAATTCCTTTCATTGCCAGACGAAGTGCTGGTCACAGTAATGCGCGACCATCAGAAGTACTTCGCGCTCGAAGACGAAAAGGGCAAGCTGCTGCCATATTTTCTTGCCGTTCTGAATACCGACGGCGATCCCGACGGCCTCATCCGCCACGGCAACGAGCGCGTGTTGCGCGCCCGCTTCAATGATGCGCGCTTCTTCTGGGAAACCGACCAGAAGATTCTCCTGCGCAAGCGCGTGGACATGCTGAAGTCGGTCACCTTCCAGAAGGACCTTGGCAGTTACTTCGACAAGACCAGCCGCGTCCAGAAACTGGGGAGCCTGATCGCCGAGGCGCTTCATGGCGCAGGCGTCATGGTCCGCTCGGGCGTGGTTCACAAGGCGGCGCTGCTGGCCAAGACCGACCTCACGACCGAGCTGGTGAAGGAGTTTACCGAGCTGCAGGGCATCGTTGGCGGCCTCTACGCCAAGGCCCAGGTGCTCGATCCCATCCTCCCTACGGCCACCGCCGACGCCATCGCGGACGCAATCTACGACCAGTACAAGCCTGAGTCTATGGAAGACAGTGTTCCTCGGACGCTCGAAGGAGCGGTGCTGGCCATCGCCGACAAAGCTGACAGTATCGCGGGAATGTTTGCCCTGGGACTCCAGCCCACCGGCTCGAAAGACCCCTTTGCGCTCCGACGGGCCGCCAATGGGATCGTAAAGATCATCGCCGAACACAAACTGCCTCTGCCCATCGCAAAGCTGTTCTCTGACGCTCGCGCGCAGTATGCGGGTTCAGAGGCAGAAGGGCGATTCGCAAAAGACGTGAATTTTGAACAAGCCATCGCAAACTTCATGCGTGAGCGGCTCGAGTTTTACTTGCGCGACGTTCGTGGCTTCGCCTATGACGTGGTCAACGCCGTGCTCGCCGCCGGTAGCGATGATGTGGTGGACGCAATCGCGCGGGCCGAGGCCGTAAGTGCCGTGCGAGGCTCGGAGGATTTCGCTTCTATTTCCGTGGCCTTCAAGCGCATTAAGAACATTCTTCGCCAGGCGAACGAGACGAACAAAGCCGTCGCTGTGCAGCTCGATTCGTCCGCTCTCCGCGAGGAGGCGGAGACGACGCTGGCGGCAGAGATTCCTGGCATTGCAGCCCGAGTCCGCGAGTTGCGCGAAGAAAGGAACTATCGTCCCGCATTAATTGAAATCAGCCTCCTGCGAAAACCAGTAGACTTATTCTTTGACAAGGTCATGGTAATGGTGGACGACGAACGCTTACGGGCTAACCGTCTGGCGCTACTGCGCGATCTGCTGAGTGAGTTTTCCACCATCGCCGATTTCAGCGAAATCGTGACGGAAGGCAAATGATGCCGCACACAAACCCAACTTCGGTCGGATGACCGACTGATTCTTAAAGGACACCACCATGAGCACTCATACCGCAGAAATCGAAACTCCAGCCGCCACGAAAGCAACCGCCGCGAAATACGTTTACTTCTTCGGCGACGGACGCGCCGAAGGCCACGGCAAGATGAAGGACGAGCTGGGCGGCAAAGGCGCCGGGCTTGCCGAAATGACCAACGCCGGTCTCCCGGTGCCTCCCGGCTTCACCATCCAGACCGAAGCCTGCCGCGAGTACATGCGCACCGGCACGACCTCCGACGAAGTGAATCGGGAGATGGCGGAAGCGCTTCATCGTCTGGAACGATTGCAGGGCCAGAAACTGGGCGGCGCCGACAATCCACTGCTGGTCAGCGTGCGCTCCGGCGCCAAGTTTTCCATGCCGGGCATGATGGATACCATCCTGAACCTCGGCTTGAACGACGAGTCGGTCGAGGGCCTTGCCAGGCGCAGCAACAATCCGCGCTTCGCCTACGACTCCTACCGGCGTCTGATTCAGATGTTCGGCTCGGTCGTGCTCGACATTCCCAAGCACGCCTTCGAGGAGGTCTTCGACGGCAAAAAGAAGCAGAAGAAGGTCAAGCTTGACACCGAGCTTGATGCCAAGGCGCTGCAGGAGGTCATCGCCGACTACAAGAAGGTGGTGCAGAAGCATGCGAAGCGCGAGTTCCCCCAGGGCCCGCACGAACAACTGGAGATGGCGCGCGACGCCGTCTTCCGCTCCTGGCAGAACGAGCGCGCCAAGACCTATCGCCGCATCAACAACATCGACGACTTCCTCGGCACCGCGGTCAACGTGCAGGCCATGGTCTTCGGCAATCTGGGCGAAACCAGCGGCACCGGCGTCGGCTTCACGCGCAATCCGGCCACCGGCAACAAGGAGTTCTACGGCGAGTTTCTGATGAACGCGCAGGGTGAAGACGTGGTCTCCGGCGTTCGCACGCCGGTACACATCTCCGAGCTGGAGAAGATCATGCCCGACGTGTACAACCAGCTCCGCGAAATCACCACACGGCTGGAGAAACACTATCGCGACATGCAGGACTTCGAGTTCACCATCCAGGATGGCCGCCTCTACATGCTGCAAACGCGCAATGGTAAGCGCACGGGCCGCGCCGCAGTTCGCGTCGCCATCCAGATGGTCGAGGAAGGTCTGATCACCAAGGAGGAAGCCATCTTCCGCGTCGAGCCCAACCAGCTCTACGACTTCCTCGTTCCGAGTCTCGACGAGAAGGGCAAAGACGTTGAGGTGCTTGCCACCGGCCTACCCGCATCGCCTGGCGCGGCCGTTGGGCAGATTGTCTTCACTGCCAACGACGCCGTCGAGCAGTTCAACAAGGACAAGACCGCAAAGTTGATTCTGGTCCGCGGCGAAACCACGCCCGAAGACATACACGGCATGGAAGTCGCCGCCGGTATTTTGACCTCACGCGGCGGCATGACCAGCCACGCCGCCGTGGTGACACGCGGCATGGGCAAATGCTGCGTGGCCGGGGCCGGCGACATCGAAGTTGACGAGAAGGCGCGCGAGATCCACGTCAAGGGCAAGACGCTGAAAGCAGGCGACTGGATCTCGCTGGACGGCACCACCGGCCGCGTCATCAATGGCAAACTCAACACCGTCCCGGCGCGTCCGGATGATTCTGAGTTGCAGAAGTTCATGGGCTGGGCCGAACCGTTCCGCCGCATGGGCGTGCGCGCCAATGCCGACATTCCGCGCGACGCGCTGCAGGCGCGGGCCTTCGGCGCCGAGGGCATCGGGCTGTGCCGCACCGAGCACATGTTCTTCGCCGAAGACCGCCTGCCGCACATGCGCGCCATGATTCTCGCCAACAACGAGAAGGACCGCCGCAATGCCTTGCGCAAGCTGCTGCCTTACCAGCGCAATGATTTTGTCGGCCTCTTCCGTACCATGGACGGCTTTGGCGTCACCATCCGCACGCTCGATCCGCCGCTGCACGAATTCCTGCCGCGCCGCGAAGAGTTGCTCGTTGAAATCGCCCGGCTGGAGCTCACCAAGCCGAAGTCGCCCAAGCTGAAGGAGCTGCACAAGCTGCTGAACCGCGTCGAGCAGTTGCATGAGCAGAATCCCATGCTGGGCCTGCGCGGCTGCCGGCTGGGCATCACCTATCCGGAGATCACCGAGATGCAGGCGCGCGCCATCTTCGAGGCGGCGGTGAAAGTCGCCAAGGAGGGCGTGAAGGTGAAGCCGGAGATCATGATTCCGCTGACCACCGGCCTGAAGGAAATGGCCAATCAGGCTGCGCTCGTGCGCAAGGTGGCCGAGGAGGTCTTCGCGGAGAAAGAGCAGCGGGTCGAATACCTCGTGGGCACCATGATTGAGCTGCCACGGGCTTGCGTGGTGGCCGATGAGATTGCGAAGGAGGCCGAGTTCTTCAGCTTCGGCACCAACGATCTTACGCAAACCACCTTCGGCTTCTCGCGCGACGATGTGGGCAAGATTCTCACGGCGTATTTGGCCGAAGGCATCCTGAAGCAGGACCCATTCGCGGTGCTCGACCGCGAGGGCGTGGGAGAACTGGTCAAGATGGGTACCGAGAGAGGCCGCGCTACCCGTCCCGATATCAAGATCGGAATCTGTGGCGAACACGGCGGGGAACCGTCGTCCGTCGAGTTCTGCGCCCAGAACGGCTTTACCTACGTGTCGTGCTCACCCTTCCGCGTACTGACCGCGCGCCTGGCGGCGGCACAAGCGGGCGCCAGCGCAGAGTTGAAGATGGAGGGGGGAAGGACGAAGTAAAGCAGCAGTCAGTAGGCAGTCGTCAGGTGTCACAACCCGAGACTCGGCTCAATCACACCGGAATGGCTACGTCCACGGAAGGATCCATGGTGCACATGTCATCCCCGCTTGGCGATGGCTCAGAGGCCGGCAACATCCGTTCTTGACTTCTACGGGGCACTGGAGAGCCTCTTTGCAGATTCTCCGATTCGCAATAGAATAGCGCACCGAAGCCAACTGCTACTCTCAACGCTTGGGGGATTCGACGGTGAGTTCCATCTTCATCAGCTACCGGCGGCATGACTCGGAAGGCGAGGCCGGACGCTTGTTCGACGATCTGGTCGAGCAGTTTGGTGACAATTCAGTGTTCATGGATGTGGCCGCGATCGAAGTCGGTCGAGACTTCCGCAAAGCGATTGATGAAAGTGTTGCCACTTGCGGTGTGCTGCTGGCGATCGTTGGTCCGGGATGGCTGGACGCAAGGAATGAAAGTGGACAACTGCGCCTCGATGACCCGAACGACTTTGTCCGCGTGGAGACCGTGTCCGCGCTGCGGCGCGACGTTCCAATAATTCCGGTCCTGGTGCGCGGAGCGAAAATGCCGCGCCCCGAGCAATTACCCGACGATCTTACAGACTTCGCGTACCGTAATTGTGTTGAGCTGACCCACGTTCGCTGGAAGTCGGACATCAAGATATTGATCAGGGCGTTGCGTACGCTTTTAGGGGATCCCAAGGACGTAGTGCCCGGTAGGGGCATCCACACGACTGCACATCATTTTGAATCGGAACTCGAATCGCTGCTCAAGGCCGTGCCTCCGATGCCGGGAGAGGCCAAGAGTTCAGAAACCGCCAGAAACGGGGAAAACATCTCCGGGCCGAATAGAGTCACAGCGCCCACGACACAGCCAACTCCTCCGCTGGACAGAGTATGCGGCGGGGACGTCGACCCTGCCGCCATTACGCGCATCACAAAGGAGCTGGCCCGGTACATCGGACCGATTGCGGAGATCGTCGTCAAGCGGGCAGCCAAGAGCTGCGCTAGCGTTCCCCAGCTCCGTCAGATTGTGGCTGGGGAGATCGAGGTCAGCGCCGACCGAGCGGCGTTCCTCGATTCGTGCCGGGACGGTTGACTCCACGCACTACTCCAGCATCTTGAACGCCTTAGCCAGGCTCACCTGCATGCGATTAAACGAGGAGATTACCGTCGCTATCTCATCGTTCCCTTTCACAGGCAACGGAGGCACATCCTTCTCTCCCCTGCTGACCCGATCGGCAGACTCCGAGACCAGCTTCAGAGGCCGAATCACCAGCCCGTAAACTCCGGCATCCAGCGCCACCATGGTCAGGAGCACGGTCACGATCAAATACACCAGCAAGCCACGATAGGCCTGGTTCGCTATTCCCACGGGTAACGACATAGGAACGGAAACAATTTGCGCGGCGATGATTTCCCCTTCTTTCCATCCAAACCCGTTCGCTCCGCCGTAACTGGTGATCATGGCTGCCGGTGCCGCCGAGGGAACGCTATGACACTCCAGGCACGGCGCAGTCGCCCTAAGCGGCTTGGCCAGGTACAGCATGCGTCCGGTTGCAGCCTCTCGCTCGCCTACGACCTTTGTCTTGTCGGGGTGCTCAGTAAACCATCGGATGACATCGGCTTCCCAATTGGAGGCACGATGTTCAAGGTTCGTTGGGTTCAGCGCCGCCTCCTTGTACCCATAATCGGGATAGTGCTGTCTCAACTTTTCGAACGTGGTGGCCGCGCCGAACGCGGGCACCGTCTCAGCGCGGAAAGGGCCGTTGCTCGCGGCGTTTTGCTCCAGTAAAGGCTTGAGGTTGGAAGTCGTGTAGTCCCGGACGGCCGTGGCGCTGGCCATCATCAGTTCCGCTTCCTGCAAGACCTGCCGGCGAGCGTCGTTGATAAGGAAGGCATAAGCGATCTGCGAAATCACTATCCCGCTGGCCCCGAACAGTACCAGCAGGATCAGGTTGAACTTCGCCATTAGTTTCATTCCTCGTCCTCCCAGCTCTGATAGGAGTGAACGAGTGTACAGCAACACGGCCCGAGATCGTGTCACTTATTTGAGCCGGGCGTGGACGAAAATGTGGCCGGGCGAGGATCGATCAAGTGCGCAACCTGTAACGTCCCTGAGTCCTGCCGTCGCTTACGCTATCCCAGCATCCTGAGTGCCTTTGCGAGGCTCACCTGCATGCGATTAAACGCAGCGGTCACGGTCGCGATCTCATCTTTTCCTCTCACCGGCAGTGGGGGCACATTCTTCTCTCCCGTGCTGACCCGATCAGCGGTCTCCGAGACCAGCTTCAGAGGCCGGATGACGAGCCAGTAAACTCCGGCATCCAGGGCCACAATCGTCATGAGCAGGGTCGCTATCAAGTAAAAAAGCAGGTGCTGGTAAGCCTGCTTCGCGATGGTCACCGGCACAGACATGGGAATAGAAACAATTTGTGCGGCGACAACTTCGCCAGCCTTCCATCCAAAACCGTTCGTCGCGCCGTAGAGGGCGACCATCGCACGGGGTGCTGCCGAAGGTGATCCATGACACCCTATGCAACTCTCGTCCGCCACCAGCGGCCTCGCGAGGTACAGTGAGCGGCCACCTTCGGCTTCTCTCTCTCCTACAATCTGTAGTTGGTCGGGATGGTTCCGCAGCCAGGTGATGATGTCGGCCTCCCAATCGACGGCGCGATGTTCGGGGTTCCTGGGGTTCAGCGCCGCTTCTCTATAGCTGTAATCGGGATAGTGTGGCTGCATCATCTTGAACGTGGTGACGGCGCCAAAATTCGGCACCATCTCGGCGTGGAATGTGCCTTTGCTGTTGTCCTGTTCGGTCAGCACCGGCTCCAGGTTGGCAGACGTATAATCCCTGACTGCATCGGCGCTGGCCATCAGCAATTCCGCTTCCTTCAAGACCTGGTGGCGTGCGTTGTTGCTGAGGAAGTTGTAGGCGATCTGCGAGATTGCCACGCCACTGGCTACGAACAGCACCAGCAGTATCAGGTTGAACTTCGTCATCAGTTTCATCGGTTGTCTTCCCTAGAGCCAGGATTCGGGTTAGAGGAGTGTACCGCAGCACAACCCGAGATCGTGCGGGTCATCGGAACGGTAATGGGTCTTTATGGCCAACTGAACCCATCGCCATCGGGAGGAGCCGACGAAAGCCGGCTCTGCGGGGATCGGGGAAACCGGCCTCCGCGTCAAACAGTCGCTGGATGCGATGATTCCTGAAACGGCGACATGCCGCTAGTGGTTACCCTGCTCCGAAAATGTTACGAAAGTATAGTTACCCTACCTGTACTTTCGTAATTTTGACAGCGCGCCGTTTGGCGGTAAGCTTGGGATTGGGGCGCTGGAACTATCGGTGTCGGCACCGCCCTTGACGTGTACGGTATTACCGTACATACTGGACTTCCAAAGGGATGAGATGCAACTCACCCGCTTTCGCCACAAGGGGCTGAGGCAGCTCCATGCGGAGGACAATGCCAGAGGGGTGCCGCCGGCGATGGCTGACAAGCTGCGCAAGCTTCTGTTCGCGCTGGAGACGGCCGATGACCTTGCCCAGATGGGCCGGTTTCCCGGGTGGAGGCTGCATCCCCTGAAAGGCGAGCTGAAGGATTTCTGGAGCCTGACCGTCACGGGAAACTGGCGCTTGATTTTCCGTTACGACGCCGAGGCAAACATCGCCAGCGACATCGACTTAGTCGACTACCATTAGGAGGCCCGAAGATGCCCATGAAGAACCCGCCCCATCCGGGCGACCTGATCAGGACCGAGATCATTGAAGCCCTCGGCCTCAGCGTGTCGAAGGCGGCGGAGATCTTGCGAGTACGGCGCGCCACGTTCTCCGACCTGCTGCACGGCAAGGCTGCGTTGACGCCGGAGATGGCGCTGCGCATCGAAAAGGCATTTGGTCCGGACATGGACCACCTGCTGCGCATGCAGCTTGCCTACGACGTGGCCAAGACACGACAGCACGCGCGCGACCTCGCCATCAAGCGTTACGTGCCGGCCTAGAGACACCGGTCCAGGTGCCTGGTCCGGGGTGACAGGGCGAACTGAATGTGTTTCTAACTGATAGCTGACGGCTGATAGCCGACAGCCCTACTGCGTCTGCTGCAACTTTGCGATCAGCTTCTGGGCCAGGTTCTCTTCCGACTCCGACCACAGAACCCGCCCGCTGATGGCGCAATGCTTCTCCACATTGCCGGAGAAGGTGATTAGCTTGGCAATGTTCGAGCGCAGGTGGCCTTCAATCGCGCTGGTGAGACGCGTTCCTTCGTAAACGAACGAGCTATCCAGCCCGAAGTCCGCCTCGACGTGACCGTCGTCGGTATAGATGCCGTCATCGAACTGCACTCCGTGCACCAGGAAGCGCACCGCGACCGGCCGCTGCACCCAACTGTCGCCGTGCTCATCCTCGCTGGGTAACCAGAGGTCCCAGAAGGCTTCGAAGACGAAGGCGAAATCATCGTGGGCGAATTCGCTCGACAGGTCGGCGGCTTCCTCTGGTGAGATGCCCGGATTGAATCTTCGCTCCAGCACGGTCGGCTCCGTCCATGCCACCGGATGCACGGAGACGTACGTGATGCCTTCGCGCAAGGCGGAGAACGGAAACTGCCGCAGCACGCCAACCGCACGCGGCATCATCTCGGCCTCGCGGAAGCTGGGGAACCAGATGCTCAGATAGAGCGAATCCGCCATCCGCGCCATTGTAGCGCGGAAGAAGCAGTTAGCAACTAGCGACTAGCGATTCCGTGCTGACACTTGTTGCTCGTCCTCGGGCGAGGTAGCCGCTAGTTGCTAGTCGCTAATTCCTAGTTGCGGAATTGCTATAATCTCGAACTTTGGGGGACGGGTGACCTCGGTTGGAGTGACTCCGGAGCAGGACATCCATTCCAGACCTGGAAGAGGGTCGCTCAGTTCGCCGCAGAAGCAAAAACTCGTCTTCGGTTTTCTACTGATCGTTGCCACGGTCGCGCTTTACTATCCCGCGGAAAATCATCCCTTCGTCAATTTCGACGACAACCTTTATGTAACCG
>Ga0335077_10010335_pt1 | contig 11611 bp, 8 predicted proteins | sample Lox_Sample_31_FD_207151 | JGI IMG/M metagenome (GOLD analysis project Ga0335077, IMG submission 207151) | Soil microbial communities from Loxahatchee National Wildlife Refuge, Florida, United States - Lox_Sample_3.1 | ecosystem: Environmental > Terrestrial > Soil > Wetlands | place: USA: Florida...
TGGAAGATCGTGCTCCCGCTCGCGAGGCCGGCCCTGGCCGCCCTCGGGATCATCACGTTCATCTACGCGTGGAACGACCTGATCTGGCCGCTGATCGCGATCACGTCCAGCCGTACGTTCACCGTGCAGGTGGGCCTCACCACGTTCCAGGGTGAACACATAACCCACTGGTCGGCCATCATGGCCGGCACCACCTTGACCACGGTGCCGGTGCTGCTCGTGTTCCTCATCGGCCAGCGCCGGTTCATCCAGGCGATCACCGGGGCCGTCAAGGGATGACGGCGGCGGCCGGGGCTGATGAATTAAGGAGACCAGTATGAAGCGAATACTGCTGGCCGGGATCGCGGCCGTGACCCTGGTGCTGGCCGCGTGCTCGGGATCGGGTTCGTCCTCCTCGGGGACCAGCTCGAACGGGAAGGTCACGCTCCAGTTCTGGACGGCCCAGACCCCGCCCACCACCACGGTGATAAACAATCTCGCCGCCGAATTCAACGCCACGCACAAGAACATCGTCGTGCAGGCGAGCTCCGGGGGGACCTCCACCGGAGACCTGCTCCCGAAGGTCACGACCGCGATCGCGGCCGGGACCGCCCCCGACATCGCGTACATCTACGGGTCCTACGCCGCCAACATCGCCCAGAGCCCCAAGTCGGTGAACCTGAAGAACATCATCCACACGCCGGGATACAACTGGAACGACTTCTACCCGGCGTCGCAGCAGACCGTGTCGCCCGGGGGCAAGGTCATCGGGTTCCCCGCCCTCATCGACAACCTGTCGGTGATCTACAACAAGAAGCTGTTCGCCGCGGCCGGCGTCCCGGTACCGTCCCCCGACTGGACCTGGGACCAGTTCCGCGCCATCGCGAAGAAGATGACCAATCCGGCCAAGCACATCTACGGCGTGAACTACCCCATCGGCGGTGACCTGCTCGACACGTCCTGGCGGTTCTTCCCCGGGCTCTGGCAGCGCGGCGGGCAGATCCTGTCGCCGGACCACAAGAAGGCGCTGTTCAACTCGCAGGCGGGGGTGGCGAACCTGACGCTCTGGCAGCAGATGGCCACCGTCGACCATTCGGTGTACCTGGACCCGACGGCGAACAACGCCGAGCCGTTGTTCACGAGCGGGCATCTGGCGATGTTCGTCAGCGGCCCGTGGGAGGTCCCGGTGCTCAACCAGGCCAAGATGGACTGGGCGGACGTGCCGCTGCCGGCCGTCACCACCAGCCACCAGACCGTGTCCGGGCCCGACAACTGGGTCATCTTCAACAACGGCTCCGCGCACGTGAAGGCGGCCATCACGTTCCTGGAGTGGCTGACGGCGCCGAAGCAGGAGCTGGCGTGGTCGATCGGGTCCGGCTCGCTCCCGATCCGGCCGTCCATCCTCAAGCTGCCGGGGTACCAGGAGTTCCTGAAGAAGTGGCCGGGCATCGAGCCGATGGCGGCGAACCTGGTGAACGCCAAGGAGGCGATGCCCACGCTGCCGCAGTGGCCGCGGGTGGTCGACGCCCTCGGCAACGGCATCGCGTCGGTGCTCCTCGGCCGGGCCGCCCCGGCGGCCGCCCTTAACCAGGCGGCGCAGCAGGCGGACACGATCCTGAACGTGCCCGGCGCGGTCGGCAACTAGCGGGTCGGGCAGCTCTCCCGGGCCGGGTGACGAGGTGGCTCAGCCGCCGCTGATCCCGGCCGGGATCAGCTCGCCGTGGGCGTCGATCAGCTCGTCGCACACGCGGATGATCTCGTCGATGGACAGCGTGGCCGCCGTGCTGGGGTCGAGGAGCGCCGCCTGGTACACCAGGTCCCGGCGCTCCTCGAGCGCGGCCCGCACGGTCAGCTCGCAGACGTTCAGGTACAGGCGACCCAGCGCAACGAGCTGCGGCGGCAGGCTCCCCACCCGGGTGGGGCGGACCCCCGCCCGGTCCACCAGGCACGGCACCTCGGCGCAGCAGTCGTCCGGCAGGTTGGCGATCGAGCCGCCGTTGCGGACGTTGCCGTAGACCATCCGGGTCGTCCCCGTCTCGATGGAGTGGATGATCTGCGGGGCGTACTCGCCACCGGCCTCGAGCCCGAGCGGCTCCCCCGCCGCGAGCTTGCGCCGGGTCTCCGCGTAGGAGCCGAGGTTCCGTTCGCTGCGGTGCAGGTAGTCGTTCACGGGGATCCGGAAGCGGCGGACCTGGTCCTCGTGGGGCAGGAACCAGGGCACGAGGTCCGCGCTGTGCTCGCTCGACTCGGTCGGGAAGTAGCCGAACCGCTTGAGCATCTCCACCCGGACCCGCCGCCCGAGCCCGCCGGGGTCGCCGGCCGCGAGCTGCCTGAGCCGCGGGTAGAGGTCCTGCCCGCGGTGCTCCAGCCGCAGGATCCACGACTGGTGGTTGAGCCCGCCCGCGAGGTAGGTGACCTCCCCGAACGGGACGCCGAGGAGCTCCGCGAGCTGCTGGGCGGTGTTCTCCGGCGACATGCACACGCCGACGACGCGCTGGTGGGGGGTGCCGGCGTAGATCGCCCACACCAGCGCCGCCATCGGGTTCGTGTAGTTGTACAGCCAGGCACCGGGCGCGACCTCGTGCAGGTCGCGCGCCAGGGCGAGCAGCGCTGGGATCGTGCACAGGGCCCGGAAGATGCTCCCGATGCCCAGCGTGTCCGCCATCGTCTGCCGCACGCCGTGCCGCCCCGGGATCTCGAAGTCGAGCCGCAGCCCCTCGTGCCCGCCGACCCGGATCATGCTGATCACGTGATCCGCTCCGTCGAGCGCCGCCCGGCGGTCCAGGTGCGGCTCGATCGTGGCCGGGGCGCGCAGCGCCGCCGCGGTCCATCGCGCGATGGCCGCCGCGGTCTCAAGGCGCCCGCCGTCGGTGTCGAACAGCGCGATCGTGGACCCGGCGAGCTCGTCGTAGCTGAGGATGTCGGCCAGCAGCTCCTTGGTGAACTCGGCGCTGCCGGCCCCGTTGAGCACGATCTTCGCCATCAGGCCACCAGGTGCGGCAGGACATGCTCGGCCCACAGGTCCAGCTGCGCCGGTGACGGCTGCAGGGTGTGGAGGATCAGGTACTCGACGCCGACGGCTATCCGCGCCCGGAGCTTGTCCACGATCTCCGGCGGCGTGCCCGTCAGGTACACCTGCTCGAAATACTCGAACGGCCTGCCGTCTCCCATGATCGCCGTGTAGGCGCGCCGCTGCTCGGCGAGGGCCTTCGCGCGGTCCCCGGTGGGCACGAGGTGGAGGAAGTTCTCGTGCGCGGCCGTGAACGCGCCAGGATCGCGGCCCGCCGCCGCCAGCGCGGGGCGGATCTCGGCCAGGTCTTCGGAGATCTGCGACGGGAGGGATGTGGGCCGCGCGATCCACCCGTCGGAGGCGGCGATCCGCCGGAGGACCGCCGGGGCCAGCACCGGCCGCTCCGGGGAGGCCGCGTGCGGGAGCTGGCGGCCGCCCGCGGTCCACAGCTGGAGCGGCGTGCGCATCGCCGGGCCGACCGCCACGTCCCGCAGCTGGTAGAAGCGGCCCTGGTAGGTCACGGACTCGCCCGCGAGCAGCCGGCGCAAGATCGCGATCGACTCGTCGGTCCGGCCGCCCCGCTCCGCCCGCCGCTGCCCGACGGCCTGGAACTCCCGCTCATCCCAGCCCGTTCCCACGCCGAGGATGTAGCGCTCCCCGGCGAGGGCCTGGAGCGTGGCCACCTGCTTGGCCAGGACGACCGGCTGGCGGACCGGCAGCACGAGGACCGAGGTGCCCAGGCGCAGCCGCGACGTCGTTGCCGCCACATAGGTGAGCGAGACGATCGGATCGAGCCACGGGACCGCGTAGAACCTGCTCTGGTGCAGCAGGTGATCGGTCGCCCAGACGGAGTCGAACCCCAGGTCCTCGGCGCGCCGGGCGAACGCCGCCAGCTCGTCGCCGCTGCGCCCGCCCGCCCCGGTGAACGTGGGCAGGAACACGCCGACGCCGCGGAGGCCCACTAGCGGAGCCCCGCTTCCTTGAGCGCGCTGTCCACGAGGTCGCAGGCCTGCCTGGACAGCGGGCGCAGCGGCGGGCGGACGTGGGCTCCGTCGATGATCCCCAGCCGCGTGAGCGCGTGCTTGATGCGGGCGCGGTAGTCGCGGACGGGCGGAGCGAAGATCACATCGCACAACGGCTGGAGCATGTCCCCGAGCTCGAACGCGCGCGGCAGGTCGTGCTCGCGCGCGGCCCGGTGCAGCTCGACCTGCTCGCGGGCGGCGAGCGTGCCGAAGCCGAGCAGCGCCCCCTCGGCACCGAGGAGATACGCCTCGAGCAGGAAGTTGTCGTTGCCGTTCAGGACGGTGGGGGCCGACGGCAGGGACTTCACCAGCCGCGCGGTCTCCACGAACCGCTTCGCGTCAAAGGACGCCTCCTTGATGGCCACCACGCCATCGACGCTCATGAGGCGCTCGATGGCCTCGGCCGGGAAGTTCACCCCGCCCAGCGCGGGCTGGAGCTGGAAGGCGATGAGCGGGAGGCCGGAGGCCTCGGCCACCGCGCGGTGGTACGCGGCGGGAATCTCCGGGTCCAGCGGTTCGCCCTGGTAGGCCGGGATGGGGAAGACGAGCAGGGCGTCCGCCCCGGCCCGGGCGGTGTCGGCGGCAAGCCGGCGGGCCTGCTCGGTGAACGAGGCGGCGAGCCCGGCGACCACCAGAGCCCGGCCGCCGGCCGCCTCGGCCACGATCTCCAGCACCCGCAGCCGCTCCGCCGGGAACAGGTGGGGCCCCTCGCCCGTGTCCACGTTCACGGCCAGGCCGCGGACGCCCTGGCCAGCCAGCCAGTCAGCGTATCTTCGGAGGGACCCCTCGTCGATCGACGCGTCGCTCCGCATCGGCGTGACGATCGCCGCTATCAGGCCGTTCAGGTCCGGCCGCTCCATGCCGCCCTCCTCTCTCGCGATCACCCGGCGCGGCGCGCCGCGCGTCCCTGATGGCCCGCCAGACCCGGTCCGGGCTCATCGGCATGTCGATGTGGCGGACACCCAGGTGGGAGAGCGCATCGATCACCGCGTTCTGGACCGCGGGCCCGGCCCCGATCGTTCCCCCCTCGCCGACGCCCTTCGCCGCCAGCGGGTTCCGGTCGGTCGGGGTGGCCAGCGGGACGGTGACGAACGCGGGGAGCTCCGCCGCGCTCGGCATCGCGTACGTGGCCAGGGTGGCGGTCTGGGGGTTGCCCGCCTCGTCGTAGACGAAGGACTCGAACAGCGCCTGCGCGGCGCCCTGCGCGATCCCGCCGTGGATCTGCCCCTCGACCAGCATCGGGTTGATGCGGCGCCCGCAGTCGTCCACCGCGACATGACGGATCAGCCTGGCCTGCCCCGTCTCGGTGTCGACCTCCACCACGGCGACGTGGACGCCGAACGGATAGGTCGAATCCTCCATCTCGAAGTCGGCCTGGGCCCGCAGCCCGGCCTCCATGCCGGGCGGGAGGGACGCCGGGTCCGCGGCGGCGGCCGCCAGCTCGCCCCACGACAGCGACCGCCCCGGTGCTCCCCGGACGCCGATCCGGCCGTCGAAGCGGCGCACGTCGCCCTCGCCCACCGCCAGCAGATGGGCGGCCAGGCGCCGGGCCTTGTCCAGCAGGGCCACCGAGGCCCGGAGCACGGCCGAGCCGCCCACCTGGAGCGACCGGGACCCCATCGTCCCCCCGCCGCGCGGCACGAGCAGCGTGTCCGAGTGCCGGACCGTGATCGCGCCGAACGGCACCCCCAGGGTGCCGGCCACGATCTGCGCCCACGCGGTCTCGTGCCCCTGCCCGTGGGGGCTGGTCCCGGTCAGGACGGTGAACGTCCCCTGCTCGCCGGCCTCGACCGAGGCGAACTCGCTCCCCCAGCCCGTGACCTCCACGTAGCTGCCGATGCCGATGCCGAGCTGCCACGTTTCCCCCCGGCCGATGCGCGCGGCCTGTTCCTGCCGCAGGCCGGGGTACCCGGCCGCGCCTAGCGCGATATCGAGGGCCCGGCCCGGGTCCCCGCTGTCGTAGCTGGCCCCGGTCGGGGTGCGGTAGGGGAACGCCCCGGGGGGGATGAAGTTGCGCCGCCGGATCTCCGCGGGATCGATCCCGAGCTCGGCCGCCAGCATGTCCAGGGCGCGCTCCAGCAGGAACGTGGCCTCCGGCCGGCCCGCGCCCCGGTAGGCGCCCACCGGGGTGGTGGTGGTCACGACCGCGACCGCGTGGAAGTCGATCCGGGGGATCCGGTACGGGCCCGAGGCCATGAGGCCGGTCAGCGGCGGCAGGGTCGCGGCCTCGCTGGCGTACGCCCCGATGTCCTGGATCACGAAGGCCCGGAGCCCGCGTATCCGCCCGTCCCGGGCGGCGCCCAGCTCGGCATGCTGCACCTGCCCGCGGCCGTGCGTCATCGCCACCATGTTCTCGGTCCGCGTCTCCGCCCAGCGGACCGCGCCTCCCAGGTGACGGGCGAGCCAGGCGATCACGACGTGCTCGGGGTACGTCGGGATCTTCCCGCCGAACCCGCCGCCCACGGTCGCGGTGCGGACGCGCACCTGCGCGGGGTCCAGCCCCAGCACCTCGGCGACGGTGCGGCGGGTGTCGTGGGGGGCCTGCACCGAGGCCCACAGGGTCACCGGCGGCTGGCCGGCGGCCGCGCCGGCGATGGCGAGGGCGCCGTTGGGCTCCATCGGCACCGGCGCCACCCGCTGGTTGACGAACCGCGCCCGCACGATGACCTCGGCATCGTCGAGCGCGCCGGGATCGGAGGCCACGTCGTCGGTGCGGACAGCGAGGTTGGAGCCGTGGGCCGGGAACAGGACCGGCGCGCCGGGCGCCAGCGCCGCCTCGGGATCGATCACCGGGGCGAGCGGCTCGTAGTCGACGGCGACGGCGTCCGCGGCGTCCATGGCCTGCGCCCGCGTCCGCGCGACCACCACCGCCACCGGCTCGCCGACGAAGCGGGCCCGGCCGATGGCGAGCAGCGGCCGGGCGAACACCCCGGGGCTGTCCTCGACGGGTGGCATGCGCAGCCCGCCCATGTCCCCGGCGGTGAACACACCGGCGACACCGGGCATCGCGCGGGCGCTGCCCGCGTCGACCGACCGGACGACCGCGTGGGCCATCGGGGACCGGACGAACACCGCGTGCAGCGCCCCCTCGCAGGGAACATCGTCCAGGTACCGGGCGGCTCCGGTGAGCAGCGCGCGATCCTCGCTGCGGAGCATGGGCCGGCCCAGGACCTGCCTGAGCGAGGGTTCCTCCAGCAGGTCAGGAACGTCGACGGTCATGCCTGTGATCGGCTTAATCCGCGGATGCCCTCGGGCATCAGGTCCCCGTGGGCCTCGATCAGGTCGTCGCACATGGCGACGGTCTGCTCGGTCGTCAGCGTGGCCGCCGTGTTCGGGTCGAGCAGCGCGGCCTGGTAGACCAGGCTGCGCCGCTGCTCGAGCGCCGCGCGGACCGTGAGCTCGACCACGTTCAGGAACGTCCGGTTCAGCGCCAGGCACTGCGGGGGGAGGGCCCCGATCCGCGTGGGCTGGACGCCGTTCTTGTCGACCAGGGCCGGCACCTCGACGCAGGCGCTGCCGGGCAGCCCGTCGATCAGCCCGCCGTTCCGGACGTTCGTGTAGATCTCACGGGCGGTGCCGGTCTGGAGCGAGTAGATGATCTCCGAAGCGAGCTCGGACGCGGGCTCGATCTCGAGCTCCTGGCCGGCGTCCAGCGCCGCCTTCGTCCGCTCCCAGTCCTGCAGGTTCTCCTCGCTGCGGCGCAGGTACTCGTCGATCTCGCACCGGAACCGCTCGACCTGGTCGTCGTGGTGCAGGAACCAGGGAACGTACTCGCTCGAGTGCTCGCTGGACTCGGTGGGGAAGTAGCCGAAGCGCCGGAATATCTCCACGCGTACCCGCCGGCCCAGCCCCTCCGGGTCGGCCTCGATCACCTCCCGGAGCCGCGGGTACAGGTCCTCGCCGGTGGCGCGGTGGCGGAACCGCAGCACGAAGCACTGATGGTTGAAGCCGGCCGTGCGGAAGGCGATGTCCTGCTCGGGCACCCCCACGGTGGCGGCCAGGAAGGCGTGGGTGTCCCGCACCGAGTGGCACACGCCGACCACGTTCGCGAACGGGGTTCCCTCATAGACGGCCCACGGCACCATGGCCATCGGGTTGGTGTAGTTCAGCAGCAGGGCGTCCGGGGCCAGCTCGTGCAGGTCGTTGCCGATGCCCACCGCGACCGGGATCGTGCGGAGCCCGCGGAAGATGCCGCCGATCCCGATCGTGTCGCCGATCGTCTGGCGGACCCCGTACTTCTTCGGGATCTCGAAGTCCATGAGGGTATGCCGGTACCCCCCGACCTGGATCTCGTTGATGACGTAGTCCGCGCCCGCCACGGCGGGCCGGCGCTCCGCGCTGGCCTCCACCCGGTGCCCGGCGCCGGTCCGCCGCACGATCGACGCGGCGGCGAGCTCGGCGTAGGTGAGGCGCTCCGCGTTGATGTCGTGCAGGGCGATGGTCACCTGCCCGGCCAGCTCCGGGAACGAGCACAGGTCGGCGACCACGTTGCGGGTGAACTCCACGCTGCCGGCACCGATGATCGCCACACGGATCATGAGCGATAGTGTTCCATGGCTGCCTCAAGCGAGCAAGGCCGAGCAAACCGGCTTAGGGGCCCCAGGGACGCCGACACCGCGCTGCCTGCGTGTTGGGCGGGGGTCATCGGCGGTTCCGTGGAGTGTGCGAGGCGCACTCCCCTCACGCGAGGCGCCCTCCCCTAATCCGGTCAGACGGTGGTGACCCGGACGCCGGCGTTGGTGAGGGCGGCGAGGATGCGGGGGTTGGCGGCGCTGTCGGTGATGAGCTCGCCGACCGTGCTGATGTCGCAGATCTGGGCGAAGGCCACGAGGCCGATCTTGGAGCTGTCGGCCACGACGACGACCGAGCGGGAGCGCTCGATGAGGGCGCGGTTGGTGTGGGCCTCGACCTCGTGGTGGGTGGTGAGGCCGGCTTCGAGGGAGACGCCGTCGGCGCCGACGAACACGATGTCGAGGTTGAGGCCGGCCAGGCTGGCCTCGGCGATGGGGCCTACCAGCTCATAGGACTCGGATCGGGCGACGCCGCCCGTCACCACGAGCTTGAGGTTGGGGCGGACGGCCATCTCGGAGGCGATGTTCAGGGCGTTGGTGACCAGGGTGAGGCGCTGATGGTCGACGAGGGCCCTGGCCACCTCGGTGGTGGTGGTGCCGCCGGTGAGGCCGACCGCGTGGCCTGCGGCGACGCGGGTCGCGGCCTCGCGGGCGATCCGGAGTTTCTCCTCCTTGTGGCGGCCGCCCTTGTAGCGGAGCGGGAGCTCGTAGAAGACGCCCTGGGCGACCGCGCCGCCGTGGGTACGGGCCAGCAGGCGCTGGCGCTCGAGCAGGTCGAGGTCGCGGCGGACGGTCGCCGCCGACACGCCCAGCTCGTCCGAGATGTCGGCGACATTGACGCTGCCGTTCCCGGACAGCCACTCCAGGATCGTCTCCAGCCGCTCGGCCTGTCGCATCGGGACCGTCCTCAGGATCCGGCCAGCCGCCGGGAGGCGAGGGGCTCGGACCACGCGAGCGCCTCGCCCGAGGTGACGTCGAAGAGGTGCACGTCTTCCAGTGACATGCCGAGTTTGATCGTCTCGCCCACCGCGGGCTGGCGGCGCGCGTCGAGCCGGGCGATCACGATCGCCCGGTCGGGGGGCAGGGACTCGATCCCGGGGGCGGTGGAGGCGGTGGCGACGCGCTGGCCGCGAATGCTCCCGTAGACGATCGTCTCGTGGCCGAGCAGCTCCACGACCTCCACGCGCACCGGCATGGCGTGATCTCCGGCGGCGTCCGTCTGGAGGTGCAGCGCCTCCGGCCGAACGCCGATGACGAGCTCGCCGCTGGGGGCGCCGGGGACCTCGAGCGCGAGATCGCCCGCGTCCACCCGGCCGCCCGCGGCGGAGGCGCTGAGCAGGTTCATCGGGGGGCTGCCGATGAACCCGGCCACGAACACGTTCGCCGGGCGCCGGTAGATCTCCTGCGGGGTCCCCAGCTGAAGCAGCTTCCCGCCGGACATCACGCCGATGCGCTCGCCGAGCGTCATGGCCTCAACCTGATCGTGCGTGACGTAGACGGTGGTGGTGGAAAAACGCTGATGCAGCTGCTTGAGGTCGGCGCGGAGCTGGGTCCGGAGCTGCGCGTCCAGGTTCGAGAGCGGCTCGTCGAGGAGGTAGACCTGCGGCCTGCGGGCGAGCGCGCGCCCCATCGCCACGCGCTGGCGCTGGCCGCCGGAGAGCTGGGCGGGCTTGCGGTCCAGCAGGTCATCGAGGGTCAGCAGCGAGCTCACCTCTCTGACCCGTTCCGTGATCTCGGCGGTCGGCATCTTGTGCTGCCGGAGCCCGAAGGCCAGGTTCTCCAGGACCGTCTTGTGCGGATACAGCGCATAGCTCTGGAACACCATCGCGATGTCGCGGTCCCGGGGGGAGACGCCGTTCACGACCTCCCCGCCGATGGCGATCGCGCCGGAGGTCGGCTCCTCCAGCCCCGCGATCATCCGGAGGGCGGTGGTCTTCCCGCAGCCGGACGGCCCGACCAGGACCATGAACTCGCCGTCGGCGATCGTGCAGGTGAGCGTCTCGACCGCCGTCGTCCCATTGGGGAAGACCTTCGTGACCTCGTGGAACGAGACCTCGGCCACGATCACGACCTCCCGCGTGAGCGGTGGCGCCTCACGGCAGCACGACCGAGCGAGTCAGGTACTTCGGGTGATCGGGATCGAGCCCCTGGGCCTCGGCGAGCTCGACGGCCATCCGCTGGACGAGGACGAGCTCGGCCATCGGGTCGGACCCCTCGCTGACGATGGTGGCCCCGGTGTCCGCCGCATCGGCGAGCACGCCCGGATCGACGGCCCCGATGGCCCACACGAGGGTTCCGCGGCCGGCCGCGCTGATCGGGCCGTGGCGGTATTCCATCGCCGGGTACGCCTCGGTCCAGGCGGAGGCCGCCTCGCGCAGCTTGAGCGCCGCCTCGTACGCCAGGCCCACGGTCCAGCCCTGCCCCAGGAACACGAACTGCGTGAACTCCGTGGGCGCGGCGGGCAGCGCCCGGGCGAGCGCGGCCTCCCCGTCGGCGATCGCCGCTTCGAGCCGGTCGCCGGTGTGCGCGCGCAGCAGGGCGAGCGCCGTGGTCGCGAAGCGCGTCTGGACAACCGACTGCTCGTTCGCGAAGTCCAGCACGATCGTGTCGTCGGCGGCCGCGGCGACCGGCGAGCCGGGGACCGCGGTGACCGCGACCGTGGCGATGCGTCCCCGGAGCCCCTCGAGCGTGCGCAGGACCTCGGTCGTGGTGCCCGAGCGCGAGATGGCGACCACGCGCTCGTAGCTCCGGTGCGGCGGCAGCTCCGAGGCGATCGCCGCGTCCGTCGTGCCCAGGTTCTTTTCCTCACGGAGCGCGGCGTACGCCCGCGCGATGTGATGAGAGGTCCCGCAGCCGATCGCGGCGGCCGGCTCGCCGGGCGCCGGGAGCACACCCGCGGCGGCCGGAGCCACGCCCACGGCCTTCCGCCACAGCGCAGGCTGGCTGGCGATCTCGCTCGTGATGGCACGCATCCAGGTGAATCTACCGTCCCGGCCGCTCAGACAGCAATATTAACGACCAGAAGCAGC
>Ga0335077_10010338_pt1 | contig 11608 bp, 8 predicted proteins | sample Lox_Sample_31_FD_207151 | JGI IMG/M metagenome (GOLD analysis project Ga0335077, IMG submission 207151) | Soil microbial communities from Loxahatchee National Wildlife Refuge, Florida, United States - Lox_Sample_3.1 | ecosystem: Environmental > Terrestrial > Soil > Wetlands | place: USA: Florida...
CTGGATCTTCGCGCGTTCGGTGGGCACGAGGCGGACGCGCACGCCCACCTGTCCGAGCATCGCGGAGGCCGCCTCGGCAATCTCCTTGTCGGCGAGGAAGACGCCCGTGGAGATGTTCCAGGTGACCTCGAAGCCGCCGGGAACACCGGCCTCGGCCAGCAGCTTCCTGGCCTGCGCCGGATCGTAGGGGAACGGCTTGATCTCGGGATCGTATCCGAGCCAGCCGGGGATGAACGGCTGCCCGATCGGTTTGCCGTAGCCCTGCAGGAGCGTCTTCACGATCGTCTCGCGATCCACCGCGAGGTTCAGCGCGCGGCGCACGCGCACGTCGCCAAGGGGCCTTTGCCGCGTGTTGATGGGATAGGCGATCACACGGACGGCCGGGACGGTCACGATGGTCGTGTCGCCACTGGCTAGCTCCTTGAGCTGGGCGACGGGCGGACCGGTGATGATGTCCACTCCGCCGGCCTTGAGCTCGGCGGCGCGCGTGCTCGGGTCGGGAATGAAGCGGAACATGAGCCGCTTGGGGGTCGGAGGACCGCCCCAGTAGTCCGGATTGGCCTCGAGCACGATGTGCTGACCGCGCTGCCATTCGACGAACCGGTAGGGGCCGGTCCCGATCGGCTGCTTCGTGCCGAACACGTCCGGGCCGATCTTCTCGTAGACGCGCGGCACGATGTGCAGCCGCGAGATGTTGGTGAGGAGCGGCGGGAACGGCGTCTTTGTCACCAGCTCCACCGTGTAGGGGTCGATGACGCGGACGCTCTCCGTGGGCCCGAGGTAGGAGTTCTGCGTGCTGCCTTTGTTGGCGAGGGCGAGCTCGATCGTGAGCTTCACGTCCTCGGCGGTGAGGGGATCGCCGTTGTGGAACTTGACGCCGCGCCGGAGATAGAAACGCCACGTGTTGGGATTCGGATTCTCCCAGCGCTCCGCCAGCATGGGTTTGAGCACGAGGAGGTCCGATCCCGTGACGTCGACGAGGGCGTCGAACATCTGGATCTGGACGTAGTCGGACACGGCGGCGAGGGCGCCCTTGTTCGCAGGATTCAGGGTGAATGGCTCGTCGCCGAACGCGATCACCCACTGATCCTTCGCCATCGCGGGGGCGCCGAGGCCCAGGACCACCAGCATGAGGCTCACGACAACCACGGTCTTCTTGCGCATATCGCCTCCTTCTCGTGGTGCGGATGCTAGCCATGAGACGCATCGGCGTCAAGCGGGGGCCTAACAACAGCGGGGGGCCTAACAACAGCGGGGGGCCTAACAACAGCGGGGGGCCTAACAACAGGCGGGGGACTTGCGCACTGGCCCGGGTCTCGGGTGGCACGAGCGTCCAGCCGATTCCTGTGCCATCATGGCTCCGAGCTGACGGCGAGAATCGGCGGGGAATTGAACAATGAAACAAGCGATACCGGAGAGGAGGGACGAGATGGGTTTCGTCGGAATCGAAGAGATCTTCCTCAAAGTGCAGGACCTCGATCGGGCGATCGATTTCTACCATCACAAGCTCGGTATCCCGCTCGACAAACGGGATCACGAGCGCGCGTACCTGCAGTGCCAGCGTGGCCACCTGGTGGTCCAGATCGCGAACTCCACGGGGCGACATCAAGCGGGCGGCCCGATGCATTTCGCGTTCACCGTCACCGAGGACACGTTCGACGAGGTCGTCAAGACGTTCAGCGGTTCAGAGTACCGGACGCGGGGACCGATCGAGCGTCAGGAACCGTTCAAAGGGCGGGCCTTGTTCATCTTCGATCCGGACGGCAATGAAGCCGAGGTCAACACGCGCTACCTGTACGAGGGCCAGCTACGATAGAGCGCGTCTGGAGCGGTACGGCCACGTCGCGAAGCGGTACCATTCGGCCGATGCTCCAGGGGAGAGGATCGTCGGTCCGTGCAATCGCCGCGGATTAGGATGATGTCAGCGAAGACGCGGTATCTCGCGCGACTCATCGGCTGGTTTCTGATCATCGTGTCGTTGGCCATGCTCGTCCAGAAACAGGGACTCGCGCTCGCCATCACCGCGCTGGTCCACGATCGCGCGGCCCTGCTGGTCGCGGCCATGGTTGGCCTCGCTGCCGGTCTGGCGATGGTTCTGGCCCACAACGTCTGGTCGGGCGGCGTGGTGCCCGTCGCCGTGACGGTGATCGGCTGGTTCCTCATGCTCCGCAATGCGTTCATCCTGTTCCTGCCGGCGGAGTCATTGGTGGCGGTCTTCGACGCGTTTCACATCGAGCGACTCTACTATCTCTACGCCGTCATCGATTTGCTCATCGGTTTCCTCCTGGTCGGCGCAAGTGTCAGGCGGTGAGCTTGGCGCGGTGACTGATCGAGGCCGGCGGGCGAGAAGCGCCAAGTAGTTGGCGACGTGAGCCGAGGCTCCGGCCCCGGCCGTATTCTCTGGGTGAAGCTCGCCTGGCGTGGGCATTCCCGCGCTCTGGCCCGTGGTGGCCCCGGACGCGGCGGCGACCGTGGCAGACGCTGGATCATTGTGGCGCGTATACCCCACCCACTGGCCGCGGATGCCGGCGACAACCTCTTAAACCCTTCGGAATCTCTGCTTTCGGTGCTGGCACCAGCGTTGCTCCACGAGAAGGCGAGAGTCGGCCCGCCAGCGGCTCGGCTTGACTTCGGCTCGCGCATCCCGTGCCGCTGGCCGCTCTGGGAGTGAACGCGCGGGGTAGGTCGCACGCAGGAGATGGGAGGGGACGAATGGTTGAGGCGGTGAGGGACCACTGGTTCGTGGTGGCGGCGGTGGTCGTGCTGGCCGTAGCCGTGGTGGCGTGGTGGCGCCTCCGGTGAGGGGACGGCCAGGGTGCACCGGCTGGAATTGGGCGCCGTGATCACCGTGGAGAGGCTGGGCGACGCGCCAGTGGCGCGCCGGCGCATCGAGCTGGTCGAGCGCAAGGGAGTGGGCCATCCCGACACCGTGTGTGACTCGCTGGTCGAGGCGATCTCGATCGCGCTCAACAAGATGTATGTCGCCCGGCTTGGCGCCGTGGCCCACTACAACGTCGATAAGGCGCTGCTCGTGGCTGGGCAGTGCCAACGCGGCTTCGGGACGGGAGAGGTGCTGCGCCCGATGGAGCTGATCATCGGTGACCGCGCGACGGTGGCGGTCGACGGCGAACGTCTCCCGGTGGAGGAGGAGGCCTCGAAGGCTGTCGATCGCTGGATGACGACTCATCTGCCGAACGTGCGTCCCGGACGGGACCTGGCGACACGATTCGTTCTCGCGCCGGGCTCCGAGGAGCTGCGCAGGATCTACACGGAGGGCGGCTCGGAGATAGCCTCCAACGACACCTGCGGCGCGTCCGGATACGCTCCGCTGAGCCCGACCGAACAGCTGGTGCTCGACGTGGAGCACTACCTCAATTCACCGGACTTCAAGCGGGGCTTTCCCGACACCGGCCAGGACGTGAAGGTGCTGGCGGTGCGCGAGGACGAGCGCGTGGCGGTCACGGTCGCCATGCCGCTGTCGTGCCTGGCGATCGCCTCCGAGGCGGCGTACTTCCGTCGTCGAGACGAGGTGCTCCACGCGCTGAAGGCCCGCTTCGACGATGTGCCGCTGAGCCTCGAATGGCGGCTCAATTGCCTGGATCGCCCTGGGCTGGGCGTGCGCGGGACCTATCTCACGCTGACGGGCACCTCCGCCGAGGACGCCGACTCCGGGCAGGTCGGCCGCGGGAATCGCGCCAACGGGCTCATCGCGTTCTCCCGACCGACGGGCGGGGAGGCGACGGCCGGCAAGAACCCGGTGGCCCACGCCGGGAAGATCTACAGCGTGCTGAGCCATCGGCTGGCGAAGCAGATCCTTGCCCGCTGTGCCGGGCTCATCGAGGTATACGTGCACCTGGCGGCGCGGATCGGCGAGCCGGTCGACCGGCCGTGGACCGGCGTGCAGGTGGTTCCGTCGCCCGGCGTCGTGCTCGGCGACGTCGAGCCGGCAATCCGCGAGGTCGTCGACGCCGAGCTGGCGCGCTTGCCCGAGTTCCGGGCGGAGCTGGTCCGCGGCGAGCATCCTGTGTGTTGAGGATGGGGCATCGCTGTCCCAGCTGGGGCCATCCTTCGCCAACCTGGCGGCCGGGCATCGGATGCAGAGCGCTGCAAGTGGCCGCGGTTGCGTCTGCTCCGTCGGGGCATGGCCCTTGCTCTACCGGAATCGGTTGACGGCGAACATTTTGACGCTCGTGGCGGCTTGCCGCCGCCTGCTGGAGGAGGGAATCAGACCATGGCGCACAAGAAGGTGCTGTTCAAGTCCGACGCCCGCGAGAGGATCCTTAAAGGCGTGAACGCCCTGGCCGACGCAGTGCGCATCACGCTCGGCCCGAAATCCAAGTCGGTGCTCATCGAGAAGAAGTTCGGAGCCCCGCTGGTGTGCAACGACGGCGTGACGATCGCCAAGGAGATGGACCTCGAAGATCCGGTGGAGAACCTGGGCGCCCAGATGATCCGCCAGGCGGCCGAGCGCACGGGCGACGCGGTGGGCGACGGGACGAGCACCGCCACCATCCTCGCGCAGGCGATCTTCTCCGACGGCGTGCGCAACGTGGTCGCCGGAGCGAGCGCGGTCGACCTCAAGCGCGGCCTCGATCGGGGGGCGCGGGCGGTCATCGAGTCTCTCCGGACGCTCTCGCGGCCGGTGCGGAGCCGGCTCGAGAAGGCGCAGGTGGCGACCATCTCCGCCCACAACGATCCCACCATCGGCGATCTCGTGGCCGACGCCATGGAGAAGGTCGGGGGCGACGGCGTCATCACGGTGGAGGAGTCCAAGACGACGGAGACGCAGCTCGAGGTCGTGGAGGGCCTGCAGTTTGACCGCGGTTACCTGTCGCCCTACTTCGTCACGGACCCGGAGAAGATGGAGGCCGTCCTCGAGAACCCGCGCATCCTGCTCACGGAGAAGAAGGTGGGCATCCTGAAGGACCTCCTGCCCATCCTGGAGCAGATGGCGCGCTCGGGGGAAGCGCTCCTGCTCGTGGCCGAGGACGTCGAGGGCGAGGCGCTCGCCACCCTCGTGGTGAACAAGATCCGTGGCTCGCTCAAGTGCGTCGCCGTCAAGGCGCCCGGCTTCGGCGATCGCCGCAAGGCGATGCTCGAGGACATGGCGATCCTGACGGGCGGGCAGGTCGTCAGCGAGGAGCTGGGAGTCAAGCTCGAGAGCGTCGAGCTGAAGGACCTGGGCCGCGCCACCCGCATCGTGGTGGACAAGGACAACACCACGCTCATCGGTGGCCAGGGCGACAAGAAGGCGATCGAGGGGCGCAAGCAGCAGATCCGCCAGCAGATCGACAAGACGACGAGTGACTACGACAAGGAGAAGCTCCAGGAGCGGCTCGCGAAGCTCTCCGGCGGCGTGGCGGTGATCCGCGTCGGCGCCCCGTCCGAGGCGGAGATGAAGAGCAAGAAGGAAGCGCTCGACGACGCCATCAGCTCGACCAAGGCGGCGGTGGCGGAGGGGATCGTGCCGGGGGGCGGCCTCGCCTTGCTGCGTGCGGTCGAGGCGGTGGAGAGGGAAGAAGCCAAGAGCGAAGGCGACGAGCGCACGGGGCTACAGATCCTGCGCCGGGCGCTCGAGACGCCGACGCGCCAACTCGCGGAGAACTCCTCGGTGGACGGAGGCGTGGTGGTGAACGAGATGCGCCGGGCGACGGGCATGGTTGGATTCGACGCCGCGCGAAAGGAGTACGTGGACCTCGTCGAGGCGGGCATCGTCGATCCGACAAAGGTTGTGCGCATCGCTCTCGAGAACGCTGTCTCGGTGGCGAGCCTGCTGCTTCTCACGGAGGCGACGCTCACGGAGATTCCGGAAGCCAAGCAGGACAAGCCGCAAATGCCGATGGATTAGCCGCGCCTCGGGACCGTGCTGTCACCAGGAGGGTTATGGTCACCCGCATCGTGATCCTGGGCGCTGCCGGGCGCGACTTTCACAATTTCAATGTCGCGTATCGCGACGATCCCCGCGTGGGCGTGGTTGCGTTCACCCGGGCCCAGATCCCGAAGACCGGAGGCGACCGCTACCCGGCGTCCCTAGCTGGCCCGCTCTATCCCGACGGCATTCCCATCGAGGACGAGGCGGATCTCGAGGCGATCTGCCGGCGTGAATCGGTGGACCAGGTCGTCTTCGCGTACAGCGACGTCTCCCACGCCGCGGTCATGCACCTGGCCTCCCGCGCCCTGGCCGCCGGCGCGGACTTCGCGCTGCTCGGCCCCGCCCGGACCATGATCCGGGCCAGGGTGCCGGTGATCGCGATCTCGGCGATCCGCACCGGCTGCGGCAAATCACAGACGGCGCGCTGGCTGGGCCGCCGCCTGCGAGCGCGCGGACGCCGTGTGGCGGTGCTGCGTCACCCGATGCCCTACGGCGACCTCGAGCGCCAGAGGGTCCAGCGCTTTGCGGAGCCGGGCGACCTCGTTGCCGCCCGGTGCACCGCCGAGGAGCGTGAGGAATACGAGCCGCATCTGGCGGCCGGCAATGTGGTATTCGCGGGCGTCGACTACGCGGCCATCACCGCCATGGCCGAGCGCGAGGCGGACATCATCGTGTGGGACGGCGGCAACAACGACTTCCCGCTTCTCCGGCCCGACCTTCACGTCGTGATCGTCGACGCGCTGAGACCGGGACAGTGCGACGCCTATCATCCCGGCGAGGCGGTGCTTCGCATGGCCGACGCCGTCGTGATCAACAAGGTCGACGCGGCCTCGCGCGCCGACGTGGAGCGTGTCGCCGACGAGGTCCGCAGGCTGAACTCGCGGGCCGTCGTCGTCCGGGCGGCGTCGCCGGTTCGCCTCGACGACTCGCCGCCGATCCGCGGACGGCGCGTCCTCGTCGTGGAGGATGGGCCGACGATCACCCACGGGGGAATGGCCTACGGCGCGGGCTACGTTGCCGCCATCGCGGCCGGAGCCGCCGTTATCGTTGACCCGCGCGCCTATGCGACGCCCGCCGTGCAGGCGCTATTCGCCCGCCATCCGCACATCGGTCGCGTGCTCCCCGCCGTCGGCTACGACGCGGCGCAGCTGGAAGCGCTCCGCGACACGATCAATGGGGCCGATGCCGACGTGGTCGTGGCGGCGACGCCCATCGACCTCTGCGCGCTGATCGCGATCGACAAGCCCGTGGTGCGGGCGCGCTACGAATTCGAGGAAGCTGGCGAGCCCACGCTCGGCCAAGTCGTCGACGACTTCCTGCGCGCGCGATGAGAGCACCATCCGCCATCACACGCGACCCTGACGACTCCATGTTCCGTTCCGGGAGGAAACGATGATCGTCCAAGACATCATGCAGCGAACGGTCGTCACAGTCTCTCCGGGAGCACCGCTCGACGAGGTGGCCACGGTGCTGCAGAGACGAGGCGTTCGTCACGTGCCCGTCCTCGACGGGCAGGCCCTCGCGGGCATCATTTCGGACCGTGACCTCAAGGGGTCCATGGCGTCGACCGCAGTGGGCGGGACCGACACCCGGTCCGATCGATTGACGGCTGGGGACATCATGACGAGGAAGGTCATCACGATCGGGCCGATGTTTCCGGTGGAGGAGGCGGCGCGCATCATGGCCTCGCGGCGAATCAGCGCGCTGCCCGTCACCGAGGCCGACCGGCTGGTCGGACTGGTGACGGAGACGGACATCGTTCTGCTTTTCGTCCGCGCGATGGGAGTGCTCGAGCCCTCGACCCGCCTCGACGTGGTGCTGCCGGACGAGCGGCGAGCCCTGAGTCGGATCGTTCAGATCCTCGAGGAGCACGGCGCCCCCGTCTCGAGCATCGTGACCCTCAAGGCGACGGAGGGCTGGACCGAGGCGGTGATCCGCGTCGCGACGATCAATCCGGGCGCCGCCGTCCACGCGCTCGAAGCCGAGCGCTTCAGCGTGCGCGACAACTGGCGGGGGTAGCGGCCGGCGCACGTCGCGTCGACTGGCATCGGCGGGGCGCGTGCCGCTCGGGTGGGGGGAGCGCCACGAGAGTCACACAGTCGAGCCCTGCCCGTCGATGCGCCCGGAAGAAGGGCTCACCCAGCGCCGGGGTTGGCTCACACGTGCGCGATGGCTTCGATCTCGAGGAGCGCGCCGTCGGGAAAAGCCTGTCCGACCGGCACCGTCGAGCGTGCCGGAGGCACCTCGCCCACGTGCTGCCGATACACGTCGTTCATGCCGGCGAAATCCGCGAGCGTGGTCAGGAACACCGTCGTCTTGACGAGGCGGTCGAGGCCGCTGCCCGCCTCTTCCAGGATCGCCTTCAGATTGGCGAAGACCTGCGTCGTCTGCTCCTGGATCGTGCCGCCGACCATGCGACCAGTCCTGGGATCGAGCGGCAGCTGCCCGGAGACGAAGACCAGATCGCCCAGGCGAATCGCTTGCGAGTACGGCGCGCCGCGAAAGGGGGCAGGGGCGCGCTCGGTGCGGATGACGGCCTTGTCTCGCATGGATATCTCCTTTTCGGTTCGTTCGGGGATTCGAGCTTCTCCCAGGCAAGACTACACGAGCGCGGTGTGCCGCCGGGCGACTGTTCGTGCGAACCTGGACGGTGATCGTCAGCATGTGGTGGCCGTCGGTAATCCAACACCGACAGGCCGTTTGCCGCGGAACCGAACAGATCAGTTCTCGTGCCGTCCCTTTCCGTCACCGCGGACGCGAGCATCCACGTCCTCATACGACAACATCCCTCGGGTTTTGTGCCAGAGCCGTCGAGCCCTGAGAACATCACGGCGTGAAGTGCCGGTACGGCCACCACAGCGAGTCTGAACGAGCTATCTGAGCGCTATTGTGCCCTCGCGTGTAGGCCGGCGAACCGATCGCGCGGCAGTGCCCGAGATCGGACCGCGCCGCCAACGGGCGAGTGAACGCGGTGGTGAAGTCGATGGGCGCGCGTGTCCCGGCACACGAGGCGGCGGGCGCGCTCTGCGGTCCGGTTCGTTTCAGGTTGCCCGGTGGCAACAAGAGTGCCCCGTCACCGATCAGTCAAGCCACTCGCAACTGTGGAGCATGGCAATGCCGGCACCGGGGCACGCCGGCCGCGATCGTTGCACCCCCGAGCGGAGAGCGTCGGCGGTGGCACGGGAAACAGTGAGGCCATGGCCAGAGCGCCAAGGGCGGCAGGCGGTGGTTCGACGCAAACAACCGGGCGAGAGATCCGAAGATCTCCCGCCCGGCGCCTTTCCTGCGGGTTACGCGTGGCTCAGTTGCCCACGCAGGTGTAGTTGGCCGTTACCGGGCCGGCGCTCGTCGTGATGGTGAACGAGCTGATGCTTCCGCTGTTGGGGTTTTGGGTGAGCTGGATCCTGCCCGTGGTGTCGGTGGTATTCACCGCGGTGCAGGTGTAGCTGGTTTGGCTCGTGAACGCGGCGGGAGGCGACAGGTAGATCGTGACGCCCGGACTGACGGGCGCCTGGACGCTCCCCATGACGATGTGCGGGGCAGACAGCTGAGCGATACCGTCCGACCCGAGCGAGAAGCTCATCGTCGACGTCAAGGCGTTGGTACCACTGCCACTCCGCGTGACCTGAACCGAGACAACGTCGCCCGTATTGAACGTGGCGCTGTGAGTGTTGTCGCTACACGTCGTACCGTTCGTGAATGAGCATGTGATCCCGCTGCTGGCTCCATTGATCATCACGGTGAAAGTCAAGATGGTGTTGCTGCCCGAGCTGGCTCCCAGGGTGGCCGTGAAGCCGTTGACTCCTTGCGTCGTCGACATGGTCGTGTCGCACGTTCCCGGGTTCGTGCTCGTGGTCAGGCCGCAAGACGCGGAGAGCGAGCCGTACCGCGTCGCGCCGGCGGGGACAAGGTTGCCCGAGAGGCTCGTTGAGACTGTGGTTGTCCACGTTCCGCTGCCACTCCCGCCTCTTACGATCTGGACTGCGACCTTGTCACCGGCGGCGAATGACTCGAAGTGGGTGGTGTCCGAGCAGGTCGCGCCGCCCGCCGAAATCGGGCACGTTATCGTGGTCAGGCCTCCATTTCTCACCACCGTGACCGTTGCGGTGGAGTTGCTCGGAAGCACGGTACCGAAGGTGATGCTGAAGTTGCTCACAGTCCCGCTGGTTGTAACGGTGGTGTCACACCCTCCCGGATTGGTCGCTGTGGCCAGAGCACAGGAGGTGGAGAGCGAGGCGTACTTCGTGGTACCCGATACTCCGAAGCTGCCGGACGGGGCAGTGCCAGAGTACGAGGGGAACGCGGGAGCACTGCCCGGGAAGCCGGTGCTGCTATCGCTGATGTTGTAGACGACCGCGGCCGTGCCCGCCGCGCCCGTCGCCCCGACGGGTCCCTGTGGACCCTGAGATCCTGTTGCGCCCGTCGCGCCGGCGGGCCCCTGCGCTCCGGCAGCGCCGGCAGGACCCGCGGGCCCCTGAACTCCCGTGGCGCCTACGGGCCCTATCGATCCCTGGGCGCCTTGGGCTCCAGTTGCTCCCGTCGATCCCTGGGGGCCGGTGGACCCGGTCGGACCTTGGGGCCCTTGCGCGCCAGTGGCTCCCGTTGGTCCTTGTGGGCCCTGGGCGCCTGAGGCGCCGGTTGGTCCTTCTGCGCCTTGGGCGCCTGAGGCGCCAGTTGGCCCTTGTGGGCCCTGGGTGCCGTCGGCGCCCTTGGCGGCCACCTTGGCCCAGTCGGTGTTGGTGTCACTGGGTGAGTTGTTGGCATCGGTGGCGGGGACGACGGCGATCCAGGTTTCGCCGCCACTGGTCACGACGTGGTTCTGACTGTACACAGTTCCCGGCACGAAGGCGCCATCGAAGACGATGCTGGAGCCATCAGCGCCGGCCGGACCCTGTGCACCCTGGGCGCCTTGCGGACCCTGTGCACCGTCTGCGCCTGGGACGCCCTGTGCGCCTTGCGGGCCCTGCGCGCCGTCGGCGCCGACCTGACCCTGCGGGCCTTGCGGGCCCTGCGGACCCTGCGGACCTTGTGGGCCCTGTGCGCCGTCGGCGCCGGCAGCGCCCTGCTGACCCTGCGGGCCTTGCGAGCCCTGCGCGCCGTCGGCGCCCTTGGCGGCCACCTTGGCCCAGTCGGTGTTGGTGTCACTGGGTGAGTTGTTGGCATCGGTAGCCGGGACGACAGCGATCCAGGTTTCGCCGCCACTGGTCACGACGTGATTCTGGTTGTACACAGTTCCCGGCACGAAGGTGCCATCGAAGACGATGCTGGAGCCGTCAGCGCCGGCCGGGCCCTGCGTGCCCTGAGGGCCTTGCGGGCCCTGCGTACCGTCTGCGCCTGGGATGCCCTGAGGGCCTTGCGGGCCCTGCGCGCCGTCGGCGCCGACCTGACCCTGCGGGCCTTGCGGGCCCTGAGCACCCTGCGGACCCTGGGGTCCCTGTGCGCCGTCGGCGCCGGCAGTGCCCTGCGGACCCTGCGGCCCTTGCGGACCCTGGGTGCCGTCGGTGCCCTTGGCGGCCACCTTCACCCAGTCGGTGTTGGTGTCACTGGGTGAGTTGTTGGCATCGGTGGCCGGGACGACAGCGATCCAGGTTTCGCCGCCGCTGGTGACGACGTGGTTCTGGCTATATGTGGTTCCCGGCACGAAGGGGCCAGCGAAGACAATGCTGGAGCCGTCAACGCCCGCGGGACCCTGCAGGCCTTGAGGACCTTGCGAACCCTGCGCACCGTCTGCGCCCG
>Ga0335077_10010339_pt1 | contig 11605 bp, 8 predicted proteins | sample Lox_Sample_31_FD_207151 | JGI IMG/M metagenome (GOLD analysis project Ga0335077, IMG submission 207151) | Soil microbial communities from Loxahatchee National Wildlife Refuge, Florida, United States - Lox_Sample_3.1 | ecosystem: Environmental > Terrestrial > Soil > Wetlands | place: USA: Florida...
CGGCGTGCTGGCTGGAGACCACGACCGTGTCCAGCCGCACCGGCTTGCCGTCCACGTACTCGATCGTGACCTGGGTCTTGCCGTCCGGCCGCAGGTACGGCACGTCGCCGCTGCGCCGCACGTCGCTCAGGCGCCGGGCCAGCCGGTGCGCGAGCATGATCGGCAGCGGCATCAGCTCCGGGGTCTCCCGGCACGCGTAGCCGAACATCAGGCCCTGGTCCCCGGCGCCCTGGCGGTCGAGCTCGTCCAGCCCCTCGCCCTCGCGGTACTCGAACGCGTCGGACACGCCCTGCGCGATGTCCGGCGACTGCGACCCGATGGACACCGACACGCCGCAGGACGCGCCGTCATAGCCCTTGCCGGAAGAGTCGTAGCCGATCTCCAGGATCTTGTCCCGGATCAGGCCCGGGATATCGACGTAGGTCTCGGTGGTCACCTCGCCGGCGACGTGCACCTGACCCGTGGTGATCAGCGTTTCCACGGCCACGTGGCTGCTCGGGTCGCCCTTGAGCATCCCGTCCAGTATGGCATCGCTGATCTGGTCGGCCATCTTGTCCGGATGACCTTCTGTGACCGACTCGGAGGTAAACAGACGACGAGCCACCAGAATCCCTTTTCTTCTCTGATTTTCATTCTTGACGAGGTCTCGCCGCAGTGTAGCCGGGCGGCGCGGGCCGGTGTGCCTAGTCCAGCCTGCTGGTCACCAGATCCCAGACGACCTCGGCCAGCGCTTCCTTGGGTCCGCGGGGCACCCGGGTCTCGCCGCCGTCGGACGCCAGCACCACCGCCTCGTTGTCGGCGGTGCCGAACGCCAGGCCCCCGCCGACCTGGTTGACCACCAGCAGGTCGCATCCCTTGGCCGCGAGCTTGGCCCGGCCGTTCGCGAGCAGGTCCCCGGTCTCGGCGCCGAACCCGACGATGACCTGGCCGGGCCGGGCGCGGGCGCGGGACAGCTCCAGCAGGATGTCCGGGTTCGGCACCAGGCGCAGCGGCGGCGGCGCGGCACCGGTCCTCTTGATCTTCGAGTCGCTGCGGATCTCGGGGCGGTAGTCGGCGACCGCCGCGGCCATCACCACGGCGTCCGCCGCGCCGGCGGCCGGCACCATCGCGTCCCGCATCTCGCGGGCCGAGGTCACGCGCACGACCTCGGCGCCCGCGGGGTCGTCCAGGGCCACGTTCGCCGACACCAGGGTCACCTTGGCGCCGCGGGCGGCCGCCGCCCGGGCCAGCGCGTATCCCTGCCGCCCGGACGACCAGTTGCCGAGGAAGCGGACCGGGTCAAGTTCCTCCCTGGTGCCGCCGGCCGAGACCAGCACCCGCCGCCCGGACAGGTCCGCGGCCAGCCCCCCGGCCCCGCGAGCGAGCACGCGCACGGCGACGGCGAACAGCTCGGCCGGCTCGGGCAGTCGCCCTGGCCCGGTATCGGCGCCGGTCAGGCGGCCGGACGCGGGCTCGAGCACCACCGCCCCCCGGCCGCGCAGCACCGCCACGTTGGCCTGGGTGGCCGGGTGCTGCCACATCTCGGTGTGCATGGCCGGCGCGAACACGACCGGGCAGCGCGCGGTCAGCAGGACCGCGGTCAGCAGGTCGTCCGACATGCCCGCGGCCGCCCGGGCCAGCAGGTCGGCCGTGGCCGGCGCGACGAAAACCAGGTCGGCGTCCTGGCCGAGCCGGACATGCGGGACGTCGTGCACGTCCTCCCAGACCCCGCTGGCCGCCGGCTCGCCCGACAGCGCCGCCCAGGTCGCCTCGCCGACGAAGCGCAGCGCGTCCGGCGTGGGAACGACCCGGACCCGGTGACCGGACTCGGTGAGCAGCCGGAGGAACTCGCAGGACTTGTAGGCGGCGATGCCCGCGCCTACCCCGAGGACGATGCGCATCGGCGCCTGCCCGGCCGGCCGCTAGAGAACGCGGCGGGGCGTCAGGACTCCGCCACCTCTTCCGCGGTGACCAGTCCCTCGCTGATCTCGCGCAGCGCGATGGACAGCGGCTTCTCCTGGACGCGGGTCTCGACGAGCGGGCCGACGTACTCCAGCAGGCCCTCGCTGAGCTGGGCGTAATAAGCGTTGATCTGCCTCGCCCGCTTCGACGCCATGATGACGAGGCCGTACTTGCTGTCGACCACATTGAGCAGATCGTCGATCGGCGGGTTGATGATGCCTTCGACGGCCGGAGTCCCTGCCACCTTGTGCCCTTCCCGTGCTTGCGCGCAGCCAGCGGCCTTCGTCCGGCCCCTGGGTCAGCTATCCAGGCTACCAGCCGACGGCGGGTAGCCGGCCGCCCCGGGCACGATCGTCCCGGGCCGGGGACCGCCCGCCGTTGGCCGCGGGCGGCCAAACGCGGCGGCCCGGCTAATCAGCGCGGCAAACAAGGTGATTATTTCGCCGGCGCCAGCGGCCGGGCGGCACGCCCGCGCGCCGTCGCGCGGGTTTGACGCACCGGTTTGACGCACCGGGAGTTTGACGCACAGGGGGCCGGGGCGTGGCCGAACAGGGCACGGCGTGGCCGCGATCTGGTGCCCGGATCGGCTACGGACCTTTGGTCCCCGCCCCGCCCCTGGCGCTTTCCCGCGTCGTTAGATCTCGCCGCCGCGGAACTCGTGCTCCAATGCCGTCCGCTGATTGGCACCCAGGCCGCGAACGCGCCGCGACTCGGCGATGCCAAGCTTTTCCATGATCTGCTTGGCGCGGACCTTGCCGACGCCAGGCATCGACTCCAGCAGGGCCGACACCTTCATCTTGCCGACGACGTCGTCGGTCTGCCCCTCCTTGAGTACCTGGGGCAGAGTCGTGTGGCCGTGCTTCAGGCGGTTTTTTACATCGGCCCGCTCTTTGCGGGCCTTCGCCGCCTTCTCCAGCGCGGCGGTCCGCTGCTCGGGGGTTAGTGGAGGAAGAGCCACTCGTGGTCACCTCGGGTTTCGTATCGAAAAACTCGCTCCGCGTGGGAAAACTAGCGAGTTCGGACCGGCACGGCAACGCGAACCCCCGTTTGTGGCGTCACAAATTAACCATTATTACTACCCGAACATACTCGAGTACCCGCTGTAGTCGAACATCCCGGCAATTTCATGATCTCCGGGTTGCGGGCCGTTACGGCCGGTAGTGGCCCGGATGGCCCGTCGCGGGCTCCCGGCGATCCCGGACGGCGGCTGTTTCCGGCCGGCCGGGGCCGCCGCGGCCCGGCCCGCCGGAGGTGATGGCCGGCGCCGGGTCCGGACGCGTGTCAGGAAGTTTCGGCGCCCGCCGGGGGCAACCAGAGCGCGAGCGTCGCCGCCAGGCGCGCGAACGAGGCGCCTCGCCGCCCCCGGGCCCCGGAGGCCGGCTCAGTCGGAGCTGACCGCCGCCTTCCGGAGCGACGCGCCGATCGCGGCCGCCGCCGCCCCCGGGTCGGCCGCGGCGGTGATCGGCCGGCCGATGACCAGGAGGTCGGCGCCGGCCCGCAGCGCCTCTTCCGGGGTCGCCACGCGCGCCTGGTCGTTCGCGTCCGACCCGGCCGGGCGCACCCCGGGAGTGATCAGCGTGATGTCGGGCCCGACCTCGGCCCGGACCGCGGCCACCTCGCGCGGCGAGCAGACCAGGCCGCGGGCGCCCGCCTCCACGGCCAGCACGGCCAGCCGCCGGACGGCGTCGCCGACCGGGCCGACCAGGCCGACCCGGTCCAGGTCGCCGTCGCTGAGCGAGGTCAGCACGGTGACCCCGACGATCCTGGTGTCCGGGGCCGCCTCGACGGCGGCGCGCACGGCGGCCGCGCCGCCGACCGCGTGCACGGTCAGCAGGTCGGGGCGCAGCCGGGCCACCGACCGCGCCGCCCCGGCCACCGTGGCCGGGATGTCGTTCAGCTTCAGGTCCAGGAACACGCGGACGCTGCTGGCCCCCCGGACCGACGCCACCGCCTCCGGGCCGTAGCGCAGGTAGAGCTCGAGCCCGATCTTGACCGTGCTGACGTGCGGCGTGACCAGGCCCGCCCACCGGGCGGCGGTGTCCAGGTTGGGCGCATCCAGCGCGACGGCGATCGGCGCGGGATAGGTCACGGTGTCCTCCTACAGCACGTTTCCGGTCAGCCGGCGCCGCGCCGCGGCGCGTGGCTCGTGAGCCAGTCCCACGGCGTCACAGACGCGCTCCATGCCGCGCTGCGCCAGTTCCTCCTCGAGCTCGCGGACGATGCGCATGCACGCCGACGGGTCGTGAAAGATCGTCGTGCCGACGCTGACCAGCGTCGCGCCAGCCAGGATAAGCTCCAGGGCGTCCTTCCCGGTCCGCACGCCGCCCATGCCGATGATCGGCACATCGGGCAGCGCCTCGCGGACCTGCCAGATGCACCGCACGGCCACCGGCCGGATCGCGGGCCCGGACAGGCCTCCCGTCGTGCCGGCCAGCACCGGGCGCATGGTGTCCGCGTCGATGGCCATGCCGAGCAGGGTGTTGACCAGCGACAGCCCGTCCGCGCCCGCGGCCGCGCAGGACCGGGCGATCGCGACGATGTCGGTGACGTCGGGCGACAGCTTGGCGAACACCGGTATGTCGTACCGGGCCCGGCCGCGGACCGCGTCGATGACCGCGCCCGCCGCGCCCGGGTCGCAGGCGAACACCTGCCCCCGGTCCTCGACGTTGGGGCAGGAGATGTTGACCTCGATGGCGGTTACCCCGGCCGCGTCGGACAGGCGCGCGGCCAGGTCGGCGAACTCGTCGACGGTCCCGCCGGCGATCGACACCACGGCCCGGGCGCCGCGGGACAGCAGCCAGGGCAGGTCGCGCTGCAGGAACGCATCGATGCCGGGACCCTGCAGGCCGATCGAGTTGAGCATGCCGCTGGGCGTTTCCGCCATCCGCGGCGTGGGCCGTCCCGCCCGCGGCGCGAGCATCACCGACTTCGTGGTCACGGCGCCGATCTTGGCGATGTCGAAGAACTGGGCCAGCTCACGGCCGGCGCCCGCGCAGCCCGACGCGGTGAGGATCGGGTTCGGCAGCTCAGCCTGGCCCAGCCGGGCCCGCAGGTCAGTCACCACGGCCCGGCTTCCTCGCCTGCGGGCCGGCGGCGCGGGCCGCCGACAGCCCGGCCGCGCGGCGGGACCTCGGCTCCCAGCCCGGGGCCCCGAACGCGTCGAACGGGATCGTGCCCACGTCGTCCCAGCGCACCTGCTCGCCGCGGAAGACCGGGCCGTCCACGCAGGACCGGACCATCCGGGTGATGCCGTCGGTGCCGGTCACCGGCAGCACGCAGGTCATGCAGACCCCGATCCCGCAGGCCATCAGCTCTTCCACCGCCACCTGCACCGGTATGTCATACCGCCGGGCCAGGAAGGTCACCTGGCGCAGCATCGGCATCGGCCCGCACGCGTAGATGGCGTCGGTCCTGGCCTCGTGGATGATCTGGCCCATCATGTCGGTGACGATCCCGCGCGCGCCCAGCGAGCCGTCCTCGGTGGTGATGGTGGCCGTCCGCCCGGTGCGCCGGGCGGTCAGCGCGCCGAAGACCCGGTCCCCGGTCGCCGCGCCGAGCAGGAAGTCGACCGTGCAGCGGCGCTCGCGCAGCCGGGCAGCCAGCGAGAACAGCGGCGCGCTGCCGTAGCCGCCGCCCACGAGCAGGCAGGTGACCGGGTCGCGCGGGACCGGGAACGGCCGCCCGAGCGGCCCGGTGATGTCGACCACGTCCCGGGAACGGCGCCCGGCCAGCCACCGGGTGCCCGGTCCGTCCGCCGAGAACACGAACTCCACGGTGCCGCCGTGGTCCGGGCGGACGTCATGGATCGAGAACGACCGGCGCAGCAGCATCGACGTGTCCGGGCCGCCGACGGCCAGGGTCACGAACTGGCCGGGCTTGAAGCGCGCCGCGATGGCGGGCGCCACGACCGTCATCGCATAGTAGGCATCGACCCGGCGCACGGTCAGCACGGTCCCGCGCACCTGGAGCGGGCCGGCCTCCGCCTCGGCGTCGCCGTTCGTCATGACGGCCCGCCGGGCCGGCCCGCCCGCAGGCTCGCCGCGTGCTCCTGCAACGACCGCACGCCCACCTCGCCGGAGTTGATGGCCTCGATGCCCTGCACGGCCGCCGCGAGGCCGGCCGTGGTGGTGATGCACGGGATGCCGCGCCGCACCGCGGCGGTACGGATCTCGTAGCCGTCCAGCCGCGGCCCGGACTGCCCCGGGCTGCCGAACGGCGTGTTCACGATGAGATCGACCTGGCCGGCCAGGATCCGCTCCACGATCGTCGGCTCGCCGTCCGGCCCCGGGCCGTCACCGTGCTTACGCACGATCGTGGCACGGACCCCGTTGCGGCGCAGCACCTCCCCGGTGCCCGCCGTGGCCCAGATCTGGAAACCCAGGTCCGCCAGCCGCTTGACCGGGAACACCATCGAGCGCTTGTCCTTGTTGGCCACCGAGACGAACGCGCGGCCCTTGACCGGCAGCGAGCCGTACGCGGCCGCCTGGGATTTGGCGAACGCGGTGCCGAACACCTCGTCGATGCCCATGACCTCGCCGGTCGAGCGCATCTCCGGCCCGAGCACGGTGTCCACCCCCTCGCCGGCCGCGTTGCGGAACCGGCCGAACGGGAGCACCGCCTCCTTGACCGCGATCGGCGCGGTCAGCGGCAGCGTGCCGCCGTCACCGGAGGCCGGCAGCATGCCCTCGGCGCGCAGCCCGGCCACGGTGGCGCCCAGCATGATCCTCGCCGCGGCCTTGGCCAGCGGCACCGCGGTCGCCTTGGACACGAACGGCACGGTGCGCGAGGCACGCGGGTTCGCTTCCAGCACGTGCAGCACCCCCCCGGCCAGCGCGTACTGGACGTTCAGCAGGCCGCGGACCCCGACGCCGCGGGCGATCGCCTCGGTCGAGCGCCGGATCTCGGCGATGTACTCGCGGCCCAGGGTGATCGGCGGCAGCGCGCAGGCCGAGTCCCCGGAGTGGATGCCCGCCTCCTCGATGTGCTCCATCACCCCGCCCAGGTACAGCTCCTCTCCGTCGTACAGGGCGTCGACGTCGATCTCGATCGCGTCGTCGAGGAACCGGTCGATCAGCACCGGATGCCCGGGGCTGGCGTCGGTGGCCCGCCGGACGTAGGCCTCCAGCGTCGCGTCGTCGTAGACGATCTCCATCCCGCGGCCGCCGAGCACGTAGGAGGGGCGGACCAGCACCGGGTACCCGATCTCGTCGGCCACCTCCCTGGCCTGGGCCAGCGACATCGCCGTGCCGTACCGGGGCGCGGGCAGCCCGGCGGCGGCCAGCACCGCCCCGAACTCGGCCCGGTCCTCGGCCAGGTGGATCGCGTCCGCCGGGGTGCCGACCACCGGGACCCCCTCGGCGGCCAGGGCGCGGGACAGGCCCAGCGGCGTCTGCCCGCCGAGCTGGACGATCACTCCGGCCACCGGCCCGCTGGCCCGCTCGGCGGCCACCACCTCCAGCACGTCCTCCAGGGTGAGCGGCTCGAAGTACAGGCGGCCGGAGGTGTCGTAGTCGGTGGACACGGTCTCCGGGTTGCAGTTGACCATCACGGTCTCGAACCCCGCGGCCGACAGCGCGAACGACGCGTGCACGCAGGCGTAGTCGAACTCGATGCCCTGGCCGATCCGGTTCGGCCCGCTGCCCAGGATGATCACCTTGGGCCGGTCCCCGGCCGGCACCTCGGTCTGCTCGTCGTAGGTCGAGTACAGGTAGGGCGTGCGTGCGGCGAACTCGGCGGCGCAGGTGTCCACGGTGTGATACACCGGCCGCACGCCGAGGCCGTGGCGCTGGCCCCGGATCTCCGCCTCGGTCGTCCCCCTGATCTGGGCGATCTGCGCGTCCGCGAACCCCGCGGCCTTGGCCGCCCGGAGCAGGTCCGCGGTCATGGGCGATCCGGCCGGGGCGGTGGCTATGCGTTGCGCCTGCTCCTCGATGCCCTGGACCTGGTCGATGAACCACGGGTCGATCCCGGTGGCCGCGGCGAGCTCAGCCACGGTGAGCCCGGCCCGGATCGCCTGATGCAGCGTGGCCATCCGGCCGTCGTGCGGGCTGGCGCAGCGCCGCAGCAGGTCGGCCGGGTCGCCGGGGGGATCCCCCCAGCTCAGCGGCGCGCCGGGGTGCTCCAGCGACCGCAGCGCCTTCTGCAGCGCCTCGGGGAAGGACCGCCCGATCGCCATCGCCTCGCCCACCGACTTCATGTGCGTGGTGAGCACCGGGTCGGCGCCGGGGAACTTCTCGAACGCGAACCGGGGCACCTTGACCACGACGTAGTCCAGCGCGGGCTCGAAGCTCGCCGGGGTCTGTTCGGTGATGTCGTTGCGGATCTCGTCCAGGGTGTAGCCGATGGCCAGCCGGGCCGCGATCTTGGCGATCGGGAAGCCGGTGGCCTTGGAGGCCAGCGCGCTGGAGCGGGACACCCGCGGGTTCATCTCGATCACGACCATCCGCCCGGTGGCCGGGTGCACCGCGAACTGGATGTTGCACCCGCCGGTGTCCACGCCGACCGCGCGGGCCGTGGCGATCGCGATGTCGCGCATCCGCTGGTACTCGCGGTCGGTCAGGGTCATGGCCGGCGCGACCGTGACCGAGTCGCCGGTGTGCACGCCCATCGGGTCGATGTTCTCGATCGAGCAGACGACCACGGCGTTGTCGTGCCGGTCGCGCATCAGCTCGAGCTCGAACTCCTTCCAGCCGAGGATCGACTCCTCGAGCAGCACCTCGGTGACCGGGCTGGCTTCCAGGCCCGCGCCCGCGATCCGGCGCAGGTCCGGCTCGTCGCGGGCGATGCCGGACCCGGAGCCGCCAAGCGTGAACGACGGCCGGACCACCAGCGGGAACCCGAGCTCGGCCGCGGCCTGCTCGCATTCGGCCGCCGAATGGCAGATGCGGCTGTCCGGGACCTCGGCGCCGAGGCCGGTGACGATCTCCTTGAACCGGCTGCGGTCCTCGCCCGCACGGATCGCGTCGATGTCGGCGCCGATCAGCTCGACGCCGTAACGGGCCAGCGTGCCCGCCTCGTGCAGCGCGACCGCGGCGTTGAGCGCGGTCTGGCCGCCGAGCGTGGGCAGCACGGCGTCCGGCCGCTCCTTGGCGATCACCTTCTCCAGCACGTCCGTCGTGATCGGCTCGACGTAGGTGGCGTCGGCGAACTCCGGGTCGGTCATGATCGTCGCCGGGTTGGAGTTGACCAGGCTGACCCGGATGCCCTCCTGCCTGAGCACCCGGCAGGCCTGGGTGCCCGAGTAGTCGAACTCACAGGCCTGGCCGATCACGATCGGGCCTGAGCCGATCACCAGCACCGAGTTCAGGTCAGCCCGCTTCGGCACGGTGCCCGCCTTCCCGCGCCGGGGCGGCCCCCTCCATCAGCGCGCAGAACTCGGCGAACAGGCCGGCCGCGTCGTGCGGGCCGGGGGCCGCCTCGGGGTGGTACTGGACGCTGAACGCGGGCGCGTCCAGCAGCCGCAGCCCCTCGACCACGCCGTCGTTCAGGTTGACGTGGGTGACCGCGGCCGGGCCGAACGCGGTGCCGAACGCCTCGCCCGCCGCCGGCATCGCCACCGCGAACCCGTGGTTGTGGCTGGTGATCTGAACCCGCCCGGTCCGCAGGTCCTGCACCGGCTGGTTGACGCCGCGGTGCCCGAACCGCAGCTTGTAGGTGTCCAGGCCGAGGGCCCGGCCCATGACCTGGCTGCCCAGGCAGATCCCGAACACCGGCACGCCGGCGGCGAGCACCCCGCGCATGGCCTCGACCGCGTAGCCGATCGCGGCAGGATCACCCGGCCCGTTGGAGAAGAAGACCCCGTCCGGTCCGGACGCGAGGATCTGCGCCGCTGTGCTCGCCGCGGGCAGCACCGTGACCTCGCAGCCCAGGCCCGCCAGGGCGCGGGGCGTGGCGGCCTTGATGCCGAGGTCCACGGCGGCGACCCGGTACCGGACCGGGGCCCCGCCGGGCGGGCTGACCACGTAGGCCTGGCCGGTCGAGACCTCGCGGGCCAGGTCGGCGCCGGTCATCGGCGGGCTGTCCCGGACCCGCCCGAGCAGCCGGGCCGGGTCGGTTTCGCGGGTGCTGATCGCGGCCCGCATCGCGCCGCGCTCGCGCAGGTGGCGGGTCAGCGCCCGGGTGCCGGTGATCGCGATCCCGGTGATGCCCTGGTCCCGCAGCTCGTCCTCCAGGCCGCGCGCGGCCCGCCAGCTCGAGTACATCCGCGCGGGCTCGCGGATCACGTAGCCGCTCACCCAGATCCGCCGCGATTCGGGATCCTCGTCGTTCACGCCGGTGTTGCCGATATGCGGCGCGGTCATCGCGACGATCTGGCGGCAGTACGACGGGTCGGTCAGCGTCTCCTGGTACCCGGTCATCCCGGTGTTGAAGACCATCTCGCCGAAGGTCTCGCCCTCGGCGCCGTAGCCGGTCCCGCGCAGCGCCGTGCCGTCCTCCAGCACCAGCAGGGCTGGCGGCCCAGACCCCGTCACCAGGCCAGCTTCCCGTCGAGCACGGTCGGCCGCCCGCGCAGGAACGTGGCCATCACCCGGCCGGGCAGGACCATTCCGGCGAACGGCGTGTTGCGGCTCTTCGAGGCGTGCGCGGTCGGGTCCACCGCCTCCCGCGGGGCGGGGTCGTAGAGCGTCAGGCTGGCCGGCTCGCCGGGCCGCAGCCGGCCGTGCCCGCTCAGCCGCCCGATCGCGGCCGGCCGCGTCGACATCCGGTCGGCGACGCCGGCCCAGTCGAGCAGTCCCGGCTCCACCAGCGCCTCGTGCACCGCGCGCAGCGCGGTCTCCAGCCCGGTCATGCCGAACGCGGCCGCCACCCACTCGGTTTCCTTGTCCTCCAGCGGGTGCGGGGCGTGGTCGGTGGCCACCGCGTCGATGGTCCCGTCGGCCAGCCCGGCCCGCAGCGCCGCCGCGTCCTCGGCGGTGCGCAGCGGCGGGTTGACCTTGAACACCGGGTCGTAGCCCGCGGCGAGCTCCTCGGTGAGCAGCAGGTGGTGCGGGGTCACCTCGGCGGTCACCTGCCAGCCCTTGGACTTCGCCCACCGGATGATCTCCACCGAGCCGGCCGTGGAGACGTGGCAGACGTGCAGCGCCGAGCCGACGTGCGCCGCGAGCAGGCAGTCGCGGGCCACGATCGCCTCCTCGGCGACCGCGGGCCAGCCGGTCAGCCCGAGCCGGCCGGAGATCTCGCCCTCGTTCACCTGCGCGCCGGTGGTGAGCCGCGGCTCCTGGGCATGCTGCGCGATCACCCCGCCGAACGCCCGGACATACTCCAGGGCCCGCCGCATCAGCACCGCGTCGTGCACGCACCGGCCGTCGTCGGAGAACAGCCGGACCCCGGCCGCGGAGTCCGCCATCGCGCCCAGCTCGGCGAGCTGGCTGCCGGCCAGGCCGACCGTGACCGCGCCGACCGGCTGCACGTCGCAGCGGCCCGCCTGGCGGCCGAGCCGCCAGATCTGCTCCACCACGCCCGCCGTGTCGGCGACCGGCTCGGTGTTCGCCATCGCGTGCACCGCGGTGAAGCCGCCGAGCGCGGCGGCCGCGGTTCCCGTGGCCACGGTCTCGGCGTCCTCCCGGCCGGGCTCGCGCAGGTGGGTGTGCAGGTCGACCAGCCCGGGCAGCAGGATCAGCCCGTCGCCGTCCAGCCGCTGGGCGCCCGCCGTGCCCAGGCCCGG
>Ga0335077_10010342_pt1 | contig 11603 bp, 11 predicted proteins | sample Lox_Sample_31_FD_207151 | JGI IMG/M metagenome (GOLD analysis project Ga0335077, IMG submission 207151) | Soil microbial communities from Loxahatchee National Wildlife Refuge, Florida, United States - Lox_Sample_3.1 | ecosystem: Environmental > Terrestrial > Soil > Wetlands | place: USA...
ATGCGGCCATGCGCCGGTAGTGATCGAAGATGATGAAGCCCTGGATCTTCACGCGCTGACGCAACGCGGTGAGCAGCAACTGCGGCGTGCGATCGACCCCCGTTGGCAACTTGACGAGGTTATACCAGGAGATGAGACCACAGAGCGGTACGCGTGCACCGACATTGAGCAGCGCAATGACGGCGTAGAGCACTTCACCGCCGACACTCTCGAAGTACACGTCGATCCCTTTTGCGCAGGCCGCTGCGAGCCGCTGCGCCAGCTCGGGCGCATGATGATCGAGGCACTCCTCGAAGCCGAGCTCCTCGCGCGCATAGGCGCATTTGCGCGCGCCGCCCGCGACCCCGACGACGCGGCAGCCTTTGAGCTTCGCAATCTGCCCGACCACCGAGCCGACCGCCCCGGTGGCAGCAGGCACCACCACCGTCTCGCCCGGCTTGGGCTGTCCGATGTCGAGCAGGCCGACGTACGCGGTGAGACCTGGCATGCCGAGCACTCCCAATGCATAGCTCGGCTGTGCGAGTTTGGGATCGATCTTCACCAGGTCACGCCCGTCCGAGGTCCCATAGTCCTGCCAACCGACATTCGCGACGACGAGATCGCCGGCGGCGAAGCCTGGAACCCCGGAGGTTTCCACGACGCTCACGGTCTGGCCGGTCATGACCGCACCGAGCGCGACAGGCGGGGCGTAGGATGGACCTTCGTTCATCCGTCCGCGCATGTAGGGGTCGAGCGAGAGATAGCGCGTGCGCAGAAGCACCATGCCCGAGCCCGCGCTCGGAACCGGATGAGTCTCGAGCCGGAAGTCTTCGGGCACGGGGGCACCCTGCGAACGGCGTGCCAGGACGATACGCCGATTCATCGCATGAACTCCACCTGCACCCCCGGAGGCGCCGGCGATGTAGCGTCTATGAAGAGATCCCCGAGCAGCGGGCCACCGGGCACCACACTGTAGGGGGTGAAGTCACGCACACCCGCTTCGTACAGCACGCTGTCGTCGATGAAGAACTGCCCGGTGCACGCGCGCGCCGGCCGGTTGAGGATGACATGCGCCGCGTCGGCGACGATCTGCGGCTTTCTCGAGCGGCGCATCATTTCCGTTCCGCCGAGCGCGAACTCCACGGCCGCCGTGGCGATCGTGGTCCGCGGCCACAGCGCGTTGCAGGCGATGCCCGCCGCACGGTATTCCTCGGCGAGGCCGAGCATGCACAGCGACATGCCGTACTTCGACAGCGAATAGGCCAGATGGCCGGCGAACCATTTCGGGCGCAAATCCAGTGGCGGCGAAAGAGTGAGGATGTGTGGGTTCGCGGACTGCTGCAGATACGGCAGACAGGCACGCGAGGCGACAAAGGTGCCGCGGGTGTTGATCTGCTGGATGAGATCGTAGCGGCGCATCTCGATCTGCTGGATCGAGGCGAGATTGATGGCGGAGGCATTGTTGATGCAGATATCGATGCCGCCAAAGTGCTGCGCGCACTCACGCACCGCGGCGAGTACCGCCGCTTCATCGCGCACATCGACGGCGAGCGGCAGCGCACGACCACCTGCCTGCTCGATCTCGTGCGCCGCCGTATAGATAGTTCCGGCGAGCTTCGGGTGCGGCTCGGCGGTCTTGGCGGCGATGGCGATATTGGCGCCATCGCGCGCGGCACGCAGTGCGATGGCGAGGCCGATTCCGCGGCTCGCGCCCGTTATGAAAAGGGTCCGGCCGGCTAGACTCACTGCGCCCTCCCCTGCGAAACGTGCAGTGTACCGCGCCGCTGCCCGGCCTCCCGCTGCCTCCAGGTCTCACGTCGCCGGTGATGCCGCCTTGAGCTCCACACGGTTGCCGTCCGGGTCTTCGATGTAGAACGAGCGGCCCTCGCCCTGCGCGCCATAGCGGGCGCCTGGTTCCTGCACCACGACACCGCGCGCGCGGAGCCAGGCCATGACGGCCGCTTCCTCGTAGGGTGCGACGGTCAGGCAGAAGTGCTCGAGGTTGCGGCCGGCACCGGGCGGCGCGCCGGCACCGAGCGGTCCATCGAGGGTGACGAGGTCGATCAGGCTGCGCCCGGCGCGCAGCTGCGTGAGCCCGAGCTCAGCCTGCTCCCGCTCGATCGGGCAGCCGAGTACGTCGCGGTAAAAGGCGAGCGAGCGCTGCAGCTCTTGCACCCGCAGCACGATATGGTCGATCCCCTGCACTGCGAATGGATGCTCCGGCATCGGCCTCTCCCGACTTGCATGCGCGCGAGGCGCAGGTATAGCGTGCCACGGGCAGGAGGTACACCGGGAGAGCGCGATGCGCTGGGACGATCTGCGTGAAAGCACCAACGTCGAGGACGTACGCTCCAGCACGGGCGGCGGCGCGGGTCTGAAGCTCGGCGTGGGCGGTACACTGCTTGCCCTCGTCGCGTCTTATTTTCTGGGAATCGACCCGCGACTGCTGTTGGGTCTGATGAGCGCAGTGCCGACGCAACAGTCCGCGCCCGCAGCGCACTACGGTACCCCACAGGACGAGCAGGGACGGTTCATCGCCGCGGTGCTCGGGGAGACCGAGGACACCTGGAGCGCGATCTTTCAGCAGGCGGGGCGCGAGTACATCCCGCCCAAGCTCGTGCTTTACCGCAACGCGATGCCGACCGCGTGCGGCACCGGAAGGGCGGCGGCCGGACCCTTCTACTGTCCGCTCGACCGCAAGGTCTATCTCGATCTGGGTTTTTTCCAGCAGCTTGCCGATGAGTTTCAGGCACCCGGTCAGTTCGCCGAAGCATACGTGCTCGCCCACGAGGTAGGTCATCATGTACAGAACCTCCTCGGCATTGCGGACCGGGTGCGCGCGGCACAGGAACGCAGCTCTCAGGCGCAGGCCAATCAGCTCTCGGTGAAGCTGGAATTACAGGCCGACTGTTTCGCCGGCGTGTGGGCACGTCACGCCGATGAGACCAAGCACATCCTCGAAGAGGGAGACGTGGACTCCGCGTTGCGGGCAGCGAGCGCAGTCGGCGATGACACGCTGCAGCGACGCGCGCAGGGCTACGTGGTGCCGGAGTCCTTCACCCACGGTACCTCCGCCGAGCGTGTGAACTGGTTCAAGCGCGGCATGACGACGGCTCGGTAGACAGCTGCAATACGTTCCCGGCGCCCACGTAACGGGGCAAGCCTGCAGTCAGTAGTCGAGCCTGCAGTCGTCGTTGAGCCTGCAGTCAAAGGTGAGCCTGCAGTCGATGCCGGGCCCCCCGCCTCTCGACCTCCGCCCGGCAGAACTTTCGAAGACCTGGCTTCAGCCGGCCTTGCCGGAGTAGTTCGCGTCGAGGTAGTCGAGAATCTGCCTTGCTTCGTCATCCGTGATCGGAGCGCCGAACTTGTCCTTCATCTTCTGGATAGTCTTCTGCCACGCGGCGCGATTCATGGCTGGAGCATTACTCGGGATGTACTCCACGCTGTGGCAGATGATGCATCGGCCGACCGTGAGATCTTTGCCCGCGCCCTCGCGCAGCTCGGTCACCTCCGCCGCCGCGGCGTTTGCCCTCGGCACCACGTAGCCCACCGCGCCGGCAAGGAGCGCGGCCGTGAGCGTCATCAATGCAAGCCGTGACAGGCATCGCATCAGCTCACCTCTACGCGTGCGGTCTGCACGATGTTGTCGTGGTAGCCGGCAGGGTTCGGTGTGAGCTTTTCCGGTTGGGTGGCACCATTGCGGCTGCGGGCCCGCACGGCGATCTCGATGGGCCCGGCGCGAGAGGTATCGAGCGGCAGCTCGAATTCCCGCCAGCCAAAGCGCCCGAGGTCGCGCCCGAGCTTCGCTTCGCGCCAGCTCTGCCGACCATCCACGGACACCTCTACAGCGGCGATGCCGGCGCCCGCATCCCACGCCTTGCCGCGGACATGCAGCGCCTCCCCACGCCGCGCGTGGGCCGAGGGAGCCGGACTCGTGATCAGCGAGTTGACGACCATCTCGGTGATCGGCGTGTTCTCGGCGGTTTCCTGGCTGGCGAAGCGCGCCGTCGCGAACGCGCCGGTCGGGATCCGGTAGGCCGACTTCATCCAGAAGCCGTCGAAGGCGGTCGGTTGAATGTGGATTTCGGTGAGATGCTTCATCCAGTACGTGCCGGTCCATCCCGGCACGACCAGCCGTGCCGGAGCGCCATTCCAGTGCGGCAGCGGCTGGCCGTTCATCTCGAAGGCGATCAGCGTGCTCTCGTCGAGCGCACGGTCCATGGGCAGGCTCTTCACGAAATCCGGTGTCTCGGGCAGCAGTGGCATATCCGCGCCGTTGAACACCACTTCGAGCGCATCGGCCGCAACACCGGCCTTGTGGAGAACATCGCGCAGCCGCACTCCCGTCCACAGGGCATTGCCCATCGCCCCGTTGGCCCATTGCACGCCGGGTACCCGCGGAGAGAACAGTCCCCGACGGTTGCCGGAGCACTGATGGACCGCGGTCACGCTGACTTTCTCGAACCCGCTCTTGAGCTCGCGCAACGATAACGCCAGCTTGCGCTGCGCGCTCGGTCCACCCACCTGCAGCCTCCAGCCCGCGGCGTCGACACGGGGAATGTTTGGCAGGTGATAGCGCACGAAAAATACGGAGTTGTCGGTGTAGAGCGGCGCGAGGTCTGCGAGCGGGGTCTCGAAGTTCGGCGGACGGAAGGCGCGCTGGATGAGCGGCTTCTTTCCCGGCAGAGCCCCGAGCAGCTCCGCTCCACCGGCGGAACCAAGCTCCGCTCCACCGGCGGAACCAGTGGAGACAATGGGATCGGCGCTCGCCCCGGTGGCGAGCCATCCCGCCGCGGCGCACAGCGCCTCACGCCGTGTCAGCACCTCAGGAGCAGCTCTTGTTGTATGCGGCGCGCGCGCCGGAGGCCTTCGCAGCCGCCTCGGTCATGTATTGCCCCTGCTTGGTCTTGCCGTACCACTGATCGCCCTGGCAGTGGTAGACCTTGCTATCGGTGTTCACCCATACCTGTCCTGGACCGCCGCCGGGCGCAGGCTGCGCGGGCGGCACATACTTCGGTCCCGACCCCGCTGGCGATGATGCCGCAGCGCCCGCCCCTGCGCCCGTCGCGGCAGCCGTGGAAGCCGCTCCTGTTGCGCCCGCCGCAGGAGCTGCCGCAGCCGCACCGCCGCTCGTTGCCGACTTGTTGATCCCGCCGTGTCCGCTGCACGCGCCTCGACCGCCATGTGGCGAGGTCGTGCCGTCCTTACAGACCACCGGTCCGGAGGAGGAGGAGGCGGCGGCGGAGCCGCTCGCCGCAGCGGGAGCCGCGGCCGCCGAGGGCGCCGCCGCAGGAGCTGCTGCAGGTGCGGTGCCACCGCTGGAGGCGGCCTTGTTGACGCCGCCGTGGCCGCTGCAAGCACCGCGGCCGGAGTGCGTCGAGGTCGTGCCGTCATTGCAGACCACCGCTCCAGCACCGGCCGACGGAGAGGAGCTTGCCGCCGCAGACCCTCCGGACGCAGGCGCTGTCGCCGGCGCGCTGGCTGAGCTTGCGGAGGCCGACTTGTTGATACCGCCATGGCCACTGCAGGCGCCACGTCCGCCGTGCGGCGAGGTCGTACCGTCGTTGCACACGACTGGATTGCCGGAGGCGTCCTGGGACGATGACACCACCGGTGCAGCCAGCCACGCGGCGGCGAGCACGGCACCCACGGCGAGGGTGTTCAGTCTTGTTGCGAGACTCATGACAGTTCTCCCTTCGGGCACCGCGGTAAATCGGACAAGCAGAATACTCTATTACACCCTGCCCGAGCCAAGGCGGCCGAACGGTGTAGGATCGCCGCGATGAGCACACGAGTTGCCTGCTTGCTTACCCTGGCGTTGATGAGCTGCGCGGCGCCCGCGCGTGCGGATTGGATGCAGCGCACCGAAGCCATCATGGGCACGCGCTGCTACGTAGAGCTGTGGGCGGAGGATCCGGTCAAAGGCAACGATTCGATCGATGCGGTGATGGCCGAGCTGCGGCGCATCGATAACCTGATGAGCCACTACAAGCCCGAGAGTGAGCTGTCGCAGATCAATCAGTACGCTAACCAGCGGCCCGTACAGGTCGATGAGGAGCTCTTCGACCTCATCAAGCTGTCCACCCATTTCTCGCAGATTACCGAGGGCGCCTTCGATATCACTTACGCGAGCGTCGGCTATCTGTACGACTACCCGAATCACGTCCGCCCGACCGAAGCACAGATTCAGGCGAAACTCCCGGCAGTCAACTGGCGCAACATGCTCCTCGATGAGGAGCATCACACGGTGCGCTTCGAGCATGCGGGCATGCGCATCGACCTGGGCGGGATCGGTAAGGGTTACGCGGTGGACCGCGGTATCGAGATCCTCAAGGCACGCGGCGTCACGCGCGCGCTGGTGACGGCCGGCGGCGACAGCCGCATCATCGGCGATCGCATGGGCCGGCCCTGGCTCATCGCCATCCGTCATCCGGACAACCCGAACAAGGTGGTCACGCGCATTCCGCTCGCGGATTCGGCCGTGTCCACATCGGGGGACTACGAGCGCTTTTTCGACGAGGACGGTGTGCGCTATCACCACATCATCGACCCGCACACGGGGCACTCGGCAAGCAAGGTGCGCAGCGCCACCGTGCTCGCCCCGACGGCCACGCAAACCGACGGTATGTCGAAGACCGCCTTCGTACTCGGACCCGAGAAGGCTCTCGAGATCATCAATCGCATGCCTGAATACGACGCGGTCTTCGTCCTCCCTGATGGCCGGGTGATGTACTCGAACGGACTACGACCGCCCGCGCCACGCCCGCCGGGCGCAGCGCCAGCTGCTACTGGCGCGGGCTCTGCTCGGCCTTGAGGAGCGCGTCCACCTCGGCCTCGGCCTCGAGCCAGTCTTCGGTCTCGTGCCCGGGTGCAAAGCCGCGCCGTTCCGCACGCAGATAGGCGTTCTCGGCGATCAGCGCGTGGCGCAGATCGGGACCGAGCTGCTCAGGCGCAGGCGTCGTAGCAGATGAATTTCGCGGCCTTACCGGGCGGCGCGAATTGCTGTCGGTGACCGGAGCGGTATCGGCGGGCTTCAGAGCATCGGGCGAGCGGCGAGTAGCCATCGTTTCCTCCTTGCAAGCGGCAGGGCGAACTTTGCGCGTCTGATGCGTACAGGTGCAAGCGCCGGCACGCACGATGTGTCCGGGCCGAGTGTCCGCGCAGTGTCCGGACGTCCGCAGCGCGGACACCCGCTGCGGCACTTGCACGCATGTCCCCGAGTTCAATTTCGAGTGCTGTCAAGCGCTTGGCGCGCACTCGGGCTCCACTTCCCGCCCTGGCACGGTCGATGCACAGCAAGCCGTGCATGAAGCTCGCACAGCTGAAGAAAATTCCTCTCAAGGATTCCGTGTCCAGCGCCATCCCCGGCACGCCGATCCGCGGCACCGAAGCGCAGGATGCGCCGCGCGCCAACGACCTGCCCCTCTGGCGCCGCCACCGCGTCGCGCTTCCGCTCGCAGCCGGCGCTGTGCTGCTCCTCGTTCTCGGGCTCGCCTTCAAGGGCTGGCTCGGCACCGGCCAAGTGGTGCCGCGCGAGCGGCTGCAGCTCGCCACGGTAACTCGCGGGCATTTCGTACGCGACGTCGCGGCCGAAGGCACGGTGGTCGCGGCGGTGAGTCCAACCCTCTTCGCCATCGCCCCCGGTACCGTGAGTTACGCGGTGCGCGCCGGCGACGCCGTGAGCAAGGGTCAGGCGCTCGCGACGCTCGAGAGCCCGGAGCTCACCAACGAGCTGCAGCGCGAGCAGGCGACTCTGCGAAGCCTCGATGCCGCCCTCGCACGGCAGGAGATCGAGATCCGCCGTCAGCTCCTCACGAGTCAGCAGCACGCCGCTCTCGCGCAGGTGGCCATCACCGCCGCAGAGCGGGAGCTCAAGCGCTCGCAATGGGCGTGGGATCAGCGCGTTATCAGCGAGCGCGACTACTCGCGCGCGGTCGATGAGGTGCAGATCTCGAAACTGAACTTCGAGCACGCGCGCGACACCGCCGGGCTCGAGCGCGAGAGCCTTGCGCTCGAGCTGCGCACCAGGCGTCTGGAGCGCGACCGCCAGGCGCTCACCGTGGCCGCGCTCGCGGAGCGCGTGGCACAGCTCACCGTGCGCTCGCCGGTCGATGGAATGGTGGCGAATCTCGCGCAGCCGCAACGCACGCGCGTCGCCGCCAACGCCCCGTTACTGACCGTGGTGGACCTGTCCGCGTTCGAGATCGAATTCCAGGTGGCCGAGGTCTACGCGCGCGATATAAGGCCCGGCATGCAGGCGGAAGTCACCATCGAAGGGCGCAGCGTGCCCGGCACGGTCACGGCGATCTCGCCCGAGGTGCGCCAGAACCAGGTCATCGGCCGCGTCAAGTTCCGTGGCAACCAGCCGCCCGGATTGCGCCAGAACCAGCGCACCGCGGTGCGTATCGTGCTCGATGAGCGCGACGGCGTGTTGCAGTTCGAGCGCGGTGCCTTCATCGACGAGACCACACGCGCGCTCTATGTGGTACGCGGTACGCACGCGCTGCGCGTACCGGTGGTGCTCGGCGCGGCCTCGGTCGGCGCCATCGAAGTGACGCGCGGGCTCGCCGCGGGGGATGAGGTCGTGATCTCCGACATGCGCGATGCCCGAGAGGCCCCGCAAGTCGCCATTTCCAACTGAAGCAGAGGATTTCGAGGAACACCGCCATGCTCAAGATGCAGGACGTCAGCAAGATCTACCGCACCGAGCTGATCGAGACCTACGCGCTGCGCAAGTTCTCGCTGGATGTGGCCGCCGGGGAATTCGTCGCGATCACCGGTCCCTCGGGCTCTGGCAAGACCACCTTTCTCAACGTCGCGGGACTTCTCGAGGAGTTCGATTCCGGCAGCTACCGGCTCGAGGGACACGATGTGCGCGGGCTCTCCGACGATGCGCGCTCGCGGCTGCGCAACGAACGCATCGGCTTCATCTTCCAGAGCTTCAATCTCATCCCCGACCTCGATGTCTACGACAACATCGAAGTGCCGCTGCGTTACCGGCGCCTGAGCGGCGCCGACCGGCGCGAGCGCATCGGCAGCGCGCTCGAGTTGGTGGGGCTCGCCTCGCGCGCGCGCCACATGCCCTCGCAACTCTCCGGCGGGCAGCAGCAGCGCGTCGCGATCGCGCGTGCAATCGCCGGCGATCCGGCCTTCCTGCTGGCAGATGAGCCGACCGGCAACCTCGACTCGCTCATGTCGCGTCAGGTGATGGATCTGCTCGAGCAGATCAACGATATGGGCACCACCATCCTGCTGGTCACGCATGATCCCGAGCTCGCGCGGCGCGCGCAACGCAACGTACACCTGGTCGATGGTCAGATTTCGGACTTCCGCGCCTACGAGCCGCGCGTGGCCACCCCGGGCGCGGCAGGCTCGGCCGGCGTGATTGCCTAGGGCCGCTGCAAGGAGCAAACATGTTCGGCTACTACCTGCGTCTTGCGCTCAAGAGCTTCGGCCGCAATCCCGGTATCAGCGCGCTGATGGTGCTCGCGATCGCCCTCGGCATCGCCGTGTGCGTGATGACACTCACGGTCTATCACGCCATGTCCGGCAATCCGATCTGGTGGAAGAACGACCGCCTCTATGCCGTCACCATGGACAACTGGGATCCGAACCATGCACTCAATCCACGCAATGACCTGCCGCCGCCGGAGATGACCTACAAGGACACGCAGTTTCTGTACGCCTCGAATATCCCCGTGCGCAAGGTGGTGATGTACAGCACCGAAGGAGTGATCAGCGGCGCAGGCAGTGGCCCACCGACTCAGGTCGCCACCCGCGTCACCAGCGCCGATTTCTTCGCCATGTTCGAGGTGCCCTTTCTCTACGGCAACGGCTGGAGCAGGACGGCAGACCAGCCGGCACAGCCGGTGGTCGTACTGTCGCGCAAGGAGAACGACAAGCTGTTTGGCGGCGCCAACAGCGTTGGGCGCACGCTGCGCTGGAACGATCATGAGTTTCGCATCATCGGGGTGCTAGGCGACTGGTTCCCACGCCCGCGTTACTACGACCTGAACGGTGGCAATTTCCAGGAGCCCGACGACGTCTACATACCCTACGGTTGGGGTGCGGAGCTCGAGCTGCAGAACAAGGAGGAGAACGACTGCTGGCGACCCGAGAAGCTCGATAACTTCCAGGACTACCTGGCCTCCGACTGCGTATGGCAGCAGATGTGGGTGGAACTGCCCGACGCGGCGAGCCGCGAGCGCTTCCGCTCCTTCATGGACGGGTATTGGGCCGAGCAGCGCCGCGTCGGCCGCTTTCCGCGGCCGCAGAACAATCGCCTGAGCAATGTCGCGCAGTGGCTGCGCGACAACGAGGTGGTCGACAACGACAACCGCGTGCTCGTGGGACTCGCCTTCGCTTTCCTGACACTGTGTCTGATCAACACCGTGGGACTGCTGCTCGCCAAGTTCCTCAACGGCGCGGCGGTTAGCGGCATCCGGCGCGCGCTCGGAGCGAGCCGCCGGCAGATCTTTGCGCAAGTGCTGATCGAGGTGGGCGTGTTAGCAGCCGCGGGCGCCGTGCTCGGCCTCGCGCTCGCGGCGCTCGGACTCGCGGCCGTGCACCACATTTATGCCGCCGCGCACCTCGGCCAGCGCGGCGGCTACCAGGAGTTGATGCATTTCGACGCCGTCGGTGTCCTCTGGGCCGTGGTGCTCGCGCTCGCCGCGACACTCGCCGCCGGATTCTATCCGGCGTGGCGCATCGGGCGGCTCTCGCCTGCCGTGTATCTCAAGAGCCAGTAGGAGCCCGCCATGACTCTCAACGTCCGCCCGATCCTCTCGGCGCTGCTGCGCAACCGCACCGGAGCGGTGCTGGTGGCGGTACAGGTCGCCATCGCGCTTGCGGTGCTGGTGAACGCGACCTACATCATCGTGCAGCGCTTCGAGAAGATCCATCGTCCGACCGGCATCGACGAGTCCAACATCTTCGTCGTCGAAAGCACCGGCTTCACCGAGCGGTTTCATCAGAACGACTCGGTCCGGGAAGATCTGGCGTACCTGCGCCGGTTGCCCGGCGTCATTGCGGCGACGGCGACCAACGCCATTCCGCTCTCGGGCGGGGGCAACAACGACTCGCTGGTGACCCGTCCGGATGCGACCCGCACCGGCTACATCAACGACATGGAGATCGATGAGCAGGGGCTGGACACGCTTGGAGTGAAGCTGATAGCCGGCCGCAACTTCCGGCACGAGGACATTCAGCCACCGCTCACCAAGAGCGACATCTCGCGCTTCGTCCCGCAGATCATCGTCAGCCGTGCACTCGGCGACCATCTCTTTCCGCACGAGAGCCCGCTTGGCAAGCAGGTATTCGATGCCATGAACCATACGGCGACCATCATCGGCGTGGTCGACACGGTGATCGGCAACTTCCCGGATAGCCCGCACCCCGACTGGGTGTTCTTTCTGCCGCGGATGCCGGACGAGTTCATCGTGGTGCGCTATCTGGTGCGCACCGCACCCGGCCAGCGCGATGCGCTGATGCGTGCCACCGAGGCGCATCTCGCCCAGTCCAACCCCGACCGGGTCATCAACTTTGTGCGGCCGCTGAGCTACTTCAAGGAGCTGAGCTATCTCGGCGACAGCTCCATGGAAATCTACCTGCTCACGGTAACCGGC
>Ga0335077_10010343_pt1 | contig 11602 bp, 8 predicted proteins | sample Lox_Sample_31_FD_207151 | JGI IMG/M metagenome (GOLD analysis project Ga0335077, IMG submission 207151) | Soil microbial communities from Loxahatchee National Wildlife Refuge, Florida, United States - Lox_Sample_3.1 | ecosystem: Environmental > Terrestrial > Soil > Wetlands | place: USA: Florida...
TGTGGTGCAAACAACCTGCAACTGATTCTCAGCCGCCGCAATCCTGCGTTACTGGAAAAGGGAGCACCAGAGTCCGACCATGAGTGGGGATTCACGGTGGTACGCCGTGAGGAAGCGGAAGGCGGCGGTCGCAGTTCGATCTTCACCTATCTTGCGCCGGAAGACTCTGAAAGCAACCCCCACAAGGGTGGTGTGCTGCGCTTCCGCTCTGAAACCATGCCTATATACCCGGAAGGGCGGAATGCCTACGGACGAGAATCGCAGTTCGGAACGCTCATCAAGCTCTACGAATATGCTGCGGCGGGATACAGCAATACCCACATCCTCCGGAAAGATGGACTACTGGGACGCCTGAATCTGTTATTGCCTGATCCCGCTCTTCCCATTCGTCTGCACGAATGCCGAACCGAGTTCCGAGGTCACGAAGGAAGTTTCGAAAACAATCTCACCGGTCTCGCCGTGCGCTTGGACGACGATCGCGGCGACAACCTAGAAGACGATTTTCCTGCGTCTTGTCCAATCGCGGTGGGCGGCCAGTCGATGATCGCCAGGATTTATGCCTTCAAGAAGGACAAGGCTGACACGTATCGCAAGAACGAGGGGATCATTTTCGTCGTCAACGGCCAGACGCACGGCTACATCACCAAGGACTTCTTCAACCGCAAGAGTGTAGGTCGTCTCAACTATCTCGCGGATTCCATCTTGGTGATGATGGACTGCACGAACATCGCAGCGCGTGCTCGCGAGGACCTGTTCAAAAACAGCCGTGACCGACTGAGCAAGCACGAGATACGGTTTGCCGTTGAAGAAAAGCTCGAAGAGATGTTGAAGCAGCATCAGGGTCTACATGCCCTGAAGGAGAAGCGCCGCAACGAAGAAATTCAATCGCGCCTGCAGGACGAGAAACCACTAGAAGACATTCTGGCCGATCTCCTCCAACAGTCCCCGACACTTTCGGCTCTGTTTTTGACGGGCGTGCGTGCGACGAATCCGTTCAAAACCATGCAGGTCCGTGCGAGCGAGAAAGAATTTCGTGGCAAGACGCACCCCACGTTCTTCAAGTTCATGGGCAAGGACTACGGGCGCGAGCTGGAGCGCGACTGCCATATCAATCAGCGAGGCAGGATCATTTTTGAAACTGATGCGGTGAATGACTACTTCAGCCGCACGACCGACGCTGGGAAATTCGAGCTTTTTCTTTTGTCGGGAATGCACCGGATTCCGGTATCTGATTACGTCGGGCCAAATCTGCATAATGGCGCAGCTACATTGACCGTGCAGTTGCCCATCAACTGCCAGGTCGGCGACCATCTGCGGTTTGAGGCTGTCGTCAATGACCCGACCTTACTCGACCCCTTCACCAATGTGTTCGGGCTAGATGTGAAAGAGGCAGTTGAAGAGAAGGGCGGAGGCAAAGGGAATCGCAAACCACCAAGCGACACGAAGGGTGAGGATCGCGAGAATCCCACAGGCATCAGCTTGCCGAATATTGTTCCGGTTTTTGAGGCGGAATGGGAGAAGCACACTCCTGCATTTGATAAACATACCGCATTGCGGATTCGGACATCGGAGGTCGCTTCTGCTGCAGCCGAGAACGGAAATGGGGAAGTTCATGATGTTTACGATTTCTTTATCAACATGGACAACGTGTTCTTGAAGACCGAATTGAAAGCTGCGGGCGATGAGATCGAACTCGTCCGTGCTCGCTGGCGTTACTCCATGGTTCTGGTTGGGCTTGCCCTCCTCCACGACGAAGCGAAAAAAACTAAAAAGAAATCCGAAGAAGTTAAGGAGGAGGAGTCGGGCCAGACTATCGAGAAACGCGTTGAGCGGCTCACCAGAGCACTCGCTCCCGTCATCCTCCCGATGATCGAGTCGCTGGGTGCGCTTGAGCTGGATCAGGTGCTGTCTGCCACGGCTTCCGGGGAGGCGGTGTAAAGACGAGGGTTTTGAACAAGGCTCCGGGGAGTCTCGGAGCCTCTATTTTGAGAAAACAATCAGGCTGGTTTTAGCCTGATTCCATCCTGATTCGGACCTTCATGGAGCCGGTCACTGAACTCCTCGACTGAAGGTAGATCGCAGCAAACCACAGTAAACATTGGCGGAAGCGAATGGGAGTCGAACCCATCATGGATGCCGTAAGACACCCATCGTCGGTTTTGAAGACCGGGACGATCACCGGACCGCATGCGCTTCCGATCTTTAACAAACGAACGCCACGGAAAGTCTTGAGCTTCACGTGCCCAAAAGGTCACTCCGCGAAGATCGATACCAATCCGTGGCCAATTCTACTCTGTCCGAAAGTTACTTCGGCTGTTTCGCCGTTCGCAAATACGGCTTGATCGTCTTGAAGCCAGGGAACTTTTGCTGTGCCTCTTCGTTCGAAACCGCCGCCGTAAGGATTACATCTTCGCCGGGCTTCCAGTTCACCGGTGTTGCGACCTTATGCTTCGCCGTAAGTTGCATCGAGTCGATCACTCGCAGGATCTCGTCGAAGTTTCTTCCCGTGGTCATGGGATAGCTGATTTGTAGTTTGATCTTCTTGTCCGGGCCAATCACAAACACCGTGCGTACGGTGGCGTTGTCGGCAGGGGTGCGGCCCTCGCAGCTTTCGCCGGCGTCGCCCGGCAGCATCCCGTAAAGCTTCGCCACTTTCAGCTGGGGGTCGCCGATCATCGGGTAATTCACCTTGGTACCCTGCGTCTCCTCAATGTCGCCTTCCCACTTCTGATGGCTCGAAACCGGGTCCACGCTCAAACCAAGAATCTTCACACTGCGCTTGGCGAACTCCGGCTGCAACTTCGCCATGTAGCCAAGCTCTGTGGTGCAAACCGGCGTGAAGTCCTTGGGATGCGAGAACAAAACTGCCCATCCATCGCCAATCCACTCGTGGAAGCGAATCGTGCCCTGGGTTGTCTCTGCGGTGAAATCCGGAGCCGTATCGTTGATTCTGGGTACGCTAATGGTCTCGTTTGCCGTCGCGGTAGTCATAGGTATCTCCTTCGTATGTTTTTGTTCTGGACGATTCCGAAAGTTCGGCCCGCCCCGGCTGCCCAGCTTCAAATGCGGATGGACGTGAGACCCACCCGCTGTCGCCGGGTGGGTGGGAAGAATTTCGATGAGTTCCTACCCACACGCCGGCGTCGGGCAACAACAACACATGTTCCCGGCGGCGAAGGGGTGAAACATATAGCAAAAAGGATAGGCGGGGACGACCTTGATGTCAAACGCCGCGCGGCCTCAAACCGGGCTCCGATGAAGGTTTTCTGCATCGAAAGGGCGCCTATTCTCATCGTTTGAATGACAGTTCAGAAATTCGCGGGGACGATCATGGCTCAGCAATCACGGCGCTTCTCCATGTCGCAGTGGGATGTGTTTTCATCCAATCCGCTCGAAGGAAACTCTCTCGCTGTCTTTTCCGATGCTCGCGGACTCGCCGATGCCGAGATGCAGGCAATCGCCAAGGAGATGAACCTGTCGGAGACGACATTCATCTTTCCGCGGGATGCCCCAACCGAGCGCGAGCGCGGCATACGCGTCAGAATTTTTACGGTGGAGGAAGAGTTGCCGTTTGCGGGCCACCCGACGTTAGGCACTGCGTTCTCCCTTCGCAACGGAAATGCGGAAAGCCAAATCGTGTTGGAGCTGAACGTCGGGAAGGTTCCCATAAGATTTGAACAAACTGCCAACGAACCCGTCTTCGGGGAGATGACACAGGTCGATCCCGTCTTTGGCGTTGTGCATGATCGCGAAGCGGTTGCTCGTGCCACTGGATTAAAGCCTGACGACTTCGATCCATCGCTGCCGATACAGACAGTTTCCACTGGACTTCCCTTCACCGTGACTCCCATGAAATCGCTTGCGGCCATCCAGAACTTACGCGTAGATCTGGAGCGTGCCAGCGCGTACCTGCAAGGCATCGGAGGAAAATTTCTTTACTTCGTCACACGCGAAACGGTCGATCCAGCGGCCGGTTTGCACGCTCGCATGCTGTTTTACAACGGAGAAGATCCCGCCACCGGTTCCGCTGCCGGTTGCACCGCCGCTTGGATGGTTGCACACGGGATTGCCACTCCCGACGAGCGCGTGCTCATCGAACAAGGCATTGAGATGCAGCGCCCGAGCCGGATTTTCGTGCGCGCGTCGAAGCACGATAACCGGATAGTTAACGTTCGCGTCGGAGGCAACGCAGTCGAAGTAATTCGCGGCGAAGTTTTTCTCTAGCTCACATCACGCAACATGCGGAAAACACTGACGCGCACTCATGTCAAAAAAATTCAATGGCCTGAAGGTTCCATTAGCATCGACGGCACTTTACAGCACTGCTGATTCCAGTTAGCATCCATCTCGCTCTGTACATTCTTCACATCTGAAAAAGCCTCCACTGGATGCACGCCAGTGCAGCCAGCGGGTTGCGGAAGGCTTGATGAAACCAAAACGCACTATTCTTTGTGTCGATGACAACGAGCAATCGTTGTCGCATCGCAAAATCGTGCTGGAGACTCGCGGCTACCGCGTCGCCAGCTTCAACCGTGGAGAAGACGCCTTTGAGCGATTTCTTCAGGGCGGAGTCGATCTGGTCATCGCCGACATGGCGATGCCCGGCCTCGATGGTCCTCAACTGATCGCCAAGGTCAAAGAGGCATCGCCGCAAACTCCCGCCATCCTGATCTCCAGCAAGGTGCGCATCTACGACCACGATTCGCGTGCCGACGTCTTTCTCACCAAGGGGATGTACTCACCCGCCGATCTGCTGGAGCGGGTACGCCAGTTGCTGGTTCGCAAGCGTGGGCCCAAGCGCCTGCACCAAAAGCCGCAAGCGGCCATGGCTCAGCAAGTCGGCGTAGCCTGATTCAGCATCCCGGAATTTCTTCCTGGGTGCTCGCAACTGCAGTGGTCGAAGCGTTTCCCTTATCAACCCCGATGCTTCGCTTCGTGTAAGATTCTTGCAGCATGGCCGGAGCATTCATCGAAGCGCGCGAATTGCGCAAGACCTATCATGTAGGCAAAATCGAAGTCCAGGCTCTACGCGGAATTTCCTTCGGTGTGCAGAAGGGCGAATTTGTCAGTGTCGTCGGGCCATCAGGAAGCGGCAAATCCACGTTGTTTTATCTGCTCGGGGGGCTCACGCAGGCCGACGGGGGCAGCGTGATCCTAGATGGCGACGATCTCGCGAAGCTCTCTGACGCGGAACGCACCCGCATGCGCAAGCGCAAAATCGGATTTGTCTTCCAAAAGTTCAACCTTTTGCCGACGCTCGATGCAAGATCCAACATCCTGATGGCGAAGGAAATCTCCGGCAACGGCGACCCCGATCGTGCTCACTTCAACCGCATCACCGAGCTTCTTGGTTTGGACAAGCGCCTCAGCCATCGTCCCTCCGAACTTTCCGGAGGCGAGCAGCAGCGCGTCGCCCTCGCCCGTGCATTGATCAATAAGCCGACTGTTGTCCTTGCCGACGAGCCTACCGGCAATCTCGATTCGAAAAATTCAGAAATCGTGCTCGATATGCTTCGTCTTTCGAACAAAGAGCTTGGACAGACGGTCATGATGATCACCCACAACCCCCAGGCCGCCGAGTACGGGGACAGCATCATCCACATGCGCGACGGGCAGATCGTCAATCCGGAAGAGGACCCGCAGTGGGTTCACCGCTAGAGCCCAGGCTTCGCGGGCGTTGCGCAATACTGTCGGCGGCTTCTTCTGCGCTCCTCTTCTAGTTACGTTTTTGGTCATGAACACTGTTCGAGGCAAATCGCAGCAGAGCGCGCTGAATGTTATCCTAGAAATTTGCGATCCTGAAGAAAGCTGTCTTTCCAATGGCTGATTCCGAAACTCCTAACCAACAAACTGCTCAGACCCAGCCCGTCACCGAACCGACCGAATCGTTCGGCGATATCCTATCTCAATTCCAGAAGACGCATTCGCACCGGACCGAAGGCGGCCGGCAACTCGAAGGTACCGTTATCGCGGTCACCGACGAATCTGTGTTTTTCGACATCGGATATAAGTCCGAAGGGATCCTGCCGCGCAACGCCCTTCAGGGCGAGACCCTGAAAGCCGGCGACAAAGCGCTGGTGACCGTCAAAGGCCGCGATCTCGACGGCTATTATGAGCTCTCGCGTTTCAAAGTCGAGCGCCCCACGGACTGGTCCGCGTTCGAGAAGGCCTTTGTTGACAAGTCGGCAATCCTCGGGACCGTGACCGCGGTCGTGAAGGGAGGGTTCAGCGTCGATGTCGGCATCCGCGCTTTCATGCCCGCATCCCGCAGCGGCGTGCGTGATGCGGCGGAGATGCAGAATCTGGTAGGTCAGGAGATTCGCTGCCGCATCATCAAACTCGACGTTGCGGATGAAGACGTGGTGGTGGACCGCCGGGTGGTCGCGGAAGAAGAAGAGCGCTCCGCGCGCGAGAAGGTTTACGGTCAGATCAAAGAAGGGGACAAGCTTCCCGGGACCGTCCGAAGCCTTACGGAGTACGGTGCATTCGTGGATCTCGGCGGAGTGGATGCTCTGTTGCACGTCGGAGACATCGCCTGGGGACGCATCAACAAGCCCGCCGATGTGCTCACGGTTGGACAGCAGCTCGAAGTCAAAGTTCTGAAGCTGGCGAACGAAGGCGATAAGCGCCGTATCTCGGTCGGTCTGAAGCAGCTTCAGCCGGAGCCCTGGGAAACGGTTCCGCAGAAATACAAGATCGGAGACCGCGTGCGCGGAACGGTTTCCAAGCTGATGGATTTCGGCGCATTCGTCGAGCTAGAGACCGGCATCGAGGGGTTGATCCACATCTCGGAAATGTCGTGGGCCAAAAGCAAAGTCCGTAGGCCCAGCGATGTCGTTAAACCCGGGGAGGTGGTCGAGGCCATCATCTTGGGGATTAATCCGGGTGAACGCCGCATCTCGCTTGGATTGAAACAGGCGCTGGGAGATCCCTGGATTGATGTGCCGAAACACTTCCCGATCGGGTCCGAGGTCCAAGGGCCAATTACCAGCCTGATGAAGTTTGGCGCATTCATGCAGCTCTCGGATGGCGTTGAAGGCCTGATCCACGTCAGCGAGATCAGCGCGGAGAGGCGCATCGGACAACCCGCCGAAGTTCTGCGCGTTGGGCAGATCGTGAAAGCTCTTGTGATCGGCGTCGATGCTGAAAAGCGCCAGATGAAGCTGAGCATGAAACAGCTCGTGCCGACAGGACTGGACGAATACCTCGCTGAACACAAAGAGGGCGACGTCGTAACGGGCAGACTCGTGGACGAATCTGGTACGCGCGCTGAACTGGGGGAGGGAATTCACGCCACGTGCAAAGCCGGTAAGGCAAGTGCCGCCAAAGCGGACGCGGCTGCTCCTGCGAAGGCCGACCTGTCGTCCCTCAGTTCGATGCTGCAGGCACGCTGGAAGACCGGTGCTGGTGCGCGAGTCAAGGCCGAACCCGCGCGCGCCGGGCAAGTCCGCAGCTTTCGAATCGTAAAGCTTGATCCGGCGGCTAAGAAGATTGAAGTTGAGCTGGCTTGAACTTCAAGGGTTGTCAGTTCTCGATCGAGGCGACATCAGGAGACCACTTAGAACCCTTCTTCGCGATCCCCTGACGGGAGGTTCTCGATTGCCTACTCGGTTTCCTGGCTAGATTCCCCCGCTACGATAAATAGCCAGCCGCTACCGCCACGTATGTCGATGTTGCGGCTGGAATTCAGTTTGATCTCGCCAGTCGGCGGGTCGATGCCAGAACTCGCGATCTTCACTTTCCCCAGACCATAGGTGCCGCATGCCGAGCTAGAAAATATCCATACGGCTTGTTCGCGATCGTATCCTGGGCCGCCACTGCAGCCCGCGCCCGCGTTTGGCGTCAGCCTTATCAGTACCGAAGTCCCTCCCACCCACTTGCCTTCGATTCCCGCGGAGGAGAACACCTTTCCCCATCCCCGCCGCACCAAGTCTCCACCCACCTGGCGGGTCGCCCACTGAGTGTCAGGACTGATGTCTGAGTTGCCACTAACCGGAAGTTTTGCGTCGTTGACTCTTGCCATGGAAGCAACAGCCAGCAGACCGACGGTCACTGGAATTGTGCGGCCCTCATCCTGAATGGCCGTGAATTTCACGACTATGGTGGAGCCCGAAGATCCCGCGCTTACGTTCACAGTATGACCGAGGATGCGTGCTCCTTCACGGACCTTGATGCCGGAAGGGAGGGTGATCTCTTGCATGATCCGACCGTCGATTTTTTTGTCGGGTTTGTCCTTCGATGCATTCAGGCCAGAACCGAGCATGACGGGGATGACGGTGCCAACTGGAATCTTGTCACTGGGAAACACCGGCAAGAGCAGTAGTGCGATTGCGAGCGTAATCAGATTCATCGTTACTCCGCTTCACTTCCAATGTGTGCCTCGGGGCTTGCGGGGTCACCTGTGAGTTGTTACAGACAAAGTCGCTGCACGGAATACCGTTGAAATCCATGAGAATTCTGGGTGTGACGGAAATCACTTAGGTTCACGGGCCAGAAGACTATAAAAGTCAGTTGCAATGGAGGCCCGGGATTTTCCCTTGCCACTCGCACGGGAAAGTACGGGCAATCTTACATGACATTTTTGGCCCGATTCATCCGCACTCATTCCTTGCTTGCCCTCATTGTTCTGATCAATACGGTCGTTGTCGTGCTCGGGGATGCCGCTCGCGCTCAGGCTGCTGCGTCAGCGCAGCCGCAGCTGGCAAAATTGTTGGTTGAGCCTCTTCCCGGCCATCCAAAACGCGAGGGCACGCCCGTGTCTTACAAGCCTGACACGCTCTATCAGTACATCGACGGCGGCGCAGACGTCTATCTCCTCTATGATTTTCAGACCCTTCTGCACCAGGACTTCAAGAGCGGTGCTGCGGAAGTCACGGTCGACATCTACGATATGGGCAGGCCGGAAGACGCCTTTGGCATCTACTCGGCCGAGCGCTCTCCCAAGTACAACTACATTCCCGTCGGAGCCGAAGGCTACCACAGCAAAGGCGCGCTGAATTTCTTTCAGGACCGCTATTACGTGAAACTCGTGGGATCGGGTACCGGAGCGGATACCCTTCTCGATCAGTTTGCGCACACATTGTCGACGCGCATCGCCGGGAGCCGCACGCTTCCGCCCGTGCTCTCGAAGCTTCCGCAATTACATCGAGTCCGCCACTCCGAGCAGTACATTCGAAAAGATCCGCTGGGCCATCCCTTTCTTGCTCCGTCGTATGTCGTGACGTACGCGTCCGCACCGAAAGAGAGCAAAATGTTTGTCTCGGTGGCAACGGATCCGGCCGCAGCCAAGGCGCGGATTGATCAACTCGCCAAGCATTTCAAGCAGACCGGAGAATGTGCCGCCGCACCCGAATTGGGAGAAGGCGGAATTCGCGCCAAGAACAGCTTCGAGGGAACTGTGATTGCCCGTACCCACGGGCGCTATGTCCTGCTTCTGCTGAATCCGCCTCCGGATGGCGCCGCCCTGCTGAAATCCGCCGCGTTAGCTCTTCACTAGGGGCCGAAGCCTTCGTTTCGTGGGGTTCGTAATGTGGACGGGCACGGCTGACGCTGAGGTCGACCTTTGACTCCTCACCTGATGTGCGTCTGCTCACAGACTTCCGGTTGGTCTCTGTGAACTCATAGGAACATTCATAGGAGCGAGTCATGAGTAAAGAATGGAATCGTAGAGACTTCATCGTGAAGCCGATTGTGTGGGCGGGGGCCGCCAGCGTCCTTGCCAAAACAGATCTGCTATCGGCCGAGTCCACTTCCGGTGCACTTCTGCAACGGACTCTGGGACGCACCGGCATTACCCTGCCCATTGTCAGCATGGGAATCATGAATGCTGACGTGCCAGGCATACTCCGCCGCTCCTATGAACTGGGCATCCGCCACTTCGATACCGCCGCCGTCTACCAAAACGGCCGCAATGAAGAGATGGTGGGGGCCGTAGTCAAGGAAATGGGCATTCGCGACAGGGTTATTATCTCGACGAAGATCGGAACCCGGGCCAGTTTCCAAAATAACGCGGAGGCGAAGAAGGGATTCACCGAGCGCTTCGAGGCCAGTTTGAAGCGTCTGCAAATGGATCACGTCGACATTCTCTATCACCATGGAGTCGATTCCGACGATCATGCCAAGTCCGAAGGCCAGATCGAAGTGCTGCAGACTTTGAAGAAACAAGGCAAGACTCGCTTCATCGGCATCTCCACACACGAGACCGTCCCCGTGCTGAACGCCGTCATTCCATTGAACGTGTTCGATGTCGCCCTGGTGACGATCAACTACACCATGGCCCACGATGCCGAGAAACTGGCGACGATCGAAAGAGCTGCGAAGGCCGGCATTGGAATCGTTGCCATGAAAACGCAAGCCGGCGGCACCGTTCGTCCAGACGCCAAACTTCCCAAAGAACTTCCCCCGGAGAGCCAGACTGCTCTGCTGAAGTGGGTGCTCAACCACGACTTCATCACGACCGCCATCCCCGGTTTCAGTACGTATGAGCATCTCGAGCAGGACTTCTCAGTCATCCGCAATCTTGCCTACACCGACGCCGAGAAAAGATTCCTGGCCGACAGAGCGTTCGTCGCACAAGCAGAATTCTGCCAGCAATGCGGACAGTGCCGGGAAGATTGTCCGAAGGGCGTCGATATCCCCGCGCTGATGCGTTCGCACATGTACGCAGTGCAGTACCGCAACGTCAGCATGGCCCGGCATTTGTTGGTTAATTCCGACTCCGGCGACGCCTTGGAGGCATGCCGCAGCTGCTTATCATGTCAGGCGCATTGTCGCAATACCGTACAGATTGCCCGCAAGATCGCCCAACTGAAGGAGCTTCAACTCACATAGCTCTGTCGCGCGTTTCAACCGTATTGTTTTGCGCTCGGCCTAGGCGCCGTCACATCCGGAACGAACTGGCCCCAAGCCTAGCAAGGAGGGCCTATGGCTCACAATACGATAGCAAATGGATGTTCGCTTGCTTGTTTTTGATCGCACCCGTTTTTGTGCAGGGACAGTACACGACGACGTACACCTATGGTATCAAGGACATCACTAGCTACATATTTACAGGAACGAATGCATGGAAGTATTTGCCGGGTAATCCCCAATGTTTACTAGATTCCTTGGCGACGGCTGCTGACGGATCAACATGGTGCGTCGGCACCGACAATTATGTTTACGATTTCAGCGTTGCGACACGTTCTTGGACAAAACACACAAACATGGGAACATCTGTAAAAGCGCTGGCCGTGCAGAGTGCGAGTATTATTTATGCACTTCGGTCAGGAGTCGGTGGGTGTTCTGGGCTGTCACCAGATTTGCCTATTTATGTATGGACTACTTCTTGGGCTCCAACGTCCGGTTGCGCAAGCCAGATCAGCGTTGGTGGCGATGGCGCTCTTACGGCCATCAGTAAAAGCTCCACCTATCCTAATTACTTATGGCTTTCCACGAACGCAGGGACGCAGTGGTCTACCGGATGGGTTTATGCGAGTGTAGCCAATGACCTAAGTGGTTGCGTTGACCCAACCCCCGAAAACTGGACCATCTAGAATGTGAGTTCTCCCCAACCCAGGAAAGGAGAACCGCAATGAAAGGCACGCGACACAGTGAAGAGCAG
>Ga0335077_10010345_pt1 | contig 11602 bp, 11 predicted proteins | sample Lox_Sample_31_FD_207151 | JGI IMG/M metagenome (GOLD analysis project Ga0335077, IMG submission 207151) | Soil microbial communities from Loxahatchee National Wildlife Refuge, Florida, United States - Lox_Sample_3.1 | ecosystem: Environmental > Terrestrial > Soil > Wetlands | place: USA...
GACGACGAGCGCGGTCGCGAGGAGCGCGGCCCCTTCGAGGCGCTCGGTGCCGAGGACGACGGCGACGGAGGCCCTCGCGGCGGCCGCGGCCGTCCGCGACCAGGCGCTCTCGAGAAACGCCGCGTCCGGCGGCGGAGGCTCCTTCCCGAGCCCGCGATAGCCCGGAACGTAGCACTCCGGAAAGCAGACGACCGACGCGCCTCGTTCGGCCGCGCGCGCGATCGCGTCCTCAGCGATCTCGACCGACTGCTCCGGCGTCGCCGGGTACCGCACGTTTGCGAGCGCGATTCTCACGTCCGGCCGCGTCATGGCACCGCGAGGAGATAGTCCGCCATCGCCGAAAGCTCCTCGCCGGAGAGGTACTTGAAGGACGGCATCTTCGAGCCCTCGACGTACTTCTTCGGATCCCTGAAATGCCCGACGAGCCAGGCCTTGTCGCGCTTGCCGAGAAGATGCTGGAGCACGGGCCCGCGCCGGCCGCCTTCTCCATAGAGCTGGTGGCACTGCCGGCAGTCCTCGCGGTCGATCGCGGCGCCGCCGACGCGGATCGGCTCCGGCAGGAGGGAGAGCTTCACGCCGTACTTCGAGACCGCGTCGACGTACGCGAGGACGGACGGCAAGTCCTTGTCGGGGTTTTCGCCTTCCTCCTCTGCGGCGGGCCGATGGACGCTCTTTTCCTTCACGTGTTTGGCGAGCGCGTCGCCCTGGAGAACGAGCGGGCGCGCCGCGAGGCCGATCGCATCTCGCGGGGCGCCCGCCGCCGGCCGGCCATCGGCCCCGTGGCACGACGCGCAGCCCCGCTTTTCGTAGGACGCGAGGCCGCCGAGAAGGCGCGGATCGGGAGGCTCCGCGGAGCCGCCGAGGCCCGAGGGCTCCTTCGTCTTCGGAGCGTCGAGCGCCCCGAGCGCGAGGAGCGCGAGGAGGCCCGCGCCGGCGAGGCCGCCGAAGACGAGGACCGGCCTGCGGTCCCGGGGCCGGCGCGAGGCGCCCCGGTCGAGCCATGGCACGAGCGCGAGGAGGAGCATCGAGAGACCCGGAAGGACCGCCGTCCCGAGAGGCTCGAGCGGACCCTTGAAGACCTTCAGCAGCTGAAAGAGCGGCAGGAAGTACCACTCGGGGCGGGGGACGGACGCCGTGTCCGAAGGATCGGCGAGCCTCCCGAGCGGCGCGGGGTGCCGGGCCGCGAGCCAGAAGAGCGCGAGGACGACGGCGAGAATCACGGCGCCGTCGCGCGCCGCCTGGAACGGAAAGAACGGCTCTCTCGGATCGGGCTCCGTCGTCGGCCCCGCGTGCGCGTGCCGGCGCAGGAGCAGGAGATGGACGGCGATGAGCGCGAACGCGAGGAGCGGCAGCAGCACGACGTGGAGCGCGTAGAAGCGCGTCAACGTCGCCGCCCCGACGACCGGCCCGCCCGCCATGAGGCGCGACGCCGCCGGTCCGACGACGGGAAGCGCCGCCGGCACCTTCGTCCCGACGACCGTCGCCCAGTACGCCTTCTGGTCCCACGGGAGCAGATAACCCGTGAAGCCGAATCCGAGGACGAGGAGAAGGAGCGCGAGACCCACGAGCCAGTTCAGCTCGCGGGGGCGGCGGTAGGCGCCGAACGCGAACGTCCTGGCCATGTGCAGAACCGCGAGGACGACCATGGCGGAGGCGCCCCAGTGGTGGAGGCCCCGCACGAGCCCTCCCGCGAAAAGGCGCGTCTGGATCGCCTTCACGCTTTCCCACGCGTGGTCCGGTGTGGGCGCGTACGCGAGCGTCAGCGCGAACCCGGTGACGAACTGGACGAGGAAGACGGCGAGAGCCGCGGACCCCAGCGTGAAGAGCCACGCGCGCCGGACGGAGACGGGCTCGTCGGCGAACGCCCGCCAGAGCGAGGTGAGGCCGCCCCGCGACTCGAGAAAATCCCGAACTCTCTTCACGCGTCGAGCGACGCCGCGTCGAGCTGTAGGCGTCCGCCCGCGACGACGAGCGGCAGCCGGGTCAGCGGCCTCGGCGGCGGGCCGGCCAGCACCTCGCCCCCCGGCCCGTACACGCCGCCGTGACACGGGCAGAGAAACGCCCCTCGCGCGGCGTTCCACGACACGCCGCAGCCGAGATGGCTGCACGTCGTGCCGAGAGCCGCCAGGCCCGAGGCGGCCTTCGCGTCCGGGATGACCGCGAAACGCTCTTTGACGCGGCGTGTCATGTAGCCATCCTCGATGGTCCGCTCCACGACGACCTCTTCGGGCCCGGACGTCCCGGCGCGGAGCGCCTCGAAGGCCGAAGCGGGGCCGAGATCCAGAAATGCGGACCCCCCCGGCGCGCGGCGGGTGAGCGGCCCGAGGACGAACGCGAGCGCGGCGCCCGCCACCGAGGAGGCCGCGGCGAGGGCCGTCCCGATCGCGGTGAGCGTGAACGTCCGGCGCGTCGCCATCAGCATCTGTCCGTCGAGAAGGAGACTCTTCTTTCGGGAAGATATTCCGCGCCTGCGCGCATCTACTCATCTTACGTGATCGAGCCCTCTCGTTTCGGCCGAGGGCATCACGTCGCTCGTTCCGGCGGCCCGCCGGGAGACCAACGCGCGGCCGCCGGCGGATTCAGAACGGGACGATGTGCCGGGAGACCAGCTCGTGCGCGACGAGGTAGCCGAAGACGGCGTGTCCGGCCGCGTGGAAATGGTCGTTTCCCGAGAGCTCGCTGAGAGGATAGAAGGCTTCGCGCAGGACGTCGAACGCCGGGACGAGGTCGAGAAGCTCGATTCCGCGTTTCGAGCAAAGCTCGCGGTAGAAGTCGCGCTGTTCGCCAAGGCCCTCACGACTGCCGAGCGGAAAGAAGCAGAAAACCAGCCGCCGGGGCGCCAGGCGCTTTTTCAGCAGCTCGAGCGGGCGCCCGTAAAGCTCGAGCGCTTCCCGGCGAAGCTCCGGCTCCGCGGCCAGTTTTCCGAGAGACGCCTCGATCTCGAGACGGCCATCGGGCGAGGCGGTTGCCATCCCTCGCCTTTCGCACGCCCGAAACAGCGCGGCCGCGGGACTCTTTTGGAGCTTCGCCTCGGCAGGCAGGAGGAGGTACTCGGGGTCGATGTCTGCCGGAGGAATCCCGCTACCCGCCACGGGCGGACGGTTCAGCCAGGCATCCAGCGTGCTGGAAGCGGGAGGCATCATGAGAACAACGGTGTCGACGTCCCAGGTCTTCGCCACCGTTGGCACCTCGTAGGCCGGCCAAATGCCCAGGGGCGCCGAACTGCCGTGTGCCTTCGTCAATACCTCGTAGGAGATCGGGCGGCCCTCCAGGGCCGCGCGCGTATTCAGGATCAGTTCGAGCCGCTTGGGGAACGTCAGGGCACGCGGATAGCCGCCATGTTCCTCGATCTCCTTGTCGGTGCCGTAAAAGATCCGGGAATCTCCCACGACCAGGAGCCGGTAGACCCCGTCAGGCTTCCGCTTCGGATAGGAGTCATCGTCCGGCTCGCCCGGCCACTCCGTCAGCGCGTCGCGGCGCACCCCCTGGTCGAGGTCGCGGATGGAAAGGACTCTGCGCAGAGCGGGCGAGGTCACGAACAGCGTTCGCTCGACCCGCGGATCGGCGGCGAAGCCGACGGGAGGACTGCCGGGAACCTCGAGATAGGGCTTTGGAGATCCCCGGCCCGGAAGGTCCTGGCCCCAGGCGGAGATCAGCGGCACGGGCTCCCCGGTGAGCGCCCGTACGAGCGGCTCCGCCGCCGCCCGAAGCCCGTAGAGCACGCCGCCCGCCGAGGCCATCGCCACGAGGCGGCCTGGAGCTCCCGCAGCGGCCAGGTCGGGCGAGCCTTTCTCGGAAGCGCCGAGTCGGAAGACTTCGGTCCCGTCCCGATCCGCCAGGTACAGCGTGGCATCGTGGAATGCGAGCGCGCCGGGGTGGGGCACACGCGGGTCCCCTTCGATCAGCACACGCGCCCGGCCCGAGGCGATGTCGACGCCCACGAGACGACCCGGTCCGGGTTGCGAGAGGAAGATCTCCTTTTCCGAGGCCGCGAGGCCCCAGACGTCCTCGAAGGGGGCGGTCCCGGCCGCGTGAAGAGTTCGCACGGTACCGCCTTCGAGATCCACGATGCGCAGCAGGCCCGAGCCCGCATCCCACACGACGAGCTGGCGGGGGCCGATGAACTGTACGTGTGTGGGCCGATCGAAGCTCGCGCTCGAAAGAGCACCGTCCGCGGAGCCTGGCTGTCCGGTCCCCGCCAGGGTCACGACCCGGTTCGCATCGTCCAGCCTGACGCCCCGCAGCCGGTGTCCCCCGCGATCCGCGACCACGAGGAGCTTTCCGCTCGGGCTCCCCGCGAGACCTGCCGGCTCCTGAAAACGGGCCTCGGCGAAGGGTCCGTCCGTCGTCCCCTGGTCCCCCGAGCCGGCGACGAGGGCCAGTCTGTGGTAGAGCGGCCGGAGGGTCCGCGCCGCGTCCGAAGGCATGACGCCCTTCCCGATCGTCACGAGGAGCGCGCCTGCAATCAGGCCGGCGACCCCCGACCACAGTCGCGTCCATCCCCGCCGGGGCATCAGCGCACCTCGAAGATTTCAAAGAGCCTCGCCATCTGCGCTTTCTCCGGCACCGCCCCCTCCTTGAGACCTTCCAGCAGAGCGTCGCGCGAGAATTCGAGGTGGGCGACTTTCTCGAGCGTGTCCCACCGCGGCATCCCGTACCGGTCGCGCTCGCGCACGAAGACGACGTCCATTTTCACTCGGTCGACTCCCGCTCCCACCTTCTCGGCCGCCAGCCTCCGCGCCACCCGGGCCAGCACCATGCGCTTGTCCGGACCGGTCAGCGGGCCCCGGGCCTCCTGGGCGTTCCAGAACACGTGCACATACCCTTCCTTCTTCGTCACGATCACGTTCTTGTCGAACCACGCCGCCGGGAACGGCGTGGCCGCGGCCGGCGCCGCCGCCGAAGCAGGCGGAGTTCCCAATGGAGTCACCTTTGTCAATGGCGCTGCCGGAGACCCGCCCGGGGCCCCGGTGGTGAACAGCGCGGCGAGGACGAGTGCGGCCAGGCAGCAGCTCATCATGGCGCCTCCGGAAAGCCGAGAAGAATTCGGGAGTACCTCACGACCGAAGCCACGGGATAGAAAAAGAGGAGCCATCCATACGCAACGAAGAGGTCCGTCATCACAATGCCAAGAAAGCGCGTGGCGCGGCGGGGCGCCATCCGCTGGCCGAAAGAAGAGCGCTCCCAGAGGCCGTGCACGGCGAGGCCTGCGCCATGGTAAAGCCCCCAGAGGCCGAAGTGCCACGCGGGTCCGTGCCAGAGGCCGCAGATGAACATCGTCGCCGCGAGGTTGAGCGCCTTGCGGGGCGTGCTCGTGTGTCCGCCGCCGAGGGGCACGTACACATAGTCGCGGATCCAGGAGGAGAGAGACATGTGCCAGCGCCGCCAGAACTCCGAGATGTTGCGGGCGGCGTAGGGGAACCGGAAGTTGGCCGGTAGCTCGAGACCGATGAGCCGCCCGAGCCCGATGGCGATGTCGCTGTACCCGGAGAAGTCGAAGAGAATCCGGACCGACATGAGAAAGATCATGGTCGCGACCGTGGCCCGGCTGGGCGAGGGGTACCGTTCGAGAAGCTCCACGAGGGCCGCGGCGGCGTCGGCAACCACGAGCTTCTTGAAGAAGCCCACCAGAACCTGAGCCGCACCCGAAAGCGATCGCTCCAGGGAGGGTCGCGCAAGACCATCCTTCACCTGCGCGAGAAAGGGCTGGAAGCGCTTGATGGGTCCCGAGACGATGGAGGGGAAGAAGATCGCAAAGAACGCGAATTTCAACGGGTTCCGAATGGGCGGCGAGCCGTGGTAAACGTCGGTCAGGTAGTGGACGAACTCGAAGGTGAAGAACGAGATCGCCAGAGGCAGCGCCGGACCGGCCGAGCGCGGCGTCCACACGGCGAGCGCCGGGCCGTTGTTCACGGTGGCTAGAGATCCCAGGAGCAACCCGCGGTACTTGTAGAAGACGAGGCCCAGGACCGGAACGAGAAGCCCTGCGGCGAAGGCAAGCGGGCGGGCCTTCGTGTCCGAGGGCAGACGCGGAAGCGTCAGCCCGACGGCGTACGTGATGACCCCCATGACGATGATGGGGCGGATTCCCGCCGGACCCGCAAAGTGGTAGTGAAAGATGGCGCTCGCCGCGAGGACGTAGAGAAAACGGAGGCGCGGCGTGGGAACGAGATGGAACACGACGTAGAAACCCGCGAAGAAGATCAGGAACCAGGCCGTGTTGAAGATCATGAAGCGTCGCCTGGCTTCCCGAAGCTCGTCTCAGAAGTCGACGTAGATGAATTTCGAGGAAGACAGGTCGCCCGCGAAAAGCAGCACCACGAGAAACACGACGAAGAGCAGGGCCCCGAGGAGGACGCCTCGCAGCGGGGGGCGAGCTCTCACGCCTGGCTCCCGAGACGCCGGTCTATCTCCTCCGCGAGCCGGAGGTTGCCTTCGGCCGTCAGGTGGCAGTGGTCGAGAAAGAGCGCCTCCCCGAATGCCGACGACAAGTCGACGAACGAGCCGGAGGCTCCCGGCCCGACGATCGTCCGGAGCAGGTTCGCGTTCGCGGCCTCCAGCTCCGGTCCCCCTCTTGCCATGTAAGACGGGTTCTGCGGCGAGAAAACGACGAGAAGCCGGGGGTCCGCGTGGCGCAGAGCCGGGATCAGCCGGCGGAGCGCCCGCACGGCCGGGGCGTCCTCCCGCCAGAGCTCCTGATAGAAGCCCTCGACGCGCATGCGAAGCGCGGCTTCCTCCACGTCGCCCGTGGGAGGCTTCCCGAAGACCACCTCGACGAGGCGTTGGCGCGCATCCGCCGGAGTGGGGTAGTACCAGAGCGCGCGGAGCTGCTGCGAGAGTCGAAAGAGGACCGAGGCCGAGGCGGCGGCGCCATAAAGACGCGTGCCGATGGCCTCTCCCCGAGACGTTGCCGCCGGCACCAGCTCCGCGCGCGACGACGGCGGAAGCGCCGGCAGCAGAAAGTCGCGCGAGACACGCTGCCCGTCGCGGTCCAGCTCCGACGCCAGCATCCGGACATTGACCACGAGCACGACCCGTGCTGGCCGGGCCGAGCGGCTGACGGTTTGATCGAGGACGTACGCGATGGCTTCCAGATCGCCGGGAACGAGCCCATCGGCGGCAAGGCTCACGACGCGCGAACGCATGGAGGCCCTCCGGCCGGCAAGGGCAGCGGGCACCGTGCTGCGGCGCGCGTCAGGCCGGCCGCGCTCGAACATCGCACTGGCACCCAGAACGCTGTCTCCCAGAAGCAGCACGGGCGGCGATTGGCCTCGCAGCCCCCATCGAACGCCGTCCTCCAGCCCCGGCAGGCTCGTGAGCACGCCGGAAAGGGAGATTCGCCCGTAGAGAGCTCTCGAGGACGAGAGGCCCCGGGAGACGAGCTCGGCGCATCCCGCGAGCAGCATGAACGTGAGCGCAGCCGTGGCGGCCGTCCGGCGATCCAGGAAAATCTGGCCCGCCACGGCCGGCGTGGTGTCCGCCACGACTCCACGGTAACACTTACTCCCGCTCGGACGAACTCTTCCCGTCGTCGTTGACAGCGTCGCGCCCCCCTCCTACGCTGTTCACCAGTGACCTCGGTGGCGAGCAAGGACGTGCCTTCGTGCAGGCTCTCGGTCATCGTGCCCGTCTATAACGAGGAGGAGAACGTGCCCCTCTTCCTCGCGCGAACGGAGAAGGTGCTGGCCGATCTCGGGAGCGATTGGGAGATCCTCTTCGTTCTCGATCCCTGCCCCGATCGCACGGAGCAGGTCATCCTCGAGCACCGCGTTCGCGAACCGCGCATCAAGCTGCTGAAGATGTCGAGGCGCTTCGGGCAGCCGGCGGCCACGCTCGCCGGGCTTCACTGGGCCACGGGAGACGCTTGCGTCGTGATCGACGTGGATCTGCAGGATCCCCCGGAGCTGATCCCCGAGCTGGTTGCGCGCTATCGAGAGGGTTTCGACGTCGCGTACGCGCAGCGCCTCTCGCGGAAGGGCGAACCCGTTCTCCGAAGGGTCGTCGCCACGATCGCGTATCGGGTGATCAACCGGATCTCCACGGTCCCGATCCCGCGCGACACCGGCGATTTCCGCCTCCTCTCCCGCCGCGTCGTGGATGAGCTGAAGAAGCTGAAGGAAGGTCACGGGTATCTGCGGGGACTCGTGGGCCTTCTGGGCTACCGCCAGACGGCCGTCCCGTACCATCGCGAGGAACGCCTGGCCGGACGGACGAAGTACCCGCTCACGGGCTCCCTGCGCATCGGCCTCAACGGACTGGTCTGTTTTTCCAGCGTGCCGCTGCAGCTCGTTTCGGCCTTCGGCGGGCTTCTCCTGGCCGCTGGCCTTGTGACGCTGGTTCTGTGGAGTCTCAGCCTCGCTTTCGGCTGGCCGTGGAGGATCCCCGGGCTCGTGCCCCTGATCCTCCTGCTGTCCGGCTTTCAGTCGCTCGCGCTCGGTGTTCTGGGCGAGTACATCGGGCGCATCTACGATGACGTGCGCGCGCGTCCGCTGTTCCTCGTCGCGTCCGCCCACGGCTTCACGCGGCGGGACACCGAATGACACCCGAGGGGGTGCCGGTGGCCATCCTCTGCGGCGGCCGGGGAACGCGCCTGGGTCCGCTGACCGACGCGTGTCCGAAGCCGCTCGTTCCCGTGCTCGGAAGGCCATTCCTCGCCCACCAGACCGAACTTCTCGAGCGTCAGCTCTTCCGGCGTTTCATCTACCTGACCGGTTACCACGGCGGCCAGCTGGAGTCCTGGCTTCGTGCCTCCTTCGGCGACAGGCTGGAGATGGCCTTTTCCCTCGAGACGGAACCGCTCGGCACCGGCGGCGCTCTCTGGAACGCGCGCCGGCACTTCGACGAACCGTTTCTCCTGCTCAACGGCGACTCCTATCTCGATCTCGACTACGGGGCCATGTTGGGAGCTTTGTCGTCGGCGCCATCGGCGGTCGTGGCGGTGGTGGCCGCATGGCGCAACCCGGACACGACGGCCGGGGTCGAGGCCAACAACCTCGCGCTCAAAGAAGACGGAACCGTGACGCTCTACCAAAAGCGCGGCACAAGCCCGAGACTGACGCACGTTGACGCGGGCGCGGGCGCCTACCGGTTGGGGATCTTCGGTTTCTTTCGGCCGGACGATCGCCCGCCGGTGTCGCTCGAGGAGACCATCTGGCCGCGCGCGATTGCCGCGGGCGGCATCCGCGCATTCCCGGCTCCGGAGCGTCCGTGGGACATCGGAACCCCGGACCGTCTTGCGGCCTTCGAGAGGCGTCTTTCCGGGAAGGCCGCCCTGACGGCATGATCATCACGCGAACACCGCTCCGTATCAGCTTCGTCGGGGGCGGAACGGACCTGCCCTCGTTCTACGAGCGCGAGCCGGGAGCCGTGGTTTCCACCGCCATCGCTCACTATGTCTACGTCTTTGCGCACCCGTTCTTCAGCGATCACATCCAGCTGAAGTATGCGCAGACCGAAACGGTCTCGTCCCTCGACGAGATTCAAATGCCCGTTTTCCGCGAGGCCCTCCGCCTTTACGACGTGCGCGGGAAGATCGAGCTGGGAATCGTGGCCGATCTGCCGAAGGAGGGCGGTTCGGGCCTCGGTGGCAGCACCGCGTTCTCGGTGGGCCTCCTGAATGCGCTTTCCCACTACACGGGCCGGCCGCTCTCGAACTTCGAGTTGGCCGGACAGGCCTGCCGGCTGGAGCTGGAGATCCTCCGGAACCCCATCGGAAAGCAGGACCAGTTCGCATCGGCCATGGGCGGCCTCAACTACATCCAGTTCAACCCCGACGGCACCGTCATGGTGGAGCCGATCTTCCTGAACCCCCGTACGCGGGCCGACCTGCGTTCCCACATGACCCTTTTCTACACGGGGCTCACCCGGGATGCGCGCGGCATCCTTGGCGACCAGCAGCGGCGCATGGCGACCGACGAAGAGAGTTTCACGGCGCACGTGCGCATGCGCGACTACGCCCGCGAGCTGCGCGACCTGCTGCGACGGAACTCCATTCGCGATCTGGGGCGCCTGCTGCACGAGAACTGGCTTCTCAAGAAGACCCTGGCGAGCGGGATCTCGAACGCGCGCATCGACGGCTGGTACGAGAAGGCTCTCGCGGCGGGTGCGGAGGGGGGCAAGTTGCTGGGCGCCGGCGGCGGCGGTTTCCTTCTGCTGTTCTGCCGGCCCGAGCGCCAGGATCGGCTGCGCGCGGCTCTCGGGGATCTGCGTGAGATGAAGTTCGAGCTGGATCCTCAGGGCACACGGCTCATCCTCGTCGAGAGCCGGGAGGCGGACGCATGACGAAACACGAGCCGGAGACCCTGGCGGCGCAAGAGGCCCGCGAATTTCGCGATCAGGCGCTGAGGCTCCTCGCCGCGCTGGACGTGGACAAGATCGCGGAAGTCTCCACGGTGCTTCACCGCGCCAAGGAGGCCGGTCGAACGATCTTCGTCTTCGGAAACGGGGGAAGCCACAGCATCGCGACGCACCTTGCGGCCGACCTCGGGAAGGGCACGAAAGGCGTTCGACTCGGGCAGACCTTGTACCGGGTGCTCAGCCTCGACAACGAGGCGTGGCTGACGGCCCAGGCCAACGACGGCGAGCGCGTGTTCCAGGACGGGGGATACCCGGGGACGTACCGCCATGGATACGACGGGGCGTTCGTCGGCCAACTGGAGAATTTTCTTTCGAAGGGCGACGTCCTCGTCGCGATCTCGAGCTCGGGCAACAGCCCGAACATCGTCAACGCGCTTCTCTTCGGAAGAGAGCGCGGTGCCGTGACGGTGGCGATCGTGGGCTTCGACGGCGGCCAGGCCGCGCGGCTCTCGGATCACGTGATTCTCGTGCCGACGGTCTCCGGGGCCTACGGTCTCGTGGAGAGCCTGCACAGCGTCGTCCACCACATGCTGTACGCGTGCGCGCGGCGCATCGAGGAGGCATGAGTCTTCGCTTCGTCTTCCTCGATCGGGACGGAGTCCTGAACCGGCGATCGTCCGTGAAGCGCTACGTCACGGCACCGGAGGAGCTCGAGCTTCTGCCCGGAACCAGGGAAGGCCTTTCCCTTCTTTCGGCGCACGGCTACGGGATCGTCATCGTCACGAACCAGCAGGGCGTGGCGCGGGGGCAACTCTCGAGCGAAGCTCTCGCGGCCGTCCATGACGAGCTGCGGCGGCAGGTCTCGGGCGCGGCCACCTTCCTCGACATCCTGGTGTGCCCTCATTCCGAGTTCGAGGGATGCCCGTGCCGCAAGCCGCGACCGGGTCTGCTGCTCGAGGCAGCCCGGCGCCACGCAATCCCCCTGGTGCGGACCTTCTTCGTGGGCGACAACCCCGGCGACGTCGCGGCCGGTCGTGCCGCCGGCACCCGAACCATTTATGTCGGCGAGCCCGGAGCACTGGCGGGGCAGGTGCCCGATTTCATGGCCGGGGACCTGATCGCGGCGGTCAGGATCATCCTCGGGGAGGACGGCCTCGCCGAAGGGACGGCATGAGAGCGTTCGTCACCGGTGGCGCGGGGTTCATCGGCAGCCACCTCGTGGACCGCCTCCTCGCGGAGGGCTGGGAGGTCGTGGTCTACGACGACTTCAGCACCGGCCGCGAGCTGTTTCTCGAGGGTGCTCGCG
>Ga0335077_10010346_pt1 | contig 11602 bp, 15 predicted proteins | sample Lox_Sample_31_FD_207151 | JGI IMG/M metagenome (GOLD analysis project Ga0335077, IMG submission 207151) | Soil microbial communities from Loxahatchee National Wildlife Refuge, Florida, United States - Lox_Sample_3.1 | ecosystem: Environmental > Terrestrial > Soil > Wetlands | place: USA...
GAGGTCGTGGATTTCCCCGCGTTCATCATCATCGACGACAAGGGCAACGACTTCTTCAAGGAGTTGAACCTGGGTTGACGGCGGAAGGGTGGGTCGATCCTGACGGAGAATCGGATGGTCGAGTGGTTCGACGACCTCAAGGTCGGAATGCGATTCAAGAGCGGCGAGGTCACCGTTTCCAGGGAAGACATCCTGCGCTTTGCGACCGAATTCGATCCGCAACCGTTTCATACGGATGAAGTGGCCGCGGAGAAGACGATCCTCAGCGGGCTTGCGGCGTCAGGATGGCACACCGCGGCCATCGCCATGCGGCTTACCGTCGACGCGCAGCCGTTCGGGCCGCATCCGCTGTTTGGCGCGGGGGTCGATGAGCTGCGCTGGCTGAAGCCGGTGCGGCCCGGCGATACCCTGCATCTCGAAGGGGAGGTGGTCGAACTGGTCCGCTCGCGGACGAAGCCGCAAGGCATCGCCCGCGTCAAATGGACCGCCTACAATCAAAATGGCGAGGCGGTCTACACGTTCACTCCGATTGCGATTGTGCCGAGCCGACCGGGCTGAACGCCCGTCGCGGCAGGTCAGGCGCGCGTCCCCGTGAAGGGAAAGCTGCCCATCGGTCCGATGCCCATTTCGCCCGAAATGCTGTCGCCGGAAATCTTGCCGGTGAATGCGAGCGTCAGCGGCATCGGGTTGGTGATCGAGACCTTCCAGGCGACGTCATCCCCATTCACGGTGCCGTCAAAGATCTCGGTGGAATTGCCATCCGCACCTTGCGTGCCCGTCAGCGAACCGCCTGCGCTCTTCAGGCTCAACGTCGCATTGCGCTCGCCCATCGGCGTGGTCATCACAAGATTCCAGTTTCCGTCCACCGCCATCTACATTTCCTCCGATTGTCCCGCAAAACCGCAATGAGTGGCGGTATAGCCTATCTTGCGAGCCAAGCTCAAATCATTCGTCCGCGTAAAAGCGTCTCAGGTTGCCGCCGCGCGGCCGGCACGAATGCGATTGATGACGAGAACACGAAACACGATGTATTGAAGGGCAAAGGCCAGGACCTTCGCACCTACTGCGACAACGGAGACATAGATCGCCCACAGCTTGAGATCGCCGGTCGTCGCGACTGCGACGGTGCCCGCGCCCAGCGCAAACATCAGCGCCGCCCAGGCGTAGCCCGCAAAATTGATGGCGTCCGGAATGGTCTCGACCGCGATGCTTGGCATGTAACGCAGCATCCAGCCGCGCTTGAGCATGATCGTACCGATGGCGAAGTGCGCAATCGCGGGCTTCGCCATCACGAAACGGGGATCCTGGCTCAGGAGGGTCGCTGTGCCCAGCACGATGACCAGTGCAAGGCTCGCCCAGGTCATGAAATTCAGCGGCCGGCCCTTGACGCGGGAATAGATGACCTGACCGATGGCGCCAGCGATCGCAACCGACGTCGCCAGCACGATGTTGTCGGTCGCAAGATAGATACACAGGAAGATGATCGTGGAGAGGAAATCCGTGCCGAGCCTTTTAAACACGTCGCTCATCGTATTCTCCGCCATCGGAAGGGCTGGGATCAATGCGGGTGGGGCAGGGCGTTGGCCGCAGGCGCGCCGTATTTCATGCGATATTGAGGATACCATTTGGTGAAGACAACCGCACTGTTGCGGGCGGCAAAGGCGACCACAAGGCTCAGCCAGATCGGCAAGGCCGGCACGTAAAGCACGGCCACGTTGCTCAGCATCATCAGCAGCGCAGCGAGTGTCCAGGCCGCGGTAATGATGTAGTTGGCGCGCAGGAAGCCCGGCGACGCGGCCCTTTCGGCCGGAACCGATTCCAGCGCATATTGCAGGGTGAAGGGATAGCGCATCAGCATCGAGCCGAACGAGATCGAGAAGATGCCGGCGTCGACCGCAAGTTTCGCCTTTGAACTGCTGAGCGCGGGGTCGAAGAGGTTGAGATACAGCGCGGTGCCGGCGAATACGACGGCGGAGGCGGCAGGGAGCAGCTTGATCGAGCGGCCGCGGAACACATCGAGTGCAATCGTGGCGAGCGAGATGCCGGCCGCCGCAGCAAGGCTCACCGTCGTGGACGCCAGCAGCATCAGCGCGGCAAATGCGCCATACGGCGCAAGGATCAGGAAAATCGTCATTGTGACAGCCCCATCGGGCCAATCTTTACGGTGTAAAGATCGATAACCTTGCGGCGGGCGCTCGTCAAGCGAAAATCTTTACACTGTCAAAATTGCAGCCTATAGATCACGCGATGGTGAAGAAGCTGGAAAAGGGGCGCGCGCCTCCGCGCATCGGCGCAGGTCGCGGTTCGCCAGGACGGACCGCTCGGACCCGTCGGAGCTCGCGCGCGGCACCCGGCGGCGAGGGCGCCTACCATCACGGCGCTCTGCGCGATGCGCTCCTGAAGGCCGCCGAGCAGGTTCTGGAGCGCAGCGGGATTGCCGGGCTGACACTGCGCGCGGTGGCGCGCGAGGCGGGTGTCTCGCACGCAGCCCCGGCCCATCATTTCGGGGACCTCACGGGGCTTCTCAGCGACCTCGCGGCGATCGGTTTTCGGCAGTTCAACGCCACCATGGTCGCGGCCGCTGCGCCCGACATGCCTTTTCCGGCGCGGGCGGTCGCCCGTGCCAAGGCCTATGTCGCCTATGCCAAAGCCCATCCCGGGATGTACGGGCTGATGTTCCGCACCGAGCGGCTCGACTACTCGCGACCCTCGCTGCACCAGGCTGCCGAAGCCTCGTTCGCTGGGCTTGCCGAGGCGGTCGGTGCCAGCCGTCACGAGCACATCGAGCAGAAAGCGTTGACGCTGGAGCAGGCTGCGGCCATTGCGCGCGCCTGGTCGACCGTGCATGGCTTTACGATGCTGCTGCTGGACGGACGCCTGGCGGATATCCTGAGGCGCCTGCCTGCGGGAACGGACGTCCAGATGCTGCTTGAGGCCATGCTGAAGCTGACCATGGGCAAGCCGCCTGGATCTTGACTAAGTCATTGCTGCAGTGAAAGCCGCGGACGAGCGCGTCTGCGGCTGCACCCAGCACCACGCAGTAGCGAGGGGGCTATGGAAACAACGGACGCGTTTGATCTTGCAGCCTCTATCGGTATTGCAATAAGTGTGACACCAGCATTCTGGGGAAGGTTCATGTTGGTTACGCGCACCACCTGACATTTCCGCGGAAACGTTCTAGAACAGCGGCCCCGTACTTTTAATCGCCGACGTTGCGTTCGTTAGACGACCTATGCCTGCCATTTCGCCGCACAAACCCTATCGCGTCGGCCGTTCCCGCACCGGGCTCGGCCTCTTCGCCACCAAGCCGATCAAGAAAGGCGCCAAGATCATCCGCTATTTCGGGCCGCTGCTGGATTCCCGGAAGAAAAAGGATGACGACATCGAGAACAAATATCTGTTCGAGCTCAACAATCGCTGGACCATCGACGGCTCGGTGCGCGCGAACATCGCCCGCTACATCAATCACGCCTGCAAGCCGAATGCCGAAAGCGACGTTCGCCCTCGCAAGCGCAAGGTCTTCATCCGTGCGATCAAGGACATCGAGCCGGGCGAGGAGATCAACTACGACTATGGAACCGATTACTTCAAGGCGTATCTGAAGCCGATCGGCTGCAAATGTGACGCTTGCGAGAAGAAGCGCAAAAAGAAGCGCGCCGAAGTCCGCGCCGAGCGGTTGCGGAGGCGGGAGAAGGCCGAGCGCAAGGCGAGGCGGCTCGAACAAAAGCTCGCCAAGGTGAACCAAGAGCTGAAGAAGCTCAACGGCAGGACCAGGCACGCCAATGGCAAGGGTGGGGGTGATGGCGGAACTTACGCCAATGGCCACGCCGAGCGCGCCGATCGCAAGCACGCCAATGGCAAGCGCGCCAATGGCAAAGACCACGCTACGGTGTGAAGCGGCCGGCCACCGCGACGCACCCCCCTCGACCTGAATTGCTTTGCCGGGAGTTGTGAGCGGCCTCTGCAATTCGATGACGTCGGAGGTAATGGAAGGCGTGAAATTCGCGTGCTAGGTTTGCGGCCATGAACAGGCATGTGTCCACGGCGCGAGCCGAGCGCTCCCAGCCGCTTCATATCGGCGACCATTTGCGCGAATGGCGACAGCGCCGCCATCTGAGCCAGCTCGATCTTGCCGTCGACGCCGAAATATCGGCGCGCCACTTGAGCTTTGTCGAAACCGGCCGCGCCTCGCCGTCGCGCGAGATGGTGCTAAGGCTCGCCGAGCGGCTGGACGTGCCCCTGCGCGAGCGCAATGTGCTCCTGGTCGCGGCGGGCTATGCGCCCGCGTTTCCGCAGCGCTCCCTTGATGATCCCATGCTGGAATCGGCGCGCCGGGCGATCGATTTGGTGCTTGGAGCACACGAACCCAATCCGGCGCTGGCTTACGATCGTCACTGGAACCTGGTCAGCGCCAACCGGATGGTGGCGCCGCTGCTCGACGGCATTCCGGAACGACTGCTTGGGCATCCCCTCAATGTCCTGAGACTTGCCTTCCATCCGGAGGCGCTGGCGCCGCGCACCGTCAATCTCGCCGAATGGTGCGGGCATCTCTTGGAGCGGCTGCACCGGCAATGCGAAGCAACCGCCGATCCGGAATTGCTCGAGCTTTACGATGACCTCAGATCCTATCCGCTTCCGGCGCGGTCGAGGCCGCTGCCCCCCGACGACAACGTGGCGATCCCCCTGAAATTGCGGCACGATGGCGAGGTGTTGAACTTTATTTCCACCACCATGGTTTTCGGCACGCCGGTCGATGTCACACTGTCGGAACTGGCAATCGAGACTTTCTTTCCGGCAGATGATGCCACCGCGGAGCATGTTCGCAAGATCGCAGCGCAACTCGGATAGAGAGCGAATGGATACGCGCACACCCCAGCGCCACAGAACTCCAGCCAGTCCCGTCGGCGATCTCTTGCGCGACTGGCGCGGGCGGCGCGCGATGAACCAGGCCGATCTCGCCTTCGAAGCCGGTATCTCGATCAAGCACCTCAGCTATCTCGAAACCGGCAGGACCGCCGGCAGCCGCGGAACGTTGCTGCAACTGGCCGCCGCGCTCGGCCTGTCATTGCGCGATCGCAATGCGCTGCTCGAGGCCGGCGGTTTTGCCCGCCAGTATGGCGAGTGCAATCTCGCGTCGCCCGAGCTCGGCGATGCCAGGCGCGCGATCGATCTCCTGCTGCAACGTCACGAGCCGTTTCCGGCCGTCGTGACCGACCGCCGCTGGGACGTCATCGTCGCCAACCGCGCGGCACTGCGGCTGATGGGCCATTTTCTCGGACCTGCGCGCATGACGCGTCCGCTCAACCACATGCGGATGTTTCTTTCGGCGGACGAATTGCGCCCCTTCGTCGAGAACTGGCAAAATGTTGCCGCAGCCCTGATGGTCCGCGCGCGCCATGAGGCGATGGCGGCGCCGCTCGATCTCGCGCTGCAAGCAACCTGGCACGACCTGCTGAAACTGCCCGACATCAAGGCGCCGGAGCTCAACGAGGCCGAGGTCGCGGGGCCGCTCTGCGAGGTGCGGCTGCGCCGCGACGATTTCGCAGTCGGCCTGATCGGCACGGTGCTGACGCTCGGCACACCGCAGGACGTCACGCTGCAGGAGCTGCGTGTCGAAATGTTCATGCCGGCGGACGAGGCATCCGAAGCCGCGCTCGTCGCGCTCGCCGGTCAAGACGCCTGAGCCTGGACCGCTTCGCGCCGCTCGAACGACATTGCCTGCAGGACTTCGGCGAACGGTCCCTGCCGGTCGCTGAGCGTGGCTGTGGTCAGTCCGGCGCCGCGCTCGCCGACGCGGGTCGCCGCGCGGATCAGGATCCACTGATCCTTGGGCTCGCGAAAGAAATAAATGCTGATCTCGGGATTGATGAAGGTCCATTGCCGCATGTCGACGATCTGCGCAACGCCGCTTGCGAAATCGGCCGCTTGCACGGCCTGCAGCAGCGGCGTGTTCGCTTCGCCCTGGACGATTGCCGCATCGAGCCGCATCCAGGCAGCCGCTGGACCCGGCTTTTCCAGCGCGCCCTCGATCAGCCGCACCGAGACATTCTCGAAATAGCGGCTCCATCGCTGCACGGGGAGCGGGGGCGGTGTGCCGGCTTCGGGAGCGGCATCGCGCGCGGTCGGCCTGGCAAAGGGATCGAGCGGGGACTCCGCGCCGAAGGCCGTCAATAGCGCCGTGCAGCGGCCGATCTCGACCTCGCCATCCATCAGCTGCACCTGCAGCGTCTTGGCCTTGCGACCGTCGCGCAGCATCTCGGTCTTCAGCGCGAACGCACTGAGCCCTGCCGGCCGCCACAGATCGAACGTCAGGCGGCGCACCGCAAAGTCGGATTTTTTCGCCAAGCGTTCCACTTCGCGTGCCATCAACGCCGTGGTCGCACTTCCCTGCAGCATGTCGGGCGACCACGGTCCGCCGGCACATTCGGTGGCGCGATAAAGGGATCCCTCTGGTACGAAAATGGCGAGCATGACGGCGCTCCGCGGCTGATCTGCCCGTCACCCGTCTAGAAACGAACGCGCCTTCCCGCAATAACCCCGGAGGTGATATGCGCGAGGCGAGCGGCACGCCTGCTTGTTTCGCGGCCGGTTCGGTCTATCTTGGGGCCTCTTTTCCTGAGGATTGGCCCATGAGCGCCCTGAAGCCGCTGAAGATTGATGTCGTGTCCGACGTGGTGTGTCCGTGGTGCTATATCGGCAAGAAGCGGATCGAGGATGCGTTGGCGCAGGTGCCGGACGTACCGGTCGACGTGCGCTTCAGGCCGTTCTTCCTCAATCCCTGGGTGCCGCGCGAAGGCATCAGCCGCGAGGATTATCTCACGACGAAGTTCGGCTCGGTCGACGCCTATAAAGGCATTGCTGGCCGCGTCGTCGCTGCCGCTGGCGAGGAAGGGCTCACCTATCGGCCGGACCTCGTCAAGCGTCAGCCCAATACCATTGATTGTCACCGGCTGATCCGCTGGGCCGAGGCGATCGGCAAGGCGCCCGAGATGAAGCAGCGATTGATGGAGCTGTATTTCCGCGACGGCGGCGATCTCACCCAGACCGACGTGCTGGTGCAGGCCGCGAGCGAGATCGGGCTCGATGCCGATGATGTGCGCAGGCGGCTTGCCACCGACGAGGACGTCGATCTCATCTCGGGACAGGCCCAGGAGGCTTCCGACAAGGGCATTTCCGGCGTGCCGACCTTCGTGCTCGCGCAGAAATATGCGATCTCGGGCGCGCAGCCGGCGGAGCTGTTGGTTCGCGCCATCCGCCAGGTCTCGGCAGAGGTGAATGCGCAGGCTGCCGAATAACGGTAGGCGTACTTGAATCCATTTTTTGCTTGCGCAAGTATCGCAGCCGGAGATTGCAGATGAAAATCAAGATTGTGGTTCACGAAGCTGAAGAGGGGGGATTTTGGGCCGAGGTCCCCGCCATTCCCGGCTGCGCCACGCAGGGTGACAGCATGGAAGAGCTGATGGCCAATCTGCGCGAAGCGATCGAGGGCTGTCTTTCTGTTGAGGTTGCCCCACCCGCACCGGGCGGCGTCGAGCGGATGTTGGAATTGCAGGCATGAAATCACTGTCCGGTCGCGAGTTCGCTCGGATCGTCGAGCGGCGCGGTTGGACGTTGCTTCGCATCAATGGTAGCCACCACATTTATGGGGAAAGAAGGAAGTATCGTCAGGCTGTCGGTGCCAATTCACGCCAACAGGCCTCTAAAGACCGTCTTGCTTCGGCACTTGGCGAAGCTTGCTGATATTTCGGAAGAGGATCTTTGAGGCTCATCGGCGCGAGCGAGTCGTCGTCGTGGGGCTCGGAAGGGTCGCAGGCAAAAAAGAAAAGGGAGGATCACGATGATCTACGAGTTGCGAACCTATACGGTGAGGCCCGGAACCATCGGCGACATGGTCAAGGCGGCGAGCACGGTTTCGCGCGACATTCGCGGTGACAATTTCGGCAAGCTCGAAGGCTATTGGTGGACCGAGATCGGCCCGCTCAATCAGGTTCTGCACTTGTGGAGCTACAGCGACCTCAACGAGCGAGCGAGGCTGCGTGCGGAGCTTGCAAAAAGCTCCCGCTGGGCCAGCGAGTACATTCCGCTGATCCGTCCGCTGCTGCTGCGTCAGGAGGTGCGCCTGATGAACGCCATCAGGCCGCCGGTTGCCCCCGCCACGACCGGCAATATCTATGAGCTTCGCAACTACCGCGCAAAACCCCTCGGCGCGGTCAGGCAATGGGCCGAGGCGTTCACGGCTGCGCTTCCGGCGCGCGAGAAATATTCCAAGATGGTCGGCCTCTGGCAGACCGAGACGGGGCAGCCGAACGAAGTCTGTCACATCTGGGCCTATCCCAGCCTCAATGCCCGCGCCGAGGCGCGCGCAAACGCGCAGAAGGATCCGGCGTGGCAGGAGTTTCTTGGCAAGGGTCCGCAGTTTCTTGAAGAGATGCACGCGACCATTATGCTGCCGGCGCCTCACTCGCCATTGAAGTGAGTTCGGCTCGCCACCTTCAGCGGTTTCGGCGCGCCCGGAGCAAGTGCAGACCCGAGCGCGCCCAATCGAGCGCCGACCGACGCATGATCAGTGCGGCGTGAATGGCCGCCACCACTGGATCGCGCGGCCTGAGCGGGATCAACACGTCCCCGATCGCAAAGCGCCCGCGCCAGATTGGGTTGATCATGGGATGATCGGGGCTCGCCGTGGAATCGGCTGACGCAATCTTTGGATCGGCACAAAGGTGCCGTGTCAGCTCCAGCGTGAGTTGCACGCCGGGCGAATACCTTGCAAAGCGCTCGTCGACGCCGAGCTTGAAGAAGAAAGCGCGGCTCTGATGCAGCAGGACGATCCCGGACGCAACCGGCGTATCGCCGGCGCGCAGGGTGACGACCTTGCATTGCCCGCGCCCGCCAAGCGAGGCGACAGCGCGGCGGATAAAGGCGGCATCGCCCTCGACCATGGCAAGCGCAGTTCCGCGCCGGCCCTTCCAGCCGCTCGCTTCCAGCATCAGGAAAGTCTCTGTCGCCGCCGCGATGTCGGAGGGCGTGCGCGCCACCTCGAAGCCGACCTCGCCATGCTCGTCGGCCAGCCGATGGCGCTGGCGGCGCAGCTCCTTCAGCTTCTTGGCGCTGAGCGCGTCCTGCAGCAATTCGTCGGCGCCACGCGTGGCATTGAGACAGGCGCGAAGATGCCATGAGAGCACGCGCGGACGGATGCCGTCGCCGCGCAGGACCGCGTTGACGGCCTTCATCGCAGCGCCGTCGAGCGCGACGTCGCGCAGCACCAGCGCGCGAGCACCACTGTCGCGCGCTGCCTGCATCAAGCGCGCTGCTGCGTCTTCCGCATAAGCGCGATCGAGCAGCGGCGTGCACAGCGTGCCGTAGGGGTGGGCGCTGACCAGCGCGGGCAGGGGGATTTTATAGGCATGCGCCAATGAGACGACCGGCATCAGGCCGATCAGCGCCATGTCGCTTTGCACAGCGAGCGCCGACGCGCCGGTGCGGCCGGGCGCCGAGGCATTCACCGCAAGTTCCCAGTCGGGAAGATAGTAGCCATTCGGCTCGATCGCGCGATCGGCCAACGCGCGCCATTGGCGGGTGTCGACGGCATCGAGTGGCAACAGCTGTCCGGATGAGGCGATCGTGCGCTGGGCACGCCTGGCCGTGGCATCGCCCGCGGATGCACGACGCACCATTGTGGTGTCGGCAAGCTCGACCACGTCCTTCATCTCCCCGTGCAAGACGTGTCGCATTGTGAGGCCGCGATCTCCGCCTTCGCGGCCTCAACCTAGCCGGAAGATTGGAAAAGACCGTTGGCTTGGCCGCGCAATTTGAGCGGTAATGTTAACGGGCCATTCACCGTTCGCGCGGAGCCGATTTGCCCGGTTCAGGAAAACGCGGTGCCGCAGCGCAACCCCAGCTTCTTGAAGACGATCGCTGCCGGGCAGAACCCGGTGAACGAAGCCTGGATCATGTTCAAGCCGGCAAAGGCCGTCAGCAGATACCAGTAGGGGCTGAACCAATAGCCGAACGCAAGCCCGAGCAGGACAACAAAACCAGCAAAGCTGAGAACTGCTCTATCGACGTTCATGACATGCTCCTTTCAACGATCCTGATGGACGTCACGAGCGGGCAAGCCCGTCCCGCGTCCATTCAACAATGTTTCTGGTGTCCATCGCGCCCGACTTGCGCGATACCTCCCTGCCTCTGCGCATCAGCAGCAGGGTGGGGATTCCCGTGATGTTGTGCCGCGACGAGAACTCCGGCGCGCGGTCGGCGTTGAGCTTCAACAGCTGGACCTGCGGCTCAAGCTCCTTGGCCGCACGTTCGAACATTGGTGCCATCGCCCGGCAGGGGCCGCACCACGGGGCCCAGAGGTCGACCAGGATCGGTATATCGCTGTTGGCGACGTGCCGCGCGAGGCCTTGCTCGTCGACCTCGATCGGGCGGCCGTCGAATATCGGCTGGTGGCAGGCTCCGCAGCGCGCGCCTTGCGGTGCGCGTTCGCGGGGCAGGCGATTGATCCGACCGCAATGCCCACAGACGACCTGGAGAGCCTCGCTCATGTTCCGGTCCTGACCTCCTTGATCTTGGCGATGTTGAGCTTGTCGAGCACAAAACGCTCATAGAACGGCTCGCTCTCGCCACGTCGCATCTTGCGCAGGAAATACTTTTCAAACGCCACCTTGGCGTAGTGCACCCATTCACCCTTCGATGACCAATTGACGTTGCGGGGCGGAATCTGCGGCTGCGCCAGAAAGGCGACACCGGAATCGCCGAAATCGGCCAGACAGATCGCATTCCATGTGGGCTCCGCAACGGCTCTGCGGCCCCGCAGCAGCGAGCCGATGTTCAACGCGGTCGCGGTAACCATCGACTCGATCATGAATCCTGTCTTCGGCACCCCGACGGGAACGGGCGTGGCGCCGACCGGAGCAATCGCCACGCAGACGCCGACAGCAAATACGTTCGGAAACTCCGGATTGCGCTGATGCTTGTCGACAATGACGAAGCCGCGCGGGTTGGTGAGCTTTTCGATCCCGCGCACGGCCGCGACCCCGCGGAAGGCCGGCAGCATCATCGAGTAGACGAACGGCAGTTCATGCACCTTGTGGTTTGCACCGCCCTCGGCAAATTCCTCCACCGACATCAAGCCGGGCTGAACGCTGTCGATCCGCGCATTGGTGATCCACTTGATGTGCTTTTCGCGCATCTCGCTCTCAAGCAGACCCTTGGTGTCACCCACGCCGTCAAGGCCAAGATGGCCGATATAGGGTTCGGAGGTCACAAAGGTCATCGGAACCCGATCGCGAAGCTTGCGGCGGCGCAGCTCGGTTTCCAGGATGAACAGGAATTCGTAGGCCGGGCCGAAGCAGGAGGCGCCCTGGACGGCGCCGATCACCACGGGTCCGGGATTTGCCGCGAGCCTCTCGAAGGCTTCCTTCGCCTGCGCGGCGTGATCGACGTGGCAGATCGATTGCGTGTATCCCTGCGGTCCGAGCCCGGGAATTTCGTCGAAGGCAAGCTCGGGCCCGGTCGCGATCACCAGATAGTCGTAGTCGATCGAGGTGCCGTCACCGAGCTCGACACGGTTCTGCGCTGGATGCACGCGGCTTGCGCCTTG
>Ga0335077_10010347_pt1 | contig 11601 bp, 13 predicted proteins | sample Lox_Sample_31_FD_207151 | JGI IMG/M metagenome (GOLD analysis project Ga0335077, IMG submission 207151) | Soil microbial communities from Loxahatchee National Wildlife Refuge, Florida, United States - Lox_Sample_3.1 | ecosystem: Environmental > Terrestrial > Soil > Wetlands | place: USA...
CGTCGCGCCGCTAACGACAAGACTCTGATGTGGCGGCTGTTGCGCCTTATCGGTCAGGCTTAGTCTTCCATGACAGAACGTGATCGCCAGCGCCCGATCCGTATTTTAAGTGTGGACGATCATCCGCTGGTCCGCGAAGGCGTCGCAGCGGTGATCGGCGCGCAGGCGGATATGGAACTGGTTGGCAGCGCCAGTAGCGGCCATCAGGCTATCGAGTTCTTCAAAAGGCTGCTCCCTGACGTAACGTTGATGGACCTCAAGATGCCCGATATGAGCGGGATTCAGGTCATTAATGCATTGCGATCCGAGCACCCGGATGCAAGGTTCATCGTGGTCACGACCTATCCCGGCGATGTCCAGGCGCTCCAAGCGCTGAGGGCGGGAGCCTTGGGTTACTTACTCAAGAGCAGCCTCGGAGACGAACTGATCAACGCAATCCGCATGGTGCATGCCGGCAAGCGATGCATCCCGTCCGAGATCGCAAGCGAAATTGGGCAATACGCGGCCGACGACGCACTGACGGAGCGCGAAATCGAGGTTCTGAGGCGCGTCGCGGCGGGCCAGTCGAACAAGCAGATCGCCCAGGGACTGGCCGTCTCCGAAAGCACCATCAAGGCGCACGTCCACAGTATCCTGCCCAAGCTCAATGCCAGTGATCGCACGCATGCGGTGACGATCGCCTTGAAGCGAGGCATTTTGGAGCTTTGAGCCTCGCTCTCACTGTGTGGGGGCTCTTGCGGATCTAGCCCGAAACCTGATCGAAAGTACAACGCGCCGAGGGATCGTTCGGCCGTACACGAGGGCCGCCGGTGGGCGCATGGTGGGATGGCTTGCGAACCCCTTATTCAATGTTTCCGGACGGGTTGCCGGGGCTGGCGCTGCTGCTCCTTCGCCTATCTACGGCCATTACGCTGATCGTAGGTGTCGGGGGAAGCGTTCAAAACGTCTCCAGATGGTATTTCTGGGGCCTGATTCCACTGGGCGCTGCTATTTGCGGGGGATTCCTCACGCCGCTGGCGTCGGCGCTGGCCGTTGGGGTTCAGTTGCTCAGGTTTGCCGACCCCGCCTCAAACTCGGTCTGGCTGAGCGTCACGGTCATTAATACGCTTGCGCTCGCCATTTTGGGTCCGGGGGCGTATTCATTCGACGCCCTGCGTTTTGGGCGACGCCGGGTGACGCTAAATCGAGAAGACTAATCGTCACGGCACTGGCCGAACGTTCACCGTCGCCGCTGTTCTTCATGTTGATGTGCGCGCATTCCGGAAGCGCTGATACTTGCTCCCGTCAAATCGAATGCGCTACCCGCATTGCAACTGCAAGTGGGTAGATCAGCAAGGAGGACCGACATGGCTTCTCGTGATCACGCCTCGGCGGTTTCGACGTTAGGTCGAGTTCAGCAGCCGTTGGTATCTGTCATTGACGCAGACCTTTCCGTGCAGGCCTCGCTCGATCGGCTGATCTGCAATGCAGGTTGGCGTTGCAGGATGTTCGCATCAGCCGAGGAATTCATCGCCGCCCGCACATCTATCGTAGGCCCAAGTTGCATCGTGTCGGAGGTCATTCTTGCAGGGCTCAGCGGTCTGGACCTGCAGAACTTATTGATCGGAGAGCCATATATCCCCATGGTCTTTCTCACGAATTGTTCGAACGTCGCGTTAATCGTCCGCGCGATGAAAGCGGGCGCAGTTGAATTCCTTACCAAACCCGCTGGGGAGGAGCCGTTGGCGCACGCGCTGCGCAGTGCGTTGGAGCGCAGTAACGCAGCCCTTTGTCAGCAGACTCAACTGTGTGCTCTTCGGGAGCGTTTTGCGACGCTTAGCGCGCGCGAGCGAGAGGTGATGAAATTGGTCGTGTCGGGCCTCCTGAACAAGCAGGTGGCTGATCGATTGCGCATCTCTGAGATTACGGTCAAGGCTCATCGCGGCAAGGTAATGCGAAAGATGGAGGCGGACTCTCTCCCTGCCCTCGTACACATGGCCGCTACTCTCGGGCTACCGCCCCCCGAGCTCCGCACCCGGTCTAGATGGCTGAATCTGGAGCAAGCCGGCATGTCGGCTCACTCGCTGGAGCTGGTTCCCGTGCTGTCCTGAGCCCACGAATGATGTTCGAGCCTAGAGTGTCGCAGGAGATGTCGCATCGACGTAGGCCGACTGGAAGCCTCAATCTCGAAGCTGGCTCTGTAACGGCGCAGATCGCCGTGGCTCTGCATGACTTTACGACCGCATGCGGCATGTCCTGGAAAACCAATTCCAAACTCTGGCGAGAGGTACCGAGCGGTCCCACCTGACTGTCCGGCGTTCTTATACAGGTTTTTGGCGCTGTTCTCGCCTCGCGCGGTCCTTGGTTAGGCGGAGTGGCTCCAAAGCCACCGCCGACGGGTAGCCCGATACCAATAGACAATCGTTTCGTGATTTACGTGCTGATCTAATTTCCTCATGCCCAAACTCGCGCGAACTTGCGTGCCAGTCGCTCTGCTCGTTATCGCGACCGTCATCCCACACCTCGGCACCGCCGCGCCAAAACCGAGCTCGACTCCTTCCGCACTCCGCCCCGGACCGCTTAGCCAAGAGCGACTGGTGGGAGCCGCTGGGAATCGCACCGAATTCCTGATGACGCATGCCAACTACGCGCAGACGCGCTTTCATCGCGCCGACCGCATCAATCGCGAGACCGCAAAGAACCTCAAACTCGCCTGGTCGTTCGAGATGGATGTCACCGAGTCCATCCAGACCGCACCGATCGTGTACGACGGCGTCATGTACGTCACGTCATCGTTCAATCACCTTTTTGCACTCGATGCAAAAACGGGCAAGGAAGTCTGGCGCTACCTCCATGTAATGGCACCGGCCGTTTCCCTATGTTGCGGACCGAACAACCGCGGAGTCGAGGCGCTCGATGACCTGGTCTACATGGGCACACTGGACAGTCGAGTCGTGGCCCTCGATGCCCGCACGGGTGCCGTCGTGTGGAGCAGCCAGCTCGCCGATCCGTCACATGGCTACTCGATCACGATGGCGCCGACGGTAGTTTCCGGCAAGGTGCTGATCGGCCTAGCCGGGGCGGAGTATGGCATCCGTGGTGCATTGAAAGCGCTCGATGCGAAGACCGGCAAGGAGCTCTGGACGTTCTACACCAGCCCGGAAAACTCTGTCGGTGTATGGGCGACGACGGATGCGGTTGGACTGCCGTTGCATCGGGACATCGCCGCGGAGAAAGCCGCACTCGCGAAGCGCGGCGATCCGTACAGGACGCTCGGCGGATCGATCTGGCAGAACCCTTCGGTGGACGTCGAGCACCGGCGCATCTATTTCGTCGTGGGCAATCCGTCCCCTGATCTGGATGGCTCCGTGCGTCCGGGCGACAACCTTTACACTGATTCGCTGGTCTCGGTCGATCTTGACACCGGCAAGTATCTTTGCCACTTGCAGTACGTGCCCCACGACCTATGGGATCTCGACTCTGTCAGTCCCACGGTGCTGACTCCGGTGAAGAACCGCGAGGGCGCGATCGTTCCCGGCGTCATCCATGCGGGCAAGACTGGCTATCTGTACGTTCATGACGCGCGCGATTGCAGCCTGATTCGCGTGTCGAAGCCGCTCGTCGAAGTTCAAAACGAGCGCGCGCTGCCGACTGTCAACGGGGTGGTTATACAGCCGGGTCCGAATGGCGGCGTCAGCGCGTCGCCGCTCGCCATCGATGCAAGCCAGGGCCTGGCATTTGCGATGACGGAGGAGATGGCGTTGACCTACTACAAGACCCCGAGCGCGGAGTATCCCGAGGGCAAGCTATGGCTCGGAGGCGGCTTCAAGGCGGTACCGGGAGAGCCGATATGGGGCGCACTGGTCGCCGTCGATTACAACACCGGTGAGATTCGCTGGAAGGTGAAAAAGCCCGAACCGATGTTCGGTGGAGCACTCGCGACCGCGGGTGGCCTCGTGTTTGCTGGCGAGAGTAACGGCAAATTCGCCGCCTACGATTCATCGAACGGTAAGGTGTTGTGGAGCTATCAAGCCGATGCAGGCGTAAATGCCCCCCCTTCGACGTACATGCTTGACGGTAAGCAATACGTTGTCGTCGGCGCCGGCGGGAACACTCAGCTCGGCAGCAAGCGCGGTAACAAGATCCTGGCATTTTCGTATTGAGCCGCCGTAGGACGCAGTAGCGATGACATCTTGCGTAAGAGTCCTCCAAGCGCTGGCACTGCTCTTGCCCGTTCTGCCGGGAGTATGGGGGCAGCCAGCCGCCGCCCAGGATGTAAAGCAGCAAGTTGCCGCCTGCCTGGCCTGTCATCCGGCGAGCAACGTACCGGCGAACTCGGCCAACCCGATCATTTGGGGCCAAAACCTTGGTTACGTGTATCTGCAGTTGCGGGACTTCAAACGCGGAACACGTGCATCGCAGAGCGACGTCGTCATGCACGCTCTGACGCAAGGGATGACGGACGCCCAGATGCTTGCGATCGCCCAATATGTCTCAGCCCAGCCTTGGCCGAAACTGCAGGGCCAAACGACACCTCAAACCGATCCTGCCTTCGTCCGCGGCGCGACACTTGCCGGTTATGGGGCCTGCGCGAACTGTCATTTCAACAACTGGCAGGGGTACAGTGCCAATCCGCGTTTGCGCGGTCAGACGCCTGCCTACCTAACGACGACAATCAACGAATTCCGCAGCGGAGCACGCGGGAACTCACCGGGCATGGCCGACCTGCTGCGCACGTACAGTCCGGACGATATCAAAGCGATCGTGCTGTACTTGAGCAGCCTCGACTGAGCCAAACGCACGCAGCCTCCAGTATCGGGGCGGGCGTGAAAGGCAGGGGCCCGCTGCGCGAGACGACCGCCACGATCGCAATACCTTCGTCCAATTTCGCAGCTTGTCGCTCGGAGTGAGACTTCCGCCTGAGCAACATCGGCAGATGGCTGGGTGGTGCAACATGCGCTGGGAACCGCCACGAGCGACGGAATTCCGCTTCGGAATGGAGATAACGATGTACATCGCGAACCGTTAGAGCTTAGGTTGTGAAGCGGTTTGTTGCATAGGCATTTACGTTCCACGCGTCGACGTTGCAAGACGTCCGTGGCAGGAGGAGACATGGCCGAGACAGAGCATCCCGCCGCTGGTGACACGACGCCGCGCGCATCGATCAGCCGCCGTCAAGGTCTGAAGCTATGCGCCGCGACCTTTCTGACATCTGCCTTCGTCCGGACGGCTCTCGCTGAATCTCGATCAGAGTCATCCCCGCCTCACAAGGAATCCGCCATGACTGATACCAACGCCATCCGTCCGCTGCACTTTCGAGCGACCGATGAGGATCTCGCCGATCTGAAGAGGAGGGTCATCTCGACTAAATGGCCTGACAGGGAAACGGTGGGCGATCAATCCCAGGGCGTACAGCTCGCCACCGGCCAGAAGATCGCGCAGCACTGGGCTTCGAAGCACGACTGGCGGAAGATCGAAGCAAAACTGATGGCGTATCCGAATTTCGTCACCGAAATCGATGGTCTCGATATTCACTTCATCCACGTGCGCTCGAAACACGAGGATGCACTGCCGATGGTGGTCACGCATGGATGGCCAGGATCGGTCATCGAACAGCTCAAGATCATTGGCCCTCTGACTGACCCGACGGCGCATGGGGGCACCGCGGCGGATGCGTTCCACCTGGTGATTCCATCGCTGCCTGGCTACGGCTTTTCGGGCAAGCCGACAGCGACCGGGTGGCATCCGGGTCGTATCGCCAGCGCGTGGGCCACCCTGATGCAGCGGCTAGGCTATACGAAGTACGTCGCGCAGGGTGGCGACTGGGGTAACGCGGTCTCGGAGACAATGGCCCTCCAACAGCCGCCCGGGCTGCTCGGCATTCACACGAATATGGCAGCCACTGTTCCGGCTGACATCTCCAGGGCACTCGCATTTCACCAGACGCCCCCCGACAACTTATCGACGGAAGAGCGTCGCGCCTGGGACCAACTCGTCTTCTTCTACAAAAAGGGGCTCGGCTACGCCATCGAGATGGGCACTCGCTCACAGACGCTGTTCGGGCTCGCCGATTCTCCGGTCGGGCTGGCAACATGGATGTTGGATCATGACGCTGCCAGCCATGCCATGATCGCGCGCTCCTTTTATGGCAGCCCAGAAGGCATCACGCCCGATGACTTCCTCGACAATGTCACTTTCTACTGGTTGACGAATACAGCCATCTCTTCGGCGCGCCTCTACTGGGATACCGCCCAGGTGGCCAAGGGAGGGGGCTTCTTCGATGCCAGGGGTATCAAGATCCCGGTTGCAGTGAGCGCGTTTCCGGACGAGATTTACCAGGCGCCCAGGAGCTGGACAGAAAAGGCGTATGTCAAGCTCATCCATTACAACAAGCCGCCCAAGGGGGGGCATTTCGCGGCGTGGGAACAACCGGGCTTGTTCGTCGAGGAAATACGGGCCTCCTTCAACTCTCTTAGAGGATGATGACGGCTTCAGTCATGGGTGCATTCGCGTGAGCGACCCGGTGGCGCTCGCCACTCTGGTGCTCGAGGATGCGCCGGGATCGAGTCGACCTGAACGGCAGGACCACGGTGCGTATCGATCTGGCGCACCCGATCAATGTTCTGATTCTCTACGCGACGGCGCTTGCACCGAAGCGGGACAGGTTCTGTTCTTCGACGATATCTACGGGTACGACCGGAAGCTCGAGCGTCAGTTAGGTTTGCCGCCCGTGAGTTTGACGCCCGTCCGCCACCCGTAGCGGACGCTGCCGTTATCCGAGTGAACGAAATCCGAGCGGACTCGGCTACACCGCTGGAGCGTCGCCGCAATTGCGCGTTGGTCTTCCCCGACCGCCGGCCGCTGATCACTTCGCATGGGCTCGTCGCAGTCAGCTAGGTGTGCAGATCGGCGGCTGGCAAAGCATTCATGTCGATCGCCTTCAACCGTAGAGATCGCAGATGCGAGCATAGCGCCGCTCGTTTTACTGCTCCGCCCGGCACGGCGGCAGCGACCGGCCCTTCGACCTCGATACCAAGGTGTCGGCGATACCATTGTGTAATCGATCAACTGCCAGGGCGGCCCGTACCTTTAGATCAGTCAGTCCTGTTGTCTCAAACGAGTGTCCGCGCGCAACGTCGATCATGAGGCCCAATTGGGGAGCAGACCGGGGTGCTGACACCGAAGAGGGCATGGAGGCTCGCAACCCGTCGCTCATAAAGTTGGCGGAAGGAGGTTTCAATGAAAACCCGTCTCGCAATGCTGGCATTAGGCACGGTCGTTTGCCTGAATCCACCCGCCATGCGGGCTGAAGAGCAGCTGCCGCCTGCGCAAGTCCAGGCAATCGAAGCCATTGTCAAGACGTTGTCGATTGGGGCCGCGACGTACTGCGCGCCGATCGTCGCCATGTATAACTTGCGCTACTCGATCTCATTTGCTCCAACCGCCAAGTCGAAGCCAGGGGAGATTTGGCGCTTTGCCGAGATCGCGACCCCTGAGGTTGTTCGACAGACTGGCTACGTCACTCCCAACGTCAACGTGCTGTACGGTTACGGTTTCGTGGACCTCCGCCGCGAGCCCGTGGTGCTCCACGTGCCGGACTCGCACGGACGGTACTACGTGGTCCAGATGGTCGACATGTGGACCAACTCGTTCGCCTACGCGGGAGGACCGGCCACGGGATATGGCGGCGGAACCTTTGTGCTGGTGGCCCCCGGCTGGCGCGGATCACTACCTGCCGGCATGACTCGCATCGAAGCGCCGACGCCCTGGATCGAAGTGCAGCCACGCGTCTTCGTGAAGGACCAGCAGGATCTCGCCGCCGCGAAAGCTGTGCTCGATCGGATCACGATAACCGGCTTGGCGGAGTACCAGGGCCGCCGGGGGCCTCCGGAGCCAGCTTACGATTACGAGATTCCCGAACTCGACCCGAGCATTGCTTCAAGCAAGATGCCTTTCAAAGACCCGACACAGTTCTGGAAGATCTGCTCGGCTGCAATGAATGAGAACCCACCGCCCGACGCACAGATACAGGCGAAACTTCCGGAGTACAGGCAGCTCGGGCTGGCCATCGGAAAGCAGTGGACGCCGGAGAGCACGCACCCGGTCGTGTTGCAAGTAATGAAGGGAGTTGCCAGCCAGATCTTCGGGATACTCGGCGAAGCGGCGGCGTTGGAAGGGACGAGGAACGGCTGGATCATTCCGCCCGCTTCGGTCGGAAACGCGGGCGCAGACTACACGGTGAAGGCGGTCGTCGCGATCGAAGGGTTGACAGCGAATACCGCGCAGGAAGCGGTCTACTATCGGTCTTCTATCGATAACGCCGGCCAGGCGCTGACCGGCGCCAAAAAGTACACGCTGACGTTCGCGGGCGACATGTCGTATCTCGCGTCGGTTTCGCCCGGTTTCTGGTCGCTGACGATGTACGATGCAGCGTCAGGCTACACCATCGGCAATCCAATCGGCCGCTACGCGCTTGGAGGCACTGACGACCTAAGGAAGAACCCCGACGGCTCATTCACGATCTACATCCAGCACGATGACCCGGGAGCGGACAGGCGATCGAACTGGCTACCGGCTCCGGATGGCTCGTTCTACGTCATTCTGCGCAACTACGCTCCGATTCGGGCTGTCTACGAGCGCCTGAACTCACCTGCGACTTTTGTCGCGCCACCGCCGTTCATCCCCCAAGGCTGATTGGGCTCCCGACCGGGGGCGTTGTCCTATCGCCACCTGCGCGCTGGACACCTGGTGTGCTCCTGGGCGAACTGTCGGACGTAATCTCGACACGGGGGCGCGCGTCCTCGCGCCGCTCACGGAATCGATCGAGCAGAGCATCGAGAGTGCGAACGGGTCGGGGATGCAGTTCCCTGAGTTAGCACCGGGAGTCAGAGCGGCGCTTCCGGGTGCTTCCTGCGGCTGGAGGTAATTACAGCCGCGGGTCGAATGAAAATGGCACAGGCGCGCCGATCCTCAACTGCCGGCAGCCGAGGGCGTCTGATAGGTCAGGCTACTTTCAGACGAGCCGATTTCGGTTGCGCTAAATCACCGCCCTCAAACCAATTCCTTCCCCGCGCAAGCAGCTCCCGCTGCGCGGGACGAGTGTTTCCATGGCGATGCAAACCTCACACGCCTGAATCTCCCCTCTCCAGCCGTGCCTCCGAATCCCTTCGGGTGAGCGCCAGGTCACAGCGCGAGGCGAAATCAAAGTCGGCGGCTCGTAGACAGCCGGCAGCAGCTGCTCTGGGGCTGCAAGACATTGGCTTGTAGCGCCTTCCCCGGGGTTACACTCCGACGCCGAGATAAATTAACTCTCGCTGAAAGTAGCTCTCGGGAGCTATATAATTGCCTTGGGCAAAGCACTTGGGTTACGCCAGCGCTACCAGTCGATCTAATTATCGCGAGTCAATATGGGTAAACAGCCGAAAAATCAATATATTACTGAATCTCAGTCAACGGATCGCCTATTGAGAGTAATTGTCGCTCTTCTCGTTAGGAAGCGGGAAGAGGAAGTCGCCCCGCTCAAGCGGCAGATCGAGATTCTGGACAGTCTAGGTATGAGGCCTGTCGAGATTGCCGAAACACTTGGCAAAACGGCTGGCCATGTGAATAAAGAACTGGCAGGCATTCGTAAGCACAGCAAGCGGAGTGAGTGAGATGGCGAAAGGCAATTCGTCAGCTCAACCAGGCGTTGCGGAGATCCTGCGGGACATGCTCATCGTACAGCTTGCTCTCGCGGGACTTACGCGGCATCAAATCCGTGAGACGGTCGGGGTGGACATGAACCGGGTGACGCGGCTCGTGAAACACGTCAAGAGAGGTACGGGAAAATGACCGAGGGGCGCAACCGGGTCGAGGAGAAGCTTGATGAAGTGATAGCACTTCTGCAGCGCCTCGTAGCGCTGGAGCTATCACGCCGAGGGGTCACGCAGGAAGCGATCGGCAAGAACCTTCACGTGGCCAAGGCCGCAATCGGTGAGATGCTGGCCGGGGTTAAGAAGGAGAGCTCCGATGGCTGATGAGACATCGTCGGAGATCTCCGCAAAGCTGAACGTGCTGATTGCTTTGTCTCTGCGGCAACTGACCGGAGACAAGGACTTTTCAGGCGGCAGGCGCAAGGGGACCGGCGAGACGGCGCAGTACCTTGCCAGGATGGGGCTTGACGCCAAAGACATCGCGCAAATACTTGGCTCGCCGGTCACGAGTATTCGCACGCTGCTGACGCCGACGCGGCGAAGGCGAGCCTGAGCGGTAACACTATGGTGAGACGTCAAGAGACAAAGGCGTTGATGGCCGGCGCGGCCCGTCCCAAAAGCGATCAAAGTCTGGATCGAGATCAACAGATCCTTAATCGGCTGGCGAAGATCGAGCACAAGGTCGACTCAATCGAACAGACAAGTGCTTTTGCGCTGCGCGCGGACTCTGAGCGACACTTCGGGGAAGTAAAGAAGATCTTTAAGAAAAGCACCCGCAGGGCACAGGTATACTTGGCTGCCGATGGGTCACGGAGCGTGAACGAGATCGCCCAGCACCTAGGAATGCAAACCCCCAACGTTAGCCCAGATCTCAAGTTCCTCAACGAGGAAGGCCTGCTCGAGCTCGTCGGCTCTCAGGGGAACAGGGATATTTGGGCAAAGAAGCCGATTGATCGGACTCTGCGAATAACGCAGTTTTTGTGTTCGGAATTTAAGCTCGAGAGGAACGGCCTGAAACAGAGATCGTCCAACAAGGCAAAGAAGCGGAAAGGGAAATGACCGTCTTCTCGGTACAGCACTTCCTCGAAGATCACTTCGAACAGCGCGGGCTGGCCGACATCGATCAATATGCCGTTCGTGTAGCGAACGCGTTCGAGCGTGTTGGCGTTGGGGCGACGGCGGAATCCGTGGCGCGTCAGATCGGCCGCATACATACAGCGTTTTTTCGTCGGAACACGGACCTCGAGCGCAGGGAATTCGAGCAGCAGCTTGCATCCGCACTTCTCCGTCGCTTTAAAAAAAAAGCCCTGATCCCGGCCTAGACGATTTTGAACTTGCGCTTGCGCCTGCCCGCCGCCGTCTCCGCGAGCGGCACCGGTCCATTAAGTCTCTCCTCTGGGAGTACGCGTTAGCTGTCGAGGCGCGGGGCCTCGATGCTTTCTGGACCTCGCGAAAGAACGGCGTTCTGCGAGCAAAGCCAGAAAAGATCGCCCAAGCACTATTGGCAGTCTTCGCTAAGGGTGTGCTGGGCAGCGATGGTCTGGTGCTGCGAGAAGTGGGCTCGGGAATAGGTTTTGTAGATGTTGGGATCCTGTTCGGTCGAGTACTTCACCTAGTCGAGCTGAAGGTGCTCAAGACGGAATTGAGTGGGATAGGTCAGCTAGCCAGGTACATGCGCAACGAGGGGCGGAAGGAGGGATGGCTACTGCTCATCGATGTCCGTCAGACGGGACGGGTGACCGCAACTCCGACCACAGTGACCACACCGGCGGGACGGATCAGAATTGTTAGGGTCAATGCGAACCCAACTCCGCCGCATAAGGCAAAGCAGTAGCCTCTCTTGACCTAGCGCAACGCCCGGGGGTCGGTGCTGTGAGCCGGAATGCACAGATGACAACCGCGCCTCGGGGTACGCAGAGGGGTAGGTCGC
>Ga0335077_10010348_pt1 | contig 11600 bp, 8 predicted proteins | sample Lox_Sample_31_FD_207151 | JGI IMG/M metagenome (GOLD analysis project Ga0335077, IMG submission 207151) | Soil microbial communities from Loxahatchee National Wildlife Refuge, Florida, United States - Lox_Sample_3.1 | ecosystem: Environmental > Terrestrial > Soil > Wetlands | place: USA: Florida...
TGCCGCGCTGACGGGGAAGACTGGGGGCAATACGCTGGTACTGCTCCGGGGTGATCTCCATGCAGCGCAGCATAACACGAAATCACCATTTAGTGTTAACACGCCCTAGTGCAGTTCCACACGAAGGAAATGCGATTACCGCAGATCGAGGACTTTCTGTCCTAGGTTTCCGCCGATGCTGCGCGTACCGGTAACAGCCTGGATCTTGCGCTGCCGTGCCGGCGCGCCAGCCGACGCCCGGTGGCAGCCTGGTGCCAAAGCCTCCGCATATGCGCAAGGCACAAACCGTGCCGCACGTCCAGCAAACAAGCGCGCAGCAGGAGAAACCACCGGCAACAGTTCACAAGTGAAGAATGGGTCAATTTGGGTGGAAGCACGTCAAGCCGGAATGCGACTATGTCCGTTTCTGTCCGTGAAGGCGAGCCAAAACCAGCCAAACGGAGCAACGGCGAAGAGCATTTTTACCGATTCTTACAGCGGTGTTGTTGCTTGCGGGCGGGTCGACGATTGGGCAGGATCGCGCCCAAATGAGCGCCAGGATCTCAGGTCTTCGGGTCGATGCGCCATATGATTTCTCGTATCGAGCTCGCGAACTGTTTTGCGTTTCTCGTAGATCGGCGGCCACCACTGTTCATAATCTGCAGACCGCGTCTGCCACTCCGAATTCAGATCACGTAGCCTCGTCGCCTCCCGCTGTAACCTCGAACCGCATTTGTCCCGCTTGGTAATTCTGCTGGAAATTCATAAATCCAGAAGGTCCGCTGGCAAGCCGAATGCGTTATTCGGTGCATGCCGGTGCATTCCTGCATTGGTCCGTCGCAAACGACTCAACCACTAACCAAGCCTCAAAGCGGAAGGATATTATGAAGCAAAAGCAGCTTTGGATGATCGTTGGTGTTGTGTTATCGGCAATCCTTCGCCAGTGCGCAGCATTACACTACCATCAACGCACCAGGTGCAGGCACGAGCGCAGGGCAAGGGGCGTTTCTGCAGAACGTCACCGATTCGGGTTTGACCTTCGGCTACGACGTCGATTCCAACAATGTCGCTCACGGATTCCTGCGCAGCCGGCAAGGAAACTACACGACGTTTGACATATTGGGTGCAGGGACTGGCGCCGGCCAGGGCACATCTCCTTACAGCATCAATCCTGCTGTGACGATCACCGGACAGTACATTGACTCGAGCAATGTAATTCACGACTTCCTCCGCACGGTCGACGGTACTATCACGAAGTTCGACGCTCGGCGCGAGTACAGGTGCTGGGCAAGGCACTTTCCCGGACGGTCTCAATATCGAAGGAGTGAGCATCGGGATGTCTTACGACGCGAACAACGCGGTACACGGCTTCCTGCGAACACCGTGGTAAAGCCCCCGAGGGTACTCGAAGCGACGGGAGTTCGCAGTAATGCGAGTCTTTCTCTCCCCATCCGATGGGTCTAACACGACTCAACCAAATTTAGTCTGATGCCAATTGAAAGGAAATGTCATGAATCAAAAACAATTTTGGACGACCTTAGGTGTCGTAGTTCTGGCTTGCAGTCTGGCGGCTGCGCAGAGGATCACAACCTTCGAGGCACCTGGCGCGGGCACAGGCGCAGGACAGGGAACTTTTGCACAAGGTATCAATGCGTTCGGTATAACGTGGGGTTACTACATCGATGGTAGTGGTGTAGCCCACGGTTTTATTCACACCTTTTATGGAGGCTACATCACCGTCAACGCTCCTGGTGCGGGCACAGGTTCGGGACAGGGAACCTTCGCCTACAGCATCAATCCTGCAGGCACACTTGTGGGGTACTACACCGACAGCAATGGGGCATTTCATGGCTATTTGCGCACCCTCTGGGGCACAATTACCACCTTTGACGCCCCGGGTGCGGGTACTGGTGCCGGACAAGGTACCTATGGCTACAACATTAATCCTGAGGGCACGATCGCGGGGTTCTTCTGGGACTCCAACGGTGTAGCTCACGCTTACCTGCGTTCCCCGAACGGCCACTTCACCATCATCAACGTTGCTGGTGCGGGCACGGGTGCCGGTCAGGGCACGGGAACCGCAGAGGACATCGCACTCAATCCGGAGGGTACGCTAACGGGAGCGTACATCGATTCGAATAGTGTGCTTCACGCTTATGTGCGCGCGGCTGACGGCACCATCACCACCTTCAATGCACCGGGCGCGGGGACCGGAGCCGGCCAAGGTACCGACGTTGACGGCGTTAACGTAGCGGGCCTGATCCCGGGACTCTCTATGGACTCGAACAATTCGTACCACGGCTTCGTGCGTGCCCCTGACGGGACGATCACCGAATTTGATGTTCCCGGAGCGGGCACCGGCTCAGGCCAGGGCACCGTGCCGGAAGGCCTCAACGCCGAAGGGGCGATCATTGGAAGCTACATCGACGCGAACACGGTGTGGCACGGCTTCTTGCGCTATCGCAATGGTACGTATGCGGAATTCGATGCTCCCGGAGCGGGCACCGGGGCCAATCAGGGTACCTTCCCCTTGCTTAATAACCTGGAGGATGCGATTAGCGGATATGACGTCGATGGCAATGGTGTCGCCCACGGCTTCGTGCGTACACCGTAAGATGAACCGGGCGGAGAGCGACGGGCGCGGGGGAAAAACCCGCGCCGATTTTAGCGTGAGTCAATCGCCAAGGAAGGTTCCGGTACCTATCCAGAACTCCGCCAGCGAGCGCAGGTTCTTCTTGTAGCTGCGCGTAACGGTATACTGTTTTCCGCTCTTGAGGCGGAGCTCGTACTCTCCCGTGGCGCAAGGGCAGATTTCCTGAACGAAAGAAGCATTCACCAGCGCCGAGCGATGGATACGTACGAATCCGTAAGGCCTGAGCTTCTCGGCAATGGTGGAAATCGACTCGCGCAGCAGATACGAACCGATTTCGCGCTGCAAGAGAACGTAGTTGCCTTCGGCTTCGACCACGACTACATCTCTAGGATCGAGGAAGAGAATTCTTCCCTTGCTCTTGATGGCGATTTTCGAGGCAGCGGGTTGCTGAACTGCGCCCAGGTGCGACATCAACTCGAGCAATTGACCGGCGCGCTCACTTTCACTTCTTCGGCAGGCAAACTCCAGGGCCTGATTTACGCGCTCGCTGGAGAAAGGTTTGAGAATGTAGTCGACCGCGTGTTTCTCGAATGCGGCCAGCGCATGCTGGGCATAAGCGGTGACCATGACGACGGATGGCAAAGGCTGTCCCTGCCGCTGGAGGCCGCCGAGCCAATCAAGCCCCGATAGCTCCGGCATACTGACGTCGAGCAGCATCACGTCGTAATGGGCTTTCGAAAGAAGCTCGTGAGCCTCGAAGGCGTCGGCGGCTGCGTCGAAGCGCTCTACATCATGCCGCGCGGCCAAAATCTGCGCCAGAGCAGTCCGCGCCAGGGGCTCGTCATCAACGATGAGAACGCGCATGGCTAATCCTTTCCTGCGAGAACAGGTTGTCCATTGCGGGCCTGCACGTTGCAGGTGGTGACTGCAGCGCCGGAAGGCTCAAGGTGGCCGTCGCCGTGCGATCCTGGCCGAAGTTCAGCTGTAGATTGGCGTCGCCGGAATAGAGATACCGCAGGCGTGCCTCAACGTTTCGCAGTCCTAAGCCGTTTCCATTGGACTTCACGAGGCTTAGGCTGGTGCTGTTGCTCACACCTACATTGAGCCTTCCGTCGCTTGTTGTCGCCGCTACTTCAATCCATCCTGCCTCGCGCGACGCCGCGATGCCATGTCGAATCGCATTCTCGACCAGCGGCTGAAGGATCATCTGCGGGACGAGCACGCGAGCGGTTTCGGGAGCGATCGACCACCGGACATTCAGCCGGGCGCCAAAGCGCATCTTCTCCAGATCCAGATACTCTCTGACGAACTTCAGCTCCTCTTCGAGCAGAATCAAATCTGCGTTGTCGCGGTCGAGCGAGGCTCGTAGCAGGCCGGACAGCTTGAGGATCATGGCCTTCGCGCTACGCGAATCGCTATCGATGAGAGTGGCAATTCCGTGCAGAGTATTGAAGAGGAAATGCGGATGCAGCTGCATCTTGAGCGCCTGCAACTCACTGGCAACCAGCGCCTGTTGATACTCGTATCGTTCGGCCTCCTGCCGGCGCACACGCTTCAGGTACTGGTACGCGTGCGCGGCCACGATAATGGCGATGTACACGAAAATCTCATCACCAAAGCTGGTACGAACAATTTGCAGCAAGGAGGGTAGCGTGCGCGGCATCGTTTGCCGCAGGACATCATCGTAGGGAGGGTTCAGCAACAGAACGAGTCCCGAGTAAAGCACCACGAATGGCGCAGCCCCGAGACTCCACAGCAGAAAATAGCGAACGCGATGGCGCGCATAGCCAAGATATCTGCCGACGAGATAAAAAATCGGCGGCGTCCACAGCGCAAAGCCGAACGCATGAACGACTGCCTGGAGCAGCAGATTGCGGACCGCAGGTCCCAAGTGTTGCCGATCGAGGGGCAGGTATTGCAGGCCCATCAGCAGGGCGATGGGGTACCAGAATGCAATGGACATCAGGTAGGCCCGTGCAATTGCGCGAAGGCGGGGCGGTTGCATTCCACAATTCTAACGCTGCAGCACGGCCCGGTTCGCGACAGGCCTAGCCCGGAGGATTGTGCACCCGCGGCTGGAGGCGTCTAAAAACCGGTCGATAGCGGAATTGGTACATGCGACAACACTGCCATAGCAATAGATCACGTTACTTGAATCCGGATGTCCGTCTCGATCTGCTTGGCTCTGTCCCAGCAAACCTTGCGCTTCATCGGCGAATTATTAGTACCCTGCGCATATGTGTACGGATCTGATGTGGAGTCGGCCCTGTTGACAGGTCGGCTCACTTAGAAATCGCTAGCCGTCTGTATGGTCAGTGGCCTGGCGGAGTTCTAGGCGAGCGCGGGATGGCCGTTATACTGCCAAGTGAAAGGAACGCATTCGTAAAGACTTCTCGGGAGTAATCTCCCATGAGACCGTTTCTGATCATGTTCGCTGTTGCCGACAGCTGCCGATTGAATGTGCAGCGCGCAATGAAGAAGCGCAGCATGTGACGCGGCACCTCCTGGAGTGCACGACCAGGTTACCGATCCACCACTTCGAATTCAGTCTTGCAGGTCTTCCAATCGGCAGATGAATCCCCACCCGCCGCCGAGTTCGCTGACCGCCAGCAGCAGTTCGTTGTTGCCCTTCTTCAGGGGAAGGTAGACCGCGTCGTTCTCCGGATTCATGATGCCCAGAAAGCCGGGAGCGCGGAAGCCCTGCGCGCTGCGTCCGCGATAGAGGATCTGTCCGTTGAGGAAGACGCTCACGTCGTCACTGTAGCCAATCTCCAGCTTCTTCACCTGATCGCGATCCGACACGATGTTGGTGCGCGCATACAGCACCTTCATTCCCGGTTGCGGCTGCAGGCGGGTGGAGAAGTCGGTCTGGAAGGTGACCACGGAATGTGGCGCCTCCCGATAGCGGTAGAGCACCACGAAACCTGGGGGCTCGGCCTCGACCTGCTGCCACTGGATGTCCTGGCTCTCCGCCGGCGTCAGTGGCCGCTCCAGGTTGCGCGCCAGCGCGTCGTAGGCGGGCGAGATGCTCCACTTCGTCAGCGTGTTGGGCGGCATCGCCGGCAGATGCCGTTCCCACGCCGCGTCCGGTGTGGGGCGAATCTCGAAGTTCGTGAAACACGTCTGACCGGTCAGCGTGAAGAGCGCGACCTGCCCCTTCTGCAAGCCAGTTTTCAGATCGTCCATCACCAACGCAGGCCGCTCCATGTCCTTGACGTAAAGCTTCGCCTGCGCGCCCGTCACCGCCAAGCGCAGGTGGAACCATTCATCTCGTGGAATGTCCACCTTGGCGGTGAAGCCCGGTCCATTGAAGATTTGCCAGTTGCGGCCGGTGTTCAGCACAGGCGTGTACTGCAGGGCGTCGGGCAGGCCGGATTTGTGCTGCCGCAGATAGACCTCTTCGTAGTTGGCCCCGTCGTTATCGATGCGAAACATCAGGCCCATGAAGCCGCGCTTGGCGGGAGTGGCGACCTCCACATCGATGACGGCGTCGCGCATCTCGAAGTCTTTCAGTGCGGCCGCCCCGCCATCCAGCATGATGCACTTGCGTCCCTGGAATTCGGTGGCCTTGGCTTCGCCCTGCAGGTCCCAACGCGGCGAATCAGGCGGAAACGACAGTGTGGGCGGTGTCTCGGCAGCGAGCGCCGATGCGCACAGAAGACCGAAGCAGAAAACAGTGAGAGGACGGCGCATAGGTTCCTCCTCGAAGCAAAGTAGTGGGCGACCGATAGCACTTTCTTACCGACCAACCCGATCTCACCGCAAACTAGCCTCCTCGAACAGCACTTTGACCAGGTTGGCCGTCATGTCGTTGTAAGCCGCGATGAGATCCTTGTCGTCGCCGGTGAAGCGCTGCTGAAAGGATGTCAGGTCGATTCGACCCTTTCACGTCAGCAATCGTCAGAAACATGGCCGGACCAGCTTGTGCCAGCTTGGCCTTCATTTGGTCCGCCGCACTCTTCATCAGATCGCGAATCAGCAAGACATAAGTCTTAACGTGCATCACCGGGCCATGGCCGGGAACGATCGTGGACGCATCCAGTTGGCTAGGGTTGCGACCGCTCCCATCGCCAACCAGCGAACTGCCACCTGCATCCTATCCATCCTCAATCGGCAGGATTATTCACTTCTCACGTGCGAGTGTCAGACACGAGCCGCGCCAATAGGAAAGCGCGGCCTGCTTGAATGACCCTGAAATTTGTCCCGTCCAGGAACGTTTCCATCCCTCACAAGTCATTTGCACCTGCGCAATGCTGACCAGGCAGAAGGTCGACTGGACTTTTCAGACCGATGGCTCAGTCAACAATGGACGGCATCGATCGATCGTTGCAGGCGCTGCACGAAGAGTGAGGTCGGGAGAAAGTTGAGCTGGGGGAAAGTAGCAACTCAAGCGGCAGCTTACGAGCCGTCGCTCGCAACGTCCTGATGCAGTTCAGACCAATTGACGTTTTTCCAGCCGTCCTGTTTGCGGTATCGTCGTCTGGTCCGAAGCTGACGGGCAATCGCGGCTACGACGGAAATGGACCGGTCGCTCGCATGAACACTATCCTGCTCGATCTCCGATATTCGCTGCGGACGTTGTTGAAGACCCCCACCTTTACAGTTGCCGCGATACTGTCGCTGGCCATTGGAATTGGGGCGACGGCCGCTGTCTTCAGTATCGCCAACGCGTTGTTGCTGCGGCCCCTGCCCTACCAGGATGCCGAGCGCCTGGTGATTCTCTGGAACCGCTCACCCGGATTGGGCATAACCGAGGACTGGTTCTCAACGGCACAATACTTCGACATCAAGACAGGCCATCGCGGTCTGGAGCAGGTGGCGATCGCCATCGGCGGCAACTACAACCTCACCGGCAAAGGCGAGCCGGAGCGCGTAGGAACCATCCGCGTCTCGTCCAATCTGTTGCCTATGCTGGGCATGCACGCGGAAATCGGGCGTTTGTTTGTTGCCGACGAAGACCATCCCGGGCACAACCCCACCGCGCTTCTCAGTTATGGGACGTGGACGCGCCGTTATGGCTCCGATCCTGGCATTGTGGGCAAGACCATCACTTTGAATGGGACGCTGTACGAAGTTGTAGGGGTGATGCCGCGGTCGTTTGCCCTGCCGCGCGAAGTGATGCCGACGCTCGGCGGCGCCGAAGAAGCTGAGGTGTTGCTGCCTTTGCCGCTCCCCGACAACGCCGCCCAGAATCGCGACCACGAGGATTACAACATCATCGGCAAGCTTCGACCCGGCGTAAGCCTGAAACAGGCCCAGGCGGAGATGGACATCATTACGGCGCGCCTGCGGCACGATCATCCCGAGGTCTATCCACCCAACGGCGGCTTGACCTTCGGCATTGTGCCCCTGATGGAGCAAGTGGTGGGCGACGTGCGCCGCACTTTGTATCTGTTGCTGGGGGCGGTTGGCTGCGTGCTGTTGATTGCCTGCGCGAATGTGGCCAACCTCCAGTTATCGCGGACGGTTGCGCGGCAGAAGGAGATCGCGGTCCGCTCCGCGTTGGGCGCTAGCCGTGGCCGCATTACCCGCCAACTGCTAACGGAGAGCCTGCTGCTGGCGCTGGCCGGCGGCGCTCTCGGTTTGCTATTGGCGTATGCGAGCGTGCACTGGATTCGCGTCCTTGGGCCGCAGAGCGTGCCGCGGATGAGCGACGTCGGCATCGATGGAATGGCCCTGCTGTTCACTTTCACCATCTCGGTCGTGTCGGCAGTGCTCTTCGGGATGGCTCCCGCAGGACGCGCTTCGGGAATCGATGTGCAGAACACTCTGCAGGACACCAGCCGGACCTCGGCGGGTGTGGGTGCCGTCTGGGGACGCGGGCACAGTCTTCGCCATCTGCTGGTGGTTGCCGAACTGGGGCTGTGCACTATGCTGCTGATCGGCTCGGGGCTGCTGATTCGCAGTTTCCTGCGCGCGCAACACGTTCCGCCGGGATTCAACCCGCAGCATGTTCTGACGCTAGAGCTCACCATGACCGGTCCGAAATATGAAAGCGATCAGGCCATCTGGGCTGCCTATCACGAGATGTGGCACCGGCTGGAAGGTCTGCCCGGCGTGACCGCAGCGGGAGCGGTGACCTCGTTACCGTTAAGTCAGATGTATGCCTGGGGTCCGATTACGGTTGAGGGCCGCGTGCCGCCACCGGGCGAGAAGTTCATCAACGCCGACACCCGCATGGTTAGCGGCGACTACTTCCAGGCGATGGAAATTCCGCTGATGGCGGGCCGGTTGTTCAACGATCACGATGTTCCGGCGAATCCCGGCGTCGCTATCGTCGACGACTACATGGCGCAGCAACTTTGGCCCGGTCAGGATGCGGTGGGAAAGCGCTTTCACATCGGCGGCATCGACGACACCAGCGCACCATGGATCACGGTAGTTGGCGTCATCGGCCAGGTGAAACAGTACACGCTGGACTCCGGCTCGCGCATCGCCTTTTATCTGCCGCACACCCAGTACGCGGTGCGCGCGATGAACGTGGTGGTGCGCAGCACCACGGATCCGGTCGCCTTGACCGGCGCGGTGAAACAGCAGTTGCATGAGCTCGACGCCAATCTGCCGCTGTACAACGTGATCCCCATGGAACAACGGGTTCAACTTTCGCTGGCGCGCCGGCGCTTCGCCATGCTGCTGCTGGCCGGATTTGCGGTCATCTCGCTGGCGCTGGCGAGCATCGGCATCTACGGCGTGCTAGCCTACCTGGTGAGTCAAGGCACGCGCGAGATCGGCATCCGCATGGCGCTGGGCGCGACCCGGACCGCCATCCTCGCTCTGGTTCTGCGCAATGCAATCGCGCTGGCGCTGACCGGAGTGGTCGTCGGCGTGGCCGCTGCGTTATTACTAACTCGCCTGATGCGCAGCCTTCTCTTCCGTGTGAGCGCCGGCGATCCGCTGACATTCTGCATCGTTCCGTTGCTGTTGCTCTTCATCGCGCTGCTGGCCACCAGCGTCCCGGCGCGACGCGCGGCGCAGGTCGATCCGGCGGAGTGCCTGCGGTACGACTAGGCCTGCCACAAACTTGTTAAACGACAGTTGCGGCGTGGAGCAAAGCCACTGAATAGATTCATCAATGGCGTGTCGACAGCCTCGCTTGGACTCGAGTGAACGAAGGCTGTCCAGGACCGCCGATTTGCTGTGATCGAGATCAGGCAGACCCGGTTTTGTCTTTGAACCAGCGCCTTAATCGGCGTAGTAAGGCAAGGAGCCTCTGCGTTCTGCTCTCGCATTCGCTATCATTAATGATGCTGTATCGCTGCACGACTTCACCGGTTGCTCCGACGAGCTTGCGCGTTCCCCGTGTGAATCTGCGGTGCGAAGTAACTGCGTACTGAAGTCACGTGGAAGAAATTCGCCGGAGGTCAGTTTTTCTTGGGCCCGTTGTTGAATCTCCTATTCTCTTTCGTCGAACACCAACCCGGTTCTGTTAACTTCCAAACACCGCGAAACATTTTCGACAATTCTGCTTCCTGCCTGAGATTGCCGAGCCTGGCGAGAAATCTGCCGAAGCTCGCAGTTCTCGCTGCTGCACTTCTTTTCGCCTCGACTGTATTCGCGCAAGTCACAGGTGGCGCGGCACCGGAAATTGTCGTCCAACAGGGATCCACGGCTGCGTTGACACACCTTACTTTCAGTTGCGATGGGCGCCTGTTGGCCTCGAACGGGTTCATGGAGAACTCGATCCAGCTTTGGGATTTGAGTTCAGGGCGGCAACTGCGAACTCTTAACGTCGAACCTGGCGCGGGTCAGCTCGGCCTCGGAGGGGTGACTGCGCTCGCGTTAAGTGGCAACGGACAACTGATCGCTGCCTCGAACGGCAGCGAAATAGATGTTTGGAATGTACGAGACGGCGAGCGCCTTTATCGCTTTCCGTTGCAATCATCGCGACTTGTGTTGCCGTCGCTCAGCTTTCCGTTTGCGATCAGCGAAACCGGACGTTGCAGGGGTATCCGCCCGGCGCGGTGGTCGTTCTGCCCGGCGATACGCCCCATTTCCCTTGGGCCAAGTCCGGTGGATACATTACGCAGGTGACGGCCATTGGGCCCCTCGGCCTCGACTACGTGGACCCGAAGGATGATCCGCGGAACGGATAACCATTCTGCTGCGAGCGGATTCGTTAATCGTAAACGTCAACATGGGCGGAGAATTCTGCTCCGTCGGTAACCACTGGCTTGAAAAAGAACTGTCGATGCGTCTATAACGGAGCGCACCCGAGGAGGAGTCATGGCAACCATCTTCGATCCGAGAGAGAGCACTAGGACAGGAAGGGCGGAAAACTCTGCCGCCGAGATTACGGTCCCAATAACGTTGCGCATCAACGGCAAAGAACACTCGCTGCGCATCGATCCACGAACAACGCTGCTGGATTGCATTCGCGAAACCGTGGAATTGACGGGGACGAAGAAGGGCTGCGATCACGGGCAGTGTGGCGCGTGCACCATACATGTAAATGGCAGACGCGTACTCTCCTGCCTCAGTCTCGCCCTGGCCCATGATGGCGAAGAGATCACCACTCTGGAAGGTCTCGGCGGGCCGGAGGAAATGCATCCCATGCAAGCCGCATTTCTGGCCTGTGACGCTTATCAGTGCGGTTATTGCACCTCCGGCCAGATCATGTCAGCCGTGGCGCTGCTGAACGAGCCCTGCGGTCCCGATGACGCTGCCGTGAAGGAACTCATGAGCGGCAACATCTGTCGATGCGGGGCGTACGCCAATATTGTGGCGGCAATCCAGCAAGTGCGACAACGCGCATAACGCGAGCGGAGATCCTCGATGCATATCTTCGAATTTATCCGGCCTGCCGACTCCGCAGCGGCGGTCAACAGCGCAGCGCAGTCGAAAACCGCGCAGCAGGGCGCAGACGTGCGCTTCCTGGGAGGCGGTACGACGCTCCTCGACCTGATGAAGCTGAACGTCGAGACGCCCGCCCGTGTGCTCGATATCAATCGCCTCCATCTCGACCATATCGAAGACACCTCCGAGGGCGGGCTGAAGATCGGCGCCACGGTTCGCAATTCGAATCTTGCAA
>Ga0335077_10010349_pt1 | contig 11600 bp, 8 predicted proteins | sample Lox_Sample_31_FD_207151 | JGI IMG/M metagenome (GOLD analysis project Ga0335077, IMG submission 207151) | Soil microbial communities from Loxahatchee National Wildlife Refuge, Florida, United States - Lox_Sample_3.1 | ecosystem: Environmental > Terrestrial > Soil > Wetlands | place: USA: Florida...
TACTCGATCGCAAGCGAGTGCCGAAGGGCGAAAAAATGCCGCAGGCCAGTGATTGCTACCGATTTGTTCTGGCGCGGCCCGAGGTGGACGTCTGCATGACCGGGCCGTCGAACGCCGAGCAGATGACGGAGGCGCTCGAAGCGTTGCGGCGCGGTCCGATGGCGGAAGACGAACTGGCCTGGATGCGCCGCGTGGGTGCGGCCATTTACGCCCGATAGGCGACGAAGAACAACCGGCGAAACGGAAACAATACTTTTCCATTTGGGCGGCGCGGATACGAAATGGTGTACCGTTCGAGCAACATCGCTTCGAAGCGGTGGCGCTCATCGTCTGACGACAGCACTTCGAGAAAAGGCCGCAAGCCGGTTCCCCGGAACCACTCCACAACCGCCTCCGGTCCGGCGACGACGTGGTGATACGTGGTCTCCCACAGATCCACTCGCGAAGCCTCAGACTGCAGCGTGTCGTAATAAAGCGAAGCGGGCTCGCGCGTCAACGCAGAGCGCGCGGGCTGCATGCGGACGTCCCAGGCGGGGTCCTTCGACACGTCGATGATTTCGCGATGAAGCGCGGAATCGTAGTGGTAGGGGAGTTGGACGGCGAGCGCGCCTCCCGCCGCTACCTGATCGAAAATGTGGCGGCAGACCCGTGTATGATCGGGCAGCCACTGCAACATAGCGTTTGAGAAGACGAGATCGAATGGCTCCTGGGCCGTCCATGACGCGGCATCGCCGACCTCCCACATACCGTTCGGGTAGGTCTGCTTTGCCGTTTCGATCATTTGGGGTGAGCTGTCCAGGCCCACGAGGGTTGCGTTCGGCCAGCGCCGGCGCAGCGCTTCGGTGCTGTTGCCGGGGCCGCATCCCAGGTCGATGATTTTGTGCGGATTCTCCAGGTTGATGTGGTGGATCAAATCGAGGCTGGGCTGGGTCCGCTCATTGGCGAATTTCAGATAGATGTCGGCATCCCACTGCGGCATGTCCTGGCAGTGTATCGAAAATCCGTCAGCTTTCGATGGAACCCGCCGAACGCCCGCGGTGTCTCGTCACCAGCGCAGATCACATCTTGACCGGGAACGCTGTTTGTTTGAATCGCGGGAACGGGAAAACGGAAGTTGGATACACAAGAGCTATGTCGTGAAAGATCGCATAAACTGAAAAGATGCTGAATGAAGCGGCTCATAACCTGCGATGGGCGCTTCGGTCTTTGAAACATAGTCGTGGCTTTGCCGCCGCTGCGATTTTGACCATCGCGCTGGGCGTTGGCTCGAACACCGCGGTATTCAGCGTGATTCAGGCGGTGTTGTTGCGGCCGCTGCCGTTCCGGGAGCCTGGGCGGCTGGTGATGCTGTGGGAGACCCATCCTGAAATCCGCCTGCTGCAGGTTGCGGCGCCGGATTTTGAGGACTGGCAGCGCGACAGCCGCAGCTTCGACGAGATGGCCGCCTATACGCTGCAGGCCATGAACAAAGCTGCACTGACCGGTTGCGGAGAGCCGGTTGAGGTGCAGGGAACCATGATTTCGCCCAATCTGCTCGGGACGCTCGGCATCCAGCCGATCGGGCGAGGGATTCTTCCGTCCGAGGACAAAACCCGCGCGCACGTAACGTTGATCAGCGAAAGCTTGTGGCGTCGCAAGTTTGGCGCAGACCGTTCGATCGTCGGGAAATCGATCCGGCTGGATGGCAGCGAGTTCACCGTGGTGGGCATCATTCCTCGCAGGCAAGCTTTTCCGGTGTGGGCCGATTTTTGGATGCCGCTTTCTCTGCTGGAGCCGGATTTGCAAACTACACGGCGTTTTCATCCTCTGGAGGTAATCGCTCGTTTGCGGAGTGGTGTCAGCGAAGAACGCGCGCAAGCTGAGATGCAGGCGATTGCTCAGCGGCTGGCACAGGCGTATCCAGCCACCAACCGGACTGTAGGTGCGGCGATGGTTCCGCTGGCCGAACAGGTTTCAGGCAGCGTGCGGCCGGCGCTGCTGGTGGTCTGGACAGCGGTCGGACTGATCCTGCTGATCGCCTGCGTGAATGTCTCGCACCTGCTTCTGGCGCGAGGCGCCGCGATGCGACGGGCAGCGGCAATTCGCGCCGCACTGGGTGCAGGGCGAGGACAACTCATCCGTCTGTTTCTGACCGAGAGCCTGGTCGTTGCCATTTTGGGCGGCGCGCTTGGCCTTGTCATAGCAATTTATCTGACGCCGGTTCTGACATCGCTGGCGGGTGGAGAGATTCCACGGCTGGCAGAAGTCTCAATCGACCGCGGCGTTTTCGCATTCACTTTCGGGATCTCGGCTCTGTGCGGCATTTTGTTCGGACTTCCCGCGGCTATTCAGGGCGCGCGCGCGGATCTGAATGACGTTCTCAAACAGACCGGTGGCGTCTCATTTGGCCCGCGGCTGGTTCGAGCGGGCGCCATGCTGGTGGTGGCCGAAATCGCGCTTTCGCTGGCGGTGCTGATTGGCGCGGGCCTGCTGGTCAAGAGCTTCGCCACGCTGTTGCACGTTGATCCTGGATTCCGCCCCGAGAACGTCTTGACCGTGCAGGTGCATTTGCCGGTCACTAACTACGACTGGGCGCAATCGGCGAAGTTTTTTCGCGACACGCTGTTTCCGCGGATCCGGCAATTGCCCGGCGTGCTCCAAGTCGCTGCCTCAAATACAGCGCCCATGATGATCGATCGCACCGAGCACAGCCGCTTCGCCACGCGCTTCGGTGTCGTGGGGCGCACTTTTGATCTGGGCCGGTTTCCTGTTGCGCAGATCCGATGGGTCAGCCCCGATTATTTCGCCGTGATGGGCATCCCCCTCAAACGTGGCCGCGTTCTGACGGAGAGCGACCACAACAGGCCGGTGATGATTGTCAGCGAGTCGCTCGCTCGTCGCTTCTTCCCCGGACAGGATCCGGTGGGCCGGCAGATTCTGATGGACGTGATGACGCCCAAGCCAAATGCCGTCGAGATTGTGGGAGTGGTTGGCGACACGCGCGATTTCGCGCTGGATCTCGAGGCTGAGCCTACGGTCTACAGCTTGAGCATTTCGCCCACCATGAACGTGATGATCCGCACGGCATCGACGGCCGGCAGCCTGGCGCGCGCTATCGGGCGCGCCGCCCATTTGGCCAACCCGGAACTCGTCGTCGACGAGGTTCGGAGCATGGACGGTGTGGTGGAGGACTCGGTGGCCGAACGTCGTTTCGCGCTGCTGCTCGTCGGCGGTTTTGCCTTGATCGCGGTGGCTCTGGCGGGCATCGGCATCTACGGCGTGCTCTCGTATTCGGTCGCGACACGCACGCGCGAACTGGGCTTGCGAATCGCGTTAGGCGCCGGGCGCCGCGATGTTCTGAGATTGCTGCTGAAACAGAGCCTGCTCTCTCTGGTGCCAGGACTCGCGGCCGGATGCGGCCTGGCTTTCGCGCTCACCCGCATCATGGCATCGCTGTTGTACCAGGTAGCACCCACCGATCCGAGTTCCTATGCCGGTGCGGCGGTGTTCCTAAGCACCGTTACGCTTCTTGCCGCGTACCTTCCGGCGCGACGGGCAATGGCGATTGATCCGATGCAATGTCTGCGCGAGCAATAGCTGTCCGCTTCTGGGAATCCACTTCTCGGAACTGAACGAACGGTGCCGGAATGTAAATTCCGCAGAGTCCGCCCTATCAACGATTTACAATCTTTGAACCGATGGCCCCGCGCGTGCGTAAAGCAGGGCATGGCGGGCGCACCAAGAACCTTGATTGCCGATGATCAGCCCGATGTTCTGGAAGCCCTTCGGCTATTGCTGAAGAGCGAGGGCTATCAGATTGAGGCCGTCAATTCTCCGTCCGCTGTTCTGGACAAACTCAAGTCCCAGCCCTACGATCTGCTGCTGATGGATCTGAACTACACGCGCGACACGACCTCCGGCCAGGAAGGTTTGGATTTGCTGGCGCGCATTCAGGACATCGACAATACATTGCCCGTGGTGGCCATGACGGCGTGGGGCTCGGTGGAACTCGCTGTCGAAGCCATGCAACACGGAGTGCGCGACTTCGTGCTGAAACCCTGGGAGAACTCGAAACTGCTGCGAACGCTGCGCGACCAGATCGAAAAGGGCAAGCGCAAGCGCGATCATTTGCGTCAGGAGCGGGAAGAACTGGACGACGCGCGCGCCGTTGGCGAAGCGCTGCTGCCCAAGAGCATTCCGGAAATCCCAGGCATCGAGATTGCAACGACCACGCAACCGATGCGCACGCTCAGCGGCGATTATTTCGATGTGCTGCGCCTCGGCGAGAACAAGCTGGGGCTCGCGATTGCGGACGTGACCGGCAAAGGCGTGCCGGCGGCTTTACTGATGTCGAACGTGCAAGCGTCGGTGCGTGCGCTCGCCGAGGAATCGCCGGAGCCCGGTGAACTGGCCCGCAAGCTGAATCGCAGCGTGTGCCGCAACACCACGCCCGGCAAATTCGTCACTTTTTGCTACTGCACGGTGGACATGGGCACGCGGAAGGTTGCCTACACGAATGCAGGACACTGTGCGCCGATCCTGGTGCGCGCGAACGGGGAAATCGAACGACTGGAGGCCGGCGGTGCCGTGCTGGGCGTGTTTCCCGAGTGGCCCTACGAGCAAGTCGAAGTTTCGCTGGCGCCTCACGACCGGTTGCTGCTTTTCACCGACGGCATTACCGAAGCCTCCAACGCGCACGACGAGGAGTTCGGAGAAGAGCGACTCGCTCAACTGGCCTCGGCTTTGCGTGATCGGAGCGCACACGAACTGAAGAACCGCATACTACAAGCTATATCGAGCTTCACCGGCGGCCGCGCACAAGATGACGCGACGCTGGTGGTAGTGGCCGTCTGCTAGACCGGCGCGAGCCCACGCGCCGGTGATGTCTCAATATCCCCCGTATGACCCGTATGGCGCCGTGTAGCAACCCGGAGCCGGCGGATGCCAGTCACCCCACGCATCGTAGTAGCCGTTAGGGTTGCAATAGTCCGGTTGGTAGTAGTAGCCGGGCCCGTACCCGTAAGGTGCGCTGTAGTATCCGAAGCCGAAACCCCGACCGCCATAGTAGCCCCGTCCCCCGTAGTAGCCTCTTCCGCCATAGTAGCCGCGTCCGCCGGAATAGCTGCGTCCGCCAGAGTAGGCTCGTCCGCCCGAATAGGCTCGTCCGCCGGAATAGCTGTGACCGCCGGAATAAGCATGCCCGGAATAAGCATGTCCGCCGGAATAAGCATGTCCACCAGAAAATCCGTGTCCGCCGGAGTATCCGTGTCCGCCTCCGCGCTGAGCCAAAGCAGGAACCGGGCTGAACAGCGCGAGTAACGCACCTATGAGCAATGTCGGCAAAATGAATTTCTTTTTCATGATGACCACCCTTCGAGTCCCAATGAGTTCGACGTGTGCGCATGGATTTGCGTTCTATGCCTTACAAAACATCACAAACCACAACAAACCGTTGAGAGTTCGACGGTTGTCGCTCGCTGCCACTTCAAGCTCAGTTCTCACGTGGCCTGGCCCGAACGGCTGGTCCTCATGTTTTAATGTATCTGGGCGTGAACATCACAGTAACGGGCGCGACAGGCTTCATTGGACGGCATCTGGTGCAGTCTCTGGCGCGCGATCGTCATTCGGTGCGCGCTCTGAGCCGGGCCGCCTGGGACGTTCTTGCCGGCGAGCCTCCCGCCGAAAGCCTCACGGGGACGGATGCGGTGGTTCACCTCGCAGGTTCACCCGTGTCCCAGCGGTGGACACCCTGGACGAGAAAAGAGATTCGGGCCAGCCGCGTTCAGGGTACGCATCACCTGATAACCGCGCTCTCGACGCTGAAACAGCGGCCAATGGTGCTGGTGTGCGCATCGGCCATCGGCATTTATGGTGATCGCGGCGATGAAGCGTTAACCGAGGAGTCGCAGGTGGGAACCGGTTTTCTGGCCGACGTTTGCCGCGAGTGGGAAAACGAGGCCGATCTGGCCGAATCGCTGGGCGTGCGCGTGGTGAAGCTGCGATTCGGAATCGCACTCGGCAGGAAGGGCGGCGCGCTTGAAAAGATGCTGCCTCCGTTTCGTGCCTTCCTGGGAGGAAGACTCGGGTCGGGAACTCAGTGGATGTCGTGGATCCACATCGACGATATCGTGGGTCTCATTCGCTGCGCGTTGGGTAATCCGTTGAGCGGTGTGGTGAACGCGACGGCGCCCAATCCGGTCCGCAACATCGAGTTCACGCAGGTGCTGGGGGCGGCTCTTCACCGGCCTGCTATCTTCCCTGTTCCGGCTCCCGCGCTGCGCGCTTTGTTCGGAGACATGTCGAGCGTGTTACTGGCCAGCCAAAGGGTGCTGCCGAAAGCCGCTGAAGCCGCGGGTTACAGCTTCGCATATCCCGAGTTAGGGCCGGCGCTTCAAGACCTGTCCCGCTGACCTAGCTCCTCAGTGCAAAAAAGACCACCAGAAACAGCGCAACCAAAAACAGAGCGCCCAGAACAATGTAGAGAGTGACATTCTGAGGCGCACGGGACGCGGGTGCGTACGTCGCTGGCATGTTCAAGGGGGTGGACGGCGGCGCAGGCATCACCGGGGGGCGCGCTCCCATTGACGCTGGCTGCATCGGCATTCCATACATTGGAGGAGCTACGGGTGCGGCGGGGGGTCTGCCTGCCACGCCAACTGGCGGAAACGCTACACCGGGTTGAGTCGGCATGCCCGAGACCGGCGGAATCATCGGAGTAGCAGGCGGCGCCGGCATTCCGAACATCGGGGATTGCGCCGGAGGTGCGGGGCCAACACCCTGCTGCGGAGGACTGGAAAACATGCGCGTGTATTCACTCGGCCCTTCTTGCACCGGCGCGGGCGGAGCGGCGGGTGGAGGGAATGGTGCGGAGCGCGGCGGCGTGGCGGGTGAGCTGAACAGCTTTGTGTATTCTCCACCGCCGGATGGAGCCGGGGGCGGTGCGGGCACGGGTGGAACACCGGGTCTTGCACCGGAAAAAGCTGTGGTCGCGCCGCCCGGAAGCACAGATGGTGGCGACGCAGCAGGTGGCATCGGTGACGCCTTTCCGGGCCCGGAGGGAGTGCCGAACAAACGTGTAAACGCACCGGGATCCTGCTGCACAGCAGGTGACGCCGGCGGTGGTGTGGCAACCGGGGGCCGGTTGAGAAGCTCTCCGCCGGGTCTGGATTCCGGCATCGGCGATTGAAAGAATCGCGTGAACTCTCCCGCATTCGCCGGTGCAGGTGGCGGCTCAGCGCTCACAGGCGGTCCCGCAGGCGAGCGAAACATTTTGGTGAACGATCCCGGTTCGGAAGACGGTGTGGCCGGACCGGGCAGCGGTGGCTCGGCTTTGACAACGCTCGCGGGCGGAGCAGCTTGAGCCGGCGATTGAAACGAACGTGTGAATTCCCCCGGCTGCGACTGCGGAGGAACCGGCGCCGGTGGGGGCGCACTCGGCTTCGCAGGCGAGGCCGGCGATTGGAACAGACGAGTGAATTCCCCGGCCGGTTTTTCGGGGTCTGGCGGCGCTGTCCGTGGAGGCGCAGCAGGCTTGGCTGGCGGCATCGTCGCAACCGGTGGTTCGGGTGTCTTGAACATCCGCGTAAACTCGCCAGGTGGTTGCTCGGGTACCGGCGAAGGGGCGGGGGCCTGCGGCGGGACGGGCAGCGGCGCGGGTTTCTGAAACCGCCGAGCCACGTCATCGTCTCCGGTCGCCTGTGCCTGGGGTGACGGAGGCATGAGCGGCATAGTCGGAAGCTCCGCTTGCGCCGGTTTGGGGTCCGGAATTTTCCAGCGGCCAGCCCGGGTCAACTTCTCGCGCTCTTGTGCGTCCGAGTGCTCGTCTTCAGGCTTCATGGTGGAGCCCTGAGTTCATGATGTCATCCCGTTGCGCGCCTGTCCAACGATCTGTCAGGCCGCATTCGAAAGTCGTCACCCGATCAATGCCGCACTCGCTTTTGAATGGAGCGGTGAACAAGCGTCTATGCTACATTAGCGACTTGTGAAGTTTCTGTCGAGGGTCGTGTGGTCAGAGGGTATGCACCTGGGGCCGCACCACTTTCAGGCGCAGAGCCGGTATTTCGAAGATTCCATTCAGTTTGCTACCTCTTCGTTGTGGTTCGAGCCGTTCGGTTTGATTGGCCTCGAAGTAGACACGGAAGCGCTAGCTAACGGAACCATATCCATCGTTAACGCGCGGGGAATTTTTCCTGACGGGCTGCCCTTCCACATGCCCGAGTGCGATTCGTTGCCCGCGCCGCGCAGCATCGCGGAATTATTCCCGCCCACGCGAGACACGCTGACTGTGTCGATGGCCATTGCACCGCGGCAGGCCGACGGTCTAAACTGCGCTCTCTCCGAGGCTGAAGCTGACGGCGCGCGATTCGTCGCGCAGGAGCGTGCATTCCACGATGAGAACACAGGGCGCGATGAGAAGCCGGTGCAGTTGGGGCGCAAGAATTTCAAGCTGCTGCTCGACGTCGAACCCGCCGACGGTTATCTGACCATGCCGGTCGCGCGCATCATGCGCGATGGGCGCGGGCATTTTATTCCCGACCCTCGCTTCGTGCCTCCCGTGGTCCAAATCAGCGCCAGCGAACGGTTGATGACGATGCTGCGCCGGCTGATTGAAATCCTGGAAGATAAGAGCGCTTCCATCACAGGCGCGCGTAAGAGCCAGGGAAAAACTCTCGCCGAATTCTCGACGCGCGAAATCGCGAATTTTTGGCTGCTGCACGCCGTGAACTCGAGCCTCACTCCGCTGCGCCACCTGGGTTTCTCCAAGCGGGGCCACCCGGAGGAGCTTTACGTCGAACTCGCTCGCCTCGGAGGCGCGCTGTGCACTTTTGCGCTGGATTCCCATCCGCGCGCCCTGCCCCTTTACGATCATCAGCACCTGGACGACTGCTTCGACGCGCTAGACCTCCACATTCGCACGCATCTGGAAACCATCGTCCCCACCAACTGCCTCTCGATTCCGCTGAAACGGACGCGCGACTACTTCTGGGAGGGCGCGATTACCGATCAGCGCGTGCTCGGCCGCTCGCGATGGGTGTTCGCGCTGCAATCCCGCGCGGGCGAGGCGGAGGTCATCGCGCGAGCGCCGCAGCTGGTAAAATTCTGCTCCTCGCAATTTGTTGGCGAGCTGGTGAAACGCGCGCTGCCCGGCGCGGCGCTCACTCATTTGCCGGTGGCGCCGGCAGCCATTTCAGCTCGCGTGGACATGCAGTACTTCGGCGTCAGCAAGGCCGGACCGTGCTGGGACCACATCGTGCAGACGCGCCAAGTGGGCGTCTACGTTCCCGGTGAACTTCCCGATCCTGAACTGGAGCTGCTGGTGATACTGGAATCTTAGCCGCGGGATCCCCAAAACTTATGACACCTTCTGCTGTTGCCCGTCGCTCCGAGAACCTGCCGTTAGTCCTGCAGGAGGTGCTGACCGCCATCGTGCGTCTGCGGGCCAACCGCCAGGCCGTTTCGGACGCTGGTTCATTCCGCATCCACATGCGGGAAGCGCTCAAGTCGGCCGAACAGGAAGCTCGCAAGCTCGGCTACTCCGGAGACACGATGCAGCTCGCCATTTTCGCGGTGGTGGCGTTTCTGGACGAATCCATTCTGAACTCCCGCAATCCGCTGTTTGCCGATTGGCCGCGCAAGCCGATGCAGGAAGAGCTTTTTGGCACGCACGTCGCGGGTGAAGTGTTTTTCCAGAATCTGCAAAAGCTGCTGGGCCAGACGGACTCGCCGGAAGTTGCCGACGTGCTGGAAGTCTATTATTTGTGCGTGCTGCTGGGCTTCGGCGGCCGGTACAGCGCCGGCAATAAGGGCGATCTGCGCGCCATCCTGGATGCGGTTGCGGACAAAATCTACCGCGTGCGTGGCCGGTCGGTGGAGCTTTCGCCTGCCTGGATGTTGCCCAAAGAGGCGGCGCGAAGAATCAGTGGCGATCCGTGGGTGCGAAACCTGGGGATCGCCGCCATGGCCTGTGCTGGCTTGGCACTTGTGCTGTTCTTCTTCTTCTGGTTGTCGTTGGGATCGGGTGTGACGGATTTGCGGGCGCTGGTGGTGCAGGGCCGCTAAGAGGACGCATGAACATCTACCTGGTGACGGGCGCGGTGCTTCTGGTTTACTTGGTGATTGCCTGGTTTTTGGGCAGCCTGATGCACCTCCACGGGCGCGACCTGTGGGTTCTGCGGATCGGTCTTTCCGTGATCGGCATCGCCGCCGCGGGAGTTTTTCTCTGGTTCAAGCGCAAGGAACGGAAGCAGGCGACCGGCGACTTCTCCCCTCAGGCCGCGGGCCCGGCGCACGCGGAAGTGGACGCGCTGATCCGTGATGCAGAGGCAAAACTCGCGGCTGCGCGCATCGAAGGAGGCGCCAAGCTTGGAAACCTCCCAGCCATTTTTCTGATCGGCGACTCGGGTACGGCCAAGACCAGCACCATGATTCATTCCGGCCTGGAAGCCGAGCTCATCGCGGGCCAGGTTTTTCAGGAAACCACGGTGGTGCCCACGCGATTCGCAAATCTCTGGTTCGCGCGGCGGTGGATCTTTGTGGAGGCCGGCGGAAGGCTTCTCGCCGACACCGCCGGCTGGCAGCGGCTTATCAGCCGGCTGCGGCCCGGCAAACTCGCCGCAGTGATGGGGAAAAACCAGCAGGCGCCGCGCGCCGCCGTGGTCTGTTTCGATTGTGAAGCTTTCACGCGGCCCGGCGCCAGCGACACAGTGGCGGCCGCATCGCGGGCCCTGCATACGCGGCTCTCCGAAATCTCGCAGGCGTTAGGCATTAGCCTTCCGGTGTACGTGCTGTTTACCCGGACCGACCGCCTGCCTTTTTTCAACGAGTATGTTCGGAATTTGAGCAACGACGAAGCGCTGCAAGTTCTCGGCGCGACGCTGCCCATGATCGATCGCAGGTCAGGAGTGTACGCCGAGCAGGAGGCGCAGCGTCTGACGACGGCCTTCAACGATCTCTATTACTCGCTTTGTGACAAGCGCCCCGGGTTCCTGGCACGCGAGCACGATGCTCCAAATCTCCCGGGCATTTACGAGTTTGCGCGGGAGTTCCGCAAGCTGCGGACCTCCGTGGTGCAGTTTCTGGTGGACCTGGCACGACCCAGCCAGCTCACTAACGGACCCTTTCTGCGGGGCTTTTACTTCTCGGGCGTGCGCCCGATCTTTGTTAGCGATGTGGCGCCGGCAGCGGCGCCGCAGCCGGAGCGCCAGGGCTTCGAAGCGTCGCGTGAAGCCACGCAATTCTTCCGCATGGGGCAGGTGCAGCAACCGGTGCAGGCGCCGGTAGCGCAGTCGCACGGCTCGAAAAAAGTCCCGCAGTGGTGTTTCATCGGGCATCTGTTCAGCTACGTGCTGCTCGAGGACAAAATCGCCATGGGCGCTAGCGGCTCGAGCACTCAGGCCAATACGCTGCGCCGCGTGCTGCTGGGTGCGGCGGCTGTGCTGTGCCTGGTGTTCTCCATCGGGATGCTGGTGTCGTACTTGAATAACCGGGAGCTGGAAGCGACGTCGCTCCAGGCGGCTCAGGGCATTTCGTCGGCTGAATCGAGCGGGCTGAATCTGCCTTCGCTTGAGGCCCTGAGGAAACTAGAAACCTTGCGGCAATCGCTCCAGACGCTGACCCGGTAC